>ERZ1023267.14-NODE-14-length-89272-cov-5.793380_pt1 | contig 89272 bp, 83 predicted proteins | sample MGYA00520905_ERZ1023267 | MGnify/ENA primary metagenome ERZ1023267 (study PRJEB32759, sample SAMN07749868) | skin metagenome | biome: transportation; feature: city; material: polyester macromolecule | host: Homo sapiens | place: Hong Kong:ISLAND line | collected...
CGCCCGGCACCCTATATGGCGTCGCGCGGGCTTAAATGGGTGCAGCATTATGCGGCGCCGGGCTTGAGTGACGATGAGCTTCGGGACTACATCAGGGCCTCCCACGCCATGGTGGCCGCGGGCCTGTCGAAGAAGAAGCAACGCGAGCTGGGACTGCTGTAAGTGACCGCCGTAACCGAGTTCGCCCCCGCCAAGATCAACCTCACCCTGCACGTGCTGGGAAGGCGCGGCGACGGCTATCACCTGCTGGAAAGCCTGGTGGTGTTTGCCGGCGCGGGCGACCGGCTGACTGTTGAGCCGGCGGACGGCCTTTCATTCGAGGTGACTGGACCGAACGCAAACGCACTGGCGGATACGCCGGACACGGACAATCTGGTGCTGAAGGCAGCGCAGCTTCTGGATGACGGCGCGGGCCGGGGCGCGCGGATCATTCTCGACAAGCACTTGCCGGTGGCCGCAGGCATCGGTGGCGGCTCGGCAGATTGCGCCGCGGCCTTACGCGCGCTCAACACGCTGTGGGGCCTCGGCCATGCGCCCGCGGCGCTGGCGGAGATGGGGCTGGCGCTGGGGGCGGATGTGCCGGTCTGCGTGCATGCGCCGACACCTAAAATCATGTCCGGTATCGGCGAGCGGATTGCGGCGGCCCCCGGCCTGCCTGACCTGTGGTGCGTGCTGGCCAATCCCGGCGTGCCGGTGCCCACCGGGCCGGTCTTCAAGGCGCTTGATGCCCCGCCTGCAACCCGCGACAGCGACACGTTCTGGCCCGGCAGCCTGCCGTCGCCTCAGGCGCTGGCCCGCTTTCTCGGCACCTGCCGCAACGACCTGGAACCCGCAGCCCGCGCTTTGGTGCCTGAGGTAAGCGCAACCCTGCAGGCACTTGCCGCAACCAAAGGCTGCCTGCTTGCCCGCATGTCCGGCTCCGGCGCCACCTGCTTCGGCCTTTATGCGACAGAAACGGCCGCCGCTGCCGCGGCCAAGGCCGTGCGCCGCGATGGCTGGTGGGTCGAAGCGGCGAAGGTGCTGGGGGAGGGCATTAAGGCTCAGGCGGGCTGAGAGAGATCCTCCGGTCAAGCCGGAGGATGAGCGGAATTTTTTCACCCCAACCATATACCGCTATCCCTCCGGCTTGACCGGAGGGTCTCTTGATAATCTGGCAGACACCCTAGAAGTGCGGCACCCGGTCCGTCAGGTCATCCCAACCCGGGTTGTCTGTCTCGATCAGCGCCACCTTCCAGTCGCGGTTCCAGTGCTTGAGCCGCCGCTCGCGTTGCCTGGCTTCCTCGCGGCTGTCGAATGCCTCGAAATGCACCAGGCGCAGCAGATTGTATCGGGCTGAAAAGCCGGGCGCGCCTTTGGACTGGTGTTCGGTCAGTCGCCTGGCAAGGTCATCCGTGTAGCCCACATAGAGCGTGCCGCCGGGCTTGTTGGTGAGGATGTAGACGAAGAAGGCCATTGCGGGAGTGCAACGGCAGGGGCTGGGGGCGTCAAGGGGGGGCTCAGGCAGGTGAGAGAGATCCTCCTGTCAAGCCGGAGGATGAGCGGCATTATTTCAACCCCAACCAAAAACCGCTATCCCTCCGGCTTGACCGGAGGGTCTCTCAGTAATCTGGCGCTTTCAGCCTAGTAGCTGCGGTTGACGCAGAAATGCACGAGGCTGATCAGCACGTCGCGCATGTCGCTTTCCGGGAAGATGGCGAGTGCGTCGCAGGCGATGGCGCCGTAGTGGCGGGCGCGGCCGATGGTGTCGTCGAGGCAGCCATGACGTTCCATGATGGCGATGGCGTTTTCCATGTCGCCGTCCTGCTGGTCGCCGTCGCGCAGGGTGCGCTCCCAGAAGGCGCGCTCATCCGCCGTGCCGCGGCGATAGGCCAGCACCACCGGCAGGGTCAGCTTGCCTTCGCGGAAATCGTCGCCCACCGTCTTGCCCAGCGTTGCCTGGCGGCCTGAATAGTCAAGCGCGTCGTCCACCAGCTGGAAGGCAATGCCCAGATTGCGGCCATAGGAGGCGAGCGCCGCCTGCTCTGAATCGGGCCGGTCGGCCACTACCGCGCCTACTTCCGTGGCGGCGGCGAACAGGGCGGCGGTCTTGGCGTTCACCACCTGCAGATAGGCATCTTCCGTGGTGCGCGTGTCCTTTGTGGTGGCCAGCTGCAAGACTTCGCCCTCGGCGATGACGCAGGCCGACGACGAGAGGATGTCGAGCGCCTTGAGCGAGCCGACCTCGACCATCAGCTTGAAGGCGCGGCCGAGCAGGAAATCACCCACCAGCACGCTGGCCTGATTGCCCCAGATCTTGCGCGCGGCCTGCTTGCCGCGGCGGAGGTCGCTTTCATCCACCACGTCATCATGCAGAAGGGTGGCCGTGTGCATCAGCTCGACGGCGGCGGCCAGTTTCACATGGTCCGTACCCTGATAACCGCAGATATCGGCGGCAGCGAGCGTCATCATCGGGCGCAGGCGCTTGCCGCCGCTTTCCACGATGTGGCCCGCAAGCTCCGGCACCATCTCAACCTGTGACGCGAGGCGGGACAGGATCAGCTCGGTCACCCGCTCCATGTCGGAGCCGACAAGCGCCGTCAGCCGCTCGACAGCATCGCTGCCCTGGCCACGGTCACTTTCAAGGGGAACGACGACGCCCATGTCTCTTCTGCTGGCCCTTTGCATGATAGGGTGGAAAGACGCGCCCTTAGGGGCGGCCTGATCGGGCGGTCTAATCCCGATGATGTGAAGTCTAAGTGCGGGTCTTGGCTGGTCAAGTCAACTACCATGCGGCCCCCCGCCGCGCATTTCACGTCTGCGTCAGGGACAATACTCGAGCCTGCTCCCGGTCCGCCGGGATCCGTGCCCCGTTTCACCTAGGTCTGCGAAACACCCTGCCCATGATTGAACTCCTGCGCACCAACGACCCGGTCACCGTCTCCTTCGCCGAAGCGCTCTTGAAGGATGCGGGCATCGCCTATCAGCTGCTCGACCTGCATATGAGCGTGGTCGAAGGCTCGCTGGGGGTGCTGCCGCGGCGGCTGGCCGTGCGTGATGACCAGGCGGCCCAGGCGCGCACGCTGCTGGTGGAAGCCGGCATCGACGTGCCGCCGGTGGGGGAGAGCCGAGGATGAGCGGGACAGCACCCACAGAAGCGCCGACAGACGCGCCCACACGGCAGGAAATCGAGACCTCGGACGATGATTTCCTCAGCGGCAAGGTGAAATGCCTGCAGCCGCGCCAGGGCTTCCGGGCCGGGGTGGACACGGTGATGCTGGCAGCCGCCTGCCCGGCGAAGGAGGGCGAACTGGTGCTCGAGCCCGGCTGCGGGCCCGGTGTCGCCGCCATGTGCCTCGCCCGGCGAACCGGCGCCCGGGTGCTGGGCGTCGAGATTGAGGCAGGCGCGCTGGAGCTGGCTCGCCGCAATGCCGCGCGCAACGAGCTTGCACACATGGTGTCGCTCATCGAGGCGGATGTGACGCTCAAGGCGTCTTTATTGGCTGAGCACGGCCTGGCACCGGAAACCTGCGACCATGCCATCGCCAACCCGCCATTCCTCACCGAAGGCGAGGCGACCCCGCCGCCGGGAGATGCCCGCGCTCGCGCCTTTGCGGGCCCGCAGGAACTGCTGGACGCCTGGGTCAAGTTCGCCACGCGGATGGTCCGCCCCGGCGGCACGCTGAGCTTCATCCACCGGGCCGACCGGGTGGGGGATTTGCTGGCAGCGCTTGAGGGCCGGGCAGGGGGCGCACGGGTCTTTCCCCTGTGGCCGGCCCCGCGATCAACCGGCAAGCCGGCCTCCCGCGTTATCGTGCAGGCCACCAAGGGAAGCCGCGCGCCGCTGCAGCTGCTGCCGGGCCTGGTGCTGCACGGGGCGGATGCGCGGTTTACCGGCGATGCCTGGGACATCCTCCGCAAGGGCCACCCGCTCGAGATCGGCGGCTGAAGCACCGGACAGCCGCGCCGCTTGCGCTTTCACGGGCGCGTGACTATCTGATGGCCATGGCAATCAAGGATAATCTGCGCGCCTTGCGCGACCAGCCGCTGATCGGCCCCATCGCCCGCAAGCTGATGGGCGAGCCGGAACCGCTCGTCACCGTCGTCCGCCTCACCGGCGTCATCGGCGGCCAGTCCACCCCGCTGAGCCCGTCCCTGACGCTGGCCTCCTGCGCGGCGGACCTCGAGGCGGCCTTCACCAACAGCCAGGCCAAGGCCGTGGCCATCGCCATCAACTCCCCCGGCGGCTCGCCGGTGCAGTCGGCGCTGATCACCAAGCGCGTCCGTGCGCTGGCCAAGGAGCATGAAAAGCCCGTCTTTACCTTCATAGAGGATGTGGGCGCTTCCGGCGGCTACATGCTGGCGCTGGCGGGCGATGAGATCTATGCGGATGAAAACTCCGTCGTCGGCTCCATCGGCGTCGTCTCGGCGGGTTTCGGCTTCAAGAAGCTGATCGACAAGGTGGGTGTTGAACGCCGCATCTACACGGCCGGCACCAGCAAGGCCATGCTCGACCCGTTCCAGGAAGAAAACCCTAAGGACGTGGCGCATCTGAAGAAGCTGCAGGAAGAAGTGCACGAAAGCTTCAAGCAGATGGTGCGCGATCACAGGGGCGACAAGCTGTCCGCGCCGGAGGATGAGCTGTTCAACGGCGCCTTCTGGACCGGTGCCACCGCCAAGACTTTGGGCCTGATCGACGGGCTGGGCGATATGCGCGCGGTGATGCAGGAAAAATTCGGCGACAAGACCAGGCTCAAGCTCGTGCATGTGTCCGGCGGCCTGTTCCGCCGCAACAAGAACGCCGCAGAAGTCGGTGCGCCCTCCGCTGCCGCCACTTCGGCCGCTGCCACAGCTTCGCCATCTGCCGCCGCCATGATGGCGGGCGAGGCTGCAAATCTGGTGGAAACCGGACTTGCGGCGCTGGAAGCCCGCGCGCACTGGAACCGCTTCGGGCTCTAGGCCCGGATTCCGGGGCCCGGCAAAGGGGCCCAACGACCAGGGGATATTTGATGTCGAATTTGATCCTCACGGCCCTGCTGATCGTCGCCGCGGTGGCCGCCTGGCGGACGCTCAAGGACAAGGGTGTCAGCCGCCGCTCCGCCGTGGAGGAGGCCGCCCGCCGCGCCACCCAACATATGAGCGGCAAATCCGACGCCCAGACGCTGGAAGCCGGCAAGGACGGCGTCTATCGCCCCACCGACCGCCAGCCGCGCTAGGGACGTGCCGCACGCCCGGCTCAACGGGCCGGCGTCCTGACGCAGCGTCGCCCGCCGGCCAGCCAACGGTCAGCCTGCGGCCAGCCTCCCGGCCCTCTCACCCCCCGGCAAGCCCGTCCTTGACCCCGCATGACCCGCGCGGCTAGGTTCCGCCGCGCCCGGGCATATAGCAGCCCTCTTGTCGATTCTGCGGTTTCAGGTCACCAGGGGGCGCCTGCTGGAAATCCGGGCCCGCACCGACCCCGTTTCACCCTTTTCAGGTGAGTTCCAAGCGCCTCGATGACCGCGTCACGGCCGAAGGCCGATACATCCTTTCAGGGCCTGATCCTGACCCTGCAACGCTTCTGGGCGGACCAGGGCTGCGTGCTGCTGCAACCCTATGACATGGAAATGGGCGCGGGCACCTTTCACCCCGCGACCACCCTGCGCGCGCTCGGCCCCAAGCACTGGAACGCGGCCTATGTGCAGCCTTCCCGCCGCCCGACGGACGGCCGCTATGGCGAGAACCCCAACCGCTTCCAGCACTATTACCAGTTCCAGGTGATCCTGAAGCCGAGCCCGGACAACATCCAGGAACTCTACCTGCAAAGCCTCTATGCGCTGGGCATCGACCCCAAGCTGCATGACATCCGCTTTGTGGAGGATGACTGGGAAAGCCCGACGCTGGGCGCCTGGGGCCTGGGTTGGGAAGTGTGGTGCGACGGGATGGAAGTCTCGCAGTTCACCTATTTTCAGCAGGTTGGCGGCATCGACTGCTCCCCGGTGTCCGGCGAGCTGACCTACGGGCTCGAACGCCTGGCCATGTATGTGCAGGGCGTCGACAACGGCTTTGAACTGGATTTCAACGGCGCTGAGGGCGACAAGAAGGTCACCTATGGCGATGTGTTCCACCAGGCGGAGGTGGAGTATTCCCACCACAATTTCGACGCCGCCGACACCGATGCCCTGTTCCGCCAGTTCGAGGACGCGGAAAAGGAATGCGAGCGGCTGCTGAATCATTCGCCCGCTTTGCCGCTGCCGGCCTATGACCAGGTGCTGAAGGCGTCCCACCGCTTCAACCTGCTGGACGCCCGCGGCGTCATCTCGGTGACCGAACGCCAGGCCTATATCGGCCGGGTCCGGAATTTGGCCAAGGGCTGCTGCGAGGCGTATCTGGCCACGCAGCTTGAGGGGGGCGAATGATGCGTGTCATGACCGCGTCCCGCATGGCCCTGGATCCCGCGATCAAGTCGCGGGATGACACACTTAGTTTGTCATGCCGTGGCGTGACCACGGCATCCAGAGCGACACGCGCCTGCCTGTCGGAAGGGTGCGACCATGCCTGAGACCCTGATCGAACTCTTCTGCGAGGAAATTCCTGCGCGCATGCAGAAGCGTGCGGCGGAAGACCTGCAGCGCATGGTGACGGACGCGCTGGTGGAGGCCGGTGTCACCTATGAGTGGGCGCGCATCCATTATGGCCCGCGCCGCCTGATGCTGGCGCTCGGCGGCCTGCCGGGTGCAGCACCCGACCGCAAGGAAGAGCGCAAGGGCCCGCGCGTCGGCGCGCCGGAAAAGGCGCTTGAGGGCTTCCTGAAGTCGGCGGGGCTTGCAAGCGTTGACGACTGCGAGCAGCACGAGGACAAGAAGGGCGCGTTTTACGTCGCTGTCATCGACAAGCCGGGCCGCCCGGTGCCGGAGCTGCTGGCCGAGATCATTCCCGACACGGTGAAGAAATTCCCCTGGCCCAAGTCCATGCGCTGGGGCGCCGGCACTCTGCGCTGGGTGCGGCCGTTGCATTCCATCGTCTGCACGTTTGATGGTGAGGTGGTGCCCTTCGAGGTGGCGCTCAACGATGACACCGTCATCACGTCCGGCAACGTCACCTACGGTCACCGTTTCATGGCACCCGACGCGATAACCGTGTCGCGCCTTGAAGACTATGAGGTGGGCCTTGACCGCGCGAAGGTGATGGTGGACGCGGAGATCCGTATGCAGACGATCCTGCACGAAGCCAAGACCCTGTGTGAGGCGCAGGGGCTTGAGCTGGTGGAGGACGAGGCGCTGCTGGAAGAGGTGGCGGGGCTGGTTGAATGGCCTGTGCCGCTGATGGGGTCGTTCGATGAAAGCTTCCTCGACGTGCCGCCGGAAGTGCTGACCTCGACCATGCGGGCAAACCAGAAATATTTCGCGGTCCGCGACCCGAAAACCGGGGGCATGGCGGCGAAGTTCATCTGCGTCGCCAATGTGGAAGCCGAAGACGGCGGCGCCGCCATCGCCGACGGCAATGGCCGCGTCCTCCGCGCCCGCTTCTCCGATGCGCGCTTCTTCTGGGACGAAGACAAGAAGCGCACGCTGGACAGCCGCGTGGATGACCTCAAGAAGGTCGTGTTCCACGCCAAGCTCGGCACGGTGCATGACAAGATGGAGCGGGTGGCGGGTGTCGCCGTAGATCTCGTCGCACCCTATGTCGGCGCCGATCGCGGCAACGTTGATCGTGCCGCGCGCCTTGCAAAAGCGGATTTGACGACCGGCATGGTCTACGAGTTTCCTGATCTTCAGGGCATCATGGGCCGCTACTACGCGATTGAAGATGGTGAAGTGGCCGAGGTAGCAGATGCTATCCGAGACCACTATGCGCCCCAGAGTGCTGATGACGATGTGCCTACCGCTCCCGTATCAATCGCTGTCTCCCTTTCGGAGAAACTGGATACGCTCGTCGGTTTCTGGGACATCGGTGAGAAGCCGACGGGCTCGAAAGATCCTTACGCCCTTCGCCGGTACGCATTGGGCGTCACTCGGACGATTCTTGAAAACGAGATACGAATTCCCATCCGTCAGGTGATGGGAAGCGTATGGAGCTATGACGGTGACAATCGCGAGGCAGAGGATCGCGATGCGACGCTCGACGACCTCCTCTCCTTCTTCGCCGACCGCCTGAAGGTCTATCTCCGCGACCGTGGGGCGCGGCATGATCTTGTGGATGCGGTCTTCGCCATGGAGGGCCAGGACGACCTCTGGCTGATCGTCCAGCGCGTCAATGCGCTATCGGATTTCCTGGCGACCGATGACGGGGCCAATTTGCTGGCGGGCTACAAGCGCGCCGCCAACATCCTGCGCATCGAGGAAAAGAAGGACGGCGCGCCGGTTTCCGGCACGGCCAACACCGAGCTGTTTTCCGAAAAGGCCGAGAGCGATCTTTACGCCGCGATTGATGCCGCCACCGGCATCGCCCGCGAGGCGGTGGCGAAGGAAGAATTCGCCGGGGCCATGGCGGCGCTTGCCAAGCTGCGCGGGCCGGTCGATTTGTTCCTCGACACCGAGACCGGCGTGCGGGTGAATGACGACGACCCGAAAATCCGCGCCAACCGGCTCAAGCTGCTCGCCCAGATCCGCGACGCCCTGCACACCGTCGCCGACTTCTCCAAGGTGGAGGGCTAGGGCAGTGGCTGTGGCCCCGGGCCATGACGCGCGGCCGGGCGTGACCGCGACCGCTGCCGCCCCCTCACCCTCCCCCCGTGCAAACTGTCGTTTGCGCGGCGGGCCCCTCCCTCTCCCGCAAGGGGAGAGGGAAATGTGTGGCGCCTCCTCGTATTCCTTCACCTCTCCCTCGAGGGGAGAGGTCGGTGCGGAGCACCGGGTGAGGGTGGAGCGGCACGTTGGTGCGGCAGGCGAGGGCGTTTCGTTTGCCCCCCACGGGGACGCGCGGCATCGGTTTATCGCAACCGCTGTCGCCCCCTCACCCTCCCACCGCTGGCGCGGCGGGCCCCTCCCTCTCCCGCGAGGGGAGAGGGGAATGTCCTTTACCTCTCCCGTTCCTGTCCGCTTTTGCGGACGGACCGCAAAAGTGAGGGGAGAGGTCGGTGCGGAGCACCGGGTGAGGGTGGAGCGGCACTTCGGGGCGGCACATGAGGGCATTTCGTTTGCCCCTGCCGGTGACAGCGCAGCGGCTGAGACAGACCATCTGAAGATTCCCGTGGCTGCGACGACACCACGCCTTGACCGCACCGCCCGTCTCTTCCATGAGTCCGGCACGAGTCGCGGGTTCACACAGAATTCACATCACCACCTCAAGACAGGCACACGACCATGACCAAGTGGGTGTACAGCTTCGGCGACGGCAAGGCGGAAGGGTCCGCTGACGACCGCAACCTTTTGGGCGGCAAGGGCGCGAACCTTGCGGAGATGTCCAATCTCGGGCTGCCGGTGCCGCCGGGCTTTACCATCACCACCGAGCTGTGCACCTGGTATTACGACAATGGCCGCAAGTACCCGGACGAGCTGTCGGACCAGGTTGATGATGCCCTTGAGCAGATCGGCAAGCTGGTCGGCGCTACCTTCGGCGACACCGCAAACCCGCTGCTCGTCTCTGTGCGGTCGGGCGCCCGCGCCTCCATGCCGGGCATGATGGACACGGTGCTGAACCTCGGCCTCAATGACGAGACCGTGGGCGCGCTGGCCAAGCTGTCGGGCGATGAGCGCTTCGCCATGGACAGCTACCGCCGCTTCATCCAGATGTATTCCGACGTGGTGCTGGGCGTGGACCACTACCACTTCGAGGAGATCCTCGAGGTCTACAAGGAAGAGAACGACTATACGCTGGACACGGATCTTTCCGCCGATGACTGGAAGGAAATCATCCAGCACTACAAGGCCGCCGTTGAGCGCGAGCTGGAGCAGCCCTTCCCGCAGGATGTGAAGGACCAGCTGTGGGGCGCGATCTCGGCTGTGTTCGGCTCCTGGCGCAATGACCGCGCCAACACCTATCGCCGCCTGCACAACATCCCCGAAAGCTGGGGCACCGCCGTCAACGTGCAGGCCATGGTGTTCGGCAATATGGGTGACACGTCCGCAACGGGCGTCGCCTTCACCCGCGACCCGTCCACCGGCGTGAAGGAGTTCTATGGCGAATTCCTCATCAACGCCCAGGGCGAGGACGTGGTGGCGGGCATCCGCACCCCGCAGAACCTGACCAAGGCCTCGCGCGAGGCAGCCGGTGCGACCGCCCCCAGCATGGAAGAAGCCATGCCGGAAGTGTTCGGGCAGCTTGTGGACATCTACAAGAAGCTCGAAAGCCACTACCGCGACATGCAGGACATCGAGTTCACCGTCCAGCAGGGCAAGCTGTGGATGCTGCAGACCCGCAACGGCAAGCGCACCGCCAAGGCGGCGCTGCGCATTGCCTGCGACATGGTGGATGAGGGGCTGATTACCTCGGACGAAGCAGTCAGGCGTGTGGACCCGGCCTCCCTTGACCAGCTGCTTCACCCGACCCTTGATCCCAAGGCGGAGCGCAATGTGATTGCCTCCGGCCTGCCCGCGTCGCCCGGCGCGGCATCCGGCGCTGTCGTGTTCACCGCCGAACACGCGGTGGAATGCATGCAGGAAGGCAAAAAGGTCATCCTGGTGCGGATCGAAACGAGCCCGGAAGACATTCACGGCATGCACGCCGCCCAGGGCATTCTGACGACCCGCGGCGGCATGACCAGCCACGCGGCCGTGGTGGCCCGCGGCATGGGCCGGCCCTGTGTGTCCGGCGCGGGTACGATCCGTGTTGATTATGCCGCCAAGACCTTCACCGTCGGCGGCGTGACGATCTCCGAAGGCGACATCATCACCATCGATGGCGGCAACGGCCAGGTGATGCAGGGCGAAGTGCCGACCCTGCAGCCGGAACTCTCCGGTGATTTCGGCAAGCTGATGGAATGGGCCGACAAGGCCCGCCGCATGAAGGTGCGCACCAACGCGGAAACCCCGGCGGATGCCGAGACCGCGCGCAAGTTCGGCGCCGAGGGCATTGGCCTGTGCCGCACCGAGCACATGTTCTTTGAAGCCGAGCGCATTGTCGCCGTGCGCGAGATGATCCTCGCCGACGAGCACGACAAGTCAGCCCGCAAGGCGGCGCTGGACAAGATCCTGCCCATGCAGCGGCAGGACTTCACCGACCTGTTCGAGATCATGTCCGGCCTGCCGGTGACGATCCGCCTGCTTGACCCGCCGCTGCACGAATTCCTTCCGCAGTCGGACGAAGAAATGGAAGAAGTGGCGGCTGCCTCCGGCGTTGATGCCGCCAAGCTGAAGCAGCGCGCGCATGAGCTGCACGAGTTCAACCCGATGCTGGGCCACCGCGGCTGCCGCCTCGGCATTTCCTATCCGGAAATCTACGAGATGCAGGCCCGTGCCATCTTCGAAGCGTCGATTGCCGCGGCCGAGAAGACCGGCTCCCCGGTGACGCCGGAGATCATGATTCCGCTCGTGGCCATGAAGCAGGAGCTGGACACGCTGAAGGCGCGCATCGTGGCGATTGCCGGTGACGTTGAGAAAGAGACCGGCAAGAAGCTGAGCTATCTTGTCGGCACCATGATCGAGCTGCCGCGCGCAGCCCTTCAGGCCAACAACATCGCCGAGACCGCGGAGTTCTTCTCCTTCGGCACCAACGATCTGACCCAGACCACCTACGGCATCTCCCGCGATGACGCGGCCATGTTCCTCAAGACGTATACGGAGCAGGGGCTGATCGAGCAGGACCCGTTCGTGTCGCTGGACCCCGATGGGGTGGGCGAGCTGGTGAAGATCGGCGCCGAGCGCGGCCGGTCGACCCGCGCCGACATCAAGCTCGGCATCTGCGGCGAGCATGGCGGTGACCCGGCCTCCGTGGCCTTCTGTGAGACAGTCGGCCTCGACTATGTGTCGTGCTCGCCCTACCGCGTGCCCATCGCCCGCCTCGCCGCTGCCCAGGCCGCACTCGCGACCAGGTAAAAACAGGCGGGAAACCGCCGGTTTTTGCTGCAGTGCAATATATTTCGGGTTGGAAGTGTCTGATTCTGGCACAGGATGCGGCTCGTCCGGTAAAAACGGGCGGCATCCGTGCATGGCAGGTCTGCGCCTGATTTTACCCGTAAAATCAAGGGGTTGCGCCAGATAACTTGGGCGTGAGTGCTGTCCGCTTGAAGGCGGCAGGCCTTAATGCTATCTCCCTCTCCGACACCCGCACATAAATCTGTCACATCAGGGCAGGGGGCGGGACAAACACAGTTTCCGGCGCAGTTTCCGAGGGGCAGAACGCCCGATCAGGCGCCAGGACAGGCCGGGGATAACCCGGCTGTCGCTGGCACGGGGATTGCGACGACGCCAAGACCCGGTCCGGGAATGGGACGAGTGCCATTCCCACCGGAACCGCCCGGCGCAGGGGAGCCAGATGCTCCCGCGTATTGCGCCCGGCACTGGGAATGCGGGTTGGGAAGCCCGCTTGGTTTCAAATCTGGGGGTGGAGCAAGGCCAGGGGCCGCAGCGCAGATGTGCGCGCGCCCGCAAGAGGCCTGCCCGCCTCAAGTATCAGGGTCACAAGACCCCGATGCGGACCATGTGGAGACAGGACGATGCTGAACAGGCTCGACACCGTTTTGACGCAGATCCGTCATCGCTGCCGGTCTCTCACCGAGGGGCGGGAGTGGACACGCAAGACGGCCGTCATCGCCGCCGCCGGTGCCATTGTGCTTGCCGGCAGCACAGCGGTTACCTTCCTCGGCGGGGAAACTGACCCGTCGCAGCAGCAGGCAGCGCTGAGCATCAGCGAAACGCCGGACGTGAAGGCTGTCACCGCCAAGGCCCGTGCGCGGGTCGCCGGCGGCCGCCTCAGCGCCCCGGTTATAACTCTGCCGGCCGTGACCCGTTCCATGAGCGACGACACATTTTACGCGGTGGTGGAAAACGCCATCGACATCGCCGGTGAGGACCGTCTCGCCAAGCGCTTCTCCAAGCTGTCGGAAGAGCAAATTGCCCGCGAGCGCCAGTGCCTCGCCGAAGTGATCTATTTCGAGGCCCGCAGCGAAGGCGCCAAGGGCAAGCTGGCCGTGGCTGAAGTCGTTCTGACCCGTGTGGCCGACAAGCGCTACCCCCGCACCATCTGCGGCGTTGTCTATCAGGGCGCGCACCTGGCCACCGGCTGCCAGTTCTCCTGGACCTGCGACGGCCTGAGCGACATTCCGCGCGAAAAGGCCGCCTGGGACCGCTCCCGCGCCCTGGCCGCCTATGTGATGCTGGACGTGAAGTGGGAAGAAGTGACCGGCAAGGCCACGCATTACCATGCCGACTATGTGGCGCCTTACTGGGCCCCGACGCTGGAAGAGACGGCTACCGTCGGCAAGCACGTCTTCTACCGCTGGGGCAACCGCAAGCCCGCCAAGCCGGCGCCGCTGCAGGACAGCTAGGCGCCAGCCGGGCTTACAGCAAGATCAAACAGGAAGGCCGTCTCAGGCAGAGGCGGCCTTCTTGCTTTCTTCTTCCATGTTGCGGATCAGCTCCGCCAGCGGCCCTGTGGATTTGAGCTGCTCGCGCACGAGTTCCGGCGTGTTGCCAGCGGCCTTGTCGAGATCACCGATCTCCTCCGGCACGAACCAGTGCAGCTTCTCCGGCGTGTGATAGGCCTCCCACACACACTCAGCCACCGAGTCCGCCGGCATCAGCCGGAACATGCCCTCGCTCGGCGCGTTGTCGGTGGTGCCCTCCGGCAGGATCGCCGTGTCGATCAGCCCCGGCAGCACGTCCGCGGCCCGCACGCCGTGGCGCGCGAACTCGATCGACAGCGCTTCCGTCAGCCCCTTCACCGCGTGCTTGGTCGCCGAATAGACCGCGATGCCGGGCATGCCGAAGGTGGCCGACGAGGAGGACGTGGTGAAGCACAGCGAATTCGGCGTCGCCTTGAGCAGCGGATAGGCCATGTGGATGCCGCGCAGCACGCCGATGAAATTGACGTTCACCACGGCCATCACGTCGGCAAAATCCATCTCGTCGAAGAAGCCGCCATTGCCGATGCCGGCATTGTTGAACAGAAGGTCGAGCGTCCCGCCTGTATCCTTCGAAAACGCTTCCAGCACGGCCCCGAAATCATCGGCACTCGTCACATCGAGCGTTGAGATGAAGCAATTGCCCGGCCCGATATCGGCCTCAAGCGATTTGAGGCCAAGCTCGTTCACATCCGTCGCGCCGACAAACCAGCCCTTGGACGCAAACAGCTCTGCCGTCGCCCGGCCCATGCCGCTGGCAGCCCCGGTAATGAAAATGGATTTGCGGTTGCCCGCCTTGGTCTTGCTCATGACCCGTCTCCCTGAAACATCTTTTTGTTTTCAGGGCAGACTCTAGGCCCACCGGCCCCGCGTTGGAAGCTAGTCGCCGAAATCGATGTCGAGACCCAGATCAAGCGACGGGGCGGAATGGGTGAGCCAGCCCACGGAAATGAGGTCCACGCCGCTTTCCGCAACTCCCACGATGGTGTCCGCCGTGATGCCGCCGGAGGCTTCCAGCACGGCCCGGCCGTCATTGATCGCCACGGCCTCGGCAAGGGTGGCGGGCGCCATGTTGTCGAGCAGGATTGCTTCCGCCCCGGCATCAAGCGCCTCGCGCAGCTGGTCAAGCGTGTCCACCTCGCATTCGATCTTCACCATGTGCCCGGCCTGCGCCTTGGCAGCCTGAATGGCAGCGGTGACGCCGCCCGCCACGGCGATGTGGTTGTCCTTGATCAGCAGGCCGTCATCGAGCCCGAAGCGGTGATTGGACCCGCCGCCGCAGCGCACCGCATGCTTCTCGAAAGCGCGCAGGCCCGGCGTCGTCTTGCGGGTGCAGGTGACCCTGGCTTTGGTGTGCGCGATGAGGGCGGACATTTTTGCAGCCTCCGACGCGATGCCCGACATGTGGCCGAGGAAATTGAGCGCCACCCGCTCGCCGGTGAGGATCGAGCGTGCCTTGCCGTCCAGATGGCAGATCGTGTCCCCCGGCTCCAGCCGGTCGCCGTCCCGCCGCTCGATGCCGATCATCAAGTCCGGGTCCACCAGCCGGAAGGCCGTGCGGGCGGCATCAAGCCCCGCCAGCACGCCGGGCCTGCGCGCGGCGATGCGTGCCTGCGCCCGCGCATCTTCCGGCACCACATAATCGGTGGTGATGTCACCGGCGCGGCCAAGATCCTCTTCCAGCGCGCGGCGCACGGCGGGCTCGACGATCAGGCGGGGCATCGGGGGCAGATTGCTGTGGGGCATGGTGTCAGGCCGTCTTCTGGACAGGAGTGGGGGCAGCGGCAAGGCCCGTCGCGCGGGCCTCGTCCAGCGTCAGGGGCAGGGGGTGCGCCAGGGCATCATCCGCCTGCGGATAATCAAGCCGGGCGTGGCCGCCACGGCTTTCATGGCGGCGATGGGCAGCGGCGGTGATCAGCAGCGCGGCGGCAAGCATGTTGCGGTAGCCGGACGCCTCGGGCCGGGCGTCCGCGTCAAAGCCGCGGATCATGTCGAGCGTGGCTGCGAGCTGGTTCGCCTCGCGGGCCACACCCACGGAGAGAGACATGGCCGTGCGTAGCTGCATGATCTGCGCCGCATGCGGGTCCGGCCCCTTGGGCGCTTCACCGCCCTGCGGGGCTGCCTTGGGCGCAGACGTGCCGGGTGTGGCGCCTGCGATGGCGTCGGCAATGCGTGCGCCGAACACGATGGATTCAAGCAGCGAATTGGACGCGAGCCGGTTGGCCCCATGCGCCCCGGTGCGCGAGACCTCGCCGCAGGCATAAAGCCCCTCTAGGCTCGTGGCCCCCGTCAGGTCCGTCACCACGCCGCCCATGTGGTAATGCGCGGCAGGGGCCACGGGGATCATCTGCGTGACCGGGTCAATGCCCGCGCGCAGCGCTGCGGCATGCACCGCCGGGAAGCGCTCGGCGAACCGCGCGCCGACCGCTGTGCGGCAATCAAGCAGGACCGTGCCGCCGCGCGCGATTTCACGGGCGATCTCGCGGGCCACGATATCGCGCGGCGCAAGCTCAAGATCCGGATGCACGCCTTCCATCAGCCGCGAGCCATCGGCCCGGTGAAGCGTCGCGCCTTCCCCGCGCAGGGCTTCGGTCGCAAGCGGAGCGGGGTCTTCGTCGCAGGCGATGGCCGTGGGGTGGAACTGCACGAATTCGACATCGGCCACAGAAGCGCCCGCCCGGGCGGCAAGGCCGAGACCATGGCCGCGCGAGCCCGGCGGGTTTGTGGTCACCCGGTAAAGCGCGCCCACACCGCCGGTGGCCAAGACCGTGGTACCCGCCCGCACGGCAAGGGTAGGCGCGTCCGGCTCCACGCCGCCGCGCGCCAGGATGCCGGTGACACTGCCGCCCTCGACGATGAGATCGGCCGCATTCCAGCCCGGCACGATGTGAATGTTGGGGTGCGCCTCAGCCGCCTGACCCAGCGCCTTCATGATCGCGGCACCGGCACCGTCACCGCCCACATGGGCAATGCGGTTGCGCGAATGCGCGCCTTCCCGGCCCAGCGCAAAGCTGCCGTCGGCCTTGCGGTCGAACGCAACACCCAGCGCTTCGAGATCGGCAATGCGGGCAGGCGCGTCTTCTGCAAGGGCGCGGGCGGCGGCTTCATCCACCAGCCCGTCACCGGCGGCCAGCGTGTCGGCCACATGCAGATCCGCGCTGTCGTCCGTGCCCAGCGCTGCGGCGATGCCGCCCTGTGCCCAGGTGGAGGTGGCCCCGCCGGGACGCGCCACGCCGGACAGCACGGTGACCTGGCGGCCCCGGTCAGCGAGCTTCAGGGCCGTGAACAGCCCCGCCAGCCCGGCACCCGCGATCAGCGCGTCACCGGCCAGATGCTCGTTTGCTGTGCTCATGATGTCCCGCCTCCGGGCTGGACGATCAGATGACGGCCCTAATTATTGAGGGCGATCATCCGCTCGATCGGCAGCCGCGCACGCTCGGCAATCGCCGGGTCAATCGTCACCTCGTCCTGCATGGAATGCAGCGAGGCCAGGATCTTCGGCAGGGTGATGCGCTTCATGTGCGGGCACAGGTTGCACGGGCGGATGAACTCCACATTGGGGTTCTCCACCGCCACATTGTCCGACATGGAGCACTCGGTCACCATCATCACCTTGGCGGGCTGGTTGTCCTTCACCCAGTTGATCATCGCCGAGGTGGAGCCGGAGAAATCGGCTTCGTCCAGCACGTTGGGCGGGCACTCGGGATGGGCGATGATCTTGATGCCCGGATCGTTCTCGCGATATTCGCGCAGCTCTTCCGGGGTGAAGCGCTCATGCACTTCGCAGGAGCCCTTGTAGGTGATGATCTCCACATCCGTCTGCTTCTGCACATTGCGGGCGAGATATTCGTCCGGAATGCACATGACGCGCGGCACGTTGAGGCTCTCGACGACCTTCAGCGCGTTCGACGACGTGCAGCAGATGTCGGTCTCCGCCTTCACCTCGGCGGAGGTGTTCACATAGGTCACCACCGGCACATCGGGATAGGCTTCGCGCATGGCGCGGACATCGGCCCCGGTGATGGAGGAGGCGAGCGAGCAGCCGGCCATCTCGTCGGGGATGATCACCTTCTTCTGCGGGTTCAAAAGCTTCGAGGTCTCGGCCATGAAGTGCACGCCGCACTGGACGATCACTTCTTCCTCGACCTTGGTGGCCTCAATGGCCAGCTGCAGGCTGTCGCCCGCGATGTCGGACACGCAGTGGAAGATTTCCGGCGTCATGTAGTTATGCGCCAGGATCACCGCGTTCTTCTCCGCCTTGAGGCGGTTGATCTCGTAGATATAGGGCGCAAAGAAAGGCCACTCGACGGACGGGATGACCTTCGACACCCGCGCGTAGAGCGAGGACATCTCTTTCGCCAGGCCGGGGGTGTATTCCGGAACTTCGAATTCCGGCACCGGCTTTTTCGCCTTTGGTGCGGCAGCGGGCGCCTTGGCCTGCGTGCGCTTGATCCCGTCATTGATGCTGGCGTCATACACGATGGTCATGGCCAGGCCTCCCTTGCAGTCTGGGCAGCGGCGTTATACTCACTTTGAGTATATGGAGGGCCGCAAAAAAGGCGGACGTCAATCCGCACTGTCATCTGGTAGTAATGCTACGTTTGAGCATTACCCCTGTCAAGTCTGGTAAATGGGGCGGTCTCTCGCAGGATCAAGCCATTTCCGACTAAAGTGCTGAGGCAAATCACTTTGCCCGGATCACTCATCCCGCCCGGCGGGCGCCGAGCAGGCGCCGAGCGGGCACCGGGCGGGCGTTGTGCGGGCGCAGAACCAAAAGGCAGGCAGGCAGCGTATCATGGCCGGCATTCCCCTCGACAAACAGCTCTTCAGCCTCCTGGCGCTGGTCCTCACTTTCGTGGCCTTTCTGCCCTATATGCGCGCCATCCTGCGCGACGAGACCCGGCCGCACGTCTTTTCGTGGCTCATCTGGGCGGGGGGCACCGTTGTTGTCTTCTTCGCTCAATTGGCGGACGGGGCGGGCATCGGGGCATGGCCCATCGGCATTTCCGGCGCCGTCACCTTCCTCGTCGCGTTCCTGGCCATGCGCACGACCGCCGACACCACCATCGTGGCGTCTGACTGGGTCTATCTGGCGCTGGCCATAACAGCGCTCCCCCTGTGGTGGCTCACGTCCGACCCGCTTTATGCCGTCGTCATTCTCACAATCGTGGACCTGCTGGGCTTCGGCCCGTCCATGCGCAAGGCCTATGGTGCCCCGCATGAGGAGAACGCCACCTTCTTCACGCTGATGGCGCTGCGGAATGGCTGCGTGGTGCTGGCGCTCGAGGCTTACACATGGGCCACGGTCCTCTTTCCCGCCGCTGTCGGCATCGCCTGCGTGCTGTTCGTCGCCCTCATCCTGCTCCGCCGCCGCGCGGTGGCGCAGGCTGTCTGAGAGCGGGGCGAGGGGGCATGGCGCCTCCAGCGGATATGTGATCGCCCGCAGAATGCGTTAGAGCGGCCCGCAAAAGTGCGCTATGCCTCGCCCATGAAGATGCGTGACCTGGAAGCAGCCACCGGCGTCAACCGCGAGACCATCCGCGTCTATTTCCGCCATGGCCTGCTGCCCGAGCCCAAGCGGTCCAAACCCAACGTGGCTGATTACGATCAGGCCCATGTGGATGGCATTCGCCTCATCCGCCGCCTCCACAAGGAGGAGGGGATGACCCTGCCGCAGATCAAGCGCGTGCTTTCGGGTGATGTCTCCGACCCCTCCCTCAGCATCGGCGCTTTCCCGCATCTCGAACAGCTCGTCGCCGCCCGCCTCGACCGCTATGACGCCCTAGTGCCGCTGGCATCTGTGATCGAACGCAATCCGCAGGCGGAGGAAGACGCTCACTCGCTTCAGGAGATCAAGGCCGTGCGCCTCAAGGAACAGGACGGCGAGACCATGCTGTCGCGGACCGATGCGGAAATTGTTGCCATCTGCGGCGACATGCGCCGCGTCGGATTCACCACCGACAAGGGCTTCAACCCCGCGCAGCTGGGTTTCTACGTGGCCAATGCCAATGATCTGGGCCAGCGGGAGGTGGAGAGCTTTCTCGCCAGCATCGGCAAGAATGTGGGCCAGCAGGAAGCGGCTGATCTCGCCTTCGAGGCCATCAACCGCATGATGTCCTTTTTCGGCCTGTTGCGGACCAAGGCCGTCATGCGGGCATTTGCCAACGCCACCCGTCCGGATACGGACGAAAAGCCAAACAGGGACTAGGGACTGGGGACTAGCGTGCTGCCGCCCGGCTGCTGCGTCCGCGCACTGGCGCACCCACGCGCACACCCGGCGCCGCGCGCTCCGTCACCACTTCCCGGCGGAAGCGGAACTGCTCGGCGGGCCGCCCGCCGGTCTTGGTGGTCATCCGGCCGGTGCCTTCCACAAGGCCCGTCTTTTCCACCTGGCGGCGGAAATTCTGCTTGTGCAGCTTCTGGCCCATCACCGCTTCCACGGTGGTCTGCAATTCGGTGAGGGTGAATTCCTCGGCCATCAGCTCGAACACGACGGGCCGGTATTTGAGCTTGGCCCGCAGCCGGCCCATGGCAGTGGCGAGGATGCGGCGATGGTCATGCAGCATCGGGTCGCCGAGGGCGGGCACGTCCTGCGCGTCTTCCGCGACGCCCAGCTTGCGGCGGGCGTTTTTGCGCCCGTCCATTGCCGCCTCGTCGGCAAGGCCCGCCTCATACAGCAGCTCGAAGCGCTCGAGCACCTTTTCCTCGTCCCAGGCGATGCCGTTGAGGCCGAAACACAGGTCCAGCCGTTCCCGCCGCCGCGCCTTGAGGGCAGGGGTCGTGGCGCGGGCCACCCACTCCCCCACCAGCGGTGCGATCTTGCCGTCGATGATTGCCGGTCGGCCCTGCCGCCAGTCCTCCCACGGGAAGTAACTGTACCAGCAGCGCCAGCTGCTCTGCTGCGCGGTGGCGTTCTCGCCCATGTCCTGCGCCCGCACCAGCGCCAGATAGCCGACCGACACGATATGCGGCCCGGTATCCTCCGGGTGCCGGTGCCGGCCGCGGTCGCCGAACGTATAAAGCTGTTCCACATAGCCCAGATCGAGCTTGGTCTGGTCCTGCACCCAGCGCCTGAGGCCCACATCCATGGTCCGGTGCTTGAGCGGGTCGAACGGGCCGAAGGGCAGGGCATCCCATTGCCCCGGCGCGCGCACCACCAGGGTCCGCGGCTCGGCTTCGGCGATGGTCACGATGGCCGCGTTGAGGCCCACCACCACTGCAGTGGAGGTGTCGTCAAAGCCGGGTCCTGCCGTGGTCTGCTTCCGCGCCACCTGTGATCGCTCTCCGTTCGGGGTCTGTCGCACTTTTGCTCATTTGTAGCATTAGGTGCCCCCCATCTTTCAAGGCCCGGATTTAAGGGAGATGTGGGGGCCGCGACATGCGGGCCGGGTTTCTTCGGAACAACGGCCGGGGGCAGCCGGTTGATCAGGCATCCCGTAACCGAGTCTGAAAGGAGGCCCCCCATGGCCGATCTCAAAGGCAAACGCATCGCACTGCTCGCCACCCACGGCTTCGAGCAGTCGGAACTGGAAGTCCCCCGCGACCGCCTGGCCGGGATGGGCGCCGAGGTGCATGTGATCGCGCCCGAAGATGGTGACATCAAGGGCTGGGACGGCGACGATTGGGGCCGCCCTGTGCCGGTCGACAAGACGCTGGACCAGGCATCCATGGATGATTACGACGCCCTCGTGCTGCCCGGCGGCCAGATCAACCCGGACCTGCTGCGCGTCAATGATGACGCCCTGGCGTTCATCAAGCGCGCCTATGAAAGCGGCAAGGTGCTGGCGGCGATCTGCCACGCCCCGTGGCTGCTGGTGGAGACCGGCATCGCCGAAGGCGCGACCATGACGTCCTACCCGTCGGTGAAGACCGACGTGAAGAATGCCGGCGCCACCTGGGTGGACGAGGCGGTGGTGGCCGATAACGGCCTGATCACGTCCCGCAACCCGGATGACCTTGAGGTCTTCAGCAAGAAGATCGCCGAGGAAATTCTCGAAGGCCAGCACACCCGCGCCGCGGCCTAAAACTTTGGCCTGAGGCTGCGGCCCTGCCTCCGGTTCCCCCAATGACGGCGCTCAGCCTTGGGGGGACCCGGGTGGCGCGGCGCCGGCCGCCTGTCGGCATCCCGCGATCCGGCTACCCCGCCGCCAGGGTCGCGAAGCGTTTGAGGTAGGCATCCTGTGCCTCACGCACCGGTAGCGGCCTGATCCACCGCCGCGCCGCCCGGGACTGGGCCGGCGTCAGCCGCGGCCGGCCGAACAGCCGCGCCGCTTCCGCAGGCTCGAACCCCGCAAGCTCCACAGCTTCCAGATAGGCCGACACGTGATCCGCCCGCTTGATGGTGCGGGTCACGTGTTTGGGTGTCTGCGCGGGAATGCCGAAGCGGATGTGGATCGCCTCCTCCAGCCGCGTTTCGAAGGTCTTGTAGTCAACGCCCAGGGCCGCCTTGAAGGGGCTGATCATGTCGCCGATGACATATTCCGGCGCGTCATGCAGCAGCGCGGCCAGCAGCTTGGTCTGGTCCCAGTCCGGCGCGAAAGCCTGCGCAAGATCCGTGACCAGCAGGGAGTGCTGCGCCACGCTATAGGCGTGATCCCCCACCGTCTGCCCGTTCCAGCGCGCGACCCGCGCCAGCCCGTGGGCAATGTCCTCGATCTCCACGTCCAGCGGCGACGGGTTGATCAGATCAAGCCGCCGCCCGCTGAGCATGCGCTGCCAGGCGCGCGGGGCGTCACTGTCCTTCGGCACGGTCACGTCATCCTCTCACTGTGGCGGCGAATGGGGGATTGTGTGTAAAAGCTCGGCTGCCCCCTGTCGATCCAAAAACCCCCACCGCGCCATCGCCGGTTCAAGGCGGGCGGACGGGCCCGCAAAACCCCTGTTGTTCCCCCTCGCCGGGCCGTTAAACTGCCCGCGGAGACGGCGCCGGCCTGGCCGGGGCTTGACCCACATCATGGTGGCGGCACGCGCCCGCATAGGATCATGCAGACCTGTGCAGGGCGCTTTGAGACCGCCGCCGATTTGACGCCCTATGCATAGTCCCCGCGCAGCCGGACCGGCGCGCAACGAAACGGAAGAGATATGTCCATCAAACGCATTCTGTGCCCGCTTTACGGCTCCGCCTCCGATGCGGCGTCGCTGACCATGGGCCTGTCCCTCGCCAAGCGCTTCCACGCCCAGGCGGACATTCTCTTCGTGCGTCCCAACCCGACCGACGCGCTGCCCTATCTGGGCGAAGGCATTTCCGGCCCCGTCGTCGAGGACATCATCGAGACCGCCCGCAAGGCCGCCGACAGCGCCGAGGACCAGTGCCGCAAGGAGGCCGAAGAAGCCGCCCGCGCCGCAGGCGTCGAGATCACCGATGAGGTACGCGCCGATGCCGCCACCGCGCGCATGCGCATCAAGTCGGGCCGTGCGGTTGACGTGATCGCGGGGGAAAGCCGGCTGGCCGACCTCGTCATCGTTGCCGATGCCGGTGCGCGCGACCAGGCCTCCGGCCCAAACGCCCTTGAAACCTGCATGCTGGCCGAAGGCCGCCCGGTGCTGCTGGCCCCGCAGCAGGCCCCGGCGGATGTGGGCGCCAGCGTCGTCATCGGCTGGGATGAAAGCGGCGAAGCCGCCAACGCCATCACCGCCGCCATGCCGTTCCTCGTTTCCGCTGAAAAGGTCACCATCGTCTGCGTCGATGAGGACGGGGTGAGCGATGCACCCGGCGCCCGCGCCCTGCAGGAATATCTGGCGCTGCACACCGTCACCGCCGAGATCCACCTGGTGCCGGAAGACAACCGCAACACCGGCGAAGTGCTGCTGGCCGAAGCCACCAACCTCCAGGGCGACCTGCTGGTGATGGGCGGCTACAGCCACTCCCGCCTGCGTGAACTGGTGCTGGGCGGTGTCACCCGCCACATCCGGTCGCATGCCACCATCCCGGTGCTCATGGCACACTGAGCCCGTCCGGCAACTCCGCCTGCCGGGTCACCCGGCGGGCACCTGCCGCAACATTCTGCAAGAAGGACAATCACCCATGGCGCTCTACCGCGTTCACCTGCACGTCGCCCGCAGCGATCAGTACCCGGACGGATCGTCCGAGTGCGGCTATGAATTCATCGTGCCGCTCGACGGCGACATGCAGCTCGACCCCGAAGCCTGGAAGAACCACAAGGAAGACTGCACCGTCCACCGGTTCTGGAAGGACGAGGACGATCTGCGCGGCCATCTGCGCCATGTGGGCAAGGGCTGGAAGTTCGACTACGACAAGTCCGACGACGAGGACGACGAATTGCTGTTCAAGCTCGACCGCCACAAGCTGGCCGAAGGCGAGTATGTCTCGATCACCGAAAGCGACGGCGAGATGCACACCTTCCGCGTTGTCGCCGTGCGGCCCTATCCGTAAGTGCTGTGCGGGTGGAGAGAGAGCCTCCGGTCAAGCCGGAGGGTCTCTTTCACCCGGCTGCGCCCAAACAAAAAGCCCCGGACACTGTCCGGGGCTTTTCTCATTCCGTAGGGCCTGCCGCGGTCAGACGCGCCGCACCAGCACGCTGCCGGCGGAATAGCCAGCGCCGAAGGAGCAGATAACACCCACATCGCCTGGGTCGAGGTCTTCGCTGAACTTGTTGAAGGCGATGATCGAGCCTGCCGAGGACGTATTGGCATAGTCCTTCAGAATGTTCGGCTGCTCGGCCTCCGACGGCGACCGGCCCATCACCTTCTTGCCGATCAGGTCGTTCATGTTGGCATTGGCCTGGTGCAGCCACATGCGCTTGAGCGAGTTGTTGCCGATATTCTCGTCCGCCATGTGCTCAAGGATCATCGCCGACACCATCGGCACTACTTCCTTGAACACCTTGCGGCCTTCCTGCACGAAGAGCTTGTCCTTGGCGCCGATGCCCTCAGGCGCGGTGCGGTTCAGGAAGCCGAAATTGTTGCGGATATTGTTCGAGAACTGCGTCTTGAGACGGGTGCTGATGATTTCGAACGGGTGGTCCGCCGTCGCCGTCTCGGCATTTTCCACCACAACGGCGGTTGCCACGTCACCGAAGATGAAATGGCTGTCGCGGTCGCGGAAATTGAGGTGGCCGGTGCAGATCTCGGGGCTCGTCACCAGCACGCATTTGGCCGAGCCGGAGCGGATCATGTCATAGGCCTGCTGGATGCCGAAGGTGGCCGATGAGCACGCCACATTCATGTCGAAGGCAAACCCGTCAATGCCCAGAAGGTCCTGCACCTCGATGGCGATCGCCGGATAGGGGCGCTGCAGGTTGGAGCAAGCCACCAGCACCGCGTCCACGTCCTTGGCGGACTTGCCCGCCTGCTTCAGCGCGTCACGCGCCGCGGTCACCGCCATCTCGGCAAGGATCGACGGTTCTTCATTCGGGCGTTCCGGCAGGCGCGGGGCCATGATCTCCGGATCAAGAATGCCGTCCTTGTTCATCACGAAGCGCTGCTGAATGCCCGATGCCTTCTCGATGAAGGGCACGCTCGATTCCGAAAGCGCTTCCACCTCGCCGCGTTCGATCGCGTCCTTGTTGGCTGCGTTGAAGTTCTTCACATAGGTGTTGAACGCTTCAACCAGCTCCTCATTGGTGATTGCTTCCGAAGGCGTGAAGACGCCGGTTCCACTGATGACAACTTTGGTCAAACCTACCACCTGATTATGTCGCACTTCCTGGCCGCCATAGGGCCGAAGCGGCGTGTCTCTCGTCCCAATCCCCCGCGCGAACCTGCACGCACCCGCAAAAACGCCGGGCGGCCGCTGGTCCGCGTCGCTTAATGGGATAATTTAAGGGAAGCGGTCTGGTCATGCCAGCGCAAGCCGCCTTCATTGGTGAACTCCCATCCGCTGCAGCCCGGCCGCCGGGCCGTTTCGCCGCCTGAAACCGTCTGATTTCTCCCGACTTCAAGGACTGCCCGTGACCGACACGACCCTTCCCAAGACCCTGCAAGAGGCCGGTGTGGCCACGGAGACCAGCAGTCTGCCGGACCATTATTCCCAGCTTGACGCTGCGGAAAAGGCGGCCTGGGACATGCTGGAGGATGGCGCTGCCTCGGCGAAGACCGCCTTTCATACCCCGGTGCTCGCGACCGTGGCGCCGGACGGGGCCCCGCTTGCCCGCACCGTCGTGCTGCGTGAAGCGTCGCGGGTGGAAAAAATTCTGCGCGCCAACACGGACCAGCGCTCTCGCAAGGCACGGGACCTCGTCGGTGAGTCGCGCGCCCAGCTGCATTTCTACGATGCCGCCGCGAAGATACAGCTCCGCGCCACCGTGCGGGCCGACCTGCTGACCGAAGGCGAGGCGCATCGCCGGGCATGGGAAGCCTCGGCGCTCGGCAGCCGCGTTTGCTACCTGGCGGTGGATGCGCCCGGGGCGCCGGCGCCTGACCCGACATCCGGCCTGCCGGTGGATGCCGATGAGGGCCGCCGAGTGGCCGCCGAGCGGCTGGAGGACGGCTATGGCAACTTCGCCATCATGCGCTTCCACGTGGAGGCGCTGGACTGGCTCTATCTGGCCAGCCAGGGCCACAGGCGGGCGATCTTCTACTATGTCGCCGGGACGCGGAGCTGGGTCATCCCTTAGGTGCAAGTTGGGGCTCTGTGGCGTGACCTCCTGGAACTCCCGGACGGCCTCCGGTGTTGTCGGAGCGTCAGGAGGCCAGATGAAACTTCCCTTTTTCCAGGACGCGACCAGCAACAGGAACGAGCATTACACGACGGTCTATTCGCTCTACGAGCTGGCCTATACGGCTGCCGACTTCATGGCTGCCATGCTCTTCGTCACCGGCAGCGTCCTGTTCTTCAGCGAGGAGACCAAACAGTCAGGCACCTGGCTGTTTCTGATCGGCAGTCTTCTCTTCGCTCTCAAGCCGTCCCTGCGCATGGCGCGGGAAATCCATCTCTGGCGGCTGGGCAAAACACAGACCCTGGCCCGCCGGGCGGGTTTCGACGTCTAGCGGGCCGGTCAGCAGGCGAGGCCAATTAGCGGGCAAGATCGGCGCAGGCGGTGCGGCGCGGGCAGGTCAGCTGGTGATCATTCACCATCCCCACCGCTTGGGCGAAGGCATAGACGATGGTCGGCCCGCAGAACTTGAAGCCCCGCTTCTTGAGGTCTTTCGACAGGGCTTCGCTCATCGCCGTCTTGGCCGGGGCATCCCGCCAGCTCTCCAGCGACGATTGCAGCGGCGTGCCGTCCACATAATCCCACAGATAACCCGAGAAGCCGCCCGGCTCCGTCTCCATCATGTCGAGCCACACGCGCGCATTGCCGATCGTCGCCTCGATCTTGCCGCGGTGGCGGATGATGCCCTCATTGCCCAGCAGCCGGGTGATGTCCTTTTCGGTGTAGCGGGCGATTGTCTCGGGCTCAAAGCCGTCAAACGCCGCGCGGAAGCTGTCGCGCTTCCGGAGGATGGTGATCCAGGACAGACCGGCCTGAAACCCGTCGAGGATCAGCTTTTCAAACAGCGCCCGGTCGTCATATTCCGGCACGCCCCATTCCTCGTCGTGATAGGCCACATAAAGCGGGTCGTCTCCGCACCAGCCGCAGCGGCCGGCCTCATCCTGCGCAGCGCTCATTGGGCGTCTTCCTCCAGCGTGCCGTCGAGGGTGAAAGCCGCATAGGGCGGCACGCGCAGGGTGAGACTGGTATCGCCTGCCTGCGCGTCTGCGCCGCCGGCACGGGCCACGCGGTCAAGAAACACGAGCGCCAGGGCGTCATTGCCCGCATGGCCGCAGACACTGCCGACCTTGGCGTCACCCATGGTGATGTCGGTGCCCTGATCCGGCGCATCCCCCTCCATCGCCGCCACCACAAGCCGCTTGCGTGCCTTGCCCTTGCGGTGCATGCGCGAGGCGACTTCCTGGCCGACAAAGCAACCCTTCTTGAAGTCGATCCCGTTCAGGAGGTCGAGATTGCACTCGATGGGGAAATCCTTGTCCGCGCCGATGTCCTGCGCTCCGTCCGGCACCCCGCGCGACACGCAGAAGCTGCGATAGTCCTCAGCCGACGCATCTGCATCCGCGATTTCAGCGCCGGTCGGCACAAAGGCCCGCGTGCCCAGAAAGCCTGCCCGCGGATCTTCATAGGAAACGGCCCCGTCAAAGGCATCAGCCCCGTCGCCGAACCGCGCTGCCACGCGATAGTCAGCGCTGGCATCGTCAAAGGCTGCATCCGCGCGCAGCTTGTACATGGTGAGCCGCTTCTGCAGCTCGGCCGCCCGCGAGGCCGCGCAGTCGATCAGGTAGCTGGCCTCGCGCCCCGGTTCGGCGGCGATGAAAAAATCGAACAGGAACTTGCCCTGCGGCGTCAGCAGCAGCGAGTAGACCGGCGTGCCGCGATCCACGGCCTCGAGATTGCCGGTCACCAGCCGTTGCAGAAGGTCATGCACATCGGCGCCGTGGGCGCGCAGCACGTGCCGGTCATCCAGGAGGGCGGTTCGGGTGTTACTCATTGGGTCTGGTCCGGAACATCAGGGATTTGTCGGGCAGAAGGGTGGGGGCAGGGGGCGCGCTGTTCAAGGGGCGCATAAACCCTCCTGACAGCTGGTGATTGGCTTTCGGGCGGGAACGCACCTATAAGGCGGGAGGATAACTGCCCGGAAAGCCTGCCCGCGCCAAGATGAAGCACATTCTCTTCGTCACCTATAACCGCATCGGCGACGCCGTCCTGTCGAGCGGCGTGCTCTCCTGGCTGGCCGACCGGCACCCCGAGGCCGAGATCACGGTCGCCTGCGGCCCGGCCGCCGCCACCCTGTTCCGCGACCAGCCCGGCGTCACCCGCATCATCGAAATGCCCAAGCAGAAGCGGTCCGGCCACTGGATCGATCTGTGGAAGCAGACCCGCCGCACGAAATGGGACCTGGTGGTCGATCTGCGGGCGTCGCTCATTTCCTATGCCCTGCGCGCCAGGGAGCGGCGGGTGCTGCGGCAGGATACGTCGCTCCACCGCGTGCCCCATATCGCCACCGTGCTGGGCCTGACCCCGCCGCCGGTGCCGCGCCTGGCCACGGGGCAGGACGCGCGCGCACAGGCAGCCGAACTGGTGCCGGAAGGCGGCAAGGTGCTTGCCGTCGGCCCCACCGCCAATTGGGGCGGCAAGATGTGGCCCGCCGAGCGCTTCATCGATCTGATCAGGCGCATCACCGGCCCGGACGGCTTTTTGCCCGGTGCCCGCGTCATGCTGATCGGTGCGGCCGGCGAGCGCGACGCGGCCCTGCCGGTTATCGAGGCGATCCCCGACGCGCAGCTGATAGATCTTGTCGGCAAGACCGACCTGCCGCTGACCGCCGCCTGCCTGGAGCGGGCGGACTTCTATGTGGGCAATGATTCAGGCCCGATGCACATGGCAGCTGCCGTCGGACTGCCGACGCTGGGCCTGTTCGGCCCCAGCCCTGAAGACCGCTACGGCCCGTGGGGCCCGAAGGGCGCAAGCGTCCGCGGGCCGCAGAGCTTTGACGAAATCATCTCAAGCCCCGATTATGACTTCCGCTCCTCCAAGAGCGAGATGACGGGCCTCACCGTGGACAAGGCCCATGCGGCCGCACAAGCGCTGTGGGACAAGGTGACCGGGCAGGCGACGGCACCCCGGCTCTCCACGCTGACCGTCGCCCACAATGAGGAACACAACCTCAAGGCCTGCCTCGACGCCTTGTCCTTCGCTGATGAACGCGTGGTGGTGCTTGATCGGTGTACGGATAACTCCCGCGCTGTCGCCGAAGCGGCGGGGGCGGACACCATCATCGAAGGGGCCTGGCCCATCGAGGGCGACCGCCGCAATGCGGGCATCGACGCCTGCAAGGGCGACTGGATCCTTGAGGTGGATGCGGACGAACGGGTGCCCGAGGCGCTGGCGCGTGAAGTCAGCGCAGTCACCCAGTCCTCACCGCCGGGGGTCTATCTCATCCAGTTCGACAATTACGTGGGCACAACGCGGGTGCGCTATGGCTGGGGCGCCTATATCGGCGCCAGTGCCGCCCCGCGCCTGTTTGCCCGCGGGGCTAAGCGCTGGGGCCGCCAGCGCGTGCACCCGTCCCTCGATATGGGCCCGCGTCTTGGCATGCTGGAGACCCGCGTCGATCACCTGGTGGACGAGAACATCACCGACATGCTGGCGCGTTTCGACCGCTACACGACGGCCAATGCCCGCGATCTGATTTCTTCCGGCAAGGCGCAGCATGAAACCCTGCGCCGCAATATCCGCCGCATCCCGTCGCGCTTCTACAAAGCCTATGTGCGCCGCAAGGGCTACCGCGAAGGCGGCTATGGCTTCCTCGTCGGCGTGCTGGCAGGGCTTTACCCCATCGTTTCCTGGCTCAAAGCAACGTTGGAGCCGGAAGTCTACCGCGAGGACGAGACGCCGGGCGGAGACGGGCCCGCGTGAACATCCTCCACACCATAGCCGGCGGCCAGGTCGGCGGCGCGGAGCGCTTCTTCGTCGATCTGGCCATCGCCCTGCAGGAGGCCGGCCATGACAGCCGGGCCGTGATGCGCCCCAATCAGGCGCGCGGGCAATTGCTGGATACGGCAGGCGTGCGCCACGCGGATGTGCCCTTCAAGCGCTGGCTTGATTTCACCACCCCGCGCACCATCCGCCGCATGGCAAAGGACATGCGTGCCGACATCGTGCTGGCCTGGATGGGCCGCGCGGCCCGCGCGACGCCCGAAGGCGACTATGCGCGCATCGCGCGCCATGGCGGCTATTACAATCTCAGCTCGTTCCGTGGGTTCGATGCCCAGGTGTGCAACACGCCGGATCTTGTTCGCTACCTGACCGAAGGCGGGTTTGATCCGGACACGGTGCATTTCATCCCGAACTTCACCCCGATTGATCCGCGCCCGCCGCTTGCGCGTGCTGATTTCGAAACCCCCGACGACGCACCCCTGCTGCTCGCCATGGGGCGCATGCATGACGCCAAGGCATTCGACGTGACGCTGGATGCGCTTGCCATGACCCCCGGTGCCTGGCTGTGGGTTGCTGGTGCCGGACCGCTGGAGGCGGAGCTGCGCCAGCAGGCGCGCGATCTGGGTGTTGACGGCCGGGTGCGCTGGCTCGGCTGGCGGGACGACCCGGGCCGGCTGCTGCGCACCGCAGATATCTGCGTCTTCCCCTCCCGCACGGAGCCCTTCGGCAATGTCATCATCGCCGCCTGGGCCCATGGCACGCCGGTGGTGACGGCGGATGCGACGGGCCCCGCATGGCTGGTGCGCGACGGCGAGGACGCGCTCTTGGTGCCGAAGAACAACGCCGAAGCGGTGGCTGCCTCTGTTGCACGGCTGCGCGACGACGATGCGCTGGCGGCCCGGCTGGTTGCCGCAGGCAGCGCCCGCGTCGAAGCCGAATTTTCCCAATCCGCCTGCCTTGAGCGTTACCTTTCGCTCTTCGCACAGGTAAAAGAACGGCGCGGCTGATGCGGCCGATCCCCCGAAAACAGACAGGCTGACGACGAGATATGTGCGGCATCGCAGGCATGCAGACCACCAGCGGGCAGGCGCCGTCGATGACGGTGCTCAACGCCATGTCCGACGCCCTGACCCATCGCGGGCCGGACGGGGAGGGGAGCTTCGTCTCCGGCGCCACCGGCCTGATGCAGACGCGGCTGGCGATCATCGACCTTGAAACCGGCGACCAGCCCTTGTTTGACGATGAAGGCCTGGCACTCGTCGCCAATGGCGAGATCTACAACTATCTCGAACTGCGCCGGGAGCTTGGCGAGGCCGGCTTCAAGACCCATTCCGATTGTGAGCCGCCGCTGAAGCTCTACCGCCGCGACGGGGTGCGCTTTGCTGACGCCCTCCGGGGCATGTATGCCATCGCGCTCTATGATCCGGACGGCGAGCGCCTGATGCTCACGCGCGATCCCTTCGGCATCAAGCCGCTCTACTACGCTGAGACCGGCCACGGCTTCATCTTCGCGTCCGAGCCGCAGGCGTTACTGGCCACGGGGCTGGTGTCGCCTGAGATGAACAGCTCGGCCATCGGTGAATTGCTGCAGCTCCAGTTCACAACCGGCCGCGAAACCGCCTACAAGACGATCTGCCGCGTGCTGCCCGGTGAAACATTGGTCATTGAACGCGGCCGCGTGCTGGAGCGTCACCGGCGTCACGCGCTGCCCGCCGAAGGCCCGCGCCCGCAAAGCGAAGAACATGCGATCGTGATGCTGGAAGACGCGCTGATCGACAGCGTGCGCGTGCATCAGCGGTCGGACGTGCCCTATGGCATGTTCCTCTCTGGCGGCATCGACAGTTCCGTCATTCTCGCCTGCATGGCGCGGCTCAATGACCAGCCGGTCAAATGCTACACGGCGGGTTTCTCGGGCACCCGTGTGCGCGACGAGCGTGAGCACGCAGCCCGCGTGGCGTCCGCCACCGGTGCCGACCATGAGAGCATCGACGTGACCGAGGAGGACTTCTGGTCGCTCCTGCCCGCAATGGTTGCCTCGACCGATGATCCGACTGCGGATTATGCGATCATCCCCACCTTCAAGCTGGCGTCTGTCGCCGCCCAGGACGTGAAAGTGGTGCTGTGCGGGGAGGGGGGCGACGAGCTGTTTGCGGGCTATGGCCGCTACCGCGCCGTCACGCGCCCCACCTGGCTCGGCGGCCGGGCCATGCGCTCCCGCGGCGCGCTGGACGGGCTCAAGCTCTTGCGCAATGAAACGCCCGCCTGGCGCGACGGCATCATGTCCGCCTGGAACAAATCCGCCATCGGCGGCCGCACGCGGCTGCAGCGCGCCCAGGCGGTGGATTGCGCCGACTGGCTGCCCAACGACCTTCTCATCAAGCTCGACCGCTGCCTGATGGCCCACAGCCTGGAGGGCCGCACGCCGCTGCTGGACCCTGTTGTCGCCGACATCGCCTACCGCCTGCCGGACAACCTCAAGCTCAAGGGCCGCATCGGCAAGCACCTGCTGCGCGCCTGGCTGGCCCGCCACCTGCCGGAAGCCGAGCCCTTCGCCCGCAAGCGCGGCTTCACCGTGCCTGTCGGGGAATGGATCGCCGGGCGCGGCGCGCGGCTGGCGCCGCTGGTTGCCCGCCAGCCCGGCGTCGCTGAACTCTGCAATGCCGAGCGCGTGGCAGCGCTGTTTGCCGGCCTCACGACCACACCCGCCAAGCATGACGGCCAGGCAGCCTGGCTGCTGCTCTATTTCGCCCTTTGGCACCAGCATCACATGCTCGGCGTGCCGGCGGATGGCTCGGTGGAAGAGGTCCTGTCGGCCCGCTGAGTAAAGAGAGGAATGGCTGCATGACTGACCGCTTCGACCTGCTTGTGAAGGGGGGCACGCTCGTCAACCACGATGGCTGTGGCGAAGGAGATGTTGCGGTCAAGGACGGGCGCATCGCTGCTATTGGTCAGATCGATGCAGGCACGGCGGAGACCGTGATTGATGCCAGCGGCCTGCATGTGCTGCCGGGCGTTATCGACAGCCAGGTCCATCTGCGCGAGCCGGGGCTGGAGCACAAGGACGACCTGGAACATGGCGGCCGGGCGGCAGTATTGGGCGGCGTGACCGCCGTCTTCGAGATGCCCAATACCAAGCCCGCAACGACCGATGTGCCGGCGCTGGAAGACAAGATCAGCCGCGCGACGGACCGCATGTTCTGTGACTTTGCGTTCTTCGGCGGGGCCACGGGACGCAACGGGGATGATCTGCGCGCGCTGGAATCCGCGCCAGGCTGCTGCGGCATCAAGATGTTCATGGGGTCTTCCACCGGCTCGCTGCTGGTGCATACGGATGACGGCGTGCGCGAGGTGCTGCGCGCGGTGCGGCGCCGCCTGACGGTGCATTCCGAAGATGAGGACATGCTGCGCGACCGGCGTGAGCTTGCCGAGTTCGGCAAGGTGGAAACACACCCGGTCTGGCGGTCGGTCGAGGTGGCCGTGTCCAGCACCACGCGGCTTCTGCGCCTGGCACGTGAGGCAGGGGGGCGGGTCCATGTGCTTCATGTGTCCACAGCCGAGGAAGTGCCGCTTCTAGCCGCTGCCAAGGACGTGGCGACGATGGAATTGCTGCCGCAACATCTGACCCTGACCGCGCCCGATTGCTATGAGCGTCTGGGCAGCCTTGCGCAAATGAACCCGCCCATTCGCGATGCCCGTCACCGCGAAGCGCTGTGGAAGGCCCTGCGCGATGGGGTGGTGGATGTGATCGGCTCCGATCACGCTCCCCATACTTTGGAAGAAAAGCGTCAGCCCTATCCCAAATCGCCTTCCGGCCTGCCGGGGGTGCAGACGCTGGTTCCCATCATGCTCAATCATGTCAATGAGGGGCGGCTGTCGCTGGAGCGCTTCGTTGATCTCACCAGCCATGGTGTCCAGCGGGTGTTTGGGCTGGCAGGCAAGGGCCGCATGGCGGTTGGCTATGACGGCGACCTGACGCTGGTGGACATGGGCGCCACACGCACCATCAGTAATGACTGGATCGCATCGAAATGCGGCTGGACACCGTTTGACGGCATGCAGGTGAAGGGCTGGCCCATGGCCACGATCATTCGCGGGCGGGTCGTCATGCGTGACGACGAGATCCAGGGTGAAGCCGGTGGGCGGGCCTGTACTTTCATGGAAGCACTGCCCAAACGAACCAGCCCTTGACGCTGCGTCCGCGATAGGGTCCGGTTGCGGCGAAACTGACACCTGTTCATTCCCGCCTTCATGGAGAGTTTTCTGATGGCTGATACCTTCCGCGCCCTCATGGTCACCAAGACGGATGATGGCCAATCCGCTGAAATCAAAGACATTACTGACGCGGATCTGATGGAAGGCGATGTCACCGTCGCCGTCAGCCATTCCACCGTGAACTACAAGGACGGCCTCGCCCTGACCGGCACGGCGCCGATCCTGCGCGCCTCGCCGATGATTCCCGGCATCGATTTCGCCGGTGAGGTCATCTCGTCTGACCATGCGGACTGGAAAGCCGGCGACAAGGTGGTGCTCAACGGCTTTGGCGTGGGCGAGGGCCACAGCGGCGGCTATGCCCAGCGGGCCCGCGTGAAGGGCGACTGGCTGGTGAAGCTGCCGGACGCGTTCTCCACGGCGGACGCCATGGCAATCGGCACGGCGGGCTACACGGCCATGCTGTGCGTGCTGGCGCTGGAAAAGCACGGCGTTGGCCCCAAGGACGGTGATATTCTGGTGACCGGCGCCAATGGCGGTGTCGGCTCCGTCGCCATCGCGCTGCTCGCCAAGCTGGGCTATCGCCCGGTGGCCTCCACCGGCCGCCCGGAAGAAGCAGACTATCTGAAATCCCTCGGCGCGGTGGACGTGATCGACCGCAATGAATTCTCCGAACCCGGACGGCCCATCGGCAAGGAACGCTGGGCCGGTGCGGTGGATGCCGTCGGCAGCACGACCCTGGCCAACGTCATTGCACAGACATCGTATGGCGGCACGGTTGCCGCCTGCGGTCTGGCCGGTGGCGCGGACCTGCCGTCGAGTGTTTATCCGTTCATTCTGCGCGGCGTCACCCTGTGCGGCATCGACAGCGTCATGGCCCCGCGCGGCATCCGCGAGGAAGCCTGGAGCCGCTTGGCCCGCGATCTTGACCTCGACAAGCTGAACAGCATGACCAACACCATCGGCCTGGGCGATGTGGAAGGTGCTGCCTCCGACATCATCGCCGGCAAGGTGCGGGGCCGTCTGATCGTCGACGTCAACGCCTGACATATCAAAAATCAAAAACCACCGCCGGACCGGCTCCGCCAGAAATGAGAGCCGGCCGGCCCTTTACGGGGAGGCGCGCGCATGTCTTTGCCGCCATTCAGAAAAGTCAATTTCGTTGAAACCCGCGTTGATGTGGAGCGCCGGGACGATGGTTCGGTCGTCCTCGAAAATCCGCATCCCATGGGTGACGCCGCAGCCAATGTCATCGAGCCCCTGAAGAAATGGGCCGCTGAGAAACCGGACCAGGTGTGGCTCGCCAAGCGCCGTCCGCCCAAGGCGGGCGAGACATTCGGCGAGTGGGAGACGGTCACCTTCGCTGAGGCCTATGACCGCGTGCGCCGCATCGCGCAGGCGCTGATTGATCGCGGCGTCGGCCCGGGCAAGCCCTTGATGATCCTGTCGGGCAATTCCATCGAGCACGCGCTGATGACCTATGGCGCGATCCTCACCGGCGCGCCCGCAGTGCCCGTATCGCCCAGCTACAGCCTCATCTCGTCGGACTTTGCCAAGCTGCGCTACGTGTTCGAGCTGATCGAGCCGCAGGCCATCTTCGTGCAGGACGGCCTGATGTTCGAAGACGCCATGGGCGCACTGGACGTGGAGAAGCTGGCGCTGATCCATGTGGAGAAGCCTGCTCCGGCCTTCCACGGCTCGACGTCTTACGAGGACCTGCTGACAACCGAGCCGACGGACGCCGTGGATGCGGCCTATGACGCGCTCACCTATGACACGGTGGCGAAATATCTGTTCACCTCCGGGTCCACCGGCATGCCCAAGGCCGTCATCACCACGCACCGGATGATGTGCGTGAATTCCGTGATGGCCTCCAAGCTGATCGAGGAAGACGAGGACGAGCCCGCACCGACGCTGGTGAACTGGCTGCCGTGGAACCACGTGTTCGGCGGTAATGCGGTGCTCAACAATCTGCTCACCGCAGGCGGCACGCTCTACATCGACGGCGGCCGCCCGGTGCCGGGACAGTTCGCGGAGACGGTGCAGAACCTCCGCGAAGTCGCGCCCACCACCTACACCAACGTGCCCGCTGCCTACACCATGCTCATCGAGGAGCTGGAAAAGGACGACGCGCTGGCGAAGAACTTCTTCTCCCAGCTCCGCTCCATGGGCTATGGCGGTGCCGCGCTCAACCAGGACCTGGCCGAGCGCATGCAGGCGGTGGCGATCCGCGTCACTGGCGAGCGCATCCTGTTTACCTCGGGCTACGGCGCGACCGAGACCGCGCCCACAATCATGAACACCCATTGGGAAACCGAGCGCATGGGCCTGCTGGGCCTGCCGCTGCCAGGCGTCAAGATCAAGCTGGTGCCCGCCGGTCTCAAGATGGAAGTGCGGGTGAAGGGCGACTGCATCACGCCGGGCTACTACAAGAACCCGGAAAAGACGGCGGAGGCCTTCGACGAGGAAGGCTTTTACCGCCTGGGTGATGCGGCGAAATTCGTTGACGACAACGACCCCAAGCAGGGTCTCGTCTTCAATGGCCGCGTGGTCGAGGACTTCAAGCTGTCGAGCGGCACATGGGTCAATGCGGGCCGCATGCGCGTGCAGGCGGTGGAAGCCGGCAACGGTCTCATCAATGACTGCCTGGTGGCCGGGCTGGATGAGCCCTATGTGGGCATTCTCGGCTTCCCCAACCTGCCGGCCTGCCGCAAGGCCGCGGGGCTTGCCGACGACACCCCCGCCGAGGACGTGGTGCGCGCCCAGGGCGTGCTGGAACGCATCGCCGAGGGGCTTAAGGCGCACAACGCCAAGAACCCCGGCTCATCGACCCAGATCCACAGGGCCATCCTGCTGGCCGAGCCGCCGTCGCTGGATGCCGGTGAGCTGACCGACAAGGGCTACATCAATCAGAGCGTGTCGCTGGCCCGCCGCGCCGACAAGGTGGCCAAGCTGTTCGCGGACCCGCCCGGCAATGATGTGGTGGTTGTGTAACGGCCCGCATTCGGGCACATGAAACCGGAAATCCGGCGGGACGGGGCCTGAACGGCTGCGTCCCGCCAAAGCCGAGCTGACCTGACAAGGCCCCGAATGCCCGACTGGTATCTGATCCTGAATGGCGTGCTGATTGGCATCGTCGTGGCAGCGCCCATCGGCCCCGTCAATCTCATCTGCATCCGCCGTACCCTGGCCTATGGCCGGACCAACGGCTTCGTCTCCGGCCTTGGTGCCGCCATCGGCGACGCGGTCTTCGCCACGGTGGCGGCCTTCGGGCTGACGGCCCTGTCCACCACGCTGGTGGCGGTGGGGGACTGGCTGCAGGCCATTGGCGGGTTCTTCCTGATCGGGCTGGGCGTCCACACCTTTCTGCACACGCCGGTGGACACGAAGGAAGTCAACGTCAAGACGACGGGCAAGCTGGCCGCCGCCGTCATGGCCACCTTCGTGCTGACCATCACCAACCCGGCCACCATGCTGGGCTTCGTCGCCATTTTCGGCGGCGTCGGCGGGCTGGTCACGACCGAGCCCAGCATGCTGACGGCGGGGCTTCTGGTGGTGGCTGTCTTTGTCGGCTCGGCCCTGTGGTGGCTCGGCGTCACGCTCACCGTGGGGCTGCTGCGCGACCGGATGACCGATCAGACCCTGATTCTGATCAATCGCATCTCCGGCGTGCTGATTGTATCCTTCGGCATCTTCATTATCGGGCGGCTCATCTATATGTCCGTCGCCTGATACGGCATCAGGGGCCGAACGGCCTCTCAAAACAAACATCATCAGGACAAACAGGGAGTTGGGTGACATGAACGGTGCGGAAAGCCTGGTGCAGACCTTCGTCAATTGCGGCGTGGAAGTCTGCTTCACCAATCCCGGCACGTCGGAAATGCACTTCGTGGCGGCGCTGGACCGGATCGACGGCATCCGCCCGGTGCTCGGCCTGTTCGAAGGTGTGGTAACGGGCGCGGCTGACGGCTATGGCCGCATGGCCGGCAAGCCCGCGGCGACCCTGCTGCATCTGGGCGCGGGGCTGGGCAATGGCTTTGCCAATCTCCACAACGCCCGCCGTGCCGCCACCCCGATCATCAATGTGGTGGGCGAGCACGCGACCTATCACCGCCAGTATGACGCCCCGCTTGCGTCCGACATCGCCAGCGTCGCCCGCCCCAATTCGGTGTGGATGGAAACCCCCGAAGACGCCCGCGACGTGGCCGCTGCCGGGGCCCGCGCCTATGCAGCGTCGATGAGCGCACCGGGCGGTATCGCCACCCTCATCCTGCCTGCCGACACCGCCTGGCTGGACGCGGACGCGGCGGCAAACCCCGTCGATTTCGATGCCCCGCACACGGTGGAGGCGGGCGAGATCGACAAGGTGGCCGCGGCGCTCAAGAACGGCAGGAAGTCTGCGATCCTGCTGCGCGGCCGGGTGCTGCTGGAAGACGGGCTGGAGCTGGCCGGGCGCATCCAGGCGGCCACCGGCGCGCGCATCATGTGCGATACCTTCACCCCGCGCATGCAGCGGGGCGCGGGCCGGGTGAAGCTTGAACGCATTCCCTATTTCGCCGAGCAGGCGCAGGAGTTCCTCGAAGGCACCGAGCAGCTCATCCTGGTGGGGGCCAAGAACCCGGTCGCCTTCTTCGCCTATCCCGGCAAGGAAAGCTGGCTGACGCCGAAGGATGCCGACACGCTGATCCTCGCCCGCCCGGAAGATGACGGCATGGCAGCGCTTGAGGCTCTTGCAGAAGCTGTCGGCGCCCCGGCCCAGGCGCCCGAGCATGTGGCGCTGGCCAAGCCCGACCTTGCCTCCGGTGATCTCGACGCTGACGGCGTCGGCCGTGCCATCGCGCATTTCCTGCCCGAGGGCGCTGTGATGTCTGACGAAGGCGCGACCGCGGGCCTGTTCACCAACATCTATACCGAAACCGCAGCGCCGCACGATCACATGACCCTGACCGGCGGCTCCATCGGCCAGGGCCTGCCGCTGGCAGCCGGCGCGGCGATTGCCTGCCCGGACCGCAAGGTCGTGTGCTTCCACGGCGATGGCGGGGCGATGTACACGCTGCAGTCGCTGTGGACCATGGCGCGCGAACAGCTGGACGTGGTGACGGTGATCCTCGCCAACCGCTCCTACGCCATCCTCAATATCGAGCTGATGCGCGTCGGCGCCGAGAACCCAGGCCCCAAGGCGCTCTCCATGCTCGACCTCCACAACCCGGACCTCAACTGGGTGAAGCTGGCCCAGGGCATGGGCGTTGAGGCGGTGGCCTGCTCGACGGCGGAAGACTTCAACAAGGCGTTCGAGGGCGCGATGTCCCGCAAGGGCCCGTTCCTCATCGAAGCCATTATCTGACCCGGGACGCCGTCCGAAAACGTGACACTCCCCTGTTTCAGCGGGTGCCGCGCGGACCTTTCGCGCCTTCAATACGCACTTCGTGCAGCCCGGCCGCCCCTGCGCTGCCGGGCTGCCGTCTTTTGGGCGTTAACCAGCTAAGCCGCTGGCGAAAAAGCCGTCTTTCCTGCTAGGCTGCCTGAGCCGGGCACGGGGAACCCGGCGCGGGCTGACCAGCAAGGGGATCGGCCCGGCAATTGCATTTTCAGTCTCGAATGAAAACGCATGTGTCCGGGATCAGGCCAGCCACACCACGCGCCACGCCGCCCGGCACTGTGTTCGTCTTGAGGGCAGCCCTGCCATAGGCGCGGGCCGCCAGCCTGCCGGTCTGTCCGGCAGGGTACCGGTGCAGGAATGTGGGGGCGTCATGAACATGACCTTCGGCCGTAACAAGAATGGCAAGAGCGGGGCGGACAAGCCCGACACGGCTGCGCCCGGCGACAGCACGGCAGAGGCTGCAGGCCCTGACGCGACCGCTCCCCGGGATGCCGCCAAGCCCACTCTCAACATCCATGATCTCGGCCTCGACCTTGAAGGCGAGGCGGATGGCTTTGCCGAGCAGGACAGCCCTGACGAGGTTGATCTGGGCATCGAACGGCTGATCCGCTCTGCCGGTGCCGCGCCCAAGCGCGGCGCACAGCCTGCCGATATCGCCGGTGCCAGCGTGACGCCGATCAGCGCCGCCCGGCCCGCCGCAGCGCGTCCCGAAGGTGCAGGCCGCGCCGGCCCGACCCTCAAGGTCACCGACGCTGCCATCGCCGAAGAAGTGGCGAAGGCCGACAATTCAGGCCGCCGCCCGACCATGGCCTCTCTCGGCGACATGCAGCGCCCGCTTGGCGAACGCCTGGTGGAACTGGGATATGTGACGCGCCGCGGCCTCGACACCGCCATCGCCGAACAGGAGCGCAACCCGCACAAGCTGCTGGGCAAGATCCTGTCCGACCTTGATCTGTTCACGGATGAAGTCGCGTCGGTGGAGATCACCTCCGCGCATGACCCGCTGCACACGCTGATCGACCCCGAGGCCATCAAGCTGGCGCCGGAAGACCTGATCCGCACCGCGCAGGCTCTGCCCGTTTCGCGCGGCGGCGGCGCCATCATGGTGGCCCTGTCTCACCCGCGCGAGATCGACCAGGTGGAACTGCTGCGCCCCTATCTGCCCGCCGGCACGCGCATCGAGCCGTGCTTCTGGCCGAAGGCGGCGCTGGCTGAGACCATCGAAGCGGTGCTCGATTACGAGATGTCCGCTGAACGTATCCTCAAGGGGCTGGCGCGCGGCAGCGAAGCCCGCGGCGCCGACGCCACCGTCTGGACCGACCCGGCGGTGCGCCTCGTCAACGCGGCCCTGCTCGATGCGATCCGCGCCGGGGCCAGCCATGCCCATTTCGAGCCGGTGAACGGCTATGTGCGCCTGCGCTACCGGGTGGATGGCGCCATGCAGCTGTCATCCTCCATCGACAAGCGCTTCTGGGCGCCGGTGGCAGCCCATCTGCGCGCCATTGCCGGTCTCGGCGACACGACGGCGGCACACCAGGAAGGCTCCGAGCCGGGTGAATTCACCATGCGCCTGGGCGGCCGCATCTTCCTGTGCGCGCTCAAGACCTTCGACACGCTCAACGGTGAGCGCATGACGATCCGCCTCGGCGAGATCGCGCGCGATCCCATGTCGCTGGGCGAGCTTGGCCTGTCGGACCATTCCGCGGCCCTCGTGCTGCGCTCGCTCGTGCGCCCCTCGGGCATGATCGTCGTTGCCGGTGGCCGCGCCTCGGGCCGCACCACCACGCTTTATGGCATGCTGGGCGAGATGAAGGCTGCGGAGCGCTCCATCTTCACCGTCGAGCGCCGCATCGGCTACCGGCTGCCGCTGGTCAGCCAGCTCGAAGTGACGACGGCGCAGGCCAACAATCCGGAAACCCTGATCGACGACGTGATCGCGCAGGACCCGGATGTTCTCCTGTTCGACAAGATCGAGGACGGGGCCACCGCCCGGTCGCTTGCCAATGCCGCCTCCGCCGGCCGCCTGGTGATGACCTCCATGGATGCCCCGGACAGTCTCGCAGCCCTGATAGAGCTGATCGGCATGGTCGATGACCCGCGCCAGCTTGCCGGGCGCATCACCACGGTGATGGCCCAGCGCCTTGTGCGGCGCCTGTGCTCCGTGTGCAAACAATCCCGCCTGGCGAGTGCCGATGAATGCTTCATCTTTGGCCTTGATCCGACGGACCGGCCCACGGTCTATCACCCCAATGGCTGCCCCTCCTGCCGGTCCACCGGCTATCGGGGCCGCACGGTGATCTCCGAGGTGCTCAACATCGACGATGACATGAACGACCTCATCGCCGAGGGCGCGCCCATCGCCGATCTGCGTGCCGCTGCCGCTTCCAAGGGCTTCCAGACCCTGGCCGAGGACGGCGTGCGCAAGGTGCTGATGGGGGAGGTGAGCCCGGGCGAGCTTGCCCGCGCCGTGGACCTCGCTGCCCGGCTTTAGGCGATACTCAGCTTTCGAGCCTTGGCCCGATCCGGTCAGCCAGCCGGTTGGCTTCGGCGGCGCCTTCCCGTGCATAGGTGTTGCCGAGATTGGCCGCAGCCGGTGTGCAGCGCTTATGGGCGGATTGCTGGCGGCTGTATCCCGCATTGAACGCGGCCACCATCCGGTCCCGCGCCGCCTGCTTGAGGTCGCCGCGGCCCAGCAGCGTCACCATGCGGTCACGCCACACCTGGCCCTCATTGGGGCGGCAGAGCGTGCGCAGGTAATGCACGGCACCAAGAGTGCCTGCCAGCCGCTCAAGTCCTGCTTCCATCACCGGGTCGGCTGTTGCCGGAGCGGGCGCAGGCAGCAGCAGGGCGGCAGCCAATGCCACGCCACATAGGCTCTTGCGTCTCCTGCCCGGGTGCTGCCACATGCCGTTCCCACTCCGCCCGCCGGATCATTGGTCCGGGTGCCCTCTGAAAGGAGCTCATTATGCCGGAATTCCTCGACTTTGTGGCGATAGATCACGTGGTGATCCGGGTGAAGGATCTGGATGCCATGATGGGTTTCTATGAGGGGGTGCTGGGCATGCCGGTGGAGCGCCGGCTCGACCTCGGCCTGGTGCAGCTGCGCGCCGGGGCCAGCCTGATCGACCTCGTGCCCATGGACAGCGAGCTTGGCCGCGCAGGCGGCGGCGCGCCGGATCCGGCGCACCGCAACATGGACCATGTCTGCCTCACCGTTGCTGACTGGGACCCGGACGAGATCCGGTCCTGGCTGGCAGCCCGGGGCGTTGAGGCAGGACCGGTGGAACGCCGCTACGGGGCAGGGGGGTACGGCCCCTCCATCTATGTGCAGGACCCCGAAGGCAACACGGTGGAACTGAAGGGCCCCGCGGACCGCGACCAGTCCGAACGCTGACCCCCGGTCACAGATATCTCTACGTATTTCCTTGGAAGCTGCCCCTGTTTTAGTTAGGGTAACTTACTAATAAGGGTCGCCAAAGGCCCGCAAGGTGCCGAAGGCCCTTAAGGAGGAAGTGCGCAGATGAGTTCCCGTATCCGTTCGAGTGCCGCCCGCAGGATCATGACGGGCATGAAGACGTGGGCTGTTGCCGCGGTGCTGCCGCTGCTGGCAGCCCAGCTTGCCGTCACGCCCGCACATGCCGAGACCTATCCCTATCCGCTGGAAGACATTGCCACCGAGATGACTATCCCGGCGGACCGCTTCGAGGACTGGTGGTCGAAAGCGCCGGAAAAGATGAAGACCGAACTGCGCGGCCTGCCGCTGGCCAAGTGGCGGCCGACGGTGCTGTGCGATTATCTCGGTTTCCGCATGGGCACGCCGGAGGGCGTGGAGTGCCGCGAGCGGGAGTACCGGGAGCGCATGGCATCCGCTGATCAGTGGAACCCGGACGGCAGCTACAGGGGCCCGTCGGAGGAATGCCTCGCCCGCAACAAGACCGACAAATGGGGCCGTCTCATCTGCAACTGATCCGAACCCGCATCCTCTGCACCAGCAACAGGCGCACCGGCAGGTGGCGCCGTAAGGAGCAAGAAATGACCAGGTTTGCGACGTGTCTGTTCGCCGTCATGGCGATGCTGTTCACAGCCCTTCCGACGAAGGCCGAAGCCGCCGGGGACTACACCGCCGAGCTTCAGGCTTTCCTCACCACCCTCGGCCCGGCGGAGCGCGAGCGCTTCGACAATTGGTGGGGCCGGATGCCGGATTACTTCAAGCAGAGCCTGTTCGAATCCAAGTTCGAAAACTGGCGTGAAGTCATCTATTGCGACTATCTGGGCTTCCGTGCCGGGACCCCGCAGAGCGATGCCTGCGTTGCCGAACGCACCGAGAGCTGGCAGCAGAATGCAAGCCAGTGGAACGCCGACGGCAGCTTCCGTGGGCCGTCGGAGGAATGCGTGGCCCGGGGGCAGACGGACCAGTTCGGCCGCCTTGTCTGCGTTGATGAAAGCGTCCGCAAGGATGTGCAGGACTACTGGGACAGCCTGCCGCACGAGCAGAAGCTGAAGGAGTTTTCCCGCCCCGGCCATTTCTGGGAAGCCCTGCAATATTGCAACGAGCAGGAGGGGCTGACGGTCGGCACCGAGCTCTACAAGCAGTGCGAACAGGCCTACGCCAACCAGAACATCCCGATCAATTGACGCGCGGGCATTAGCGCAGATGAAAAAGCCGGAGCATTGCTGCTCCGGCTTTTGTCTTTATACGGACGGGCGATCAGAAGATCGCGTAGCCGCCGTCGATCACGAAGGTGTCGCCTGAGTGATAGGTGGAGGCATCTGACGCCAGATAGACGGCGACGCCGCCGAAATCCTCCGGCTCGCCCCAGCGCCGCGCCGGCACGCGCGGGATCACCCGTTCCGCGAAGGCCGGGGCGTCCTGCGCAGCAGACGTCATGTCGGTGGCGATCCAGCCGGGCAGGATGGCGTTGGCGCGCACGCCGTGCCTGGCGAATTCGACGGCCACGCCCTTCATCATGGAAATGACCGCGCCCTTGGTCGCCGCGTAATGCTCGTTGCGCCCGGCGCCCTCGATGGCGGCAAGGCTGGCCACGCCGACGATGGACCCGCCGGGGTCGCCGTTCTTCGCGCGCTCTTCCATGTGGCGGCAGGCTTCCCGGAAGGTCCAGAACACGCCGTCCAGATTGACTGCCAGCACCTTGCGGTAGAGCTCCGTGGTGATGTTGAGGAAGGAGTTGGCGCCGTAGCCGATGCCCGCATTGGCATAGACCGCGTCGATCCGGCCCATTTTCTCGGCGGTTTCCTTCATCGAGCGGACGACCTGGTCCTCGTCGGACACATCCACCCGCATGGCCGCGATCCTGCCGCGCCTGTGGGCTTCCATCTGTGCGACGGCCTTGGCGTTCTTGTCTTCATTGGTGCCCCAGATCATCACGTCGGCGCCTGCCTGCGCCATGGCGTCCGCCATGCCGAGGCCGATGCCGCCATTGCCGCCGGTCACCAGCGCCACCTTGCCGGTCAGGTCGAAAGGTGCGTAACCCATGCGTTTCCCCTTTGGTGTTGTTGCTTCAAGGATTGGTGTCGGCGGCGACTATAGCGCGCGCGCCGCGGACCGTTCCATGGGCAAGGCCCAACGGGATCGAGGGATGAAGGGCAGACGGGGAGAGGAGGCTGGAAGAATGTCGGGGCCGGGGTCAAGATTGGGGGGCGCAGCCGCGCTAGCCGAACATGGCGTCGATCTCGTCCTGGCTGATGCCGTCATCGCCGGCCTCATCCTCAAGAATGGCGTCGATGTCTTCCTGGTGGGTGCGGATGCCATGGCCGTTGATGATGCCACTGGCCATGTCCACCAGCCGCCGCAGGGTGGCCGCATGGGTGTTGGCCAGATGCGCAACCTTCTCCGCGTCCATGTTTTCGCCGTCACCGACCGCTTCGGTGAGTTCCTTGGCCGCTTTCAGCGCTACCGCGTCCGCCTGCTCGACGATGGCGTCGAATGGATCGCGGAACTTGGGCGGTGAATTCTCATAGGCGAGGATCGCCAGTTCCTTGGCGGCGAAGGTGGAACGGCGGAAATGCTCCTGGTAGCTCAGCGGCTCCCAGGCGGCCACGTCCTCTACGCAATCGGGCATGTCGCAGGCCAGCTCGATGAGCATCACCACCTCGTTGAAGTGGTTGAGATAGTCGGTCGCCAGCAGGGTTTCGGGGTTGATGTTGCGGCCCTTGGCCAGGAGGCCGAGCGTGCGCGGCCACCCCATCTTACCGACGTGGCGCGTTGTCATCTCCAGTTCCTGTGCTGGAGCAGCCCCCATTCCGCACCCTTCACCCGTAGTGCTCCGCGCGGCCGTGACGGCCCGGCGGTTCTTCGACTATGGGTTGCAAGGTAACAAGTCTAATCTTACCGGTCGCTTACCGGGGCGCGACTTTATTAAAATCGTCAGGAATTCCGCCGGATTCGGGCTATTCCGTCACCGGGATTTCATCCAGCACCGAGCACTCGAACTGGGTCTTGTAGGTCAGCATTTCAGCCCCCGGCACAAGGGCACAACTGTAGAGCTCGGCGTCCTTCACCAGGATCATCGACCCGCCGAGAATGCCCTCGACGCTGAAGCCGTCGTCCAGAAGGCTCCCCAGCGTCCGGTCGGTCACCACGAAGGGGCCCTTGCGGCCGTCATCTTCCGCGGCCTCATCGGCGGCGATCACAGACCCCGTGGTCATGACAAGGGCGAGGACCGCAGAGGCGAGGGGCAAGGCGCGGCGCATGGGCGTCTCCTGGAACTGGTAAATCCGGCACATCCGGACGATAGGCAAAGCGGCAGTTTCTTGCCATCAAACCGGTTAACGATGCATGGATAGCATCTGCGCTGCCCGGGGACGACAGGGAGACCCGGGCAGGCATGCCGTCGCCGTCAGCCCTGCCAATGAAGGACTTTGCCCCAGCCCATGTGCGGTCGCTACGCCATCACCCTGCCGCCGGACGCCATGCGGGATCTGTTCGGCTATCCGGAGCAGCCGAATTTTCCACCGCGCTACAATGTGGCGCCGACCCAGCCCGTCCCCATCATCCGCAAGGAGCAGGACGGCCAGCGGCATTTCCAGCTCGTCCGCTGGGGGCTGGTGCCGGACTGGGCGAAGGAAGTGGGGACACGGCCGCTGTTCAATGCGCGCGGCGAGACGGTGGCCGAAAAACCGGCCTTCCGGTCTGCCTTCCGCCGCCGCCGCTGCCTCATCCCGGCCGATGGCTTCTACGAGTGGAAAACTTCCCCGCCATACGCCAGGCAGCCCTATCTGATCCGCCGCAATGACCACGCGCCCCTGACCTTTGCCGGCATCTGGGAGCACTGGCAGTCGCCGGACGGCTCGGAGCTGGAGAGCTGCAGCATCATCACCACCGAGGCCAATGCCACCCTGGCCCCGATCCATCACCGCATGCCGGTGATCCTGGAAGAGGGCGCGTGGGAGACCTGGCTGGACACCACCGAAACCCTCACCCGCGAGGCGCAGGCGCTGATTGCTCCGTCCCCGGATGATTTTCTCGAGGCGGTGCCTGTATCGCGCCGGGTCAATGCGGTGGCCAATGATGACGAGGCCCTGATGGCCGAAGTGGCCCCCGCCGAGGAGCCAAAGCGCGAAAAAAAGACCCCGCCAAAATCAAAGGACAAGGATGACGGCCAGATGTCACTGCTGTGAGCGGGGATGTCAGCGCGGCGTCAGCCATTTGCCCAGCTGTGTATTCGGCTCGACGTCATAGCCGAGCGCCTCGTAGAAGCCGGTCGCCTTGGCGTTCTCGTTGCGCACCAGGAGGTTGATCTTGCCCGCCCCGCGCGCCCGCAGCCAGTCTTCGGCAGCCGCCATCAGGCGACGGCCGAGGTCCGTGCCCTGCTGCTTGGGGGCGACGCTTACGTAATAGACCGTGCCGCGATGCCCGTCATCGCCCACCATCGCGCTGGCAATGACGGCGTCAGCGCAAATCCCCACCAGCACTGTGGAGGAAGGGCCGGAAAGCGCCCGGTCGAAATCCGCCGCGGCATCATTCCAGGGGCGCGTGAGGCCGCAGGCCGCCCACAGGGCCGTGACCGCATCGCGGTCAGCGGCGACGGCATCACGAAAATGAATGTCAGACGCAGACTGGTTTTTTGTCATGCCGGGCAGACCTCCCCAATGAATGCATTGCGGAAGTGCCCGCAAAAACGAGCAATCCATCCTATAAATCCCTATACTCCATGCAACTGGGTTGGTTCGGATTCCTGATGTTTCTCGACGTCCTCATTCTGTTTGCGCTGGTGGTGTTCAACGGCTTCTTCGCCTTGTCGGAGATGGCCGTTGTCTCGTCCCGCTCTGCGCGCCTGCAGGCACTGGCCGACGGCGACAGCAAGTCGTCCGGCGCCAGGGTTGCCGCGCGCCTGCGCGAGGAGCCGGAACGTTTCCTGTCGACGGTGCAGATCGGCATCACCCTGATCGGTGTTCTGTCCGGTGCCTTCGGTGCCGCCACCGTGTCCGAGCCGCTGGCTGAAATCCTCACCGGTGTCGAGTGGATCGGCACCTATGGGGAGCCGCTGGCCTTCGGCCTCGTGGTGGTGATCGTCACCATCCTCACCCTGGTTATCGGCGAACTGGTGCCCAAGCGCATCGCGCTCGGCAATCCGGAATTCTTCGCCAGCGCCATCGCGCGACCCATGCAGGGCCTGTCGCGGCTGTTCAGCCCGCTGGTGGACTTGCTCTCGGTACTGAGCGATCTCACCCTCCGATTCCTCGGTATCTCGGCGGAGCCCGTCAGCCAGGTGACCGAGGAGGAAATCCGCCAGCTGGTGATCGAGGGTGCGGAGGCCGGCGCCATCGAGGATGTGGAGCGCGACATCGTGCACCGCGTCTTCCGCCTCGGCGACAAGATGGCCTACGACATCATGACCCCGCGCCGTCAGCTGCCGTGGCTCGACATCGAAGCCCCGCTGGAGCGCAACGCCGCGGTGATCCGTGAAAGCCAGTCCATGCGCTACGTGGTCGGCCGCGGCCCCACGCGCGAGCCTGTGGGCGTGATCCGCGCCGAGGACCTGCTGGCGGGCCTGCCGCAGAGCGCCGAGATTGATCTGTTCGCCAGCATGAGCGCGCCGCTCTACGTGCCGGAAAGCGCCAAAGCCCTGCAGGTGCTGGGCATCATGCAGTCGGAAAACAAGTTCATGGCGCTGGTGGTGGACGAGTTCGGCGAAGTGCAGGGGGCGATCACCATGGCGGAAATCTTCCGTGCCATGGTCGGTGACGTGACGCCCGATGGCAGCGCCCCGCGCCTCGACATCATCTCCCGCAAGGACGGGTCGTTCCTGGTGGATGGCGGTGCCACGGTGGACGAGCTGAAAGACGTGCTCGGCCTCCAGTCCCTGCCCGGCGAGGACACCGAGGACTTCAACACGCTTGCCGGGGCGATGCTGCATTATTTCGGCCGCCTGCCGACCGAGGGCGATGAATTCGTCTGGGACGGCTACCGCTTCGAGGTCATCGACCTCGACGGCACCCGGATCGACAAGGTGATGATCGCGCCCCTGCGCAATATTCCGATTGCCGGTCTGCGCAGCGCTGTCGGCAACAGATAGAAAGCCGGTCTGCGCAGCGCTGTCGGCAGCAAATAGCTAGACCAGCTTGCCGGGGTTCATGATGCCCTTGGGGTCAAGTGCCTGCTTGATCGCCCGCATCGCCCCCAACGCCACGTCCGACTTGTAGCGGGTGATCTCCTCGCGCTTCAGCGTGCCGATGCCGTGCTCCGCCGAGATCGAGCCATTGAGCCGCGCGACGACGCCATGCACGATGTCATTCATCGCCTGCCACTGGCCGATGAATTCTTGCGGGTCCATGTCCACCGGCTGGCTTAGATTGAAGTGGATATTGCCGTCGCCGATATGGCCGAAGGGGACGGGCCGGATGCCCGGCATGGCGGCTTCGATGTCGCGTGTGGCCTGGTCCAGAAAGTCCGGCACGCGGGAGACCGGCACGGAAACATCATGCTTGATGCTGGCGCCTTCGAGCTTCTGCGCTTCGGACATGTTCTCGCGCAAGGCCCACAGGGCCTGCCGCTGGGTTTCGCTTTCAGCCAGGACCGCGTCAAGCACGAGGCCCGCCTCCATCGCACCGCCGAGCCCGGCTTCAAGCACGCCGCGCAACCAGCCATCGGTGCCCGCGGTCAGTTCCACCAGCACGTACCATTGATGGGCATCGCCGAACGGGTCCGCCGCATCCTCGAAATGCCGCAGCACCAATTCGAAGCCCGAGCGTTTGATGATTTCGAAAGTGGCGACGAGCCCGCCGGAAACATCTTGCAGCCGCGCCAGAAGTTCGACCGCGGCCTGCGGGTCGCGCACCGCGACAAAAGCCGTCTCGGTAGCCTTGGGGGCAGGGTAGAGCTTCAGGACGGCGCCGGTAATGATCCCCAGCGTGCCTTCCGCCCCGGCCAGAAGCCGCGTCAGGTCATAGCCCGTATTGTCCTTGCGCAGGCTCGTGAGCCCGTTCCAGATCTCGCCATTGGGCAGCACCGCCTCAAGCCCCAGCACCAGGTCGCGCATGGAACCGTAGCGCAACACCGCGGTGCCGCCCGCATTGGTGGAGATGACCCCGCCGACCTGGCACGAGCCTTCCGACGCAAGGCTCAGGGGAAACAGCCGGTCGATCTCTGACGCGGCGTCCTGAATGGATTGCAGGGTGCAGCCCGCATCCACCACCATGGCGTTGTTGAGCGCATCCACCGCGCGCACCTTGTTCATCCGCTCCAGCGAGACAATGACCTGTCCGCCGCTTGCGTCAGGGATCTGCCCGCCGACCAGCCCCGTATTGCCGCCCTGCGGCACCAGCGGCGTGCCGGTCTCATCCGCCACCTTCACGATGGCCGACACGGCCTCGACGCTGCCGGGCCGCAGCACAAGCGGTGTCTCACCCCGGTAAAGCCCGCGCCACTCGACGAGATATTTCTCGAGGTCATCGCGCCCGCCCACAAGCGCGCCGCCGGGGCCTGCGGCCTCGATGAAGCGGTCAATCACGTCTGGCGTGAGGGCGGGGGATGTATGCGTCTGCGTGTCCATGCTGATGAGGTAAACCGCCCGTGCTTTTCCGTCAAAGGACTAAAACCCGTCAGCCGCGCGGGGCTGCGGCCCGCCTGAGCCGGTCATTGATCGCCTCGCCGATCCCCTCATGGGGCACGGGCATGACGGCGATGCCGTCAGGCGTCTGTGCGTCGAGCGTGCGCAGCATGGCAAACAGGTTGGCCGCCGCTTCCACAAGATCGCCGGTCACGCTCAGATTGGCCATCGGCCCCTGATGGGCGGGCACATCCGGCCCCAGTGCCAGCAACGCTTCCCCCGGCGTGACGCTGGTGGCGTTGAGGCGCACCCGCGCGTTGGGCGCGTAGTGCGAGGCCATCATCCCCGGCGCTTCGATGGCACCGGGCGCGGCTGTTTCAACCGGCCCGCACACCGCCTCAAGCGCGGCCCGGGTGATTGTGCCGGGCCGCAGCAGGCGGACCCTGTCGCCGTCAACGGCAATGACGGTCGATTCCAAGCCAACCCGGCACGGCCCGCCATCAAGGATCATGTCGAGCCTGTCACCGAGCCCGTCCGCCACATGCTGAGCCGTGGTGGGGCTGACGCCGCCGGAGGGGTTGGCGCTGGGGGCGGCCAGTGGGTGGCCGGTGCGGCGGATCAGCGCCTGGGCTGTGGCATGGTCCGGCATCCGCACGGCCACGGTGTCGAGCCCGGCGGAGGCCAGCAGTGATACGGCGCAATCCGCCCTGCGCGGCAGCACCAGCGTCAGCGGGCCGGGCCAGAAAGCCTGTACCAATTTTCGCGCCGTCTCGCCCATGTCGCCGAGCGTTTCGGCCATGTCGACGCCGCTCACATGGCTGATCAGCGGGTTGAATTGCGGCCGTCCCTTGGCCTCGAAGATGCGCGCCACGGCGGCATCATTGGTGGCATCCGCCCCCAGCCCGTAAACAGTCTCGGTGGGAAAGGCCACAAGCCCGCCGTCGCGCAGCAGGCCCGCCGCGCGGCCGATCGCGTCCTGATCCGCCAGGACGGGCAGAACCGGAGGCGGGGAGGGGGAAGAAAGGTCCGTCATGGCGCGCAATCTGCCATGGCCCCCTGCACCGATGAAAGCCACATTTGCAGGCGGGCATGGCCCTCCGGCTGGAACTCACCGCCAATTCTGCTATCTGTTGCCTCAACCAGAGATATCCAGCAGCACGCTGCGTCACAGCAACTTGTGAGAGACACCGCATGACCTATCGTCCGCCCGTCCGCGACATGTCCTTTGCGCTCAACGAGATCGCCGGTCTGAAAGACCTGTGCGGCACCCAGGCGTTCCCGGATCTCGAGCCGGACCTGATCGAGCAGGTGCTGGAGGAATCCGGCCGCATGGCAGGCGACCTGCTCGCCCCGCTCAACTGGACCGGCGACCAGCAGGGCGCGCGTCTGGAAGCCGACGGCGTGAAGGCACCGGACGGGTTTGCCGACGCCTATAAGCAGTGGTTCGAGGCCGGTTGGTGCTCGATCCCCGGTGACGTGAATTATGGCGGTCAGGGCCTGCCCCTGGCCCTCGCCGTGGCGGTGCAGGAATATATCAACCAGGCCAACATGGCCTTCGGCCTGTGCCCGATGCTGAGCCAGGGCGCGGTTGAAAGCCTCACCCAGCACGGCTCTGACGAGTTACGCGAAAAATATCTGCCCAAGCTGCTGAGCGGCGAATGGACCGGCTCCATGAACCTCACCGAGCCGCAGGCAGGCTCGGATGTGGGCGCGCTCAAGGCGAAGGCTGAGCCTGTGGGCGACGGCAGCTACAAGATCAAGGGCACCAAGATCTACATCACCTGGGGCGACCACGACATGGCGGAGAACATCATCCACCTCGTGCTTGCCCGCCTGCCGGATGCCCCGGAAGGCACCAAGGGCGTGTCGCTGTTCCTGGTGCCGAAATATTTCGTCAATGACGATGGCTCGCTTGGCGAGGCCAATGATCTCAAATGCATCGGGCTTGAAAAGAAGCTCGGCATTCACGCCAGCCCCACCTGCGTCATGTCCTATGGCGAGAATGACGGCGCCATCGGCTGGCTGATCGGCGAAGAGAACAAGGGCATGCGCTGCATGTTCACCATGATGAACAATGCCCGCCTCAATGTGGGCATGCAGGGCGTCGGCATCGCCGAGCGTGCCTACCAGCAGGCGCTGGACTATGCGATGGAGCGCCGCCAGGGCAAGGCACATACGCCGTATACGGAAAGCCAGGACGGCCCGTCCGCCATCATCGACCACCCGGATATCCGCCGGACCCTGATGACCATGAAGGCGATGACGGAAGCCACCCGCGGCATCTGCTATGCCAACGCTGTCGCCATCGACCTTGAGCACAATGGCGATGACGAAACCAGACGCAAATGGGGGCAGGGCCGCGCGGCGCTGCTGACGCCGATCTCCAAGGGCTTCTCCACCGATATCGGTGTCGATGTGGCGTCCATGGGCATCCAGATCCATGGCGGCATGGGCTTCATCGAGGAGACGGGCGCCGCCCAGCACCTGCGCGACAGCCGCATCGCCCCCATCTATGAGGGCACCAACGGCATTCAGGCGATTGACCTTGTGACCCGCAAGCTGACCATGAATGGCGGCGAGGTGATTGCCGATTTCCTCAATGAGATCGACGACACTGCCAAGCAGTGCGCGGCTTCCAATGACGAAAAGCTCGTGACCATCGGTCGTGAGCTGGCCGACGCCAATGCCGTGCTGCGCGAGACGACGGACTGGCTGCTGGAGGCCATGAAGACCGAGGCAACCGACGCGCTGGGCGGGGCCACGCCCTATCTCAAGATGATCGGCACGGTGGCAGGCGGTGCCTATCTCGCCAAGGGCGCGCTGGCGGCGCACCCGAAGGCGGCTGACGACGCTTATCTCGCCGGGCGGGTCGAGATGGCGGCGTTCTACGCCACCAACATCCTGCCGCAGGCGGCGGGCCTCAAGGCGCCGGTGACGTCGGGGGCGCAAGGGCTTTATGCCCTGAGCCCGGACCTTCTGGCGTCCTAGTCATAGCTGCCTTTCCATTGGGGTACGTTGACGGCGCAGGGCCCGTCACGTACCCCAATGCGCAAAGGAGCCCCCATGTCCGATACCCTCTCCGCCTCAGAGCCGCGCGCGCAAATCCCCTATAATCTGTCTGAAATCAGCTATCCCTACGGCCTCAAGAAAGCGCCGGAGCTGGGTCAGACGATCGAGATGGCACCGGGCATCCACTGGCTGCGCATGCCGCTGCCCTACATGCTCGACCACATCAATCTTTACCTGATCGAGGATGGCGACGGCTGGGTAATCGTTGATACCGGCGTCAACACGTCGAAGGTGCGCGACTTGTGGGAAACGGTGTTCGAGGGCGTCATGGGCGGCCGTCCGGTCACCAAGGTGATCGTCACCCATCTGCACCCGGATCATGTGGGCCTCGCCGGCTGGCTGACACGGCGGTTTGGTGTTGAGCTGTGGATGTCGCGCACGGACTATCTCATGTGCCGCAATCTGGTGCTCGACACCGGCACCGAGGCACCCGAAGAGGGCATCCGGTTCTACCGCGAAGCAGGCTTCAACGATGCGCAGATCGAGCGCTACCGGAAGCGTTTCGGCGGTTTCGGCAAGGACGTCTCGGCGATCCCGCAGAGCTTCCGCCGCCTCGTCGGCGGGCAGGAGATGAAGATCGGCGGCCGCACCTGGCGCGCCATTGTCGGCAGCGGCCATGCGCCGGAACATATCTGCATGTATTGCCCCGAGGCCGGTGTGCTCTTGTCGGGCGATCAGGTGCTGCCGCGCATCTCGTCCAATATCAGCGTCCAGCCCACCGAGCCGCAGGCCGACCCGCTGACCGACTGGCTGGAAAGCTGCGCCCGCATCCGCGACGAACTGCCGGCGGACACGCTTGTCGGCCCGGCGCATAACGAGCCGTTCTACGGTGTGAAGGTGCGCCTGCAGGCGCTGATCGACGAGCACGAGGAAGACCTCGGCAAGCTCGAAACGATGCTGGCGGAACCGAAGAAGCCCAACGAGGTGTTCAGCGCCCTGTTCCGCCGTCCGATCACGGATGATCTGGTGCATATGGCAACCGGCGAGAGCCTGGCCCACCTCAACTGCCTCATCACCCGCGGCCGCGCCCGCCGCTTCATGGGCGAAGACGGCGTCGCCCGCTACGTGCAGTCCAGCCGGGAAGATGCGGCGGCGTAAGGCCTAGAGCCACTTCTGCTTGCGGAAGAAATAGACCTGGATCGCCACCAGGATCACCAAAGCGCCGGTGACGATCCAGAATCCGTTGGCACTGTGGGACAGGGGCAGGCCGCCCACATTGATGCCCAACAGCCCGGTGATGAAACCGAGGGGCAGCATGATCGCCGCCACCACCGACAGCATGTACATGTTGCGGTTCATCTGGTCGGAGGCCCGGTGCATCAGCTCTTCCTGAACCACCGCCGCCCGCTCGCGGGTGGCGTCGAGGTCCTCGAGGATGCGCAGATTGTGATCCACGATCTCGCGCAGATGCGCCCGCTCCCGATCCGTGAACGGACCAACGCCCACCTGCAGCGCGTTGAGCGCCTCGCGCTGCGGCGCCAGGAAACGGCGCAGGGTGATCGCCCGCCGCCGCATCCGCCCCAGCTCGCGCTCGATGCCGCGGCCCGAGGCGGTGGCGTCGTCCAGCGCGGCTTCCTCCAGCTCGTCCACCGTCTCGTCGATGGCGCTCACCGCGTCATCCACCCGCGCCGACAGCCGGTCGGCGAGCAGGTGAAAGAGTTCGGTCACTGATTTGGGCTTCGCCGGTCCCGTCACCCGCTGGCGCAGGGCGTCGATGCTCTGCAGCCGCCGGTGCCGCGTGGTGATCATGCGCCCGGGCTCGATCCAGCAGCGGATGGAGATCATGTCCTCCGGCCGCTGGCCGGGATTGAGATTGACCCCGCGCAGGGTCACCTGCACGGCAGTGCCGAAATCAATGGTGCGCGGGCGTGATTCGGTGGCCAGCAGGCCGTCGGCGGCGATCGGCTCCACGCCGCTGTCCTCGCGGATGTAGCGGGCGCTGGTCTCATGGGTGTAGTCGAGGTGGATCCAGATCTCGCCCTTGTCCGGCGTCCAGCTGCGCACCTCGTCCCAGCCCACCTGCCGTGCATCCCCCTTGCCATCGAGCAGGAAGGCACAGACAAGACCATCCGTTTCCTCGGATGGTACGGTTGGCTGAGTAGGGGTGGGGGTCTGTGTCATTGCTCCGTCCATCCTGCCGGTGCGGGGGGCTTTTCATGATTCGCGTCACAAAGCTTGCAGCGCGGCGCCGCTGCGGCACAATGGCGTTGTGCCGAGGCAAACATGACAACAGCGCTGATCACCCACCCCGACTGCGACCTGCACGCCCCGCCGGAGAAACACCCCGAGCGCGTGGCCCGCATCGCCGCCGTGCTGTCGGCCCTCGAGGGGCCCGAGTTCGACGCCCTGACGCGCCTGCGTGCCCGGCCCGTGACGAGCGGCCAGCTTCTGCGCGTCCACCCGCAAAGCCATCTGGCCGCCATGGACGAGGCCGTGCCGCAGGACGGCTACAGCTTCATCGATGCGGACACGGTGATGGCGCCGGGCACGCTGACCGCAGCCCACCTCTCAGCGGGCGCCGCCGTGCAGGCGGTTGATCTCGTGATGGCCGGGGATGCGCGCAATGTCTTCTGCGCCATGCGTCCGCCCGGCCACCATGCAGAGCCCGAGACCGCCATGGGCTTCTGCTTTTTCAGCAACGCCGCCATCGCCGCCCGCCACGCCCAGGCGGTGCACGGGCTTGAGCGCGTGGCGGTTGTCGATTTCGATGTTCATCACGGCAACGGCACGGAAGCCGCCTTCTTCCACGAGCCGACGCTGTTCTATGCGTCCACCCACCAGCACCCGCTCTATCCGGGCACCGGTGCTGCTGACGTGACGGGGGTGGCCGACAACATCCTCAACGTGCCCCTGCCGCCGCACGCGGACGGTGCCATGATGCGCGCCGCCTATGAGGAGAAGATCCTTCCGGCGCTGGACCGGTTTGCCCCGCAGCTCCTCATCATCTCAGCCGGCTTTGACGGCCACCTGGCAGACCCGCTGGCGCAGATGGAGCTGACGGATGGGGACTTCACCTGGATGACGCAGCAGCTCTGCGCCGTTGCAGCCCGCCATTGCGAAGGCCGCCTCATATCGCTACTTGAAGGGGGCTATGATCTGGATGCGCTGGGCAGCGCCACGGCAGCCCATCTGCGCGCCCTCATGGCAGCGTAATTCTCAAAGCCCGCCCACAGGACACGTTCACATGGCCGACAAGATCCCCGCCGATATCAAGAAACTCTCCTTCGAGGCTGCGCTTGAGGAACTTGAAGGCATCGTCAGCCAGCTTGAGGGCGGCGACGTGGATCTGGAAAAGTCCATCGAGGTCTATGAGCGCGGCACGGCGCTGAAGGCCCATTGCGAGGCCAAGCTGCGGGAAGCCGAGATGAAGGTCGAAAAGATCAGTCTCGGCCCGGATGGGGCCCCCGCCGGCACCGCCGCCGCCCATATGGACGACGACTGAGCCCGGCCTGAAAACAGGGCTTTTCCCCCGCTTTTGACAGCTCGCCTGACCCCGGTGCCGCCACCGCGCGCCGGGCCACCTTGATTCCATACGCAAAAGGCGTGAGCCTTGCAGCATTCCCCTACGCAAATGCCGCGTCGGGGCCTGTCGCTGCCGCATATCCGGGAGACCCGCATGGCCGATAATCTGCCCGCCAAGACGCCGCTTCTGGACAAGGTCTCGGTGCCGTCCGACCTCCGCGCCCTGCCGGAAAAGGACCTGCGCCAGTTCGCCGACGAATTGCGGGCGGAAACCATTTCAGCGGTGTCGGAAACCGGCGGCCATCTGGGTGCGGGGCTTGGCGTGGTAGAACTCACCACGGCCATCCACTACGTGTTCAACACGCCTGACGACCGCCTGATCTTCGATGTGGGCCACCAGTGCTACCCGCACAAGATCATCACCGGCCGCCGCGACCGCATCCGCACCCTGCGCCAGGGCGGCGGGCTGTCCGGCTTCACCAAGCGGGCGGAGAGCGAGTACGACCCTTTCGGCGCGGCGCATTCTTCCACGTCGATTTCCGCCGGTCTCGGCATGGCGGTGGCGCGCGACCTGAAAGAGGGCGACAACAATGTGATTGCGGTCATCGGCGATGGCGCCATGTCCGCCGGCATGGCCTATGAGGCGATGAACAATGCAGGCGCGCTGGGCAGCCGCCTGATCGTCATCCTCAACGATAACGACATGTCCATCGCTCCGCCGGTGGGGGCCATGTCCGCCTATCTGGCCCGGCTCATTTCCGGCTCGTCATACCGGACCTTGCGCAATTTCGCCCGCCAGCTGGCAGAGAAGATGCCGCGCACGCTGGAAACCACCGCCAAGCGCGCGGAAGAATATGCTCGCGGCATGGCAACCGGCGGCACATTGTTCGAGGAGCTGGGCTTCTATTACGTGGGCCCCATCGACGGGCACAATCTCGACCATCTGCTCCCGGTACTGAAGAATGTGCGGGACGCCAAGGACGGGCCGATCCTCATTCATGTGGTGACGCAAAAGGGCAAGGGCTATGCCCCCGCCGAGGCCGCTGCGGACAAATATCATGGCGTATCGAAGTTCGACGTCATCACCGGCACCCAGCAGAAGGCCAAGGCCAACGCGCCCGCCTATACCAAGGTGTTTGCCAATGCGCTGGTGACGGAAGCCGAGGAAGACGACCGGATCGTCGCCGTCAACGCCGCCATGCCCGGCGGCACCGGGCTTGATGTTTTCGCTGGACGGTTCCCCAAGCGCAGCTTTGATGTGGGCATCGCCGAGCAGCACGCGGTGACATTTGCAGCGGGGCTGGCGACCGAGGGCATGAAGCCCTTTGCCGCGATCTATTCCACCTTCCTGCAGCGCGCCTACGATCAGGTGGTCCATGACGTGGCGATTCAGAAGCTGCCCGTGCGCTTTGCGATTGACCGCGCGGGCCTTGTGGGCGCCGACGGGCCGACCCATGCAGGCGCGTTCGACATCACCTATCTGTCCACTTTGCCGGGCTTCGTGGTGATGGCCGCAGGCGATGAGGCCGAACTGGTCCACATGGTGCGCACGGCGGCAGCCTATGACGAGGGTCCCATCGCCTTCCGCTACCCGCGCGGGGAGGGCATGGGCGTGGACATGCCGGAACGCGGGCAAATGCTCGAGATCGGCAAGGGCCGCGTGCTGCGGGAAGGCTCGAAGATCGCGATCCTCAGCCTCGGCGGCAGGCTGGCCGAATGCCTGGCCGCTGCCGATGATCTTGCCGCCCATGGCCTGTCCGCCACCGTGGCGGATGCGCGCTTTGCCAAGCCGCTGGATATTGACCTCATCACCCGCCTGGCGGATGACCATGAGGTGCTCATCACCATCGAGGAAGGGTCGGTCGGCGGCTTCGGCAGCCATGTGCTGCAGCATCTCGCGATGAGCGGGCGGCTTGACCGGGGGCTGAAAATCAGGCCCATGGTGCTGCCTGATCGCTTTATCGATCAGGACAAGCCCGGCGTCATGTATGCGGAAGCGGGCCTCGACAGGGCAGCCATCGTCGCAACCGCGATGTCGGCCCTCGGCGTGGCGGAAACCGTGAGCGACACTGCGCCCCAACGCGCCTGAGACCCAAACCGGGTCTGAGGCCCCACCGCCCCAATTCGGAGAACTTCCGTGCGGCTTGATCTCTTGCTCGTGGACCGCGGGCTTGCTCCCTCGCGCGCCCGTGCGCAGGCCGAAATCAAGGCCGGCCGGGTGAAGGTGCGCGGCGTCGTCGCCGCCAAGCCGTCCCAGGAGTTTGATCCGGATACGGACATCACCCTGGACGAGCCCGCGATCCCCTATGTGTCGCGCGCAGGCCTGAAACTCGCCCACGCGCTGGACCAGTTCGGCATTCCGTCCAGGGACAAGGTGGTGCTGGATATTGGCGCCTCGACCGGCGGCTTCACCGATGTTGTGCTGACCCGCGGCGCAAGACGCGTCTATGCGGTGGATGTGGGGCGCGATCAACTGTCGGAAAAATTCCGCACCGATGACCGCGTCATTTCCCTTGAAGGTCAGGATGCACGGACGCTGACACAAGCGCAGATCACCGAGCCGGTGGATCTCATCGTCTGCGACGTGTCTTTCATTTCCGCCACCAAAGTGCTGCCCCATGCCTGCACATTCGCAAGCACGCCCGCTCGGCTCGTGGTGCTGGTGAAACCGCAATTCGAAGTGGGGCGCGAGGCCATCGGCAAGGGCGGTATCGTCAAGGATCAGGATGCCCGCCAGAGTTCCATCGAAACGGTCAGCGCGGCCATTACGGAGATGCCCGGCTGGACCATTACCGGCTGCGTGGAAAGTCCCATCGCCGGGGGCAGCGGCAATGTTGAGTTCCTGCTCGGGGCGCGCCTGGATGAAAAAGAATGATGGATAACGCGACCGACAAGGTGACGCTGACGGGGCTTGCCCATAAGGGCGACGCCATGGGCGAGATTGATGGCGAGACCATCTATGTGGATGGCGGCGCGCCGGGGGACGTGGTGTCCCTCAACATGCAGGGCGCGCGCCCGCGCATTGTCGCGGTGCATGAGCCGTCGCCCCATCGCGTCGAGCCGCCCTGCCCGCAGGCGGGCCAGTGCGGCGGCTGCACGCTGCAGCATGTGAGCGACGGCTTTGTCGCGGAGTGGAAGCGCGAGCAGGTAATCTCGGCACTGGCCCATCGAGGTATTGAGGCGGAGGTGACGCCCACAATCACCGTGCCGCCCCGCTCGCGCAGGCGGGCGACCTTCGCGGCCCGCCGCAGCAATGCAGGCGTGGTGATCGGCTTCCATGAAAAAGCGTCTTCGCACATTGTCGATGTGTCGCCCTGCCTGCTGGTGGAGCCCGCCATCATCGAGGGCCTGCCGGCGCTGGCGAAGCTTCTGGAACCGGGCCTCACGCGGCGCGGGGAGGCGCGGGTCTCCGTCACCACCTCCACCAACGGGCTGGATGTGGCCGTCGAGATGCCGGGCAAGACGCTTGATCGCGCGCTGCTGTCGCATCTGTCCGAAGCCGGGCAGGCGGCGGGGCTGGCGCGCCTCACCTGGAACAATGAGCCGGTGGCTGAATGGCGGCCGCCGGTGATCGAGTTTGACGGGCTGGCCTGCGTGCCGCCGGCGGGCGGTTTCCTGCAGGCGGTGGCTCAGGCGGAGGACGCCCTGCGCACCCGCGTGATCGAGGCGGTGACCGCGCGCAAGCGGGTGCGGCGTGTAGTTGACCTGTTTTCCGGCTGCGGCGCCTTCACCCTGCCGCTGGCGCGGCTGGCCAAGGTGGACGCGTTTGACAGCGATGCGGCAGCCATTGCGGCGCTCGACAAGGCGACCCGCCATTTGCAGGGGCTGAAGCCGATCCGCGCCGATAAGCGTGACCTGTTCCGCCGCCCGGTCTTTGCCTTGGACCTCAAGGATTATGATGTGGCGGTGATTGACCCGCCGCGCGCCGGGGGGCTGGCCCAGTGCGAACAGCTGGCAAAATCCAAGGTGCCGGTGGTGGCAGCCGTCTCCTGCAACCCGGCCACCTTCGCCCGAGACGCGCGGGTGCTGATCGATGGCGGCTACCGGCTTGGGGCGGTGACCCCGGTCGATCAATTCCGCTGGTCGCCCCATGTAGAACTGGTCGCGGTGTTCGAACGCTCCTAGATTAGGGGTATGAGCGATGCATCCGCAGCCTCGGGCTCCCGTCCTGCTCTCAGGCTCGCCTACGGCCTGAGCCAGGGCGCGCGCGTGGCGTGGTATCTGGGCCAGTATGCTGCCACACGGCGCATCGTCGGCCCGCTGCGCGACGAGACATCAAAGCCCCTGCGTACCGACGGCAAGGCACCGGACCGCCGGGCGCTGCTGAAGGCTGTGGCTGATCTGTTCGCCCGCGACTGGCGCAATGTGGAAAAGGGTATCTACGCCGCCCCGCATGACATGTCGCCACGCCCGGTCAGCGGCTTGCGCAAGGCGCGCGCCTATTTGAAAGACGTGCCGCGGGTCGACGGCCGCAGGCGGGCGCGCGGGCACTCCGAAGTGCTCAACGAGGAGCGCCGCCAGCGCTTCCCCCGCTACTATCTTCAGAACTTTCACTACCAGACAGGCGGCTGGCTGGATGATGCCTCGGCTGAGATCTACGACACCCAGGTGGAGGTGCTGTTCACCGGCACGGCGGACGCCATGCGGCGGCAGGCGCTTGTGCCGCTGGCCGACGCGCTCAGGGGCCGCGACCAGCGCGATGTGGCGATGCTGGATGTCGCCTGCGGCACCGGCCGCTTCCTGACCTTTGTGTGCGACAACTACCCCCGCCTCAATCTGACGGCGGTGGATCTGTCGCCCAACTATCTCGCCAAGGCACGGCGGACCCTGAAACGGTGGCGGCAGGTGCGCCTGGCCAATGCCAATGCCGAGCGGCTGCCCGTGCCCGACAACAGCCAGGACGTGGTGACCTGCATCTATCTGTTCCACGAACTGCCGCCGAAGATCCGCCGCGTGGTGGCGGCTGAGCTGGCGCGTGTCCTCAAGCCCGGCGGGCGGCTGATTTTCGTGGATGCCCTGCAGAAGGGCGATACGGAGGGCATGGACGCGCTCCTCGATTTCTTCCCCTGGGCATTCCACGAGCCCTATTTTGACTCTTACACCAAGGAAGATCTGACCACGCTGTTCAGCAAGGCCGGTCTGACGCCGCTGAGCGAGACGCCGGTCTTCCTGTCGAAGGTCATGAGCTTCGAAAAAAGCTGAGCCGGATCAAACCCTCCCCTCGATGGGGAGGGGCGGCGGCGTGAGCCGACGGGGTGGGGGGTGCGGGCTCGGTCCGTGGAGATGGCGCTCAGGCGGGCTGAGAGAGATCCTCCGGTCAAGCCGGAGGATGAGCGGGAAAAAATATACCGCTATCCCTCCGGCTTGACCGGAGGGTCTCCGGGTGAGGGCGCACATACTCACCCTCCCCACGAGGGGGAGGGGCTTGAATGGCGCGGGGGCTGTGCCCGGCCTTACACGTGGTGCAGGTGGCGGCGGATGGCTGCGAGGATTTCTTCGGGGCTGGCCAGGAGCGGTTCGAGCTTCACCACGACGATTGTGGCCGCGCGCCCGTCCTCGCCGCGCTTTGGTGACCAGATCTTGGTCATCAGGTCGCGCAGCGGGTCTTCCTTGTCCTCGGAGATCACGATCTCCTCGATCGGCGCGGCCAGCGTCAGCTCCAGATGGGCGTTGCGGATCGTGCGGACCGAGCGGTCATAGATGCGCACATTGCGGATGCCGGTCCAGGGCAGCCAGCCCATACCGTCGAGATAAAGCCCCTTCGGCTCGACCTTGAGCTGGGCCTTCTCGGTACGGACCATCGGGAAGAAGTAGAACGCCGCCGCCAGCATCACGATGGCCAGCAGATAGAGCCCCGGCACCGACGACATCACGCCGCCGAGCAGGAAGAACAGCCCGAAAAACGTGCCGCCATAGACCATCATCTCGCCGGCCTGGCGCTGATAGGTGGTGGCAAAGGAGGACGGCGGCGCATTGTCCTCGAAGGGATCGGAACCCGTCATGCCGTCATCCTTCTCTCTTCGCTAGCGGCCCAGATCCAGCCCGTCCACGCGGCCCGTCTGTGCCCGGTGGCGCAGGAGCTGGTCCGCCAGCACGCAGGCCATCATCGCTTCACCGACCGGCACCGCGCGGATGCCGACGCAGGGGTCGTGCCGTCCCTTGGTGATGACACTGGTGTCCTGCCCGTCGAGATCAACCGTATCTCGTGGGGTGAGGATGGAGGAGGTGGGTTTCACCGCGAAGCGGGCGATGATGTCCTGCCCGGTGGAAATGCCGCCCTGGACGCCGCCCGCATGGTTGGCGGTGAAGACGGGTGTGCCGTTCTCCATGCGCATCTCATCGGCGTTTTCCTCGCCGGTCAGCGCCGCCACATCCATGCCGTCGCCGATCTCGACGGCCTTCACCGCGTTGATGCTCATCAGCGCCTGCGCCAGTTCCGCATCCACCTTGCCATAGATGGGCGCGCCGAGACCTGCGGGAATGCCGCGTGCCTGCACTTCGATGGCCGCGCCGCAGGACGAGCCCGCTTTGCGGATGCCGTCGAGATACTCCGCCCATTTGTCTGCCGTGGCAGCATCCGGGCACCAGAACGGATTGTCCTCGAGGATCGACCAGTCCCAGTCGTCGCGGGGCAGGGTGAGCTTGTGCGGGCCCATCTGCACGAGCGCGCCGCGGATCTCGACGCCGTCGCCAAGAATAGCCGTCAGGATCTTGCGGGCGATCGCCCCTGCAGCCACGCGTGCGGCGGTCTCACGGGCTGATTGCCGCCCGCCACCGCGATAATCACGGATGCCGTACTTGGCGTAATAGGCATAATCCGCATGCCCCGGCCGGAACTTGGACTTGATGTCGCCATAGTCCTTCGACCGCTGATCGGTGTTCTCGATCATCAGGCTGATCGGCGTGCCGGTTGTTACCTGCACACCGTCTTCCTCGCGCGGGAAGACGCCGGAGAGGATGCGCACCTGGTCCGGTTCGCGGCGCTGGGTCGTATACTTGTTCTGCCCGGGCTTGCGCTTGTCCATCCACACCTGGATGTCGTCTTCCGTCAGCGGAATACCCGGCGGGCAGCCATCCACCACGCAGCCGAGCGCGGGCCCGTGCGACTCGCCCCAGGTGGTGACGCGGAAGAGATGTCCGAAAGTGTTGTGGCTCATGAAGGCTAAGCTAGTGCGGCAGCGCCAAAGAGGCTAGGGGCTCCCTCAGGAGACGGCGATGTCCGGCGCGTCTTCCGCCTTCATGCCGACCACATGATAGCCGCCATCCACATGATGCACTTCGCCGGTCACCGCCTTGCCCATGTCGGACAGGAGATACAGCGCCGACATGCCCACCTCGTCGATGGTCACGGTCCGGCGCATGGGCGCGTTGTACTCGTTCCATTTGAGGATGTAGCGGAAATCACCAATGCCGCTGGCGGCCAGGGTCTTGATGGGGCCTGCGGAAATCGCGTTGACGCGGATGTTCCGCTTGCCGAGGTCTTCGGCCATGTAGCGGACGCTGGCTTCCAGCGCCGCCTTGGCCACGCCCATCACATTGTAGTGGGGCATCACCTTCTCGGCGCCGTAATAGGTGAGCGTCACCATCGAGCCGCCGTCATGCATCAGCTTCTCCGCCCGCTGGGCGATGGCCGTGAACGAGTAGCAGGAGATGTTCATGCTCATCAGGAAATTGTCGAGCGAGGTATCCACATAGCGGCCCTTGAGCTCCGCCTTGTCGGCGAAAGCGATGGCGTGGACCACGAAATCAAGCTTGCCCCATTCCTTCTCGAGCGTTTCGAACACAGCGTCCATGGAAGCCGCGTCTGTCACGTCGCAGGGCAGCACCAGCTTGGCGCCCAGCTGCTCGGCCAGCGGGTCCACCCGCTTTTTCAGTGAATCGCCCTGATAGGTGAAGGCCAGTTCCGCGCCCGCGTCGGCTGCTGCTTTCGCAATGCCCCATGCGATGGACCGGTCATTGGCGACCCCCATGATCAGGCCGCGCTTGCCTTCCATCAGACCCGAAACGCTCATCTGGACCTCGTCTTCTTGCTCTTGGCAGAATTATGCGCGCGGACACTCCGAACACCGCCGGACCGCGCAAACCACGTGATTTGACCCCATGCCATAGCCGATCCCGCCAGTGCTGGCCAGCACAAGCCCATCACGACATGTGTTCAATTGTGGCAGATTTTAACGGTCCCGCCCGGGCCCGTGGCGCTGGTGGCGAAACACCCCGTGGCGCCTTGAGTCACCCCAGGCCGAAGGCCGCTCGCGGATCATGGGATTTGGCCCCGGCCCAGCGGCGCACAAAGGCCTGCAAGTCGGCATCCGGCGTGTCCGGCAGCATGACGATCAGCTCGATCAGCTGATTCCCGTGGCTGCCGTCGGGTTTTTTGAGGCCCTTGCCGGTGAGACGCAGCACCGTGCCTGAATTGGAGCCTGCGGGGATCGTCACCCACACCCGGCCCGTCACGGTCGGCACCTGCACCTTTGCGCCTTCGATGGCCTCGGCGATGGAAATCGGCAGCGCCAGGTGAATGTCATGGCCTTCGCGGCTGAAATAGGGGTGCGGCTCGATATCCACCGTCACCAGCGCGTCGCCCGCACTGCCGCCGGCGGCCCCCGCAGCGCCGAGGCCGCGCAGGCGCACCTGCTTGCCGTCCTCGATGCCTGCCGGAAGCGTCACGTCCACCGTGCGGCCCGTGGGCAGCGTTACCCGGTGCGTGCCGCCTTTGGCTGCGTCCAGGAAGGGCAGGGGCAGGGTGCAGGCGATGTCATCGCCGCGCCGCTCAAACGGCTTGAAGCCCGCCCGCCTGATATTCTCGAAAAAGCCCCGGCCGGATTTGTCGTCCGTGTCCTTCTCATCCGACGGCCTGTCGGCATCAGCCCTGACCGAACTCCGCCGCGGGGGCTGCTCCTTGCGGGCCGTACCGGACGCCTTTGCGCGCGGCTTCCTGCCGGAGCGGGACGTATCGCCCGATGACGGTTCGGCATCGTCCTCCCCGTCGGCGCGGGGCTGTTCATAGGCGCGGGTGGCTTCAGCGGCGCTCGCGGTGATGCGTTCCTCGGCATCCGCCAGCGCCCGCAGCGCGCGATAGGCCTCGGTGATTTCCTGAAAACGGCTCTGCGCGCGCCGGTCACCGCCGGCCGTATCGGGATGATACTGCTTGGCCAGCCGGCGATAGGCGCGCTTGACCGTCTCGGCATCGGCGCCCTTGGCGACGCCCAGAACCTGGTGCGGATCACGCATGAAGTATAGAAAGCCCGGAAATCCGTGAAAATTACGGGGCAGAGTCTGGCCGAAAGCGCCATACCATAGGGTTAACGCCGCATCACGCCTGCGTGGTTGCAGGCCTATTTCGGCATCTGGTCGATCAGGGCCTGGAACTGGGCGGCCTCGCGCTCGGCTTCCCCGCGCCGCCGCGGCCCCAGCTCACCGGATAGGCTGCTTGCGGCCTTCTGCGCTTCTGCATGCCCCTGGCCTGCCGCCAATTGCCACCAGGCAAGCGCTGCCACCGGGTCCCGCGGCTCGCCTTCGCCGCGATTGCGCATGCGCCCCAGCATGTACTGGGCGTCCGCATCGCCGCGATATGCCCGTGCCTCGAACTGTGCCAGCGCCGCCCGGTATTCCCGCCGCGCATAGGCATCCTTGCCGTCGGGGAGGCCGCTCACCGCCTCGGGAAAGCTCAGGGCCATCGTTTTCGGTGCTGCCTCGGCACTGGCTTCCGGCGCGGGGGCATCCGCTGTGGCCTCTGTGCCTGCTGCTGTCTCCGCCGCATCATCTGCGTTCGACGTGTCGTCCGCCGGGGTCGCGCTCGCTTCCGTGTCCTCGGCGCGTTCCTCCGTGTCCGCCGCACCGGCAGGTGCTTCGGGCGGTTCCGTTTTTTCGTCAGGAGGCGGAGTAATTTTGTCCGGATGACCCTCGCTGCTCGGTCCCGGCAGGGTCATCACCAGCTCGGCAAGCCGGTCGAGGGCGGGCTGGTATCCAGCGCGGGCGGACAGGGCGTACCAGCCAAGGGCGCGGCCGGGATTGGGAGCTTCCACAAGACCCGTTTCGTAAAGCTGCGCCAGGTGGAACTGTGCCAGCGGGTGGCCGCCCCGGGCGGCGAGATCCAGCCAGTAGGCGGCCTCTTCCTCGTCCTTGTCGCCGCCTTCGCCGGCCAGCAGCATCATGGCGAGGTCTGTCTGCGCGGTGACGAAGCCATATTCGGCCGACTGCCGGTAAAAGAAGCGGGCGCGCGCTGCATCCTTCTCGACGCCGAGGCCACGCCGCAGCATGTGCGCCACGTTGCGCTGGGCGGCGAGGTCGCCATTCTGCGCCAGCGGCAGCCACAGCTCGAAGGCCCGCCCATAGCGTTCCGCGTCATAGGCCTTCACCCCGTCCGCGAACTGCTTTTCCAGCACCGCATTGCTCGGCCGCGTGCCGTCGCCTTCCTGTGCTGTGGCGGACAGGGGGGCTGCAAGGGCCGCCGCGAGGCCGAGACCGAGAGCAACGAGGGGAAGAAACGGAGAGGGGAGCGGCATGGGCATAAGGCTCTCTGGCAGCATGGTGCGGGCGGGTGGGGACCGCCCGCGGGACGGGGCAATTGGCGCGCACGCTTTGCGCGGCCATGGCCCGCGCGCGTGCAAACCCTATATGCCATGATAACAAATACGCCGTCGCGGCACGTTTCGTTCAACCGCACGCTTTTATTGGGACCATTTCATGACCACGCCTGACCAGCACACAGAACAGGATGCGGACGAAATCTTCACCTCGCAGGACCCCATGGCCCTGTTTGACGAGTGGATGGCAACCGCCGGCAAGAGCGAGCTGAACGACCCCAACGCCATGGCGCTGGCCACGGTGGACGAGGACGGCCTGCCGGATGTGCGCATGGTGCTGTTGAAGGGCGCGGACAAGGCGGGCTTCGTGTTCTACACCAACCTTGAAAGTGCCAAGGGCCGGGAACTCGCCGCCAGCGGCAAGGCCGCCCTGTGCTTCCACTGGAAGAGCCTGCGCCGCCAGATCCGCGTGCGCGGCCCGGTGGAGCGGGTGACCGATGCCGAGGCGGACGCCTATTATGACAGTCGCGCTCGCGACAGCCGCATCGGCGCCTGGGCGTCACGCCAGTCGCGCCCGCTGGAAAGCCGGTTCGAGCTGGAAAAGGAAGTGGCCCGCTATGCCGCCAAATACGCCATCGGCCATGTGCCGCGCCCGCCGCACTGGTCCGGCTTCCGCATCCTGCCGCAGCAGATCGAGTTCTGGCGCGACCGTCCCTTCCGCCTGCATGACCGGCTGGTGTTCCGCCGCAGCGGCGACCTGACGGCGGAGAACTGGAACTGGACAACGGAACGCCTGTTTCCGTGAGGCGCGCGCAAGGGCGGCCTCCGGCGCCTGCGTGACCTGCAAATGCAAACGCCTCTCAAAATTCGTTTCAAATCAAGGGCTTAAGTGTCCCGCCGGGCTGTGCTATGAGGCCGCCCATGAAGACGATTGATGGTCCCCGGTCCTATCGCCGCTCGGTGAGCCCCGAGCGCGCCGCGACGCTGATGAAGCGCGCCACCTATGCCTCGGTGGCGGTGGCGGTTGTGCTCATCTCCATGAAGGCCTGGGCCGTGTGGGTGACAGGCTCCATGGCGCTGCTGGCGACCTTTCTCGACAGCCTGCTCGACGGGGCGGCGTCCCTCGTCAACCTGTTCGCCGTGCGCGTGGCGCTGACCCCGGCAGACCGGCAGCACCGTTTCGGCCACGGCAAGGCGGAAGCGCTGGCGGGGCTTGGCCAGGCGGCCCTGATCGGCGCATCGGCGCTTTATCTGGGGGTTGAAAGCGTCAGCCGCCTGCTGGACCCGACGCCGGTGGAGCAATCCACGCTGGGCATCGCCGTCATCGTCGTGTCCCTCGGCTTCACCGCCGTGCTGGTGGTCTATCAGCGCTATGTGCAGCGGGTGACAGGCTCGCTGGCCATTGCCGCTGACAGCCTGCACTACGCCAGCGACTTCATTCTCAACCTCGGTGTCATCGCCGCCCTTGTTATCGCGGGCACCCTCGGCATCGTCTGGGCCGACCCGGTCATCGCGCTGGCGCTGGCTTTCTGGATCGGCTACGCGGCGTGGGAAATTGTCTCCCGCGCCACCAGCGAGCTGATGGATAGGGAGATGCCACAGGAAGACCGGCTGCGGATCGAGGAGATCGCCCTGTCGCACCCGCAGGTGCACACGATCCACGATCTGCGCACCCGCACATCGGGCCGCACGGTGTTCATCCAGTTCCACCTGGAAATCCCCGGTGACCTCAGCCTGCGCCATGCCCACGACGTGGCGGATACGGTGGAGCTGGCAATTGCGACCGAGTTTCCGGATGCGGAAATCCTGATCCACCAGGACCCGGCCGGTCACGAAGACGTGCCGGAGGCCATGCACCCGGAAAGTCCTCTGGCGCCCACCCCGCCGACCGCCTAGATTGCGGTCCATGAGCACGCCTCCGGACACGCGCAAACGCACCCTCATCCTCACCGGCGCCAGCCGCGGCATCGGCCACGCCACCGTCATGCGGTTTTCGCAGGCAGGCTGGCGGGTCATCACCTGTTCGCGCCACGCCTTCCCGGAAAACTGCCCGTGGGAAGCGGGGCCGGAGGATCACATTCAGGTCGATCTGTCGGACCCGGACGATACCGAGCGCGCGGTGGCGGAAATCCGCAACCGCCTGCGCGATCAGGACAGCTGCCTGGACGCGCTGGTGAACAATGCGGGCATCAGCCCCAAGGGGCCCGACGGCGGCCGGCTGGGGACGATGAATACCGAGCTGGCCGACTGGCTGCACGTCTTCCACGTCAACCTCTTCGCCCCGGTCTTCCTGGCGCGCGGGCTGGTGGACGAGCTTGAAAAGGCGCAAGGGGCGGTGGTAAATGTGACGTCGATTGCCGGCAGCCGCGTGCACCCATTTGCCGGGGCCGCCTATGCCACCTCCAAGGCGGCGCTGGCCGCGCTGACCCGTGAGATGGCCTCTGACTTCGGCCCCCGCGGCATCCGCGTCAACGCCATCGCGCCGGGCGAGATCGATACCTCGATCCTGTCACCGGGCACCGAGAAGATCGTCGAGGAAATCCCCATGCGCCGCCTCGGCCAGCCTGCCGAAGTGGCGGAGACGATCTTCTATCTGTGCTCACCGCAGTCGAGCTATGTCACCGGTGCGGAGATCCACATCAATGGCGGCCAGCACGTCTGACGGGAGTACCCTCAGGCGGTGCGGAGGCCTTCCTTGGTGACCCAGTGCTCGGTGGCATCCAGCGCCCGCTCCAGCCGGTCGAACATCTCGTTGACCTCGTCTTCCTGGATGATCAGCGGCGGGCATAGGGCCACGATGTCGCCGCCCAGCGCGCGTGACAGGAGACCCTCGGCCTCCGCATTCATCTGGCAGGTGATGCCGACCTTCTGCGCCGGATCAAACGACCGTTTGGTGGCCTTGTCGGCGACAAGCTCCACCGCGCCGATGAGCCCCTTGGCCCGCGCATTGCCCACCAGCGGGTGGTCGGCGAGCTTTGCAAAGCGGCCCTCGAAAACCGGTGCGAGCTTGCGCACATGGCCGACGATGTCGCGCTTCTTGTAGATTTCAAGCGTCTTGATGGCGACCGCCGCGCAGACCGGGTGCGCCGTATAGGTATAGCCATGGCCGAAGGTGCCGATCTTCCGGCTTTCCTCCAGCATCGCCTCATACATCTGGTCGCCGATGGTGATCGCGCCGATGGGCAGATAGGCCGATGACAGCGCCTTGGCGACGGAGATTGAATCCGGCTGCATGTCGAAGGTCTGCGACCCGAACATGTTGCCCGTGCGCCCGAAGCCGCAGATCACTTCATCCGCCACGAAATAGACGTCGTGCTTGTCGAGCACCTTCTTAATCTTGGGGAAATAGCCGTCGGCCGGGATGAGCACGCCGCCCGCACCCTGAATGGGCTCGGCGAAGAACGCCGCCACCGTGTCCGGGCCTTCATGCTCGATGAACTGGTCCAGCTCCTTCGCCAGACGGTCCGTAAACTGATCATCCGTCTCCCCCGGTTCCGCCTCGCGATAGGCGAACGGGCAATTGACGTGGTGGATTCGGTCGATCGGCAGGTCGAAGTCGCGCTGGTTGGGCACAAGCCCCGTGAGGCTGGCGGTGGCGACAGTGACGCCGTGATAGGCGCGCTTGCGGGAGATGATCTTCTTCTTCTCCGTCTTGCCGCGGGCGTTGTTGTAATACCAGATGAGCTTGATCTGCTGGTCGTTGGCCTCCGAGCCCGAGCCGCAGAACAGCACTTTCGAGGTCGGATGCGGTGAGATTTCCTTCACCGCTTCGGCCAGCTCGATCGCGCGCTCATGGCTCTTGCCCGCAAAAGTGTGCGTGTAGGGCAGGGTGGCCAGCTGCTGGGTCGCTGCCTCGATCAGCTCTTTTTCATTGTAGCCCAGCGACGTGCACCACAGCCCGGCGAGCCCTTCTATGTATTGCTTGCCATTGGTGTCCCACACATGGATGCCCTCGCCGCGCTCCATCACCACCGGCCCCGTCTGCCGGAAGGCGTCGAGATTGGTGTAGGGGTGGATCAGCGTTTCGATGTCGCGCATCTGCGCATTGGTGAGATCCATGGGGCATCCTCCTGTTACTCCGCAGCCCGGCATCAGGACAGCGCGCCGACATTTGGCGCCGACAGTTAGCAATGTGCCGACGCGCAAAGTCAAAGCCTTGCGCCCGGCGCACCGCCGACCAATATGTGACCGGCGGTCAATGTTTCCGCCGGACCAGGGGAGAGGTCAATGTCACGATTTGCAGGAAAGACAGCGGTGATCACCGGTGGGGCGGACGGCATCGGCGCCGCCTATGCCCTGGCGCTGGCGGATGCGGGCGTCCATGTCGCGGTTCTGGATGTGCTGGACGACAAGGCAGCGGAGACATCCCGTGCCGTGGCGGACAGAGGCGTCAAATCGATCGCTCTTCATGCGGATGTCACGGACCCGGCGAGCCTGGCCGCGGCCGAGGAGCAAGTGGTGAAGGACCTCGGCCCGGTTGCCCTGCTGATCATCAATGCGGGCGTGGGGATTGGTGGCGGCTATATCGGGGCATCGCGCCGCGCCGTGGACTGGCTGCTGAACGTCAATGTGCTCGGCCCCATCAACACCGCCCGCGCCTTTGTGCCGGCCATGATGGAGACGGACGGCGACCGCCATGTGGCCTTTACCGCGTCCTCGGCCTGTTTCGCGCAACTGGACGCAGGGCTCGCCGCCTACGGCGCCAGCAAGAAGGCGATGGCGGGGCTGGCCGAAGGCATCCGGGCAGAGCTTGCGCCGCACGGGATCGGTGTCACCACCATCTATCCGGGCCTCGTCAATACCCGCATCTGGGACGCCGCCCGCGCCCGGCCGGACAAGTTCGGCGGGCCCCGGCATCAGCCCGAGGAAGCCGGGGCGCATTGGCGGGACGAAGGCATGACGGTTGAGCATGTCGCCGCCCGCGCCATGGCGGCGATTGATGCCGGCGACATGCATTGCATCGTCCCCGATGACCGCACGCGCGACAATTTCGATGAGACGTTTGATCTCCTGCGCGCGGGCTTCCCGGCGCAGTCCTGAGATCAGGCGAAATCGGGCGGGGCCACGAAACCGCCGAGCTCGCGCTCCAGCATCGAGGCGATGGCGATGGTGGTGAAGTCCTCGAGATAGGGGCCGACAATCTGCACGCCCACCGGCAGGCCCGCCTTGGTGCGGCTCACCGGCACGGCCGTGCTCGGCAGGTAGGAGACGAGCGGCAGGCCTGCCCAGCTCACCAGATCAAGATAGGGCCGCGCCTCGCCGTTCACCGTCAGCGCGCGCTTGTGGAAGTTGGACTGCTGGTCATGCGGGAAGGCCGCCACGGGAATGACCGCCATCAGCACCGCATCATAGGTGTCGAAGAACTGCGCCCACTTGGCGCGCATCTGCGCCTGCTCTTCCTTCAGCTCGAGCCAGCGGTGATGGGTCAGCGCCGCGCCGCGCGCCTGCATGGCCTCATGGCTTGTGTCCGACGGATCCAGCGTTGCCGCGGCCTCCTTCATGCGCGCGACGACAGGCGCCGGGAAACCGCGCGTGGTGCCGCCATGCAGCAGCGTCGAATAGATCTCGAACGCCTCGGCGAAATCGAAATCCGGCCGCGCGTCGCGGTGGACGGTGGCGCCGGCCTTTTCGAGCGCGTCCGCCGCCTGCTCCATGATCGCGACATTCTCGGCTTCCACCGGGCAGAACGGGTCATCGAACCAGGTGGCGATGGTGAGTTCCCGTGGGTCGCGCGCCCGCGGCTCGGGCAGGGCGGGGGCATAGCCCACCGCGTTGAAGTCATCCGGCCCCATGATCATCGACAGGGTGATCTCGAGGTCGCGGGCCGAGCGCGCCAGCGGTCCGACCACGGACAGGTCGGACTGGAACAGCGACCCTGGCAGGCCGGGCAGATGCCCGCGCTTGGACACAAGATCATAGCTCGGCTTGTGGCCGAACACGCCGCACAGATGTGAGGGGGTACGGATCGACCCGCCAATGTCCGAGCCGATCTCAAGCGGCGTCAGCCCCGCCGCCAGCGCCGCGGCCGCGCCGCCGGACGATCCGCCCGGCCCCCGCGTCAGGTCCCAGGGATTGTTGGTGGTGCCGTAAACCTCGTTGTAGCTCTGAAGGTCGCCGGAAAAGAGCGGCACATTGGTCTTGCCGAAGACAATGGCACCGGCCGCCTTGATGCGCGCCACCGCATCCGCGTCGCGCTGCGGCACGTGATCCTTGAACATCGGCGAGCCGCCGGTGGTGGTGAGGCCTTCGGTCTCCAGCGCGTCCTTGATGGTCATCGGAACGCCGTGATAGGGGCCCCACAATTCGCCGCGCGACAGGGCGTGGTCCGCTTCCTCCGCCTGCGCCAGCGCGCGCTCGAAATCCGTGGCCACGATGGCGTTGACCTTGCCGTTATGGGCAGCGTGCCGCGCCGTGAAGTGATCCAGCAATTCGACCGCGGAAATCTCGCGGCGTCGGATCATGGCGGCCAGAACATGGGCCGGGGCGAAGCTCAGATCGCTCATCGGGCGGGTATTCCTTTTGTTTCCTGGGGTCTTTTTTGCGTTTTCCGCCGGGTATCCGGGGTTTTTCAGGGCGTAAGGCGCGATTGCTGCGTTGAGCACCTCGCTCACGTCGCTTAAGGTACGGGCCAATGCCGGGTCCGCGCAATGCGGCAGGCTGAAGACCCATGCAATCAAGAAGGCCGCGGGCTCACCCGCCACGCGACGCCACGTCATCAGGGAGAGAGCCCATGAAAGGGTTGATGCAGGACTGGCCGCTGCTCGTCCACACCATCATTGATCACGCCGCGCAGTATCACGGCGACCGCGAAATCGTGACCCGTTCGATCGAAGGTTCGATCCGCCGCACCACCTACATGGATGTGCACAAGCGCGCCCGCAAGGTGGCCAATGCGCTGAAGCATCTGGGCATCGGCAAGGGCGACGTGGTGGCCACCATGGCGTGGAACACGGACCGTCACCTGGAAGCCTGGTACGGCATCATGGGCCTCGGCGCTGTGTGCCACACCCTCAACCCGCGCCTGTTCGCCGAGCAGCTCGTCTATATCGCCAATCACGCCGAGGACAAGGTCATCTTCGTTGACCTCACCTTCGTGCCGATCATCGAAGGCATTGCCGACCAGCTGTCGCACCTCAAGCACGTGATCGTCATGTGCGACGAGGCATCAATGCCGGAAACCAAGCTGAAGAACGCCCATTGCTACGAGACGCTGATCAACGGCTTCTCCGAGGACTTCGCCTGGGTGAAGGTGGACGAAAACGACGCCTGCGGCCTGTGCTACACCTCCGGCACCACGGGCAACCCCAAGGGCGTGCTCTATTCGCACCGCTCCAACGTCATCCACTCGCTGGCCGTCAACAACGCCGACGCCCTCGGCATGCGCTCCATCGACAACGTGCTGCCGGTGGTGCCCATGTTCCACGCCAATGCGTGGGGCATCGCCTTCGCAGCCCCCGCCACCGGCGCCAAGCTGGTGATGCCGGGCGCCAACATGGACGGCGCGTCGATCTATGAACTTCTGGACACGGAGAAAGTCAGCGTCACCGCCGCCGTGCCCACCGTGTGGCTGATGCTGCTGCAGCACCTGCAGGAAACCGGCAAGCAGCTGCCCTATCTCAACCGCGTCGTCATCGGCGGGTCCGCCGCGCCGCGCATGATGGTCGAAGCCTTCGAGCGCGACTATGACGTGCAGGTGTTCCACGCCTGGGGCATGACCGAGCTGTCGCCGCTGGGCACGCTCGGCTCGCTCAAGGCTGGCATGGAAGAGATGGATTTCGACAAGCAGATCGACGTCAAGATCAAGCAGGGCCGCCCGGTCTATACGGTGGAAATGAAGATCACCGACGACGACGGCAAGGAGCTGGACCGCGACGGCGTGGCCTTCGGCCACCTGATGGTGCGCGGGCCGGCAATTGCCGGTGAATACCTCAAGGGCGAGGGCGGTCAGATCCTCGACGAGGACGGCTGGTTCGACACAGGCGACGTCGCCACCATCGACGCCGACGGCTACATGACCATCACCGACCGCGCCAAGGACGTGATCAAGTCCGGCGGCGAATGGATTTCGTCGATCGAGCTCGAGAACCTCGCCGTGGGCCATCCGGACGTGGCGGAAGCCGCCGTCATCGGCGTGGTGCATCCCAAATGGGACGAGCGCCCGCTGCTCATCTGTGTGGCGGCGGAGGGCAAGTCTCCCTCCAAGGACGAGATCCTGGGCTACATGGACGGCAAGATCGCCAAGTGGTGGATGCCGGATGACGTGGTGTTCGTGGACGAGATCCCGCACACCGCCACCGGCAAGATCCAGAAGCTGGCGCTGCGCAAGCAGTTCGAAGGCTATGAGCTGCCGACGGCCAATCTCGAAAAGGGCGCGGCTGAATAGTCCGCATCCGTCTCATCGCCCCGGCCGGGTCACGCTGGCCGGGGCGTTTTGTTGAACTGAAGGCGCCGGTGGCGAGCCCGAACGGGCCGGGCGCGAAGGGGAGCGGGGCGCAAGGCCCCGTTGGTTGGGTCAATGAGTGATGCATCGCGCTCGCGTATCGCGGGCCTGTCTCTGCGCTTTGTCATTGCCGGCATTGTTGTCGCCGTGATCGCGCTTCTTCTCACCCGCTTCGGCGTGCTGCATTTCCGGTCGGGCCTGATCGGCGTTGCCGGCGGCATGCTGGTGGTGGGCGCGGGCACGCTGCTCGGCATCATCGGCATCATCCGCGGGGTGATGGGCAAGCCGGGCCTTGCGCCCTCCGCCATTGCCGCTGTGGCCGGCATCGTGATCCTTGCCGTGCCGGTGTCCAACGCGCTGGGCGGCGGGTCCGTGCCGCCGATCCACGATATCTCGACCGATCTAGAAACTCCCCCGGACTTCGTCTCCGTCGTCGCCCTGCGCGGCGAGGACAGCAACCCGCTGACCCGCACGGAGCCCGCGGACCTCGCCGAGCAGCAGCGCGCGGCCTATCCGCAACTGCAGACCCTGATCGTGGAAGACGACATCGCCACGGTATTCGCCGCAGCCCTTGAGGAAGCCACGGCCCAGGGCTGGGACATCGTCGATGCCGCCGAACCGGAGAACGGCGAAGCCGGCCGCATCGAGGCGACCGACACGACGCTGCTGTTCGGCTTCAAGGACGACGTGGTCATCCGCATCGCCGATGACGGCCCGGACCGGACCCTGGTGGACATGCGCTCCGTCAGCCGTGTCGGCATCTCCGACCTCGGCAAGAACGCCGCCCGCATCGAGGGCTTCTTCGACGGGCTGAAGGGGCGGCTGTAGGCGGGGAGTCTTTTTCCACGTCCGCTCCACTATCCATTCCATGGCCCACCCCCTCCGCTTATCCTCTGGCTTGACCGGAGGATCTCATAGAGGCTCAGGCAGGGTGAAAAAGACCCTCCGGTCAAGCCGGAGGGATGGCGGGTGTTTTTTGTGGTAAGCCGCTGGCTCCCCCTGGGTGTCACCCCGCGACCTGATCGCGGGGTCCGGGGAGATACGGCGTGGCCTGACCGGGCCGCTCTGGATTCCGCGAGCAAGTCGCGGAATGACAAATGAAGACTCAGAAATTCATCCGTATCCCTCCGGCTTGACCGGAGGGTCTACTCTCGGGGCTGCTTGCCGCAGCGCGAGCGGAGACTGCACGGCAGGAGCCGTAGACCCTGAGCCCAACAGCAAATGCGAGTGGACCCCGGATCAAGTCCGGGGTGACGGAGAAGGGAATGAGCAAAGTCACCTCTCCCCTCGCGGGAGAGGTCGGTGCGTCAGCACCGGGTGAGGGGGAAGAGCATAAACGCGCACTGCCCCCATCTCCGCTTGCCCTCCGGCTTGACCGGAGGGCCTATGGGAGGCCGAGGGTCAGATGGGCCCTCCGGTCAAGCCGGAGGGAGAGCGGTGTTTTGTATTTGGGGAAAGCCGCAGCAAGTTTTCCCCACACCCCCACCCGGTGCTGACGCACCGACCTCTCCCGCGAGGGGAGAGGTGACCTTGTGCTACGTCCCAAATCAGCCGATCCTCCGGTCAGGCAGGAGGAATGCGGTGTGAAAGCTGCCGGGGGGTGCTGCTTGCGGGAGGGGTGGGAGGCCCGGGCTTACGGCAGCCAGTATTCGCCGCTGATTTCCGGTGTGCCATTCGTCAGCACACGGCCTTCTTCGGCCATCTGCTTCATATGGGCGAAGACGGAGCGGGCGGCGGCGGGGTAGAGGCGCTTGTCGGTTTCCGCATACATCACCGGCACCATGGCGGTGATGGTGCGGTCGCCTTCCTCAAGGCGCTTGAGGATCTGCGCTTCGCGGGCCTTGCGGTGGGTGATGTAGCCGCGCACCAGCGACTGCGGTTTGTCCACGGGCGCGCCATGGGTGGGATAATAGACCGCGTCGTCACGCTCCAGCAGCTTGCGCAGGGACGCCATATAGGCGCGCATGTCGCCATCGGGCGGGGCGATGACGGCGGTGGACCAGCCCATCACATGGTCGCCGGTAAAAAGCGCCTTTTCCTCGCGCAGGCCGAAGCACATGTGGTTGGAGGTATGGCCCGGCGTGAACACGCAGTCGACGGTCCAGCCATCGCCCTCGATGACATCGCCGTCGGCGATCACGTGGTCAGGCACAAACGCCATGTCGCCGCCTTCGTCCATCTTGGCACCCTCAGGCGCGGGCTGGCCGGAGCCGTGCGGGCCGAAGCCATAGGTGGGGGCGCCGGTCTTTTCCTTGAGCGGGGCTGCGGCGGGCGAATGGTCGTTGTGGGTATGGGTGATGAGAATGTGGGTGATGGTCTCGCCCGGAAGACCATCGAGGATCGCCTGTACATGGGCGTCATCCAGCGGCCCCGGATCGATGACCGCCACCTTGCCGCGGCCGATCACATAGGTGCCGGTGCCCTTGAAGGTGAAGGCGCTGGGGTTCTGCGCCACCACGCGGCGCACCAGCGGCGACACCTCGACCATGTGGCCATAGTCGGGCTCGAAATCGCGGGTGAGGGGCAGGTCAGCCATGGGCGGTATCCGTCTTGAGGGGGGAGGGCGCGGGGGCGGCGGGAGCAGCGCGCAAGGCAGCCGCGTCGGCAGCGGCCGCAGCAGCCACCTTGCGGCGGTGTTTCTGGCGCAGGGCACGGAAACGGGCGGCCGGGTTGGTGCGCTTGAGGCTGCGGCTCAGCCAGCCGGGGACGCGGCTTTCGAACGCGCCGAGTGTGCGGTCCACGACCGTGTGCCGCGCCCGGACGCCCTGCACCAGCCGGCGCATGAACTTTGAATGGGCAACGAGAATGGCAACGCCGGGCACCACCAGAAAGACGCCGAAGGCGAAGGGCGGCGGCAGGATCACGATCACCAGGCCCGGGATGAGCAGGAGCCACCCCAGCGTGATCATGAAGGTATGGGTGATGATGCGCATGTTTCGCTGACCCGTTGATGCCGATCGCCATGAATTACATGGCAAGCGGCGGCTGTGAACACAAGCCTCCGGACCCGCCCTGCCGCAAGGACCGGGCGCCGGTTGCGTGAATTTCGCGTGAAATCGCGTGCCTCTCTGGACCTGCGGCCCGGCCACAGGCTATGCCGGAAGCACCAACAAAACCTTGCCCTGCGGGCCCCGTCTATCGGGCCGCAGCGGGGCACTCCAGGGAGACGTCACCCATGAAGCTCTACAATTCCATCGGCCCGAACCCCAAAATGGTTCGCATGTTCATGGCCGAGCGCGGCATCACCCTTGATACGGTGGAGGTCGACCTGATGGGCGGCGAGAACCGGCGCGAGGAATATGTGAAGCGCAACCCGCGCGGCCAGCTGCCCTGCCTGGAACTCGACGACGGCACCTATGTCGCCGAGATCACCGTCATCTGCGAATATCTGGATGAGCTGAACGGCCAGTCCGACCTTATCGGCACCACGCCGGAGGCCCGCGCTGAAGCCCGCATGTGGACGCGCCGCGCCGACCTTTATGTGTGTGAGCCCCTGGCCAACGGCTTCCGCTTCTCAGAGGGTCTTGCCCTGTTCGAGCCGCGCATGCTGACCCGCCCGGAAGCCGCCGACGGCCTCAAGGCCATGGCCGCCAACGGCATGCAGTGGTTCGACCGCGCCCTGGAAGGCCGCACCTGGCTTGCCGGGGACCGCTTCACCCTGGCCGATATCCTGCTCTACTGCTTCCTGGAGTTCGGCACCACGGTGGGCCAGCCCATCGCCGATGACCTGGCCACTCTCAAGGCCTGGTATGACCGCGTCGCCGCGCGCCCGTCAGCTGCGGCCTGAGGCGGGGCCGCGGCCTGAACGAGGACCCGCAAACGCAAACGGCCCGGTAGGCATCCCCCCGCATGGGATGCCCCGGGCCGTTTCATATCGTCACCCGCATTCCGCCGGTGAGGGCGGCAGAGGTGGGCGTCCGCCTCTTAGTAGGTGAGGAAGACGTTGACCGTGGCAGCCAGGCCGTAGACGGCGAGAACCGCCCACAGGGCATTGACGACCATGTCGCCGGCCTTGGCCGACTTCACCGCCTGGGCGGCGCGGTCGAGGATGGAAGCGGACTGTGCCGACGTCCGTGCAGAGGAGAGGTTAGAGGCCATGTTCGTGCTCGCGCTCATGTGACAAGTCCTTTCGGAACCAGTGTGCTCAGCCACATAAAAACCATTCAGTCGCGTTTCGTGCCCGGCCGGGCCGGGCGGTTTGGCCTGTTCTCAGGCCGTCTTGGTCTTGTTCTTCCCGGTTCGTCCCGCACCCGGACCCTTCTGGATCCGTCCGGCCGGGGCCGGTGTGTGCGCCGCATCAATCGCGAACCGTGAGACCAAGATGGGCCCATCCTGGGGCGTCGGCAATACCGCAACTGCGAAGAGTTTGTGAAACGCTGAACATTTCAAAAACTGTTCACAACCCCTAAAATTGTAATTAAATCAGCAGCTTATGCTGTGCAAAAGGTGTGAGTCGTGCATTTTGGCGATCAAGCCATGCATAGGTGCATAGCCAGGTTAACAGCTATGCACCTAGTTGGTTTGTTATCGTATCATTTTGCACTTGCGCAGCAGCGGTGTGGCCGCATGCTGCGCTGCACCAGGACTCAGCCGCCGTAGCGGATTTCCTGCTGCTCCGCCGGGCTGTTCGCCCCGCGTACCTGCTCCATCGCCCATTCAAGATCCGCCAGATAGGTGTCCGCCACCTCGGCGTGCTTGGGCGACAGCATCAGGTGAATGCCCTGCGGCTTGGAGACGATGGAGGTGAACCAGCCGCGCTCGAACAGCTTGCCCCAGATGGCAAAGCTGTCGAGATCCGGATGCCGGTAGCCGATCAGCCCCAGCTGCGGCTTGCCGATCACTTCGAAGCCCAGCGCGGTGACGCCGGCCTCGATCTTCTCGCGCGTCTTCACCACCAGCCCCTGCTTGTCGCGATAGCCGTCAACGCCGAGATAGTTCATCACCGCCCACGCGGCAGCAATCGCGCCGCCCGGCCGCGTGCCGGCCAGCGTCGGGGTGATCATCCGTCCGCCGGGCCAGTCATTGGTGTCGAAGATCATGTGCTCCTTGAGCTCCGCCGAGCGGTACAGCACCGTCGACGCCCCCTTGGCGCAATAGCCGTATTTGTGCAGATCCGCCGACATCGAATGCACCTGCGCGACGGAGAAATCGAACGCCGGAAGGTCTGCCCCGTTCATCCGCGCAAACGGTGCGAAGAACCCGCCCACGCAGGCATCCACATGTACCCACACATCATGGGCGGCTGCCACGTCGCCAATCTCGGCAATCGGGTCGATCAGCCCGTAGGGGAAGCACGGCGCGGAGCCCACCATCATGATGGTGTTGTCATCCACAGCCTCGCCCATCGCCTTGGGGTCGGCGAGGAAATCATCCGTCACCGGAATACGCCGCAGCTCGAGATCCATCATCTCGGCCGCCTTGTCGAACGCCGGATGCGCCGACCACGGAAGAACGATATTGCCCTGGCAGCCGGGCTTCAGCCGGCCCTTGGCGCGCGCATATTCCCGCGCCGTCTTGATCGCCATGGTGATCGAATCCGTGCCGCCCGATGTCACGCTCCCATCTGCGCCGTCGGGTGCATTGAGCAGCGACAGCGCCATCTGGATGATCTCTTCCTCCATGCGCTTGAGGCTCGGAAACGCCATCGGCCCCAGGCCGTTCTCCGACATGAAGCGCGTATAGGCTTCCTTCTGCACCCGCGACACGTCCTCGCCCGCATTGAAGACATAGACCGCCGTCTTGCCCTCGCGCCATTTGACGTCGCCGGTCGCCATCTCGTTCATCTGCGCCGACAGGGTCTCCCAGTCGGTGCCGTGGCTGGGCATGGAAACGCGAGAAGATGTGGTGTCGGTCATGGTTGGCGGTCCTCCGGCAGATCAAGTGTTTGCTGGACTGTAGCCGGTTTGCGGTCAGCCGCCCATCATCTCCTGCCAGCGCGTCTGCATCTCCGCCGGGCTCACCTCTTCCCGGTGGCTGGCCAGCATCCATGTGTGGCCGAAAGGGTCCGACAGGGTCCCGGTGCGGTCGCCATAAAACTCGTCCTTCACCGCCCGCAATTCCGTGCCGCCGGCGGCCAGCGCCCTGGCGAACACCGCATCGACATCCGCCACATAGAGATGAAGCTTCACCGGCGATCCGCCCAGGCTGTCCGGGCTGAGGGCGCCGAAATCCGGATACTCGTCCGACACCATCAGCAATTGGCCGCCGACGGAGAGTTCCGCGTGCCCGATCCGCCCGCTGTCGGGGTCCTCAAGCCGGAAATGCTCCTCGGCGCCGAAGGCCCGCTTGTAGAACTCGATCGCCTCCGCCGCCCCGTTGACGGTGATGTAGGGCGCAAGGCCGGTCCCCTTCGGCATTTGTGCGGCTGTATCTGGCATGGCATCCTCTCTTGTGCGATAAAACGTTACGTACCGTTTCATAAATAAGCAAGAGCATTTATGCCGGAAACGAAAAAGCGCGGCCGCCCAAGAAGCGCGCAGGCCAGGCAGGCGATCCTTAAAGCGGCCCGCGATCTCCTCGATGAAGCAGGACCCGCGCGCCTGACCGTCGAAGCCGTTGCCACCCGGGCCCGGGTCGGCAAGCCGACCATCTATCGCTACTGGGCCAATGCCCGCGAGCTGGCCATGGCGGCCTTGATGGATGACGGCAGCAAATCCGATCACGCATCCAGCCATGGACCCGGCACCCCATCATCAGAAAGGGCGGACTTCCAGAGCCGCCTAACAGTCCACCTCCGCCATCTTATTGAACGTTTCTCTTCGCCCCGCGGCCGCCAGACGGCCCTGATGCTGGCCACCGCCGAGCGCGACAGCGAAATGGCCAAGGCATTCCGCAACCAGGTCATCATGAAGGCGCGCGAAGACGGCGGCGTGATCCTGCTTGAAGCAATCGAAACAGGCGAGATTGACCCCGGCACCTCGATCGATGTCGCCCTGGACATGATCTACGGTCCGATATTCTTCCGTCTGCTGACATTACATGGCCCTGTCACGGACCACGTGGCTGATGATATCGTGACCATCATCAGCGCAGCGCTGGCGCGCGCGCCCATTACGGACAAGCACACCCCATGACCTCCCTTACCGGCGGCTGCGCCTGCGGCAGCATCACCTATCGCGTCACCGAACCTCTTCAGGACGCGCGCTCCTGCCATTGCTCACGCTGCCGCAAGGTGTTCAGCGCCCAGGCCTCGGCCTATGCGCTGGTCGCCCCCGGCAGCTTTGAATGGACAGGAGGCGAAGACATGCTGACTTCCTTTGTCAGCGAAGCGGGCGAGGGGCTGTGCTTCTGCAGCCGCTGCGGCTCGACCCTTGCGGGCATCGTCGGCGGCAAGGTGCACGGGGTCACCCTTGGCTGCCTTGATGACACAGATCCGGGCGTGCAGCTTGAGCGGCACATCTTTGTCGGCTCCCGCGCCGCCTGGGAGTCCATGCCCCAGGGCGCGCCTTGCTATGACGAACACGCCCCGGAGGACGGCTAGGCTGAAAATCAGCACGCCCCCACATCAATGCCCGGTGAAATGCGGTGTCTGCTTCTTGAAGAAGGCCCGCACGCCTTCCTTCACGTCGTCGCTTTCATTGGCGATCATCACCGACAGCGCCGCCTCGCGCTGCGACTGTTCCAGCGTCATATCAAGCCCCTGAACCATCATCGCCTTGGCGAGCCGCACCGCCAGCGGTGACTGCGCCGCCAGCCGCGTCGCAAGGTCAAGCGCCGCCTCCAGCGCCGTGCCGTCCGGCACCACCTCGGTCACAAGCCCCAGCGCCTGCGCCTCGCGCGCCGGATAGGTTTCCGCCAGCAGCGTCATCCTGAGCGCCCGGTCAAGACCCATGGCGCGGGGGAACAGCCACGCGCCGCCCTCATCGGGCAGCAGGGCAAACCGCCCGGACGTGTCCCCCAGCTTCGCGCTTTCATCCGCGATGCGCATGTCGCATGCCAGCGCCAGGGCCAGCCCGCCGGCCACCGCTGCGCCGTTGATGGCGGCAATCACCGGCTTGTCGAGATGATGCAGTGCCTGGATCACCCGGTGCATCCCGTCGCGCATCTCCCGGCCGTGGGAGAGCTGCTGCGCCATCAAATGGTCCCGGTCATCATCCGCGTTCGACACGTCGCCGCCGGCACAAAAGGCCCGGCCTTCGCCGGTCAGCACCAGCACCCGCAAGGCGTCGTCTTTCAAATAAGCATCAATCTCCGCGCAGAGTGCCTCGCACATGCGCGTCGAATAGGCGTTCATCTGTTTCGGCCGGTTAAGGCTGACGACGCGGATATGGTCATGGGGTGACGAGACGAGGAGCGTTTCCAACTGGGCCATGGGCTTGCCTTCTGTGTCCGGGTGAGGCGCAATTGCAGGTGAGGATACAAAAACGGATCGAGACCGGGGAAAAAACACCGGCCATCCGACACCAGGACGGGAGGACCACCATGAGCATGGCCGCAGCATCGCCGCCGGAACCGCTCGAAGACCTGACGCTTGAGACCCGAGGCAGCGTCGCCCTCATCACCTTGAACAGGCCCGACAAGCTCAATGCCTGGACGGCTGCCATGGAGCGCTCCATGCGTATCGCCATGGCCGCCGCCGCCAATGATCCCGCGGTGCGCGCCATCGTCGTTACCGGGGCAGGGCGGGGCTTCTGTGCCGGAGCGGACATGAACCTGCTGCAGGAGATCGACCCGGACGCCGGCGAAAAGCGCTCGCTGGCCTCGGCGTCCTCTGGCGTGACCTATGACTGGGACCGCTCCGCCGGCCCCGACGTTTCCTCCCACATGGGCGGCCGCTTCGGCTATGTGCCGCAGATCCCCAAGCCGGTCATCGCCGCCATCAACGGCCCCTGCGCGGGGCTCGGCATGGTGTTCGCCCTGTGGTGCGACATGCGCATCGGCGCGGAAGACTGCTTCTTCACCACGGCCTTTTCCAAACGCGGCCTGATCGCCGAGCACGGCATTTCCTGGCTGCTGCCGGAACTCACCGGCCATTCGGTGGCAATGGACCTGCTGTTCTCCGCCCGCCGCGTCGAGGCGGACGAGGCCCGCAGCGTCGGCCTGCTCAACGCGGTGGCACCGTCAGAAGGGCTTGTCGACCAGGCACTGGCCTATGGCCAGGACCTCGCCGACAGTGTCAGCCCGCGCTCCGTCGCCGTCATGAAGGCCCAGGTGTGGAAAGCCAAGTTCCAGTCCCTGCGCGAGGCAATCGACACCGGCGATGACGAAATGAACAAGAGCTTCGCCTCGGCCGATTTCAAGGAAGGCGTGGCCCACTTCGTCGAGAAGCGGGCACCGAACTTCACCGGAAAGTAGGCCTGCATCACGCCGTACGGGCTGGCACGCCGTACGCATGTAGCGCTCCGTACAAAGAGCAACGGCTCCGGCACTGCGCGAGGCAATGCCGGAGCCGCGTGTCCCCTCCTCGGGCCGTGCCGGACTGGGCTAGGGTCGTTGCCCGGCAAGACAGTTGGGGGGATCGGTGCAGGCCCTGCGTCCCGGTGACGATCTTGGAGGAACAGTCACCGGAACGCGGGATCACCGCATCGCGTGGTCGATGCTCCCTTAGTCCGCCGCCTGGCCGGACAGAGACCGCAGGGCTTCATTGCGGGAGTTGATCTTGCGCAGCTGCTCGATGCCGGCGGCGGCGATGGAATCGCCCACCATCTCGTCGCTTTCCATGTGCAGCTGCTGCATGTCGATATAGGCGGCGTAATTGCCCGCCGTCCGCTTGGTGATGATGCCGCACATCAGCAGCGTCTTCACCAGCACCCGGAAGATGTTGGACGATTGCTGCATGTTCTCGCGCACCTTCTCGTCCGTCATGCCTTCCATGAAGGCGCCCTGCACCCATTCCCAGTCGAGGCCCACCTGTTCATAGATGTGCTTCTTCTGGTCCGGGGAGGCGAGGTTGTAGAGCAGGTTCGAGAACACCTGCCATGCCCAGTCCTCGATCTTGTTGTGCTCTTCCTCATTGAGGTGCGGGATGGTGCGGTCCGCCCAGATCTTGCCGAACTTGTGGTGGAACGCCTCATCCGTCATCGCCAGCTGCGCCAGCCGGATGATCAGCGGGTCGCGGCCCTTGTTGTAGAAGGTGGCGAACGCCCCCATGGCCAGCCCTTCGATCAAAAGCTGCATGCCGACGATCTTCTTCCAGGCAAGCTTGGAGTTCACCAGCTCCGTCAGCGTGTCGCGCAGCACCGGGCCGCAGGCCATCGGCTTGCCGAACCGGGCACGGACGATCTCAATAAAGGCCGTCACATGGCGCGCTTCCTCGCGCGCCTGGTTGGCGGCATATTCCTGCGCGCCGGGGTCCCGCAGGATGTGGCAGAGCGAGGCCGACAGCGCCATCGCGCCCTGCTCGCCATGCAGGATGTTGGACAGCGACCAATGGGTGTCGAGATTGGTCAGCTTGATCCGGTTCTTCTCGTCCAGCTTGTCCCACACTGCGGTGCCGAAGCCGACGGTCATCTCCGGCTCCACCATGTATTCGTTTTCAATGTCGAACGGGGTGGAGAAGTCGATATAGCGCTTGTCCATCGGGTCCCAGAAATGGTCATGGGTCGCCGAAATGATCTTGTCGAAGGCGCTGGCCCGCTCCAGGTAGCGGTCGCATTCGATCATCGCCGCGAAGTCGTCCGGCTCCACGGTGTTGTAGATATTGTCCTTGGTGATCTGGTCTTTTTGCGTCTCAGCCATGGAAAATCCTCCCGGTTTTTCGGGATATCCACCGGGATATCCGCAACCTGAGAGAAATCATGACGCCGGCGTCACTTTTGGCGTTGATCTGCATCAAATAGCCATAAGAAAGTTATGGGAATCCGGAGAAGCCCGCCGGTTGCCCGCTGTTGCCATGGGGTAAGGACCCCCGCGCGTCGCCTTCTATCGTCGCGTCTTACCGCTTCTTAACGCCGGGCTGGGATGATCCGCCGTCAAACCGGCAGGATCAGATACATGACCATCTACCGGCGCCGCAGGCTGTCACCGGCCATTGAGCGCCTGAAGCATGAACAGGGCCGCCAGGCACTGCGCTATCTCACGATGGGCGCGGGCATGCTCTATGCCACCCTGACGCTGATCCGCCCGTTCTCCCTGCCGGAAGACGTCTGGCCGCTGCTTGGGGCCATCGGTTTTGCTTCGGCCGTTGCCTGCTTCGCCATGCGGGCACGGCTCGACGACATCACGGCGACACCAGCCTCCACCCGCGCGGCGGAGACAGGGCTCATCGCCATCCTTGCGATCAACACGGTGCTGCACTCGGTCATCCTGCCGGATCCGAGCCTCACCACCACCATGTCGCTGGTCATCATCGCCGCCGGTCTCGTCAGCCATTCAGGCCTTGCCATGGCGGGCACCATCCTCATCGGCATGGGGGCCGTCACCTACATGCTCGCCGCCCCCGGGGTTCCCTATGCGGAGCAGGTGCATTACGGGATCCACTACGTGCTGAGCGCCGGGCTTGCGCTTCTCATCTTCGTGGTGCGCATGCGGCAGATCCGCCAGCGCGGCGCCAGTGAGCTGCGCCGCAGCCGTGCCATGATGCGGCTGGAGCGACAGCAGGCCTTGTTGAGGGACGCCACCCGCAACGCCGAGCGCGCCGCCCGCCAGGCCGACAGCGCCAACCGCGCCAAGAGCCAGTTCCTCGCCAATATGAGCCACGAGCTGCGTACGCCGCTCAACGCCATCATCGGCTTCTCCGAGCTGATGGAGCACCGCATCTTCGGGAACCTGGGTGATGACCGCTATGGCGAATATGCCGAGCACATCCATTCGAGCGGTACTTTCCTGCTCAACCTGGTGAACGACATTCTCGACCTGTCGAAGATCGAGGCCAACAAGTTCGAGGTGTTCCCCGAACCGGTGCAGCTCAAGCCCCTGCTGGGTGAGTGCGCGTCCATGATCGCCCCGCAGGCCAGCCGCAAGGAGCTGCGCCTGCTGACCCCGGATGTGCCGGTCGATGCCGCCGTGATGGCTGATCCGCGCGCCCTGCGGCAGATCCTGCTCAATCTTCTGTCCAACGCGGTGAAGTTCACCGGCAAGGGCGGGGAGGTGGCGCTGGAGGTCACCCGCACCGACGACAATTGGTGCATCCGCGTGCGCGACAGCGGCGTCGGCATCGCCGAGGAAGACATCGAGCGCGTGCTCGCGCCCTTCGGCCAGGTCGCCAACGCCCTGACCCGCAACCAGGACGGCACCGGCCTCGGCCTGCCGCTGGCCAAGTCGCTGACCGAATTGATGGATGGTGACTTCGCCCTCGACAGCCGCCCAGGCGCCGGCACAGCCGTCGCCATCGCGCTGCCCGCCGCCCGCGCCGACGTCGCAGCCCTCACCTTCGGCCACGACACCCCCAGCGCCCTGCCGGCCTGAGGGCGGCTTTTCCGCGCATCGCACCGGCGCGCCCGGTCCGTCCGGATCGGGCAGGGAAGTCTCAAAATGTCGGGAAAGGCCCGCGGTGGTCGGAGTGGCAAGATTCGAACTTGCGACCCCCTCGTCCCGAACGAGGTGCGCTACCAGGCTGCGCTACACTCCGAAACCGCGCGGAGGCGGGGTTATAGCGGGTGCCAGCCCCCCGCCGCAACCCCGAAAGTGGGGTTTTGTGACAGCTTTTCAAACCCTGCTCGCGGGGGGCGACTCCCGCCGTTGCGCAGCCGGTCCGACCTCTTTATGTTCCCGCTTTCGCGGCAGCGGGACACCCACCCGTCCACCGCCTGCTGGGGCGTCGCCAAGTGGTAAGGCAGCGGCTTTTGGTGCCGCCATTCGCAGGTTCGAATCCTGCCGCCCCAGCCAGATTTCCTCTGGATATAAGTGCCCAGTAGAGACCATGTGCAGTTGCCTCTGTGATGTCCACAGACGCTCGCGACCATGAGGGATAGCTGTGCAGCGCTGGCAGCCGCCCTGGAATCTTGCTGTCATTTAGGCTGACGCTTTCGCGATCCTGCCAGAATTGACGCCAATGGCGAGCCTCAATGGGTTGATTCCAACTGCAACGTACACGGATATTTCTTCAACCGTTCACATATTTCGGGTTGTTTCTCCTGGGGTGATGGTTAACCCTGGCACAGGGGAAGATTCGTGCTTTGATTTTGCTTCCGCCGTATCGGTTTTTGCGCAGTGGGACGAAGGGGCAGTCCAGTGCGATTTTCTACTATAAGTGTTTTGTCTGCACTTTCGGTTGTGGTTGTTTCACTCTCTGGTTGGTCAGCATCAGCGCAAATGGCGTTGCCTGGCAGCTTCGCAGTGACCGAAGGCGGTGCGGCGACATACGAGATTCCCATTGAGGTTCCGCCTGGCACGGCAGGCGTCGAGCCGAAGCTCTCTCTGACCTATTCAAGCAATGGTGGCAACGGTC
>ERZ1023267.16-NODE-16-length-81250-cov-7.417132_pt1 | contig 81250 bp, 64 predicted proteins | sample MGYA00520905_ERZ1023267 | MGnify/ENA primary metagenome ERZ1023267 (study PRJEB32759, sample SAMN07749868) | skin metagenome | biome: transportation; feature: city; material: polyester macromolecule | host: Homo sapiens | place: Hong Kong:ISLAND line | collected...
GGTGAATCAGATTATCTATCAGAGAACGTTATATGGGATAAACTGAGTACAGTTAAAGACACAAAGTGCTGAAGAACAAAGTCTCAGTGACCAACAGTCTGAGACCAGGATGAAAATAATCATTGTTAACGTTGACTCAGTGATCACCATATGTCTGGTACTAATAGAAATCCTTTAGAGTATATACAAGATTATGACAAACCCGCATTTGAGAAAATCATGCCTACACATTTACTTTCGAATGAAATTTTAGAATGGGCGAGAAAGGGTGTTTTACCTGAAAATGCAATAGATTTATTTATTGAGAGTAGAGTTAATAATATTTTAGATAACCTAAAAGAAAAATTAGATGGTATAACTTTTGATGTAATTGATACTGTGGAAGTTTAATTCAGATGTTATACAACTTAAAAAAGTTCTAAAATAATTCTTAAATTATAACCGAAAAAAGGTAACACTATGCAACCCCTTTTCGCCCGTCATTCCGCCAATATCTTTTAACCAAATAAAAACAGCCAGTTATGACTGGCTGTTTTTTTGCTTAACCGATTTTTTCCACGCCCATATACGGACGCAACACTTCAGGCACCGTAATCGTACCATCCGCATTTTGGTAATTTTCCATGATGGCAAGCAGAGTACGACCCACCGCAAGACCTGAGCCATTTAACGTATGCACCAGCTCGGTTTTTTTGCCGTCTTTGACACGCGCTTGCATACGGCGCGCTTGGAAGTCGCCACAGTTTGAGCAGCTAGAGATTTCACGGTAGGTAGTCTGAGACGGTAGCCACACCTCGATATCATAGGTTTTCACCGCGCCAAAGCCCATATCACCGCCACACAGCACAATCACCCGATACGGCAAACCAAGCTGCTGCAAGATATATTCCGCTTGTCCTGTCATGTCCTCTAAGGCTTGCATTGAAGTCTCAGGATGGACGATTTGCACCATTTCCACCTTTTCAAACTGGTGCTGACGAATCAAGCCGCGCGTATCTCGCCCTGCACTGCCCGCTTCACTACGAAAACAGGGGGTATGGGCAGTCACTTTGATGGGCAAGGCTTCGGGGTCTAGGATTTTGTCACGCACACTGTTGGTAAGCGGCACCTCTGAAGTAGGAATTAAGTAATACTCTTTTTCACCGCGCAATTTGAACAAATCTTCTTCAAACTTTGGTAGCTGCCCTGTACCAAGTAGGCTGTCGGCATTGACCATATACGGCACATACATTTCCGTATAGCCGTATTTGTCGGTATGGGTAGTAAGCATAAAGGCAATCAAGGCGCGGTTGAGTTTGGCGAGTTGACCTTTTAGCACGCTAAACCGTGAGCCAGTCAGTTTTGCCGCCATTTCAAAGTCAAGTAACCCCAAGTCTTCGCCCAAGTCGCTATGGTCTTTGACCTCAAAATCAAATTGGCGTGGCTCACCCCATCGACGCATTTCGACATTGTCGTTTTCATCTTTACCTGCCGGCACGCTGTCATCCGGTAAGTTTGGGATGGTTAAAGCTGCCGCTTGAATTTTCTCCTGCAAGGCTTTAAGCGCGTCTTCCGCTTGTTTCATCTCGCTACTGATGGTTGCCATTTCTGCCATCAAGGCGTCAGTATTTTCGCCATTACGTTTCATCAAGCCGACTTGTTTGGCGCCCGCATTTTTTTTGGCTTGTAATTCTTCGGTTTTGACTTGAATGGATTTGCGCTGTTCTTCGACTTGCTGCCAAAATGCTTTATCAAGCTCATAGCCGCGTTTGGCAAGTTTTTCGGCGACCGTGTCTAGTTCTGTACGCAGTAATTTTGGGTCGATCATGGCGATAAGTTCCTTAAATTGTTCAAACTTGAGTTAAAGCAGCAAAATGGCTGTTGATATCAGCGTGTATGATACCAAGATTGCAGCGATTTTTCACGGTAGCGACTAGAAATACACGGCAAATTGACGATTTATCGGTATGCGCTTATCGGCGTTCGCCCCTCGCTGCATTGGCGGTAAAACAAAAATTTATCAAAAAGTGCGTTGTTAGGTTTATTTTTGGGTCAAGGTTGGGTAAGATAAGCCTTCTTTTATCGTTTTGTAACTATCGTTTGATAGTGAGTGAATTGTTTATGGCTCTGTACCCTTACACCCTACAACCTGTGGATTTGAATCTGACCGAGGACGAGTTTCGTCAAGCACAGCTACAGCTGTTTGATGCCAACAACCAAACTTTGACCAAAATCACCCCAAAAACTTGGGCAATTTTGGCAGTCATCGTGGTGCTAGCGATTTTAGGTCTGATTTTTGTGCACGGTTATTCCACCATTATTTTTTGGTTGATGCTCGTGGGTGTGGTGATTTATTTGCTGGCGCGTACCTACGGTCTTAAATGGTATGTCAAACGAGAATTTGAAAAACAAATGGCAAGCCAAAGCATGCCGCCAGAGATGCAACAAATCAAGCTTGGCGTACAGCAGCATGGGGTAGTGATGTCCATGCCTGCACCCAACATGCCCGCCATGCCACGCGGCTACAATCAGCCTTTGGTGCGTAGTAGCGGTATGCAGCAAGCGGTCATCAAATGGGACAATGTCACCAACTGGCAAGAAACGCCTGACTATATCTTTATGATGTTTGATGTCAAAAATCCAAAAACGGGTGAAAGCCAACAAGGCAGCCAAATCGTCCCCAAACGCCTTGCCAACCAAAAATTCCCGATTGATACCTTACGTCATCATTTACAACAAAACATCGGACAACCAGGTTTTGATTTAACCGACAAACCGACTGATAAATATTTCCCAGAAAACAATTAAGACTAAGACAACAACTAATTATCGATGACCACAAAAACTGCAGCCAAAAAACTGCAGTTTTTTTATGGCGGCAAGCAAAACTATTTACCAAATTTGCACACAGCTGCGCCAAATGTTTGATATTATTTTTAGGGTAATACCGTACATTTTAATTGATAAAATTAAACGTACTGATAAAAACGATTAATTTTAATAACAGATTGTTTAGGCTTACAATTAAGTCCTAAACAAATAAAAATCATCATTTTAGGAGATAACAACATGGCAAAACAAGCCACTACAAAGCAATCAGCAACCAAACAAGACTCAGAACAATTAGACAATACCGATAAATCAGGTGAAAAAGTGGCTACCTCTAAATCTACTGCTTCCAAATCTGCCTCAAGTAAAACACGTGATATCAGTCTAGCCGCTGCAGACATGAGCGCCATTGTTGAGCAATTAAATACCTTATTAGCCAATTATCATATATTCTATACCAATGTTCGTGGCTATCACTGGAATGTGCGTGGCTCAGATTTCTTTACCCTCCATGTGAAGTTTGAAGAGTTATATACTGCGCTGCAAATCCAGATTGATGAAATTGCTGAACGCATTTTGACCTTACAAGGTACACCACTACATGCTTATAGCGATTTCTTAAAAATCTCAAGCATCAAAGAAGACAAAAACGTCTCTGACGGTGTGGCATGTGTGAAAGGTATTTTAACGGGTCTGACTATGACCATCGCTAAAGAACGCGAAATCATTGACCTAGCGGATGAAGATGACGATCAAGGCACTGCCGACCAATTGACTGCCTATGTGCAAGAACAAGAAAAATTGGTGTGGATGTACAATGCCTATCTTGGCTAATCGTCCCATCTGACCAAAAAGACGGCTTTGACAGTCGTCTTTTTTATTGCGTGGTAAAATAAAAACACAATATATAGATTTTCAAATGTCAATAAATTTAATTACTAATTTTTTGATATACAAATAGTTATATATTTCAATATGTTATAAATTTTATCCTTAGAAATCAAGTCCTTGGGTGGATTGCAATTGCTATATGTTGTTATCTATAATAGCCAAGCACACTAGCCAGTTAATGCACTTGTTAGCTGACTTATTGTTAAGTGATACTGCTACGCCACTTGTCTTGAACTTTGATTGAAGAAGATTCACCGCTATGTCATATTCCATCTTTTGCCAAACCAAAAATGACCCATTGCTTGAGCCGATGTTTTTTGGTCAGCCTGTCAATGTGGCACGTTACGACCAACAAAAATTCCCTGTTTTCGAGCAGTTGATTGAAAAGCAATTGTCGTTTTTTTGGCGTCCAGAAGAAATTGACGTCTCCAAAGACCGTTTGGATTTTAGCAACTTGTCAGTGCATGAACAGCATATCTTCTTAAGCAACCTAAAGTACCAAACCTTGCTTGATTCGATTCAAGGTCGTAGCCCCAATGCCGTGCTACTGCCGCTGGTGTCGATTCCTGAGCTAGAAACCTGGATTGAAACATGGTCATTTTCTGAGACCATCCATTCTCGCAGCTATACCCATATTATTCGTAACGTGGTCAATGACCCAAGCAAAGTATTCGACGATATCGTTGACAATCCTTTTATCCTAGAGCGCGCGACAGGGATTGCCAAGTTCTATGACGAGCTGTATCAACTATCTCAGCTATATAACCTATACGGTGAAGGTCGTCATGTCATCGATGGCAAGCCCGTCGAGGTTAATTTACGCCTGCTTAAAACCAAATTGTATCTATGTTTGGTGGCTATCAATGTGCTAGAAGCGATTCGTTTTTATGTGTCGTTTGCTTGTTCATTTGCCTTTGCTGAGCGCAAACTGATGGAAGGTAATGCCAAAATCATCAAAATGATTGCCCGTGACGAAGCGCTTCATCTAAACGGCACCCAGCATATGATTAATTTGATGCAATCGGGCAAAGATGACCCTGACATGGTAGAAATCGCCCAAGATTGCCAACAGCAAGCCATTGAAATTTTCAAAGACGCGGCTGAACAAGAAAAAGCATGGGCAAAATATTTGTTTAAAGATGGCTCAATGATTGGCTTGAATGAAAATATCTTGGTGCAATACGTCGAGTACATTACCAATCTGCGTATGGATGCGATTGGCTTACCCCCTATTTTTGCGGCAATTAAAAACAACCCAATTCCATGGATTAATGCTTGGCTGTCCTCAGACAACGTGCAAGTCGCGCCCCAAGAGTCAGAAATCACCTCTTACTTAGTCGGTCAAATTGACGCAGAGCTGAGTGATGATGCGTTTGATGATTTTGAATTGTAATTCGTCATACGCTTATTTTATTTAGGCAATATAATCGATTATGGCATGGATTTTTACCAACAACACGCAGTTTTATCTGCATGACGCCGAGACGTTGCTACAAGGCATGCTTCGCTCAAAAATCCCTGCCAATCACCAATGCCTTGAAGGTTATTGCGGTACTTGTAAGCTCAAATACCGCCGTCGCCACCATGACACCCGTATCGAATACATCAATGAGCCACTGGTGATGTTAGACGATGACGAAATCCTACCCTGCTGTTGTCAAGTCAGAGGGGCAATCGAGCTTGATATCGATTGATTTACCAAAATAACCCGCCAAAAACTGCGCGAAATGCCGCATAAAGCGAAAACTTACCCGCTTTGCCTTTAATTTTCTCCCCGCGAACCTCATAAATCGCTATAATAATAGGTTGACTACCGCTTTTTAATCATACTAAATCTTTATTTAGTCCTCGACTGTCATTTGCAGGGTGTATCCCTTGATAAAAATGAAGAAATACAGTCATTAGCTTATTTGTCGTGCTATTACATTATTTATTTTTTTAACCAATATCAAAGCGAGCCCTCATGAGCGAACATTCAACTTCTCAATTAGCCACGCTGATTCAATTAGGTAAAGAGCAAGGTTATCTCACCTATGCTGAGATCAATGACCAACTCCCCGAATCGGTAACTGAAAGTGACCAAATTGATGATATTATTCAAATGCTCACAGACGTTGGCATCAAGATTTTTGAGACCGCGCCTGATGAAGACGACATTATGCTTAGCGATGATGCGGATGATGACGAAATTGCTGTCGATGAAGCCGCTGCGGTACTTGCCTCAGTAGAATCTGAGCCAGGTCGCACCACCGACCCTGTGCGTATGTATATGCGTGAGATGGGTACGGTTGACCTACTCACCCGTGAAGGCGAGATTGCGATTGCTAAGCGTATCGAAGATGGTATTCGAGATGTACAACATGCCATGACCTTTTGGCCAGGTACGGTGGCCATGCTCATTAATGAATACCACCAAACCTTTGAAGGTGAAAAGAAAGTCTCGGATATTATTACCGGTTTTCTTGACCCTGAAGCCGCTGATGTCATTCCCCTTGCCGATGACGAAGAGGTGGAAATCGCGTTACCGATTATCAAACCCAAAGTCAAAGACGACAAAGCCGAGGATGAACTCGACGATGAAGCTGAAAACGCCGATGAAATCGAAGAAGCCGATGGCGAAGTCAGTGAAGATGCCGATACCGAAGAAGCCAGCGGTCTTGACCCTGAAGAAGTGCGTCTGCGCTTTGAAGAATTAGAGCAATTGTTCACCAAGGTCAAAGATTTATTAGCCACCCATGACCGTGATAGCGACGTCGTCAAAGCGGCGATGAATGAGCTTGCCAACTGCTTTATGCTATTTAAGCTCAATAGCCGCGTCTCTGACAATATCATGGATATGATGCGCGAGGTGTATGAAGACGTGCGTAAAAACGAACGTCACATCATGAAACTGGTGATTCGCCGCGGTAAAATGCCAAAAGATGAGTTTCGCAAAACCTTTCCGCATAATGAAACCAACCTTGACTGGCTCCCTAACCGTATCGCAGGCAAACCTGCCTTTGCCGACACGTTAGAGCGGGTACTTGACGAAGTGTTACAGTATCAAGGGCGTATCCAGCAGCATGAGCAAAATCTTGGCATGAGCATCGACCAAATGAAAGTGGTCGCACGTAACATGTCTGTGGGTGAAGCCAAAGCCCGCCGCGCCAAAAAAGAAATGGTTGAGGCGAACTTACGTCTGGTCATCTCGATTGCTAAAAAATACACCAACCGCGGTTTGCAGTTCCTTGATTTGATTCAAGAAGGCAACATTGGCTTGATGAAAGCGGTAGATAAATTTGAATATCGCCGTGGTTATAAATTCTCGACCTATGCCACTTGGTGGATTCGCCAAGCCATCACCCGCTCGATTGCTGACCAAGCGCGTACCATCCGTATCCCTGTGCACATGATTGAAACCATCAATAAAATCAACCGTGTATCGCGCCAGCTATTACAAGAAATGGGACGTGAGCCTACCCCTGAGGAATTGGGCGAACGCTTAGAGATGGACGAAGTCAAAGTCCGTAAAGTACTCAAAATCGCCAAAGAGCCAATCTCAATGGAAACCCCAATTGGGGATGATGAAGACAGTCACTTGGGTGATTTTATTGAGGATTCGAGCATCTCAAGCCCAGTGGATGAAGCAACGGCACAAGGGTTAAAAGAAGCTACCCGTGAAGTGTTAGCCAACCTCACCGAACGTGAAGCCAAAGTGCTTAAAATGCGTTTTGGTATTGATATGTCTACCGACCATACCTTAGAAGAAGTGGGTAAACAATTTGATGTCACCCGTGAGCGTATTCGTCAGATTGAAGCCAAAGCGCTGCGTAAACTGCGCCACCCTTCTCGCTCTGAACATTTACGTTCATTCCTAGAGAATGATTAATGTTATATCCATCCAAAAAAGCCGAGACAATGTTCTCGGTTTTTTTATGGGCGAGTTTGTGAATGTGATTTTTCTATAAATGTGGCTTTTTATGAATTGGGTTATGAATGGGGTTATGAATAGATTTATGAATGGCGCTTTTTTCAACGCCAAACTCTAATGTCTTGAAATTATCGGTTTTACCCTCATTTAGACCCTAAAGAAATTTATACAACCTTAGGTGATGCTATGAACGATAAAACAATTACACTCAATAACTTGGAAGCCGCTGCATGTAGTACGCGAGCGGCGAAACCTACGGATATCCAGCACCCAGAATTGTGGAATTTTCCTATGGATTATCCGCTTAGCATCATCGGTCATGAGGGTCACAAAGACACGCTACTCGATGAAGTAAAATTAATTTTGGGTAGTTTATTTCCTGAATTTGATTTGGCAAGTTTGACTATCAATCCATCGCGTACCGGTCGTTTCCACTCCGTACGTGCCAATGTATATTTGACAGAAGCCGAGCAAGTCAATAGCTTGTATAAAATGCTCGATGAAGCGGCAAGTATTCGTACTGTATTATAAACCTGTCATGGTTAAAAATGGCACGAGTGATTGACGTACAAAAAAGCGGGATACATCAGTTATCCCGCTTTTTTTATCTGTTTTATATGGGTCATTAGCAGTTGATGCTTCGTTTGCCCGATTATTGACTCAAAAGTAACAACTGATAGGCAGCCTTGTAGGCATCATAATCAAAATCATAGCTCGCTTCAAAGTGAGGTTTGAGTTTTTCAATTAACTCATCATCCCCCTCATCAGATAGGCTGATATGCTTGGCTTGGGTCTGCATGTCTTCGATAGCGATTTCGCCCAGTAATTGATTAAACTTATCACGCGCCTGCTTTTGCTTGGCAATATCGGCAGCCGTTATGGGTGCGGATTTAGCCGCGTCGCGTGATGCAGATGCGGTGGCTTTGTCTATTTTTGCACAGATTTTGGCAAGGCGGGTGCGTGATGTTTTATCAAGTTTATCTGTGTCCAACAGTAGCGAACAAGCTTGTTGTTCTTGGCTTTCCTCAACAACATCTACTGCTGCAGCTGCAGCTTCCGCCGCCACTGCAGCTGCGCTTTCTACATCGCTCGGTTTGTCGCTGATAGTTTGATACAACTGGCTAAAAATCTGGGCGTCAGATTTGCCTTGCGCTTTAAGTTTGGCAATCTGTTGCAAGTATTGTTGATTGCGATAGGTTTTATCAACAATCCCTGCGATATGTTCAGCAAGTTCCTCATCGACATACGCATCAACGTCTGTAACCGCCTTTTGCTGACGGCTATCAGTATTCATGACCGCATAATTATCGGCTTGTATTTTTGCAAGTTTGGTTGCAGCGGCGTTTAGCGCCGCCATATCTATTTCATTGAGGCTTGCTTCATCTTTTTGCAACACAAACTGGTAGGTATAAAGGGTGACAAAGGTCTCGACAAACCCTTTGTTTTGTTTGAGTAGGCTATAGGACAAGGCTTCTAAATTTTTATCACTGTCAAAGGTTTTGGATTGTTTTGTCGCCGCCCATAGATTGTTATCTTTTGATGCTTGTTGCCAAGTGATTGCCTTGTTGAAGATATCAGGATTGACGCGGGCTTTGCCATAATCATAAAAGTTAACCACTGTGCGCATTTGGGTCTTGGGCTGATTGGTTGTCGGCGTGGTTTTTTCAAATGCTGGCAAATCACTCATTGCTACCACATTGAGTAGTTGATTTTGGCGGTTGAGTCCATAGCTGATACGGATGTCGTCATCCATTGAGATAAAGCTGCTATTTGCCTCTTTGCTTATTTCAGCTTGCAGCGCTTTAAAGGCTTGCGGATTGGCGTCGATGATTTTTGCCAGTGCAGCGGCACTGACCAATTTGTCTGATTGGTATTTGTCAAAGGCTGCTAACGCTTTTGCGGTTTGACCCAATTCTTCACTGATTGATTCGTCTGTGGTTGGCTCATCAGTGGTTGAATCGTCAGTGGCTGTTTGAGTCTCTAAACTGTCCATTGCCTCTGCAGCATCGGCACTGGCTGGGTCAGCAGCGCTGTCATCTGATTGTGCACGCATTTTATCAATAGCTTCATACAGGCGCATGGCAGATTCATACGCTTTTTCCTCAACGCTTGCCAACTCATGGCTGTCAAAGGCTTTTTTCATCAGATACCGTGGGCTAACGGCAAGGCTGCCAAGCTGCTTTAGCTCATCATCTTTGACAAAATCGGCTGGATTGATGAATGATTTTAGGTAGCGCTTATTGACGTGAAAGAACAACAAATACTCCGCTAGCATTTGATTGTAGCCAATGCGGTAGCCAATGCGCTGGCTCACACCTTTGGCTTTATCTTCAGTAGTCAAAGCCAATGGCTGATAATCGCTTTCTTTGGCAAGGGTGGCATTTAGCAGTGACATCTGTTCAAATACCTTGAATAAGGCTCTTTTATCTATCTTTTTATCTTTTAGCAGTTTGCTATAGTCATACTCAATGTACCGTCCATCATATTGCGGGTCGGTGGCAAACTCAGAGAGTCCCGACAAGTCAGCATATACTTTGGAGCGCGCAAAATCAGCCGCAAGCGGCACTTTGATAAACGCCCCTGCATTGTTCTGCACGTAGCGAAATTCAGGCACGATTGACATTTGCCCTCGGCGAAGATCTACCACACCTGTGGAGGCAAACTCAAAGCGCTTGGTTAAAATATCCATCACTTGCCCCACTTCGCTTTGTTCACGGGTTTGGTGATTGACCCCCTCTGTGACCAAGGCTTGTTGGCGAGCATCAAGGTGCTGTGCTGCGCTAAGCTGACCGATAAGTTTTAAACGATTAGGGCTTGCAGCTAACGCTTGTGCGCTACGTAAGGGCGGGCGCACCACATTGACTCGATAGTCATAAGCATAGCTTTGGCGACTGAGCAAATTTTGGTTGGCTTGCAACACACGTTGAGACAGCGGCTGACTCGCGCTAGGCTGTGTGGCACAGCCATGAATCCCCAGCAAGACGATAGCAAAAGTGAGAGGTTTGATACTAAAGGCGATGGCTTGTTGCGCATTCATTGATCTTCCTTAACAAATTTTATCATAAAGCCTATCTTTATAACTGAATTGAATTTTTTTGTAAACAAAAAGCCAGTGTTATGCTGCAATGTTTACAAAGATAATGGGTAATCTAACGGAGTTTTGCTATCATACGAACTAAATACCGCAAAAACGCTTAAAAACTACTCATTTAAAAACCAATTACTTAAAACTAGTCACTTAAAAACCACTCAGAAGAACCCTTGTATGTCGCAACTCACTCTACCCGCTAATCTTAGTTTACCCGCTAATTTAGAACACTTACTCACCCAATTTTTACAGGCGCAGCTGCCCAAGCCCATACAACTTGACCCAAGCGTGCTTGCCTACCGCTGGCAATCCAATAGCCGCACGGGCAGCGGTGAACTGGTGCCTTTAACCGTAGATTTGCGATTGACGTTGGATGATTTGCTTGGCATTGATGGGCAAAAAAATAAACTGATTCAAAACACGCGCCAATATTTAGCAGGCTTACCTGCCAATCATGTACTCATGACAGGCACACGCGGCGCAGGTAAATCGTCGCTCATTCGGGCATTGCTCAATCAATATAAAGCGGATGGTCTTCGTATTATCGAAGTGTCACGAGATGATTTGGTGATGTTAGAGCCGATTCGCCAAGCGGTACGAGACCTTCATACAACCCAGCCCAATCATGGCTGTCATTATGTGGTGTATTGTGATGACTTAGCGTTCAATGGGCAAGATGAGAATTATCGCACGCTCAAAAGCGTGCTCGATGGCGCGCTAGATAGCGAGCAAGACAAACTACTGGTCTATGCGACCAGTAACCGCCGTCATCTACTACCGCAACTGATGAAAGACAATGTGAGCATTTATAATGGGCAAACCGATGAAGTCAATCCGTACGAGACGATTGATGAAACCGTGTCGTTGTCTGACCGCTTTGGGCTATGGCTGTCGTTTCATCCGATGACCCAGCCTGTGTATTTGGATATTTGTGCGCATTATTTGGCGCAAGCAAGTTTGCCCTTTGATGAGGAAGCAAAAGCCGCTGCCTTGCGCTTTGCCAGTGAACGCGGTGGACGCTCTGGGCGCGTGGCTTATCAGTTTAGTCGGTATTTTATTGGGATGAAAGGGTTGGAAAATTAACATGTACACATCTCAAGACCAACTGACCGAACTGGTGCGCAGGCTGGAAGAAAAACAGCATATTTTTGCCGCTGACCCGATCCTTATCACGGAAAAACTGCAACATGAGTCGGGCGAACCGCTGACCAAATTGCGCCGCCGTGCCACACGCATTGATAATGATGGCAAACTTGCGCAGCTACTTACCACCATTGACACCCGCGTCAATGGCATGATTTGGGGATTGACTGTGCTGTGGTTTATTTTGGGCTTTGTCGCGTTATTTGGCTTGATGCAAGCGCAGGTGGTGAACTTTTTTTATGTGCTAGCCAGTTTATTAGGGTTTAATACCATTATCTTGCTGGTTTGGCTCGGTTGGATGCTGTTCTCACCGCGCAACAAACCCAGTTTTTTTGGGTCATTTTTTACCCCGGCAGCCCTAGTGCGTGGCAAAGATGTTGTCACCCAAACGGCGGTTGAACTGTATCAAGACCAGCTCAATCACGCTGGCACCAAATGGTACGTCAGTCGTATCAGTCACCAGTTTTGGTTAGCCAGTCTATCGGGGATGTTGGTATCATTAATTCTATTGTTATTGGTCAAAAATTATAATTTTGTGTGGGAATCAACCTTACTACAAGACAGCAACGTGGTGGAAGTGGTAAAGCTGATGTCTTGGCTCCCCCATTGGGTAGGCTTTCCTACGCCAACAGCGCAAGATATTATCACCGCGCAGATGAATCCTGAAACCACGCCACAGATGATTTCGTTTCGCTGGGCGATGTTATTAATCGGTAGCCTACTGATGTACGGTATCGTGCCACGTTTGCTCGCATGGCTATGTTGTCTGGTGATGGTGCGCTCAAGTCGTATGAAACTTGATATCAAACAGCCGTACTATCAAAAAATTATCGATTTTTGGCAGCGCAAAGTGATTGACCCCGATGACAGCCCTGCTGAGCAAAAACCTATCGCACCCACTGCCCAAATCAGCCTAGCCAATAAACTTGCCGTGTTGCTCGAATACCCGCAAGCCAACCCGCAATGGTATGTCAAAACCGTCGGTATAGCGGCGCAAAACTTTGGTCGTATCGATGATCGTGATGACTTGGAAAAACTGATTGCCTACCTTCAAAGCAACCCTGTTCAAGTGCTCGTCGGTATCTCCAATCTCGCACTCCCCGACCGTGGCACCCTGCGAAAACTCGATAATATCGCAAGCGCGGCAAAAGGCGGTATGATTGTGCAACTGCTCGATGCCAATCAAGGCTACCTGCCGAGTCCGAGCGAAATTGAAACCATCAAAGCCCGTCAACTACAATGGGAAACCGCGTTGGCAGAACGCCAAATTGCCCTAGTAAGAGAAAATTAACCATGAATGCCACGACAAGCTATGCCGATGTGATTAATAGCATTGCCCAAACTGCTTCACAGCTTACGCTCGCAGCGCAAAGCGCTTTTGTGCAAAATCTACTGCGTCAATTCGTTCAAAATTTACCAGCCGATTGGCTTGACAATGAACTTGACAGTGAAAAACCGCACTATCAAGCCCTGTTTGACATCATAAACAGGCAAACTTGGCAAACCGATAGCATCGAACAGGCGCTAAATGCGCTCGATGACATCATGTTTGCTATGGGCGATAGCTATCCACACAGCACCAGTGACGCGATTTTGCTGATGCTTGATATGCTTGGGTTTTATCTATCTTTGACAGCCATGGAAGAAAAATCTGCAGTGAGTGATGGTTGGGTGATTTTAACTGCTGAAGGCTATTTGGATTATTACGACCAACTGGCAGAAGATAGTAGCGAAAACATAGATGATGTTGCCCATAGTTTTGATGATTGGCTGGCACATCCACTGACCCAAACTGCCTTCAATCATGTCACCCATGCCCTAGAACTTGCCAAAAGAACTTGCCAAAAATAGCTCGCGCTGAATATATAAAGGTTAACAAAATAATGGATAACAAAGACATAACCACCCAAGAAAAATTGACAATTGATGTAGCCAAAGATTATTTGCCAGCGACGGCTACTGACAGCGCGACCCATCCAAGCGCCGATATCGCCATGCAATCGCCCAACCATCCATTAGCCCAAGCTGAACAAAATCCCTATTCAAGCCGCAAAATCAGCATTGGTGAAAATGAAGCGTTAAAATTGGCGGTCGTTGGACATACCAATACCGGTAAAACTTCGTTACTACGCACCCTGTTGCGTGATATGTACTTTGGCGAAGTCAAAAATGCGCCTGCCACTACCCGCCATGTGGAAAAAGCCATGATCAATGACAGCCAAACGGGGCAAGGCTTGGTGGCACTGTATGACACGCCCGGTCTAGAAGATGCGTCAGGGCTACTTGATTGGTTAGAAGACAACACCGCTGCCCGCCGTGACGGTGTGGAGCGGTTACAGCAATTTTTGGCAAGCGCACCTGCGCAAGACGAGTTTAGCCAAGAAGCCAAGGTCATTCGTCAGCTGATTGCCAGTGATATGGCCGTCTATGTGATTGATGCGCGTGAGCCTGTGCTCGGCAAATATAAAGATGAGTTGACGGTGCTGTCATGGTCAGCCATCCCCGTCATGCCCGTATTTAACTTTACCAAGGGTCAAGATAGCAATATCAATGAGTGGCAGCAGATGCTCGCGCGCCGCAACTTACATGTATCCACGCGGTTTGACTCAGTGGCGTTTGAATTTGATGATGAAATCAAACTGTGGCAAAACTTAGAAACCATGCTGATACAACCTGAAATTATCAAACAGCTGATTGAGCGTCGTAAAGCCGATTGGGATAATTTGTACGATGATGCCAATATTATCATTGCGCATTTTTTATTAAACGTTGCCGCCTTTGTTGAAACCATTCATGAGGAGGATGATCCGCTGCCTACCTTGCAAAAAATGCAAGAAAAAGTACGCCAAGCTGAACGCAGTATGCAAGATGAACTATTAAACCTGTATAAATTTTATGACAATACCGTCACCACCACACCGCTTGAGCTGACTGAATATCGCCGCGATCCGTTTGATAAAGAGGTACTAGCCAGTTATGGGATTCGTACCACAGGCGGTGCAGCGGCAGGCGCGCTGATTGGACTGGGTATCGATGTCGCCACCCTTGGCACGTCACTGGGGCTGGGTACGGCGCTTGGTGGTTTGGCAGGTGGCTTACTGTCAAACACCAGCGCGATTGCCGACAAAATCAGCGGTGTCAAACGGCTGCACATAGACCCTGCTACCCTGACCTTACTGGCGACTCGAGCGATGGATTTGCTGACTGCGCTACGCCATCGTGGTCATGCGGCGACTGATAGCATCATGGCGAACCAATCGCTCGCGCCTTGGTCAGTTGATAGATTGCCAAGTTTGCTCAAAAAAGCGCGTGGTAAGCCCGAATGGTCATCGCTTAACACAGGCAGACAAGCCACTGTATCTGCCAAGCAGTCGCATGAGCTGCGTGATGAGGCAGCTTGGCAATTATCACGCCAACTAAGACGCTGACTTATCAACCTACAACCATGATAAAAAACTTGGCTAAAAACTATCTAGCCTTGTTAAGCCTATTATTTGTTAAGTCCATTATAAGAATTTATTAAGCTAATTTTGTTATTTTTACTTTTTAATATTTTAATCTATGTCAATTTTTTGTTTTTGAGGGCAATACCATGTATTCAGCACATCATGAACCGCATTTTAGTAATCGCAACAACTGGCTACGCGCAACCGTGCTCGGCGCCAACGATGGTTTGATTTCCACTGCCAGTCTATTAATGGGGGTTGCGGCAGCGCAAGTGGACAGTCACACCTTGCTGTTGACAGGGGTGGCATCGCTGATTGCTGGCGCAATTAGTATGGCAGCGGGCGAATATGTCTCCGTCTCTTCGCAAGCCGACACCGAAAAAGCCGACTTGGCAAAAGAAGCCTATGAACTTGAGCACAATTCAGACCGCGAGCTAAAAGAACTGACGCATATTTATGTTCAGCGCGGCTTAACGCCTGCTATGGCACATGATGTTGCGGTAGCACTCACTGCTCACAATGCCCTAGAAGCGCACGCACGCGATGAAATTGGACTTACCGATACCGCGTCCGCCAATCCCCTACAGGCAGCCGTGGCATCGGCTTTATCCTTCATCACAGGGGCGCTGCTACCGGTGCTGTGTATTTGGCTGTTACCAAAGCAATATATGATCGGCGGTTTGGGCACAGTGACCTTGATAGGATTAGCATTTTTGGGCTGGTTATCGGCGTATTTGGGGGGTGCCAAAATTTTCCCTGCCATTGTACGGGTGGTCATTTGGGGCGTTGTCGCGTTGGTTACTACCCACTTTATCGGCGATATGTTTGGGGTAAAACCAGGTTAGTCAATCATTTTTTCTCGCATTATTTATCGCCAATTTTTAGGATTACCATTTGCAAAACCAATTTTTTCTTATAAGATAAGGAAACTGTAATAATTCAGCAAGTTTATAGAAACTATTATTGGGTGATAGATTATCGTTTCTATAAATTAAACAGTTGGCAAATAGTCAAAAATCCTATGGGATTTTAGCTTTCTACGGTAGTGGGAGATAAGGTTATGCAAGATTTTGTCAATGCGATTAATGATTGGGTATGGAGTCCCGCATTAATCTATCTATGTTTATTGGTTGGTTTATATTTTTCAATTCGTGGTCGTTTTTTACAAGTGCGCCATTTTGGTCGCATGATTCGATTACTGATGGACGGCAAAAGCAGCGATCAGGGGGTGTCTTCATTCCAAGCACTCGCTATGTCACTCGCAGGTCGTGTGGGTACAGGCAATATTGCCGGTGTCGCAACGGCGATTACCTTTGGTGGTCCTGGTGCATTATTCTGGATGTGGATGGTAGCGTTCTTGGGTGCAAGTACCGCATTCGTTGAGTCAACGCTTGCGCAGATTTATAAAGAACGTGATGATAAAGGCTTTTTTATCGGTGGTCCAGCCTATTATTTTGAAAAAGCGCTAGGACAAAAATGGTACGCGGTGTTATTTGCGATATCGGCAATCGCCGCTTGTGGTTTATTGTTACCCGGTGTACAGGCCAATTCGATTGCTGAAGCGATGAACAATTCACTGGGTATCGCACCTAGCATTTCAGCCGCGGTAATTGCGGCACTACTTGGCTTTATCATCTTTGGTGGTGTCAAGCGTATTGCCTCCTCTGCTGAGTTGATTGTACCTTTTATGGCACTTGCCTACATCATCGTGGCGATTGTTATCATCATCATGCACATCGGTCAGTTACCTGATGTGCTAGCGTTGATTTTCCGCTCTGCGTTTGGTATGGATTCTACGTTTGGTGCTGTGTTGGGTCTTGCCATCCAATGGGGTGTGAAACGTGGCGTTTACTCAAATGAAGCAGGTCAAGGTACAGGTCCTCACCCATCGGCAGCCGCTGATGTGTCACACCCAGCCAAACAAGGCTTAGTACAAGCGTTTTCAGTGTATGTCGATACGCTATTTGTTTGTTCGGCGACAGGTTTCATGCTAATCATTACTGGTATGTATAACGTACAAGACCCTGCCAACAAAGAAGCCTTCTTGTATCAAGGGGTTAAAGGCGTTGCCGCAGGTCCAGGTTACGTTCAAACTGCGATGGAAAACATCATGCCAGGTTTTGGCTCAGTGTTTGTGGCGGTTGCGCTATTCTTCTTTGCTTTCACTACCATCATGGCTTACTACTATATTGCAGAAACCAATATCCGTTATCTCACTCGTAGCATGAAGCTAAATTGGGCAATCCCTGTACTCAAAGTAGTGATTTTATTTGTGGTAATTTATAGCTGCTTAAAAACCGCCGACTTGGCATGGGCACTGGGTGACTTGGGCGTTGGTTTGATGGCATGGCTCAACATCATTGGTATCTTATTCTTGCAAAAACCTGCGTTTGCCGCACTGCGCGATTATGAAGCACAGATCAAACAAGGCAAAGATCCGATCTATGATGCACGCGCTAATGGCGTACACAATGCGCCAATTTGGGATGAAATTTCAGCCAAATACCGTAAAGAATTTGGTGAACATCCTAACCATGATCGCTTTGTACCCTAATTTTAATATGTGACTGCTTTAATGCTTTCACTTAATAACCGTTAAAAAAATAAGCCCCATTGACTGGGGTTTATTTTTGTGATGAATGATTATCTTTTGATTGGGATTTTAATTAACCCAAAAAACGCAATCAGTAAGGCGATGACTTGTACAGCCAGCAGCGTATAGACTGTATATAGCCATTTGCCTTGTGCATATGCCAGACCACACGCCCACGCACCGATACTACCACCGATGTAGTACGCCATATAATATAAACCTGACGCCAGCGACCGCCCTTCTTTGACATTCACCGCGATATAAGTAATGGTCGCCGATTGGGTAATAAATACCCCAGTTGACATCACCGCAAGCGCCACAATCACCAAAGAGATAGGCGCAGCCAGTGTCATCAGCACGCCCATCATCGAAATCATCACTGCCACGCGCACCATACGGGCAGCGCCGTATTTGGCAATCAAACTACTTGCAATCGGTGTGACCACGACCCCAATCAAATACACCGCAAAAATGTTAGCAAGCCCTGCACTCGATAGATTGTAGGGTGCGTCTGCCAAGTGCAAATTGACATAGGTAAAACAGCCCACTAATGAAAACAACACGCACGCGCCAAGCAGTCCTGCGGTCACCACATAACGGTTGCGCACATGTTTACTCAGCATGTGCAGCGCCGATGTAAAATTTGGGTTGGCATGAAAATGACGTGAGCGCGGTAATAACCAAGCCACCAAGGCAGCGCCTAGCACCGTCAACATGCCCATGAACACAAAGCCTTTTTCCCAGCCGATAAGCTCTTCTAAATGCCCCAAGATAAAGCGCCCTAAAAATCCCCCAAATACTGTACCTGAGACATAGTAGGACATCATTTTTGCCATCTCTTTGCCCGCGTACTCTTCCCCGACATAGGCAATCGTCACCACTGTAATGCCAGGTACCGCCAACCCTTGCATAAATCGCCAAATAATGATACTGGAGAGTGAGTCAGACAGCCCAATCATCATCGTGGGTATTGCCATAAAGGCAATGGATGCCACAATGATATTTTTACGACCCACGGCATCGGACAACATCCCCATAAACGGTGACATGATGGCAATGGCAATCACTGTCGCCGCAACTGTCATGCCCACTTGCGTTTCGGTCGCTGAGAACGCTTGCATCATAATCGGCAAAATCGCTTGAATCGAATAGACCTGCAAAAATGCAAACGCGCCAATCATGCCAATCATGATTTTGACTATCAATGAGGGTGGCGTTGTCGGTAATTTGGCATTCGGTTGTTGAGAAGGCGGTTGGCTATGGGGTGGTTTGCGGCTAGTTAAGTTGCTAGATATTAGTGTGTGAGTATCAGTATCGGTGTTAGTGGAATGAGTGGAAGAATCCAAATGCCCAGTGGCATGTTGTGGTTGAGAAGTCATAGGTGACCTTTTTACAAAGTAGTGCCCGTCAAAGAAATGCCTATACTAGCACTAAAGCGCGGTATTTATTGTTAAAAGAAGTTTAACCTTACGATATGCTTTTCAAGCCAATCGGCTGAATTAAAGGTATTGGCAAGCCCTTCAATGACAAATTTGGCGTCCTAGAGCGTAATATTTTTAACACATGGCTGTTTGTCAAAACATCCGTATTTTTCAAAACATGACTATCCAGCCATGACAAAACTGCAGTAATATTTAGCACATTGTGGAAGTTAACCTTAAAATCAATAGGATTGAATTATGCCAGAGAATTTAAAACAGCCAATGCCCGCTGCCATGCAAGCGTATTTGACACAGCTGCATCAAGTGATTGTTCCGTATCTGTTAGCGCAAGGGGTTAAGCCCAATGCCATCAACGCACGTGAAGCGTTAGCCAATTTGACAACCGCATTTGTCACTGACGCACCCAACATGGCAAAAATCATCGATACGGTGCTGGTGACGCCAAGCAATTTTCGTGGTTATAACGTACCACTTAGGCTATTTGTACCGAGCAACTGCCCCCTGCCAAATGAACAAGCAACGGCTGACGTGCCAGTAATGGTGTATTTTCATGGCGGTGGTGGCATGGCAGGTAGTGTCACTGTGTATGATAAACTCTATAAAAAATTGGCCGAAGCGACAGGCTGTGTGGTGGTAGCGCCCGAATATCGCCTTGCACCAGAAAACCGCTACCCTGCCGCGATTGATGACGCCCACGCGATTTTAACCTATTTAACAGCGACCCTACAGCAAGTCGGTTATGCCTGTAACGGCAAGCTTATCATAGCGGGTGATAGCGCTGGCGGGGCGATTACTGCCACCTTGGTGCAAGATTGGCTTGCCAACCGTGTGAGCACAGACTTAGCTATCACCCATCAAATTTTGATTTATGCCAGTCTAGACTACACCATGTCACAGCCCTCGATTAAGGAAAATGGCACGGGTTATTTACTGGAATCCAGCAAAATCCGCTGGTATTTTGACAATTATTTTTCAGCATATGATGACCGTGAGCTGAGCTCACCGTTTTGGACCGATATGGCTACCCTACTGCATCATTCGCCGTATCAAGCCCCAAAGACACTGCACCTAACGGCTGGTTATTGTCCGCTGCGTGATGAAGATATCGGCTATCATGACGTACTAAAAGCCGCAGGCGCGCCATCCCAACTCGTCCATTTTGCGGATATGCCGCACGCGTTTTTGAATATGGAAAATCTGTGCCCTGACCAATGCAAACAACTGTATCAAAGCGTTGGCGAATTTTGCCAATAACCCAACGCCCCAGCCTCTAAACAACGGGATAAAATTTGCCCAGTCTGATGACAAGCCAAAATAAGCTAGCCAATAAAAAAGCACCCAATTAGGTGCTTTTTTTACTGCTTATAACTTATAGCGGTTTGCCTGTGCTGTTACGGCGGCTACGTTTTGGGGCATCCCAACCATCTTGTTTGCCAGCCGGTTTAGCGGATGGCTTGCTTGATGAAGCATAACGGTCAGACGATGATTTAAATCCTTCCGATCTTGACGATTTACCTGCAAATGGTTTGTCTGATTTTCTGAAACCCTCAGATTTAAACCCGTTTGAGCGTGAATCGCCCGCACGTTGACCCTCTTTTGCCGGATACGGTCTGTCGCTACGTTTTTTAAGCGGTTGACCAAAGGTTTCTTCTACGATTGGACGTGGCTTGCGAGCGCGGTCATCGCCACGAAACTCGCTAGAGCGTTCGGTTTTTTTGGCAAAAGGTTTGTCACCAAAACGGTCATTTTTTTCAAAGCGGTTAGGACGCTCGCCATGACGCTCACTGCTGTTACGGTCAGTGTTGTAACGTGGTTTATCACCTTGATAGCCTTTAAAGCCATCTTTGTTAAAGCTACGGTTATCATCGCGGCGACGATCTGCATACTCACCTTGGCGAGGCTCACGATTGCCTTGGCGTGAATCACGGTCAAAATTTGGTTTGTCCGATGATTTAGCGGCGCGGTGAAAATCGCCCTGACTATTGCCATGACGGTTATCTGAATCGCGGTGACGACGCGGCGCACTCGCATCATCACGCCCAAAACGACTATCGCTGTTGCCTTGGTGACCTTTGTCAAAACGCTCGCGTTTTTCAAAACGTGCCGAACTATCGTTGCTCGCTGATTTGCCATAGCGTTCTTGGTTGTCAAAACGTGGCTTGTCCGCAAAACGACGCTCGCTTGAAGGTCTCTCGCTTGAACCAGCAAAACGTTGTGAGCGACTGCCACGGTCATCACGACCGCCACGGCTATCACTGCCGCTGCGACCACGACCGCGACCATCACGACCATTAGGCTTACCACGACCTTCAAATTTTTCCACAAAACGCGGTTCTAAGCCTTCAACTTGCGCTTCATTGATATCACGTTTTAGGTAACGGGCAATATTGCCAAATTGACGACGGTCATCGCGGCTACATAGGTTGATGGCAATACCAGTACGACCGGCACGACCTGAGCGACCGATACGATGCACATAATCTTCTACTTGGCGCGGTAAATCATAGTTGAATACATGGGTAATATTAGGTAAATCAAGACCACGTGCAGCCACGTCTGTTGCTACCACGATGTCAAATTTGCCACTGCGTAGATCTGAGACGATACGATTACGCTTGCTTTGTGGCAAGTCACCATGCAGATAACAGGCTTTGTGTTCCCATTGTTGTAGGCGCTCAGCGACTTCTTCACTGCTGCGTTTGGTCGCGGTAAAGATAATCGCTTGACCACGCTCTGGGTCACAGATCAGGTGCTCTAATAATTTATTTTTGTGGTCAAAGTTGTCACAGAAGTACACTTTTTCATCGATGTGTGCGGTTTCAACTTTGATGTTGATACGCTCTGGGTCTTTGGTAAAGCTTTCAGCGATTTTACCGACTGGACCATCCCATGTCGCAGATGACATGATGGTTTGGCGATGCGCGGGTGTGGCTTCCAAAATCGCATTGATGTCATCGGCAAAACCCATGTCTAGCATACGGTCTGCTTCATCAAGTACCAACATGGTCAAATCAGAAAGATTTACACGCTGGGCATTGATATGATCTAGCAAACGACCCGGCGTCGCCACGATGATTTGTACGCCTTTTTTTAGCGCACGGATTTGACCACTGTATGCCGCACCACCCACAAGTGGCACACTGTACAAATCTTTCATGGCTGAGCCATAACGACGGATACTGTCTTGTACTTGGTTAGCCAGCTCACGTGTCGGCGTCAAAATCAACGCTTGTACGACTTTTGGCTGTTGGCGACCACGTTTGCCACTTGCGGTTTTTTCTGCCGCTTTTTCTTTGGCTTGTAGTTCGCTTAATTGATGCAAAATTGGTAATACAAACGCGGCAGTTTTACCACTACCTGTTTGTGCGGATAATAGCAAATCACGACCCGCTAATGCAGCAGGAATCGCGCGCGCTTGGATAGGCGTTGGTGTGGTATAACCCGTTGCGACAATACTTTTTAGTAATGAACCTGAAAGACCCAGTGCAGTAAAACCATTTTCGCTAGGGTTAGCATCGTCAGACGTTGGCGCATCTGTTGCTACAGTATCAGTCGCTACAACATCCGTTGTCGCAGTTGCTTCTGTATCATCAACTGGAGTGTGGTCAGTAGGCTGATTGCTGTTGGCTTGGCTATGGCTATGGGTATGGCTAAAAAAATTATCGATTGAGTTATCAGCAAAATCTGTGGTTGAATTAAAATCAGTCATGTAAGTCCTTAAAAAATAAGTTAATCAAAGTGTCGGTGGTAACCTTGATTGAAAACACGCAACAAGCAAAAGCCCTCAAGCTGACTGCACTTTCAAAATGGATAAGCAAAATGAATAGGCAAAATTATCAGCTATCATTAATCACAAATATCGTGTTAATCGCTTTAAAGCATTGTAATCGTGTCTGTAAGACTTATTTTCGCTATAAAAATAGCGACAAAACCTACTGTCAGACTTATCAAAACTTTTGAAACAGTAAAACCATCAAAAAGTTCGTATCGCGGCATTCACAAGAATGCTTAAAAAAATACAATGCTAAATATTAGGTTATCATCGGAAGATTATCAGCGCTTACAATGGCGCGCTTGATATATAGGCAGATGGATAAGCTAGATTAATTGGAAAATTGACGTTGCTCTTAGCGTTTAGGTAGCGTATATGAGTCATTATTGGTCAGTTTTCTTTCGCAATTAAAAAACTTACCAAGTGAAATAGGCATCAAAAACACCTACTTAAAAAAGTGATAACCCCACTAGCACATCTTCGGCACACTGGCTGGCTGCTACCGTTGCTACCTTCCGGTCCTGGCGGGGTTCACAGCAGCTAGTTGCGAAGCTACCAATGGGGTTACCGAAGCGGTATTCTAGAGAATTTGCCGGCTAAATGCAAACTGTTTTTATCATATACGCCAAATTTTTGTATTTATTTCACTTTTACACACGCTAAACCATCACCAAGCAACATTTAGGTAAATTTTTGTCGAATTTCTTACCCTTTTTCTACAATTCTTGCGCTGCAAATGTTACAAAATATTTTATAATGCCCATTCAACAACATATTGAATGAACTAATAGAGTAGTTTAATCAGCAACAGATTCATGCCAACCCATATAAAAAAGCACTAGAAAAACTAGGAAAAAACAATAGGAAACACTATGACACATTTAAGCACCGCGACTACCAACCATCCCAATCATAAAGCGCATGCCAATCATACAATGACCAAAGGTATTGCAACCAGCTTACTTGCTATGGCGACGCTATTACCTTTTACCAGTGTTTCAGCCACTATCTACCCTGTGAATCCATCCCCTGCGAACTCATCAATGACCAATACTTTAAACTACGGCTTGCTTAATTTTGCTGCCTCAGCAAGTAAAAAAGTCAGCAATGACCAAATCAATGCTACCCTTAGCAAAACTGTGCAAAACAAATCAAGCAGTGAGGTGGCTAATCAAATCGCTACCACGTTGAACCAAGCGGTAGCTATTGCCAAAAAATACCCACAAGTGCAAGTGAGTACGGGCAATCAAACCACCTATCCACAATATGATAAAAACCAAAAAATCATTGGTTGGACGGGGAGTGCAAGCTTGAATTTAAAAAGCACTGACACAGTCGCCGCTAGCAAATTGATTGCCGAATTGCAAAGTTTTATGACGGTTGATGGATTAGACTTTAGCGTGTCTGATGCCGCGCGCAAAGCCACCGAGCAAGAATTGATGATGGAAGCTTCCAAAAACTTCCAGCGCCAAGCGCAAACGCTGCTGCCTGTGTGGGGCGCAAAAGGCTATCAGTTAGTCTCGTTGGATTTTAGTCAAGGGGGCGATTATCGTGCACCGCGCGCGTATGGCAGTGTAATGATGCTAGAAGCCAGCAGTGCCAAAGTCGCTGACCAAAACTTCCAAGCGGGCGATAGCACCATTACGGTCACTGCCAATGGTACCGTTCAACTGGTCAAATAAACCGATTTTAACCACAAAAAAACCTGTTGAATCAACAGGTTTTTTTGTTTGTCTTTTACTCACTAAGCAATACTTAGTAAGAAATTTCTGCACGGCGGTTTTTTGCCCATGCTGATTCGTCATGACCGGGATCGGCAGGTTGGTCTTCACCATAGCTGATGGCTTCCATACGTGAAGCTGATACCCCTGACGTAGCTAAGTAGGCTTGTGCGGCTTGGGCACGGCGCTCACCCAATGCCAGATTATATTCACGGCTACCACGCTCATCGGTGTGACCCGCAATGGCGACACGGGCGCTTGGATTGGCTTGTAAGAATTGCGCTTGTTGATTTAACACGGCTTGACCTTGAGCGTCGATTTCACTGCTATCAAAGCCGAAATACACGGTATTTGGGTTAGCACCCGCGGCAGTGATGACTGACGTCGAGTTTGTTACCACAGCGCCACCGTTATAGTAGCCTACGCCACCGGGTACGCCCATCGGCGCAACCACCACTTCAGACGTGCCAGTACGTTTGGCAGAACACCCTGTTAAGGCGATGGTTGCCATCATCGCAGCAGTGCTTACTACTTTTAGCATCGTTAATTTCATAGTCTTTCCTCAAAAATTATTATTTAACGCGTTTACCTATTTTGTTACTTTTCGATAGAGTAAATCAATCTCGCGCTTTTTGTAAACAGTGTTACTGTAAATTTAGCCAACTTTTTCTCAAAGTTTTCAAAGCAGTTTAATTTTTGGATTAAACAAGTAGCTTAAAAAAACTCGCCTGTCATAAGATTAATGATAACAAAACAAGTTTTTTAAAACGACGATTTCTAAAACAGCGCTGTCTAAATTTTTGTCTACAGCCGCTACCAGCGAAACTTATTCCATAATTCAGGGTTTGCCCAAAACTTACTATTAAACCAATCTGGCAAATATTTATAGTCAAACAGATTAAATTGCCATACTTGGTAGCTGGTTATATGGTGATCTTGGTCATGCTCCACAATCGGCTGCTCATGTAATCGGCTAAAGCCAAAGCTCGCCACATCCACACCTGTTGCTGGCTCGGATAAGTTTTGCACCACCAAACAATGCTTGGCAAACAAGTCGCGACAGCGCTGAATGATTTGGGTATCGATAGCGCTATCGTTTGATAATATTATCACTGCCAAGTCATAGCGTTTGGCAAACCGATGCGCGATAAACGCTTGATAATCAAACGCTTCCCAACTCACGGCTTGATCAATAGCTTCATCAATGGCTTGAATTTGGCTAAAAACCGACTGCGTGTCATTACCAATAATCAGCCCAGTGAACGGTTGATTTGTTGATACGGCATTTTTATCTTTGCTTGAATCATGTTTGCTCAAATCATGTTTGCTTAGGCTATCTTTACTTAAAAATGCCAGACTTTGTCGGATGACATCAGTAATGCTTAAGGTGGGATTGGTCAAAATAAAATCCTTTTGATGAGTTTTTTTAGATACGGTTGATGATAGCCGTGATATAGCAATAGGGTGGCTAATATGCCATTCTTTACAACCAATTATAACTATCTATCATGAGCCATGACTAGCCCTTTTGGTCGAGACAGAGTACACTAAGTGCTAAATTTATCACTTGTATTGACTGTTAGAAATAAGGAACAACCATGCCACAATATCGCTCAAAAACCTCCACGTCTGGCCGCAATATGGCGGGTGCACGCGCACTTTGGCGTGCAACAGGTATGACAGATGAGGACTTTAACAAACCGATTATCGCGATTGCCAACTCGTTTACCCAGTTTGTACCCGGTCACGTACACCTAAAAGACTTGGGTCAGTTGGTTGCCCGCGAGATTGAAGCGGCAGGTGGTGTTGCCAAAGAATTTAACACCATTGCGGTGGATGATGGTATCGCCATGGGTCACTTGGGTATGCTCTATAGCTTGCCAAGCCGTGATTTAATTGCCGATAGCGTGGAGTATATGGTCAATGCCCACTGCGCCGATGCGCTAGTTTGTATCTCAAACTGTGACAAAATCACCCCTGGTATGCTGATGGCAGCGATGCGCCTCAATATCCCAACGATTTTTGTGTCGGGCGGTCCAATGGAAGCGGGCAAAGTATTGGCATCCACGTTGGGCGATGGACATACCACCCATGAAACCGTGATGAATGAATTGGGTGAAAAAATTCGCAAACTTGACCTAGTCGACGCCATGATTGATGCGGCAGATGACTTGATTAGTGACGAAGATGTGGCACAAACCGAGCGCTCTGCTTGCCCAACTTGTGGCTCATGCTCAGGTATGTTCACAGCCAACTCGATGAACTGTTTGACCGAAGCCTTAGGCTTATCCCTGCCTGGTAATGGCTCGTTACTTGCCACTCACGCCAAACGTAAAGATTTATTCTTAGAAGCAGGTCGCCGTATCGTGGCACTTGCCAAACGTTATTATGAGCAAGATGACGCCAGCGTATTGCCACGCTCAATTGCGACCAAAGCGGCATTTGAAAACGCCATGAGCCTTGATATCGCCATGGGCGGCTCAACCAACACAATTCTACATTTGCTTGCCGCTGCCCATGAAGCCCAAGTAGATTTTAAAATGGCGGATATTGACCGTCTAAGCCGCCGTGTGCCTTGTCTATCGAAAGTTGCCCCTGCGACACAAAAATACCATATGGAAGACGTGCACCGCGCTGGGGGTGTGATGGCAATTTTAGCCGAGCTTGATCGCGCAAACCTACTGCAAACCGATGTTCCCACCGTTCATAGTGCGTCACTCAAAGCAGCGCTTAGCCAATGGGATATCATGAATCCTGATAATACCGAGGCACGTGAGCGTTATATTGCAGCCCCAGGTGGGGTACGCACCACGCAAGCCTTTAGCCAAAACAATGCGTGGTCAAATCTTGATGTCAACCGCGAATCTGGCTGTATCCGCAGCAAAGAATTTGCCTACTCACAAGACGGCGGTTTGGCGGTATTGTTTGGTAATATCGCTGAACGTGGCTGTGTCGTCAAAACAGCGGGCGTGGATGACAGCATCCTAAAATTTACCGGTCGTGCCCGTGTTTTTGAAAGTCAAGACGATGCCGTGGCTGCCATTTTGGCAGACCAAATTGTCGCAGGTGACATCGTGGTGATTCGCTATGAAGGTCCAAAAGGCGGTCCTGGTATGCAAGAGATGTTGTATCCGACGTCTTACCTAAAATCAAAAGGTCTGGGTAAAGCCTGTGCGCTACTTACCGATGGTCGTTTTTCAGGGGGTACGTCGGGTTTATCCATCGGTCACGTCAGCCCAGAAGCCGCTGAAGGCGGTACCATCGGTTTGGTCAATGAAGGCGATACCATCGAGATTGATATCCCTAATCGCTCGATTCATTTGGCGGTTGATTTTGCCGAACTGGAAAAACGCCGAGAAGCGATGGTGAGCCGTGGCAACCAAGCTTGGAAACCTGTCAATCGTGAGCGCCAAGTGTCAGCCGCCTTGCGGGCGTATGCAGCGATGACTACTAGCGCGGATACCGGCGCGGTGCGTGATGTCAGTCAAGTAGAGCGCTAATTTTTACCCCAACGACATTACTATAAAAAAAATTAGCAAAAAAGAATTATCAAAAAAGATCGATGGTGCATATCGGTCTTTTTTTAGCGCCATGAAAAACGTTGCAAACCTCATACTTTTGCCCAAGTTTCTAGATTCAATGTGCATTTTATAAAAAGTATGGCTGTTAAAAGGTGCGGTTTATAAAAGGTGCTATCTATAAAAGCATTATCCACATCGAATGAATTCTGCTAAAATACAATGTTTACATTTTTTTGATAATATATGCCAAATTTAATTTTGAAATATCTTAAGGAGCCGCTGTGAGCCGTCCGTTTTCTTCAGCCGATATACGTCAAGCTTTTATCAATTATTTTGCCGAAAATGGTCATACCCCAGTGGCATCATCGAGCCTAGTCCCACACAATGACCCTACCCTGCTATTCACCAATGCCGGTATGAACCAATTTAAAGATGTGTTCTTAGGGATAGACAAACGCGATTATAAACGTGCGGTATCGTCGCAAAAATGTGTGCGCGCAGGCGGTAAACACAATGACCTTGACAATGTCGGCTATACCGCGCGTCACCATACGTTTTTTGAGATGCTCGGTAATTTTTCGTTTGGCGATTATTTTAAACAACAAGCCATCCCATTTTGTTGGGAGTTTTTGACATCGGATGAATGGCTTGGACTACCCAAAGATAAACTTTACGTGACGGTGTATCACACCGATGATGAAGCCTTTGATATTTGGCATAACGTGGTGGGCTTGCCTGCCGAACGCATCATCCGTATTGGTGATAATAAAGGCGGTCAATACCAATCGGATAACTTTTGGGCAATGGGTGACACAGGTCCTTGTGGTCCTTGTACCGAAGTATTTTATGACCACGGCGAGCATATTTGGGGCGGTCTGCCAGGTACACCTGAAGAAGACGGCGACCGTTTTGTCGAGATTTGGAACAACGTCTTTATGCAGTTTAACCGCCAAAAAGACGGCACACTTGAAAAACTGCCTGCGCCAAGTGTCGATACGGGAATGGGTTTAGAGCGTATTAGTGCCATCATGCAAGGCGTGCATAGCAACTATGAAATCGATATGTTTACCCATCTCATGCAGCACGCGGCGCAAGTGATTGGCTTGCCAAACGATATCGACTTACAGTCTGAGCCATCACTCAAAGTGCTTGCTGACCATATCCGCTCGGTTTCCTTCTTAATTGCAGATGGCGTATTGCCAAGCAATGAAGGCCGTGGTTATGTGCTGCGTCGTATCATCCGCCGCGCGGTTCGTCATGGCAACAAATTAGGCGCTAATGACAACTTCTTTTATAAGCTCGTCGCGCCACTTGCCCAAATCATGGGCGACGCCTACCCACAGCTTCGTGAACAGCAAGCCAACATTGAGCAAGCCATCTTAAAAGAAGAAGAACAATTTGCCAAAACCTTATCACAAGGTCTTAAACTGCTATCCCAAGAATTAGATAGCTTAAAATCTGGCGATACTTTATCGGGTGCAACGGTGTTTAAACTGTATGACACGTATGGTTTCCCTGCCGATTTGACGGCCGACATCGTGCGCGAACGCGACATCAGCATTGATGAAGCCGGTTTTGAGCAAGGCATGGCGCAGCAACGCGCCCGCGCCCGTGAAGCGGGTAAATTTGGCGTTGATTATAACCAATTGATTCAAGTTGACAGTGCCACTGAATTTTTGGGGTATGACAAAGCAGAACACAGCAGCACTATCACCCATTTATACCTTGAGGGCAAATCTGCTGAACAATTGCAGGAAGGCGATGAAGGGGTCATTGTATTATCGGCAACGCCTTTTTATGCTGAAGGCGGTGGTCAAGCGGGTGAATTGGGTGACATCCAAACCGAAACCGGCGTATTTGAAGTCCAAGACACCAAAAAATCTGGTCAAGCCATCATTCATCATGGCGTGGTCAAAATGGGCAGTATCCGCCAGGGTCAATCAAGCGAAGCACGCGTCGCAAGCCAAGTACGCGCCATGAGTGCCAAAAACCACTCCGCCACTCACCTACTGCACGCCGCCCTTCGTGAGCATCTGGGTACAGGCGTCACCCAAAAAGGGTCATTGGTCAATAGTGAGGTGTTGCGTTTTGACTTCTCGTATGACAAAGCCTTGACTGAGCAAGACATCATCACCATTGAAAACATTGTCAACCAACAAATCCTTGCCAACCAACCTGCCACTGTAGAAATGCTCAGCATGACGCAAGCGCAAGACAAAGGCGCGATGGCACTGTTTGGTGAAAAATATGGTGACACGGTTCGCGTATTGTCGATGGGTACGGTAGATAAAGACGGCAAGCCTTTCTCCATCGAGCTATGTGGTGGTCTGCATGTACAACGCACGGGTGATATCGGCTTATTCAAAATCGTCAGTGAGCAAGGTATCGCGGCAGGCATTCGCCGTATCGAAGCGGTGACAGGCATGGGCGCAGTCAAATATGTGCAGCAAGGTGAAAAACAGCTCAATCAACTTGCCAGTCAGCTCAAAGCGAAGCGCGACGAAATCGCCGACCGTGTCAATCAAATGACCGACAAAACACGCGACCTTGAAAAACAGCTTGAGCGTTTGCAGCAAAAATTGGCCAGCAGCCAAGCCAAAGACTTAATCAACAACGTGCAAGATATCAATGGACAAAAAGTGCTGATTGCAAGCTTACCAGGCATGGATGGTAAAGCATTACGCACGATTGCCGATGACATGAAGTCAAAATTGCATGATGGCATCGTGGTGCTCGCGGGCGTGGCTGACGATAAAATTGCGCTGACTGCCAGTGTCGGCAAAGACTTAACCAGCAAAATCAAAGCGGGCGATATCATCAAACACTTAAGCGAGCAGCTTGGCGGTAAAGGCGGTGGTAAACCTGACTTTGCCCAAGGCGGTGCAACTGATGTGGCAGGATTGCCAGCCGTATTAGATGCGCTACCAAATTGGTTGGCTGAGCGACTTGCCTAATTAAAACTACACCTAAAAAAACGCCGAATGACTTATTCGGCGTTTTTTATGCGGCTATATAAAGCATGCGTTTAATCAGGCTTAATCAAAGCGTCATTTACTTTAGCCAAACATTCGGTATCATAAAGCCTAAAGCACATTGTGTATAATCGTTTCTATAATCGCATCTATAGTCATGTTTATAATCATATCTAACATCTTATCAACCAAAAAAGCTTTAAAACACTCATAATCAACAAGGAAACATCATGGACAATCATTATCAGCCCCCAAAAATTTGGACAAATGATAGCCAAAACGGTGGCAAATTTGCCAGTACCAACCGCCCTACCGCAGGAGCGACCCACGAGCAACACTTACCGATTGGTAACAACCCTTTGCAGCTTTACAGCCTCAATACCCCAAACGGTATCAAAATCAATATGTTACTTGAAGAATTGGCAGAGCTCGGTATTGAAGGCGCACAGTATGACGCCTACAAAATCGACATCATGAATGGCGACCAATTTGGCTCAGATTTTGTTGCCATCAATCCCAATTCTAAAATCCCTGCACTGGTGGATAACAGTGTTAATCCATCGATTAAACTGTTTGAATCGGGCGCTATATTGCTATACCTTGCCGAAAAATTTGAGCAGTTTATCCCAGCAGACACCGCCAAACGTGCCGAATGTTTGTCATGGTTGTTTTGGCAAATGGGCGCTGCGCCGTATGTCGGTGGCGGCTTTGGGCATTTTTATGCGTATGCCCCAGAGAAGTTTGAATATGCTATCAATCGCTTTACCATGGAAACCAAACGCCAATTAGATTTACTCGATCAACATTTAGCGACTCACACGTTTATGGTAGGTAATGACTACAGTATCGCGGATATCGCGATTTGGGCATGGTATGGTCAGTTGGCACTGGGCAAATTGTATAACGCTGGCGAGTTTTTACAAGTGCAAAACTACACCCATCTACAACGCTGGGCAAAAAACCTGCATGACCGTCCTGCCGTGCAACGCGCTATAACCTTACCCCTACAACCAATTGCATAAACTGATAACGTTTTGTTCACCGTAGCCATCCAATTTTCAGCCAGTCATTTGGGGATTTTTGGCAATTTTGCCTTGCCCCAAAATTGGGAAATATGGTATAAAGTACCGTTTAATTTACGTTTCGTGACATTGTAAACAATCTGCTAAGCAATCCATCAAGGACTTGGTATGGCAAGTCTTGCATAGCGATGGCAAACAACGTGCACGATATTATAGGGTGTATTGACAATGGCTTTAATCGTACAAAAATACGGTGGTACGTCGATGGGTAGTGTCGAACGTATCAAAAATGTGGCACAGCGCGTCAAACGTTGGCATGACAATGGTCATCAAGTGGTGGTTGTCGTCTCTGCCATGAGTGGCGAGACCAATCGCTTGATTGATTTGGCACGTCAAATCAGTAAAGAGCCGAACGCTCGTGAATACGACCAAATGGTGTCAACCGGCGAGCAAGTCTCGATTTCTTTACTTGCTATGGCATTAAATGAAATCGGTGTGAGCGCCAAGTCAATGACGGGCGGACAAGTGGCGATTCGTACCGATGATAGTCATACCAAAGCCCGTATTCAACATATCGATGATAGTCAGCTTCGCGCCGCACTCGATGCTGGCATGGTCGTTGTAGTGGCGGGTTTCCAAGGGGTGGATGAAAAAGGTGACATCAACACCTTAGGTCGTGGTGGCTCAGACACCACAGGCGTTGCACTGGCTGCTGCCCTATCTGCCGATGAATGTCAAATCTATACCGATGTCGACGGCGTGTATACTACTGACCCACGGGTGACACCAAAAGCCAAAAAATTATCAAAAATTACCTTTGAAGAAATGCTAGAAATGGCAAGCCTTGGCTCAAAAGTGTTGCAAATTCGCTCGGTTGAATTTGCCGGAAAATACCAAGTACCACTGCGTGTTTTATCCAGTTTTGATGAAAACGCCGATGGTAAATTTGATGATGATTTTAAAAAGAATGTAGGTACATTAATTACCACCGATGAGGGAGACAGCATGGAACAACCAATTATTTCGGGCATCGCCTTTAACCGTGACGAAGCTAAAGTATCTATCTTAGCAGTGCCTGATCGCCCTGGTATTGCGTCATCGATTTTAAGCCCAATCAGTGCTGCCAATATCGAAATCGATATGATTATCCAAAACATCGCAGAAAACGGATTGACCGACTTTACCTTTACCGTTAATCGTGGTGACTTTGATAAAACCCTAGCGATTTTGGGTGACAATCTTGCTGAGATTGGCGGCAAAGAAATCGTGAGCAACAACAATGTGGTTAAAGTATCACTGGTGGGTGTTGGGATGCGTTCACATGCAGGCGTGGCAAGCAAAATGTTTGAAACACTGGCAGAAAACAACATCAATATCCAAATGATTTCTACCAGCGAAATCAAAATCTCGGTACTGATTCAAGAAGAACAACTGGAAAAAGCGGTTAAAGCGTTACATACCGCTTTTGGTCTTGACCGTGAAGACGGTGAAAGCAAGGTTGCTGGATTATAAGAAATTTGTAATTCTCCACAAAAACAAGGTTAATATCCGCGTTTTGCGGGTGTTAACCTTTTTTTTATTTCAGCATTTCGTTTATAATGGCATCTCGTTTATTGGGCACAAACGCAACTGACCCCTCAATGCCTATTTTGACTGTTGGCAAATAGCCGCCAAGCATGATGAGTTCGCTTAAATTATGCCCTTGCAGTCTGTCTTTAACGTATCATTGGGCAATGATACATGATAATATATTTGACGAATTTAGCTAATTTATCGTTGAATCATCATAGGACATTGATGGTACTTGTTGCGACATAAGGAGTGTGACGCATGTTAATTTTGACTCGCCGTGTTGGCGAAACGTTAATGATAGGTGACGAAGTCAGTGTCACCGTACTGGGTGTAAAAGGTAACCAAGTCAGACTGGGCGTCAATGCGCCAAAAGACATTGCCGTACACCGTGAAGAGATTTATCAAAGAATTCTGCATGAACGGACTGGGCATGAACGCATGGGTTATGATAATCACCCAGTCGATTTTGCCGCCCATGATAGAATGGGTCAAGACCGCAGTGGTTTTGGGGCAGCCAGTCATGAGGCCTTTCCCCAAGAGCGCAGTAAACCCTCTCAACCGCGCAACAGCGGTCAGCAAATGCGTCATTTAGAAAACCGTGTGGAAAACCGCGGTTTTGGTCAGACCAACAATAATTTTAACCCAGCTTTTGATCCGTTTGAGGACGATTATTTTAATCGTTAATGACGGTCGCTATTTTGACTTTTGGAGTAACTATGAGCGCTATTGATAAGCTAGAACTATCAAAACTATTAGCTAAACTAGAAAACAAATCGCTAGATTTTGCTTCCGTGCTAGCTATCATCGATAGTTACTATGACTATCGCCCAACTGAGTTTGTCAATGGCGAAGTGCACAATGCGGCGGGCGAAAATGAAGGCAGTGCGAAAGTGTTTGGCTTTGCGCTACTCAACCATTTGACCCAACAAGATACGCTAAAACTGTTTGCTGAGCACTATGACAGTGTTAAAGCAGAGCCAAAAGGTACAAACCATGCCAATATCCGTAACTTTAGATTTTTTGGCTGGCAAGGCTTTTTGATGCAGCGTAACTGTTTAATACCGAAAGCGTTAACGCCAAAAGCGTCATAACATCATTTAATATGCTTAATTCTTAAAATCTAACTGTTTTTTGCGTCAAACAAGGCAGCCGATGGGTTGCCTTTTTTTATCCAATATTTTTTATTTTAAAGAATGGTTTTGAGAGACTCATTGGTTATTGGTTTGCCCTTAACTGCTGGCGTATTTGTTTTTTTTGCTCACGGCGATGGCGAAAAAAATCCTGCAACAACGCGCGACTTTGCTCTGCCATTACGCCTTGCTTTACGGTCAAAAAATGATTATAAAACGTCACTTGGCTAAAATCCTGCTGGCTGACAATCATGCCTGCTTTCGGCTCTGTCGCTGCAAACACCAAGCGCGACACTCTGGCGTGAATAATCGCTCCTAGACACATGGTGCAAGGCTCAAGCGTGACAAACAGTTCACAATCCGCTGGCAGACGGTAATTATCAAAATATTGACACGCTCGCCTTATTGCCACTATTTCGGCGTGGGCAGTGGCATCATGACTTAAAATCGGTTGATTGTAGCCTTTGGCTATGATGGTGCCTTGATGCACAATCACGGCACCCACTGGCACTTCCCCCAGCTGTCCGCCCTCGGCTGCAACGTCAAGCGCCGCTTGCATAAAGGCATAATCGCTGTCACAAAAGTCGCTGTCACAAAAGCCGCTTTTATAATAGTCATGCTCACTTGCACTCATTATGATACCACCCAAACTACTGTGGCAACTGCCAATCTATCGGGCTTTTGCCGTGCGCCATCAGATAATCATTGGCTTTGGAAAAAGGGCGCGTGCCAAAAAAACCACCCCGATTGGCACCAAGCGGTGATGGATGCGTGCCTGTAATGATTAAATGCTTAGATGTATCAATAAAACGGCCTTTTTTCTGCGCGTAACTCCCCCATAGGATAAAGACACAGTGCTCGCAGTGCTGATTGACAGCCTCAATCACCGCATCAGTGAACGTTTCCCAGCCAATACGCTGATGACTGCCCGCCTGCCCTGCTTCTACGGATAACATACTGTTGAGTAGCAGCACCCCTTGGGTTGCCCAATGGGTCAAATCGCCATGTTTTGACGGGGCGATACCCAAATCGGCGGCAAGCTCTCGTAAAATATTTTGTAGACTTGGGGGTTTGGGGATGGCTTTGGGCACAGAAAAAGATAACCCCATCGCTTGTCCCGCGCCATGGTACGGGTCTTGACCCAAAATCACTACTTTAACCTGCGACAAAGGCGTCAAATTAAACGCATTGAACATTTGACTACCCGAGGGATAAATCACTTTTTGCGCATGATATTGATCTCGCAAAAACTGGCGAATCTTATCCATATTGCTGCTCGTTAGCTCTGTCGCCAAGGCGTGCTTCCAATCGTCCGGCATTTTGACATTGGCTAAAATTTGTTGTTGTTCAGGCGTTAATGTTTTCATGGTTTATCTGCTATCAAAAAATTATAAAAAAAGCCAAAGACTCTCTTGGCTTTATTGTAGCAAATAATTGTCATCAATAACTGCAACACTTTGATGCTGTCTATTTTGTACCGACTGATTATTCTGTGAAGGTTTGACGCAGGGTAAAATCGTCTAATTTGACCGCTTCACGGCTGCTTTTTTCAGTAGGGGGAATTACTTGTGCTTCGCCTGTCACTACCGCTTTACCCTCTTGATTGGTCACTTGGCAATCTAACACCACCCATTTTTTGCTATCGTCTTTACTTTTCACGGTCAAGGTCGCGGTTAAGGTATCATCGATATGCACAGGACGACGAAACGACAAACTTTGGTTCAGATAAATTGTCCCCAAGCCTGGAAATTTGGTACCAATCAAGGCTGATAATAGACCTGCTGTCCACATACCATGCGCAATCACGCCTTTAAACTGGCTCTGCTCGGCATACTCATTATCGAGATGCGCTGGGTTGTAGTCATGGGTAACAAGCGCAAATGCTTTGACATCATCTGCGGTCACTTGGCGGGTCATGCTGGCAGTTTGCCCGATAGTTAATTCCTCATAGGTAAAATTACTAAAAGTTGTCATTGTCCGTCCTTTTGTTTTTGTTGATTAATTTCATAAAAACCACGATTACAAAATCGTTTTGATGGTTTGACTATAGCATAGATTTTGCAAATTTTTATGACAATGACTACGCATTCATCAACCCATCTGACTTTAACAATTACAAATTTTTTATCTTTTTGCTTGACTTGATGAACTGCTAATAAAATCAAGCGTCTAGGATTTTTGCAGAAAAATAGGCAAAAAATTGAAAAAAATACAAGCTAGAATTACAAATTTTTTTAGGCTATATTGTGCGAAATAATAAAACAACCCCTAGATATAGTAGTTTTTTGCAAAACCTTGCAATAATACGGCCATGACTTTGCAATGCTACATAAGTGATGTGGCTTTGGCTCAAAAGCGGTTTTTAAAAGCGGCACACACACTCACTATACTTTCGGTTAGCTGTTTTACTTGGCATTTTTATCTCACCACCTCTCACTCAGCGCCTTTTTAATACATACAGATATGACGTTGATAAACAGGTAAAAAAAGGAACGTATTATGACTCGTACTGAAGACATCCTCGTGCAAAAACGCGACGGGCGTTTGGAAAAAATTGATTTGGATAAGATTCACCGAGTCATCGAGTGGGCAGCAGAAGGGCTCGATAATGTGTCTGTTTCGCAAGTAGAAATCAGCTCACACATCCAGTTTTATGACAAAATCACCACCAAAAGCATCCATGAAACCATCATTAAATCAGCCGCGGATTTGATTTCTGCGGCAACGCCTGATTATCAGTATTTGGCAGCGCGATTGGCAATTTTTCATTTACGCAAAATCGCGTTTGGTCAGTTTGAGCCGCCGCATTTGTTTGACCATGTCACCAAACTGACCCAAGAAGGTCGTTACGATGCGCATATTTTGCAAGACTTTAGCAAAGAAGAATTTGATATACTCAATGACTATATTGACCACAACCGTGATTTGAGCTTTGCGTATGCCGCCGTCAAACAAATGGAAGGCAAATATTTGGTACAAGACCGCGTCACCAAACAAGTCTTTGAAAGCCCCCAATTTTTGTATATGCTCGTCGGTATGTGCCTGTTTGCCAGTTACGACAAACAATATGACAAGGCCGCGCGATTAGATTATATCAAGCGCTTTTATGACACCACGTCCACTTTCAAAATCTCACTACCAACGCCAATCATGTCGGGCGTGCGTACCCCATCGCGTCAGTTTAGCTCATGTGTACTAATTGAATGTGATGATAGCTTAGACAGTATCAATGCCACCACCAGTGCCATCGTGCGGTATGTGTCACAGCGTGCCGGTATTGGTGTCAATGCGGGTCGTATTCGCGCATTAGGTAGCCCAATTCGTGGCGGTGAAGCGCAGCACACCGGCTGTATTCCTTTTTACAAACTATTCCAAACTGCGGTTAAATGCTGCTCACAAGGCGGCGTGCGCGGTGGTGCAGCGACCTTGTTCTACCCGATTTGGCATTTGGAAGTGGAAAATCTGCTGGTGCTCAAAAACAACCGCGGCGTGGAAGACAACCGTGTTCGCCACATGGATTATGGCGTGCAAATCAATAAAACCATCTATCAACGTTTGATTAAAAATCAAAACGTGACCCTGTTTTCACCATCGGATGTGCCAGGTTTGTACGATGCTTTTTTTGCCGATCAAGCCGAGTTTGAGCGTTTGTATGAGCAATATGAGCAAGATGAATCTATTCGAAAACGCAGTGTGCCGGCGCAAGAGTTGTTTAGCCTGATGATGCAAGAGCGTGCCAGCACGGGTCGTATCTATGTGCAAAACGTTGACCATTGCAACACCCACAGTCCGTTTGACCCAAGTGTCGCGCCAATTCGCCAATCCAACCTATGTATGGAAATCGCGCTACCGACCCAACCGCTTGACAACATCAATGATGAAAGCGGTGAAATCGCCCTTTGTACGTTATCAGGCATTAACTTGGGTGAAATCAACCAATTAGAAGACATCAAAGAGCCAGCGGAACTGATCGTGCGTGCGCTAGATGCCTTGCTTGACTACCAAGACTACCCTGTCATCGCTGCTAAAAATGGCTCTATGAAACGCCGCACGCTGGGTATTGGTGTCATCAACTACGCCTATTATCTTGCCAAAAATGGTACCAAATATTCAGATCCTACGGCGCTCGGTTTAACCCATCGCACTTTTGAAGCCTTACAATATTATTTGTTGGTGGCGTCAAATAAACTGGCTAAAGAGCAAGGCGCGTGTCCTGCATTTGGCGATACCACGTATTCACAAGGTATTTTACCGATTGATACGTATAAAGCAGATATTGATGCGATTTGTAATGAGCCGCTACAACTCGACTGGGAAGCACTGCGTCACGATATCAAAACCCACGGTCTTCGCAACTCAACCTTGACCGCCTTGATGCCATCAGAAACCTCTAGCCAGATTGCTAACGCAACTAATGGCATTGAGCCACCTCGTGGTCTGGTATCTGTCAAAGCATCAAAAGACGGTATTTTAAAACAAGTGGTGCCTGAGATTGATAAGCTCAAAGATCAATACGAGCTATTATGGCAAATGCCAAATAACAAAGGTTATTTGAGTCTTGTGGCGATTATGCAAAAATTCATTGACCAAAGTATCTCAGCGAATACCAACTACGACCCAACCAAGTTTGAAGATAGCCGTGTCCCGATGAAGGTGATGATTCAAGACTTGTTGATGGCGTATAAATTAGGTGTTAAGACGCTGTACTATCATAACACCCGTGACGGCGCAAATGATGCCCAAGACGACCTTGAAAATGGCTGTGCTGGCGGCGCTTGTACTTTATAAGAGAGTATTTAGGGATAATACTGATGGATTATCCCTAGTTTTTTATTCAGTGATTTATCTTTTGTAAATACAAATAAAAATGGCATAACCCATTAAATTGATTACCTAAATTATTTTTAAGGTAACATCTAGGTTTTTATTATTAAAAGCCTAGAAATTTTCATTGCATGGATTTTTATTACATAGGATGTTTGAACTTGAAAAACCCGTTGATTGTTTATGCCATTTTACTGATGAACCTTACCTCGTGTGCTTCTTTGCCGCAAACATACGACAGTCCGATTCCTGTCTATGTTGACTTGGGTGATGCCACACCTGCCACCACCCTGCCCAATTCAAATTCAAAAGCCAATGCCAAAACTATGAGTCACTAAGGCTGGGTATCAGGCTTATCCGATTGTGCCAGTTTTTCTGACGCCGCTACTTTATCTTTGACGGGTACAGTATTAGCAAAATTTGAATAGGTAACATCAATCGGTTTGCCCATCATCACACGGCTGGTCGGTAACGCATTTTTGAGTCCCACTTCTTTCATCATCTCCGCGATTTTTAAAATCATATCGGTTTGTTTTTGATTAAAATCCATCGCGCCTTTCACATTGAGATAGCATCGCACTTCAACAAGATACGCGTCTTGCTGAGTGCCAGAGATACGCACTTGATTCCACACGCTGTTGGTGTCCGGATGATTGGTGATATAAATTTGCGTCTGCTCGATAAATTCCTTGATCTCACTGATTTCGCTATCACGCGAGATATAGAACACTTGCGAAAAATGAAACATGTCGCGCTGTGAGACATTTTCAATGCTCATTGATGAGAAGTTACCATTGGGAATCGTTACCACTGTGCGATCGGTGGTGCGCAGACGGGTGGAGCGGATACCGATGTCTTCAACCGTACCTTCTTGCGTGCCAAAGCGGCAGTAGTCGCCCACATTGACAGGCTGGTCAGCAACGACCGATACGCTGCCCACCAAGTTTTCAATCGTTTTTTGTGCACCCAATGCCAACGCCACACCACCAATCCCCAATGCGGCAATACCTGTGGTTAAGTCGTAGCCTAGATTACCCAAAATCACAATGGTCGCAACCGCAATCAAAATCAATTTTACCACTTTTCGCAGCAGATTTAGCACCGATAGCCGCTCTGGATGATGGTTATTACTGGCATAGTTTTCTGCACGTTTAAAAATCAAATCCAAAATACGTAAAATCAACCATACCATGGATACCCAAGATAAAATATCGGCAAGGCTGGACGCCATATTGCGCACAACCAAATTAATACCCACCAAAATCATGGCTTCTTTGATAATCAGCGCCGTTAGCACCATTGCGGCAGGTACGACCACTCGCCCATCAATCGGAAATTGTTTTTCTTTATCTGGGTGAGTCGCTAGATACATCCGCGTGATAATCATATATAAGATTTGGCTAATCAATAGACAGGCGAGATAAGTCGCTATCATGAGCGCAATCACTGCCCCGATGTGCCCAAGACTATAGCCTTTAATATCTTTCTCAATCCATTGTTTGGGAATGTACTTTTCTACCAGTGTCGGCTGGGTAACCTGTGATAACGAGGCAACTTCTTGCAAGGTTTGTCGTGAAATCAGCCAAATATAGGTGCCGTTAGATTGTTTGACACGCTGCATTAAGATATCAATACTCTTTTTGTCAGCGTCGGGATTGTTGATTTCCCCTACCTTATCGAGATTGGGCGCTAGTTTGTCATCGAGATTGCCGGTAGGGTCATTGCTAATTTGTAGCTGCTCGTTGATACGTCCGCCGCTATCGAGTGCCGATTTTAAAGATTCGAGCGTGCCACTGGGGTCTTTGGTAGAACTTAAATCCACATAACGGCTGGCGAGCATCCAATCACTTTTTGCCAAGGCTTGAATAAAGCCTTGCACGCTACCGCGCGGGGTGTCACGCCCAAAGGTGTCTTGTGGGGTTGCTGTGCCGCTGGCGCTACTGGCTGATTTACTGCTATCAGCCGCCCATACAGCGGTGGGTTTGACACTGGTGATAACCATGATTAAGGCAAACAATGCCATCATAAAACAACGGCGGTATAAAGATGGTGCATCAGCATGACGCTGACATTGATTAAGAGACTTTGACAACTGCATAAACTTCCCAAAATTTGTAAAACGCTCAGACATAGTTAGGCTAAATAAACGGCCTTGATTTATGTTTTAAGAAATCTTAAATTGCAATGCGCTTATTCTGAATAAAGTATTTCGTCTTGTAGGTATAACTGCTAAAATACGCGAATTATTTGATTTTATCAGTTTTAAATTCCAAAAACACTTTTAAATGCATTGAGTTATTATGTTTAATTTACATCCACAACTAGCAAAAGATACTTTTTTGGTGGGCGAATTTCCGTTATCTACTTGCCGCTTGATGAACGACTGTCAATTTCCTTGGTTGATTCTAATTCCGCGTGTCCCAGGTATCAAAGAATTATATGAACTGTCCGCCAGTGACCAAGCCCAGTTTTTACGTGAATCTAGCTGGCTATCAAGTCAGCTTGCCAAAACTTTTCAAGCCGACAAAATGAACATCGCCGCGCTTGGCAACCAAGTGCCGCAATTGCATTTTCATCATATTGTGCGCTACCAAAATGACATTGCTTGGCCCAATCCCGTATGGGGTAATCCGGCCATCCATTATACCCCTGAAGTGCTCAGCCATATGCAGCAGACACTGATGATGGCACTGCGGGGTCATCGTGATATGCCATTTGATTGGCAAATGAACGTCTAAAAAAAATTTTACCACGAGGCACGAGGTAGACGAACTAAATTGCGTGAATCCATTCAAGGTCTTTCGACCAATCTAAAAAGTCCGAAATTCATTGAACTGGCGGCATTTTTTATTTTATTGCTTACCTTAACCTCTCTTGATGTACCGCCTATTTATCATACGCTCAGTATTTTGCTGTTGGTAGCAGGCGTTATTGTCACTGCTTTGAGTGTTATCCGGCCCCATCACTACATTACTTCGGCCAGTGTATTAACCCTGATGGCGTTGGCAACGGGTATGTTGCAGTTTAACTATATCCCAAGCCTTGCGTTATGGTTGTTGATTTTAATTCGCTTGATTTTTTCAGATACCAAACATACTGTTTCGTTGGTATTATTAACCGTAGCAGTGGGTCTACTTAGTCTGATATTCGCGCATTTTTTATTACCTGCCATTAGTTTGTCGGCCAAGCAAGAAGACATTTTAAATTTCGCCATTGTATTTACCGACATCTTGATTGTTGGTTATCATATTTGGTCCATGGTAGTTCGCTTACGCCAAAAAAATCAAATGCTTGCGCAGCAGCAGGCACGGATTGATACCTTAGTCAAGGTAACCAATAAATTAACCCGTTTTTTGCCGCCCCAGATTTGGCAGCCCATTGTCAAAAATAACACCAAGGTTGAAGTCATTAATCAACGTCGCAAGCTAACTATTTTGTTTTCGGACATTGTTGGCTTTACCGATTTGTCGGATCATATTAGCTCCGACCATTTAGCCAATATTTTAAATACTTACCTTGACCGTATGACCCAAGTGAGCCAAAAATATGGGGCGACCCTCGATAAGTTTTTGGGTGATGGGTTATTGTGCTATTTTGGCGATATGGGTGGTAATGACCGTGATAACGCGATTGCTTGTGCCAGTATGGCCATTGAGATGCGCCGTGAGATGGAAGTACTGCGCCACCAGTGGCGATTACTCGGTTTTGAAGGGCTGCATGTACGTATGGGTATCAATACTGGGTATTGTTATGTCGGTAATTTTGGCAGCCGCAATCGTATGACTTATACCGTGGTTGGAAAAGAGGCCAATTTTGCCTTTCGCCTTGAAACTGCCGCGCAAAACAATCAAATTTTGATCAGCGAAAGCACGTTTAATTTAATTGGTCATGTCCATCATTGCCAAGCCGTGGGGCAACTTAAGTTTAAGGGCTTTCAAGATGCCATGAATGTGTGGGAATTGCTCGAACCCAACAGCGAATCTATAGAGCAAACCGATTGGGTGGACTTTAGTTTACCTGGGTTTAATTTGCATTTAAATTTTCATGATATTCGTAATTATGATAAAAATGATATTACTAACCAGCTAAAATCTGCATTGGCGCTTGTTGAAGAAAAGCACAAACAATGATGTTGACGGTTTTGGCTCACCCGTTTTTTTAACTCAGCTATACTCTTAGCTTAGCTATGTTTAACCATTTACCGACACTAAAAACCAGGCACTAAAAAAGCCGAAGCATCCAGCTTCGGCTTTTTTTATACTATTGAATTAGGCATCAAACGAAGCCAATGCTTGGTTAAATGTCGCACTTGGGCGCATCACTTGGCTTAGTTTTTGTTGGTCTGGTTGATAGTAACCGCCAATATCCGCACCTTGACCTTGAACATCATTTAATTCAGCAACGATTTTGTCTTCATTTTCTGACAATGCTTGAGCAAGTGGCGCAAACTTGGTTTTAAGCTCGCTATCTTCCTCTTGGTTCGCCAATTCTTCTGCCCAGTATTTGGCTAGATAATAATGGCTGCCACGGTTGTCGAGCTCACCGGTACGGCGTGATGGTGATTTGTCGTTATCCAACAATTTACCCGTTGCCAAGTCTAGGGTTTTTGCCAGTAATTTTATCCGTGGGTTGTTTTCTTTAATGCCTAAGTCTTCTAAAGATACGGCAAGCGCCAGCATCTCGCCGAGTGAATCCCAGCGCAAGTGGTTTTCTTCAACCAACTGCTCGACATGTTTTGGGGCTGAACCGCCTGCCCCTGTCTCATAAAGACCACCGCCTTCCATCAATGGGACGATTGATAGCATTTTGGCTGACGTGCCTAATTCTAGAATTGGGAACAAGTCAGTTAAGTAGTCACGCAAGATGTTACCTGTGACTGAGATGGTGTCCAAACCACGCGCCACACGCTCAAGGGTATAACGCATCGCACGAACTTGAGACATAATTTGGATATCTAGACCTTCGGTATCATGCTCTTGTAAGTATTTTTTTACTTTCTTGATGAGCTCATTTTCATGTGGGCGGTATGGGTCAAGCCAGAAGATAGCTGGCATGCCTGAGTTACGTGCACGCGTCACTGCCAGTTTTACCCAGTCACGAATTGGCGCATCTTTGACTTGACACATACGCCAAATATCGCCTTCTTCAACATTTTGCGACATCAGTACTTCGCCTGTCTCAATGTCAGTGATATTGGCAACGCCTGCCTCTGGGATTTCAAAAGTTTTGTCGTGAGAACCGTATTCTTCTGCTTTTTGTGCCATCAAACCTACGTTTGGTACGGTACCCATGGTCGCTGGGTCAAAGTTGCCATGCCATTTACAGAAGTTGATGACTTCTTGGTAAATACGGGCAAAGGTCGATTCTGGCATCACTGCTTTACAGTCGTAAGGCTTGCCATCGGCTGCCCACATTTTACCACCATTACGAATCATCGCTGGCATTGAGGCGTCTACAATGACGTCATTTGGCGAATAGAAGTTATCGATTCCCTTTGCTGAGTCCACCATCGCCAATGCGGGGCGATGTTCTTGACAGGCATGCAGGTCACGGACGATTTCTTCACGGATAGTGGTCGGTAGGGTTTCGATTTTTTCGTATAGTCCTGCCATACCGTTGTTAACATTAATACCTAGTTCGTCAAAGGTTTTGTTCCATTTTTCGAATGCATCTTTGTAGTACACTCTCACGCAGTGACCAAATACGATAGGATGTGATACCTTCATCATCGTGGCTTTGACGTGTAGAGAGAACAGGATTTTACCTTCGCGGCAATCTTCTAGCTCTTTTTCATAAAACTCGATTAAGGCTTTTTTGCTCATAAACATTGAGTCAATCACTTCACCGTCTTGTAGGGCAACTTCAGGTTTTAACACCACAGCTTTGCCACTGTTGGTGATGAGCTCCATTTTGACTTTACGCGCTTTATCAAGGGTCATTGATTTTTCGCCATGGTAGAAGTCCCCTTCTTCCATGTGAGAGACGTGGGTTTTTGACCATTGTTTCCATTCACCCATTGAATGCGGGTGTTTTTTGGCATAGTTTTTTACGGCAGCTGGGGCACGGCGATCGGAGTTACCTTCACGTAATACGGGGTTCACCGCAGAACCTAAACATTTACCATAACGGGCTTTGAGGGCTTTTTCTTCATCTGTGGTTGGGTTTTCTGGGTAATTGGGAATGTTATAGCCTTTGGCTTGTAACTCTTCAATACATTCTTGTAGCTGAGCCACTGAGGCACTGATATTAGGCAATTTGATGATATTGGTGTCTGGGTCTTGGGTCAACCGACCAAGCTCAGCAAGATTGTCGGTCACTTGTTGTTCTGGGGTCAGGTAGTCGGAGAATTCTGCCAATACACGCGCGGCAACGGAAATATCGGTTTTGGTGATTTCAACGCCAGCAGGTTTGGTAAATGTTTCAATAATAGGAAGTAGTGAATAAGTCGCCAGTAGCGGTGCTTCGTCAGTTAAGGTATAGATAATATTTGACTTTCCACTAGCCATAGAGAACCTCTTTTATATGAATGTTAATTGAGACACTAGATGATGCATCTAGCAGCGTGAGAAATTTCACAGTAAGCATTACTAATTATGGGATAAAATGTGATTGACCATTTTAAACGCAAAGTATACGGTTACCGCATAATGAGTCAATAATGTATCTAGGAATACCTATATTTAGGAGAAAAATAATGCAGATACGATGTATCCCTATCGATTAAGACAATCCCTTTTGTTGCTCATAGTGTACCACAGTATCACGGTGGCGAATATATCCAATCACTGACAGACGCCATGGCAACGTCGTCAAATGTATAAATTTTTGGCTCTCAAAATGCTTGGTGATTTTACTCAGGAGAATTAAAGAGTAAGCTTATGCTACACCCAAGTCATCTCGCCGTACGTACCAATTTTTCACTCACTTCTTTTTCAATTAGCGCCATCTTGTTATTATCTAAAGGTTGATGCTCGGTATTATAGCGCCAACTATCGGCAGAACGGGTCAGACTGGCAAACCATAATGCCTTAGTCTCAGCTGGCAGTTTAGTAAAAGCCAACTCACTAATCACATTACCTTCATCATCACTGAGCTGACAAGACGCTTGTTTCGCTTTGCTAAGCGCATAGCCGTGATAAGATGACACAATCATCACCACATGAAATACTTGCGGCGGAAGCTTACTTAAAAAAAGCACCATACTTTCTTGATTGAGGTTGACATCATTGACCTTGGTGCTTTGATTGTTGTCAGGGTCTTCTTTGCGGTCATCGATAGCGCCTAATGGTTTTTTGCCCAATAATTCATCGCCTTGATGACGCACTGATTGCGCTTTATCACGGACATTTTTGAACCAAACGGTTTCGATTACCTCGCCATATCGGTTACAAAGTAAGCAGGATAAGTCTAGATCCATGGCTTGCGTGCGTTTTTTAAATTTATTGTAAAGCCCTGCTTTTGGCATCTGTGTTTGCTGCCATTGCACGGTAAAATACCACTGCTTGAGTACCACATCCATATGCTCGACGGCTATACCTGACGCTGTTTTATCATCTTCAAGCTGATCGTCTTGGGTGATTGCTAGCTGATGACTTTTTTGCAAAATATTGTCATCAGTCATGGGATTGTTTGTTGGCGCTTTCTGTCGCGAATGGTGCAGCGGTGAGGTGCTTGTCACTACCGCGTCATTGGTGTTTTTATCGGTCAAATTGGATGAGTTGGCAGGCGCTTTCACTTCAACCGTTGGCGCTGGCGTTGGGTCAGCAAACTGCGCCGAAATAATCTGGTAGGTCTCTGTGGTAGTGCTGGGTGTCAGATTGTCAGGCGATTTGGCAGATGTGATAGGTGAATCATCCGTCAAATCACTGTATAAAATCGTGGTTTTTGGCTTGCTAGGCTGCTGTGAGTTGGTGTCGGTGGCAGTGGATTCAAGGGTGTTATTATCAGTATGTTTCATAAGATTCTCGAAAAATCGGACAAAGTAGTTAGTTTACTTGGGCGTTTGTTAGTTATTCACTTATTTTTTGAGCGGTGGGTTGTTGGTCGGGCGTTTGTCGATTAGGCGTTTGGGTTTCAAAGACGGCGATTGATAAAATCTCAGGCTCGATTTTTCGCAGTCCTTTACCAAAACCGCGTAGCCACCATACCAGTTGGGAGGTCATGTTCACTGTGGCTGTGATATGCAATCCTTCGTCATCTTCCCAGCTTTGCTGATCGGTTGATAATGGGCTTTCAAGCAAACTTGCCCCCGATAACGGATGAAACAGTAACTGCACTTGCTGTATGGGGGGCTCGTGGTTGTTTTTTTCGCTGTCAGGCATGAGTTTTTGGAACAACGGATAATTAAACCCCATCGCGCCTGTGTTGATGTAATTGTCTAAATTAAAATCTTTCGGGGTTTGCGCGTCGCTTGCGCTCACTTCCGCACTTTCAAAACGGTGCAAAGCAAATTGGCGCACATCGTCAGAGGCTCTGTCAGTTCGCGAGGCAATCAAGTAAATCACCACACCACGCTGCACAATGGCTAGCGGATTTAAGGTGTATTTTTGCGCTTCCTCTCGCCCACGCGCTTTATAACAGGCGATGAGTTTTTTATTTTGAAACAACGCGTCATAGACGGCGTCTTTGGCGGCTGGATTGACCGATGGCGGGATGAGCGGTTGATTGGCTGACAGGATACGCACTCTATCGAGCCAAGTGTTTGCCACTTTGCTTTCTTTGAGTTGCCGATTCGCTAGGTCAAACCACGGAATCAATTCATCTAAAATAGCCGGCGGTAATAGCTGGGTCAAATTATGGCGCATCATACTAAACGCCACCGCTTGCGACAAATTCATGTGCGGCAAGCTTTGCATCGGTGCATCTTCACGCCAGCGCCAACCTTGTGGATTGGTATTGTTTTTTTCAATCGGAAAACGTGTTGCCAAAGCGTTTAAATCTCGCTGAATGGTTCGCAAACTGATATCAAAACCCATCAAATCAAGCTGTTCTTTGATATGGGTTGTACCGAGCCAACGTTTGCGATCCAGCTGTGAGAGGATTTGCCATTGCCGAGCCGTCGTTGCGGTTGCATTGTTGGCAAGCGATTTACTCATGGCAATTCTCCATACGCAGGTAAAAGACAGATAGTTAAAAAACAGCCAGTTAATAAACAAACGGTTAGATAATAAATACTAGCCAGCTAAGCGCCAAAGCTTTATTCAAACTTTAAAAAATTAACGCTAAAAATTCACACCTTGATACCTGCATAATTTAGCAAAATTTAGCGCGGTATAGGTGATAAATTATATTAACATGTCATTTTATGTCGTTTATCATCTTTATTGGGTGTTATGGTTATCAGATTGTGTATGAATCAGCAAAAACGCTTGTCTAGAGGAGCACACCCTTTTTTACCCTTAACTGCAATTTGGTTTGTCCATTAAATAAATTTTTCTCAAGCTCATAGAGTAAATGCACTTTTGACACACTGCGATTGATGGCAGACAAAGCTATCGCGTCAAAGTCAGCATTAAACCAAATCGCTTCGATAGTAAAAGGGACATCGGGATACGATAACCATAATTTTAAATGCCGCTCTTTTAACACCCGATAATCTTGCACCACAAACACCCCATCAAATATCGGTGGCACAAAACCATGTCCCCAAATAGCCAACGTCTGCAAGCTATCTACAAAATCGACCGTGAATTCACCGGCTGTCAATTCACCATCGCTATATAACGTCTCTGCAAATACCTCATCAGCCACTTCTGCAATTACCTCATCAAACGCTTTACAAAACGGCTCAAAGTTTTTTCGTTTGATTGTCAGACCTGCCGCCATCGCATGGCCGCCAAAGTGGCTAATGAGTTCGGGGTAGGTTTGCGCGACTGATTCAATGGCATCACGGATATGAATGCCTTCAATGGAGCGTGCAGAGCCTTTGATAGGATCGTCATCTTCAATCAATGCCGTATCAGCAGGGGCAAACACGATAGCAGGCACATGGTAGCTTTCTTTTAGCCTGCCTGCGACGATACCAATCACCCCTTGGTGCCACTCATCTTGATACAAAATAATACTGCGTTTGCGGTGCGTTACTTGATTTACAGCATTTTGCTCAGATGGATTCTCAAGCGTCGTTAATACACTATCGGCTTGTTGTCGCATGCCCTGCTCGACTTGGCGGCGCTCTTGATTGAGTTTATCGAGCTGATGCGCAAGCCGCTGTGCCTCCCCCCAATCATCGGTGAGTAAGCAGTCAATGCCAATCCGCATACTATCCATACGACCTGCGGCGTTGATGCGGGGTCCTAAAATAAAACCAAAATCTTGAGCCGTGATGTCGGCTGCCTGCCGACTCGCCTGCTCCAACAACGCCAAAATACCCACACAGCAACGACCTTGCTTGATGGCTTGGATACCTTGGTGTACCAAGATGCGATTATTTTGGTCTAATACGCCCACATCCGCCACCGTGCCGAGTGCCACCAAATCAATATAGCGACTCACTTGGGTGGTGGATTTGTTGGCTTGGCGTCTGACTTTGGCAAGATTGCCTAGCACATAAAATGCCACCCCAACCCCTACCAATGATTTACTAGCAAAATCACAGCCCAGCTGATTGGGATTGACCACGGCATCGGCGTTTGGTGTCGCCTGCGTCGTCAGGTGATGATCGGTAATAATCACCGTTAGCCCTTTGGCTTTGGCAAGCTCGACCCCCGCATGGCTGGAGATACCATTATCAACCGTGACAATCACATCAGGATCATAGGTTTCAATACCTAGCGCAACAATTTCTGGCGTCAGTCCATAACCGTACTTAAAACGATCGGGCACCAAAAACTCAACCTGCGCGCCCATTTCACGGAGCACCCTTACCATCAGTGCCGTGCTGGTCGCGCCATCGCAGTCAAAATCACCCACAATCAGTATTTTTTGCTGCGTATCAATCGCCTTGTCAAGCAGCGCCACTGCCTTGGTAATGCCTGTAAGCGAATTTGCAGGTAACATCTTATTGAAGGCGGTGTCTAAATTTGCCGCATCTCGCACACCCCGCCCAGCCAAAATGCGTGCTAATGTCATCGATGTCTGCGCCAACGGCTGTAAATCACGGGGAATCTCGTCAATCTTGGTGGCAATAAAACGGGGAGTCACAGTCAACATAAACTTATCATGGTTGTCAAATAAAGTAGAGAGAACAAACTAGCATAATGATAGTGAATAGGCAAAATTACAACAGCGAAACGGTGAAAAACATCCCATCAGCTTCCATAGTCCTCTGTGGATTTTGCATATCGTAATAATGCCACTACAAACCATTAGCATTTTTTTGCAAAAAGATGCTTATTCATACGTTTACACTCAGTTATAATCAAACCAAAGAGTCATCACTTACCATTAATGAAACAGTATCAATGACCATTAATGAATAATCATCTCTTGTTGCAAGCGTTTTGCAATACTACCTTTACTATTGATAATTGAAATTTTTTAGAAGGAAAAATTATGTCAGCAGAAAATTCGACCAAAACCATCGACCCAAAACTTGATTTAGAAAAAATCAAACGCGAATGCGAGGCGATGATTAAAAGTAAAGCCAAAATGTCTGCCGTAGCAGCGGTTGTCCCTGTGCCGCTGCTAGACGTTGCGGTTGACGCAGGTCTATTATCAAAATTGCTACCTGAAATCTCCGCTAAATTTGGTTTAATTGAACCCGCCCAAGCAGCGGTAGACCTGAATAACGGCACGCAAATCAACCAACTAAAAGATAAAGCGGTGGATTTTGCAGGGCTAGTGGTGACGCGCAGTATTGCCAAAAAAACTTTCCAAGGTTTTGGTAGCCGTATTATCGCCAAGCAAGTCACCAAATTTGTACCATTTGGCGGTCAATTAGTGGCAGGTACCATCGGTTATTTGATGTTTAAAAAAATTGCTGAAAACCACATTAATGAATGCTACCAAAAAGCTAAAAAATTACAGCAACAAGCCAGCTAATTGTTGCTACGAAATTTTGTATCAAAACCCCTTTAGGTACTAGAGGGGTTTTTTATTGAAAAATCCTCAAGCTTTGATGAGCAATAACCAAGCAAAAGTAATAGCTTATGTAACGATATTTTTCTACAATGTGTCTTTAAACTATTTTTTTGGGTCAAGTTATGCGTTATACCTGTCAGACATCACCACGTTTTATCAAAAAGCCATTTTTTAATATCCATCCAATGACGCAAAGCGTTTTGGTGATTATTGGCATGTCCATGACTGGTGTTAGCGCTCATGCGGCGACTAGCGAAGCTGCTAATGGCGAAGCTGAAACGACGTTGCCGAGCCTTACTTTTACCACCACAGCAACCAAAACGCCGACGCTTGTCAAGAATACCATCGCCCAAACCACTGTGATTGATGAAGAACAATTACAACGTTATCGCGGTCAAAGCGTGATAGATGTACTTCGTGGACAAGGTGGCATATATGTTACTCAAAATGGTGGGGATGGTGCGAGCAGTGGTGTCAGATTGCGTGGTTACTCCAATAGTCAAGTCTTAGTATTAATCGATGGGATTCGTTACAGCTCTGCAACCGCAGGTGGAGCAGCATTATCGCTATTACCAGTCGACCAAATCGATAGAATAGAAATAGTTTATGGTGCTTCTGGCTCAAGTCTTTATGGCTCAGATGCGATGGGCGGCGTGATTCAAGTCTTTACTAAAGGTCAAAATGCTCAACAATCAAATATAGCCTTGACCTTGGGTGCAGGTTCAGAGGACAGCTATAAAGGGCAAATTACAGGACAACTGGTTAATTCTGCAACGACTTTAAGCCTTTCTACGGGTTATGAAAAGACCAATGGCATTGACGCGACGAAACCTTACGCTCAGTTCGGCATACATCATGCTGACAAAGACGGTTTTGAGTCCAAAAACGCAAGTTTGGTCGCCAAGCATAAAGTCAATGACAATGTTGAAATTGGAGCAACAGGATTATTTGCAAAATCCACTACAGATATTGATAGTGGTTCAGAAGTGCCAAACGCGTATGCTGACCAAAAAAACGCGGCTGTCTCAGCTTTTGCCGATTATCAACAAGATAAACTGTCTGCAAATATTAAATATGGTCAAAGTTATGATAAATCTACCACGTATGATGGTGCAGATTGGCAAACAGGTCGCCTAGACGATGTAATCAATACGACTCAGAAACAAGTAACCATACAGCTTGGCTATCAGTTGCCACTCGGTAAGCTTATCGGTGGTTATGAGAATTTAAAACAAGAAGTTGATAGCTCTAATGATTATGACGTGACTCACCGCACTATCAACAGTGAGTTTTTGGGATATCAGCTCGCTCAAGATAAATATGATGTGCAATTAAATGTGCGTCACGATGATAACTCACAATTTGATAGCAAAACCACCTACAATGTGGGCGGTGCGTATCGTCTTAGCCCCAACACTCGCATTGGTGCATCATACGCAACCAATTTTCGTGCCCCCACATTCAACGATTTGTATTGGCCAGGCTCAGAAAATCCCAACTTAAAACCTGAAACCAGCAAAAATGCAGAAATCTTTATTGAAAACAGCAATCATCATCAACACACACGCGTAACAGCCTACCAATCTAAATTTACCGATAAATTAGCTTGGGTAACCACCGACCCACTTACTTATGCAGGTCAAATGCAAAATATAGATAAAGCGGATATTAACGGTATTTCGTTAACCAGTGACTGGCAGTTAAATAATACTTTATTTGGTCTAGGTTATGATTATCTAGATACTGAAGATAAAAAAACGGGCAAAGAATTAATTTATCAACCCAAAAACAAAGGTATTGTTTACCTAGGCTATCAACAGCCAAAATATGACATTCGAACGGAGCTACAACACGTCGGAGAGCGTTATCGTGATGCCAACAATTCACAAACTCTAGACAGCTACACCTTGTTGAACCTGACTGGGAATTATTATGTCAGTCCCAACCTAACCATTAGCAGCCGACTTAACAATCTCACAGATAAAGATTATGAGACAGTTTATGGCTATCGACAAAAAGGCATTAATTCATTCGTCTCACTAACCTACCAATGGTTCTAAATTTTTATAGCTACAGTACATCAAAGGGCATAGATTTTATGCCCTTTTTTTATATGTCTTTTTTTAGCAATTACGTTTTAACTTTTGCACTATTTTAGTTCAAAATATATGATACTACGATTAGCACGTTGCTATAAATGAGTGATTTTTCAATATCAAATGACTGATTTGCTACCCATCGTTCTATTATTTATCTGTTGTGAAAATAATCCAAACATTATCCAATAGGTTGTTGGCATTTAAATTGCACTTTAACCATTGCTCAAATTTGTGGTAGTTATCCAATGACCCATCCTACTTTTTTACATAGTCTCGAATCTAACCAGAACCTGTTTGATGATATGTTCAACAACCTATTATCGGGGTTAATTGTCGCTGACAGCAACTATGAGTGCGTCTATATCAACGCGACGGCAGAGCAGATTTTGTCAGTCAGTCAGCACCATTTACTTCATAAAAATGTTATCGATATTTTAACCCCCGCAAACTATGAAAAATTACTAACGCAAGCATCAGAGCAATCGCATACGGATGATGACCCGATAACCCATAAAAAAACCAAAGCACAGGTCAAATTGGCGCTGCAAAACCAATTTGAACATACCAAAAAAATGTACCAAGCCTTCATCCATCATGATTGCACCATTTTGGGGCTAAGTACCCAAGGTATTGGTGCACCATTATTGGTCGATTATGGGGTTTCCCCATTAGAAACCGAGGCGGGTTTTTTCTATTTGATTGAAATTTGGGCAAAAGATCGCGAAAGTCGTATTCAACAAGAACAATATCAAAATCACCAACATTTGATAACCCGTCAAATGATTCGCAGTATGGCACACGAAGTCAAAAACCCTTTAGCCGGCATCCTTGGGGCAAGCCAACTGCTTGAGAAGAATTTTAATCAAATCATGAAATCTGATGGGATTGTGCGCTATATTAACGACACCAAGGCGCAAAAGGTCGCCAATTATCTCAGTATCATCATGGATGAGACCAGACGACTCAATAACTTGGTGACCCAATTGCTGGGTGCGCCAAATTTGCCCAACTGGCAAGTAATCAACGTGCATGAGCCCCTGCAGCATGTACTAACATTGGCAGAAATACAAAACCCCAATATTAGTCTAGTCAGAGACTTTGATTTATCGTTGCCAGAAATCACCGCTGATAAAGACCAGCTCGTACAAGTATTTATGAATATCGTCAATAATGCGATACAAGCGCTTAATGAAAACGACATTGTGTCGCCTAGCATCACGGTAAAGACCCGTATTCAGCACCAACAAACCATTGGCGATATACGACATAAAAGCGTATTGCGGGTTGATTTTATTGATAATGGCTTGGGCATTGATAGTGAGTTGTTACCGCAAATTTTTTATCCTTTGGTCACAGGACGCGCCAATGGTACGGGGTTGGGACTGGCACTTGCTCATGACATTATTCAGCGCCATCAAGGGCAAATCAGTGTGACCTCTCAGCCAGGTGAAACCCTATTTACGATTTTTTTACCTTGGCAAATTCGGCAAATAACCAAATGATAGTTTAAGCGTGATACACCACAGCATCATGACTGATCGGCTATGAATTTTTAAATACTACAGTTTCCCATATAGGGTTTTTATATGACTTATACCAATAATAAAACGCCAACCACCGAGCCTATTGTTTGGGTCATCGATGACGACCAAGCGCTACGCATGATTTTGGAAGATACGCTGACAGATAGTGGGTTTCAAGTGCAAACCTTTGGCAATGCGCAATCGGCGTGGCGGCTGCTACAAGATAGCGGGCAAGACAGCCAACCGAAGAGTGACAATAGTGCCTCCTTGCCAAGCGTCATCGTCACCGATATTCGAATGCCGATGATGAACGGCTTGGACTTTAGCAGTAAAATCAAACAAGCCTTTGCACAAATTCCTGTCATCATCATGACCGCGCATGCCGATGTGCAGTCTGCGGTGGATAGCTATCAATCAGGCGCATTTGATTACTTACCCAAGCCGTTTGAGTTGGATGATGCCATTGCCATGGTGAAAAAAGCTTGCCTGCAAAGCCAGTCAAACCAAACACAAAAGCGCAGTAAGTCTGAGAACTACAACGACTCTCTGATTCGTGATGCACAGCAGCCGCCAGCGCAAAAAGTAGCAGTCGCGCCAGAAAAAGCCCCCACCAACCCATCGGGCATCATCGGGCAATCGATTGCCATGCAAAAAGTCTTTCGTGCGATTGGTCGCTTGTCGCATATGCCGATGACAGTACTCATCACCGGCGAATCAGGGACGGGTAAAGAGCTGATTGCCAGTGCCTTACACGAACATTCGCCACGCAAATCCAAACCATTTATCGCGCTCAATATGGCGGCGATTCCGCATGATTTGATTGAAGCTGAACTATTTGGTCATGAAAAAGGCGCGTTTACGGGTGCGACTACCACGCGCCAAGGGCGTTTTGAGCAGGCGCATGGCGGCACTTTATTTTTGGATGAAATCGGCGATATGCCTTTACCGACCCAGACGCGTTTGCTGCGCGTCTTGGCAAATGGTGAGTTTTACCGTGTCGGTGGTCTCAAACCCATTAAAGTCGATGTACGTATCATCGCAGCGACCCATCAAAACTTAGAAACCCTTGTGCAGCAAGGCAAGTTTCGTGAAGATTTGTTTTATCGGCTCAATGTCATTCGACTGGCGCTACCTTCCCTACGTGAGCGCCGCGAAGACATTCCGCTGTTAATCGATTTTTTTATGCAAAATATTGCCAAAAGCATGCATACCTCGACCAAAACCATCACGCCGTCTGCCATGCATATTTTGCAAAGCTATCATTGGCAAGGTAACGTGCGTCAACTTGAAAATACCTGCCGCTGGCTCAGTGTGATGACAACAGGGCAAACCATTCAGCCCAGTGATTTGCCACCCGAGATTTTACAAGCGTTTGAATCGCAAGATAGTACGCCTATAACTACACGTGAGCCCAATACACATAAGACACATAACTATCAGCCCGACACTCAGTTTGAGGCACCTGCTAGCGAACATCCGTCATCTTTGCCAGCTCCGAGTAACAGCCCCAGTGCTAGTGCTAATCTGAATGTCCATTCGAGTGAGCTGCCAACGCCTTTGCCCGCTACGACGGTCATACCGACCTTGCACGCACCACAAACTGGCGCAACCGCAGATTGGATCACCCCGCTGCAAGTTTGGGCACAACAAGCACTGGCTGAAGGACAGTATGACATATTGCAAACCGCTTATCCGATGTTTGAGAAATGTTTGCTTGAAGTGGCACTTGCCCATACTGCTCAGCATAAAGGACAAGCGGCTGACCTACTCGGTTGGGGGCGCAATACCGTGACCCGAAAATACCAGCAGTTGATTGAAGGCAGACCCGTTAAGCCATCATGATTGAGACAAGGTCAACTCACCCAGCACTGGTTATCATAAAAAATGGCTGTCAGTCGCTCGTTACTGACTTACAGCCACTATCACCTTCAAATCCACTCAACCATACCGAGCTTTGGTATGGGGTATGGCATTCAACTCACTCCCCGCCTACTGCCGTTGTCGTTAAACAATTACTACCTCACTTTAGCGCAACCAATCTCGCCCATTTTGAGCAAGAAATTAACGCCCTTCATCATTGCCAAAGTCTAGCGATTGACAGCACCCATGCGACAAGCGGCATTCCCACGCTGTATGCTTCAAACCTTCTACCTGATACCCTCATCTTTGACCAACAGCAGCCGCAGCAATCTGTTAGTCCGTGTCTAATCATGTCGTATCATCCAGGCGAGACGTTAAAATCCTTGATATATGCGCATGCTAAATTGCCAATACTTAATCTTCCGCAAAAAATGACCATTTTTTTACATAGTTGCCAAGTGGTCAACCGTTTACATCAATTTGGGCTGATGCATTTGGATCTCAAACCCGCCAACTTTATTGTAAAACCCAATCTTGAGGTGGTGTTAATTGATTTTGGTCTGAGTGATTTTAGTTTTAGTGATATTGATTTCAATAATATTGCTCTTAGCGATGCTATGGGGAAAAATGCCTCACTGAACTGCAAAACTTACACCGCTGGTACGCCTGCCTATATGAGTCCTGAGCAATTCACAGGACAGACTGTTGACAAGTTTAGCGACTACTATAGCTTGGGGGTGGTATGGTACGAATTATTGATGGGATGTCTGCCTTTTATGGCAAATGATTATCCTGGTTGGGCAATCGCGCATTGCCAACAGCCTGTGCCTTTTTTATGCCCAAATCATCAGCTATCAGAATTTGCTTGCCAAGCTTGCCAGCCTTTTATCGACAAGCTGCTGGCAAAACGCGTGGAAAACCGTATTAATGACTTGGCAAATATTATCAATGCGCTAAAAATTTTACTTAACCAATAAAAAAATGCGTTTTTTTTAAAAAACCCCTTGCCAAAGCGAAAATTTTCTATATAATAGCCAACCACAAAGACACTGATACAAATATTGAGTCAACACTTTGAGGCAACTCATGGGGCTGTGGCGAAATTGGTAGACGCACTGGATTTAGGTTCCAGCGCCGCGAGGTGTAAGAGTTCGAGTCTCTTCAGCCCCACCACTCAAATCGGTATTAGTTAAATTAACCTGCCTCTCGCAGGTTTTTTTATGCCCAAAATTCCTGTCTATCTTATCTCAGCATTGCTTACTTTTAGCCAGTATGTTGCTCACTGTGTTGCTAAAAATTTTTTAACTGATTGCCAACTAGCTACTTTTTAGCTTGCATCTAGTATTAACTGCCCCATCTCTATAGTTAGCTTGTTTACTGCTAACTATGTTAATTTTTCTACTGCCTTTTATAAGCCTATATTCCTATGAAAATTTTACAATCGCCCTATTATCAACCGCGAAAGCTGCTCAGCGCCTCCTCTGAGCCGCCCTATACCGTTCAACTCATTGAAGACAACATCCAATACGCTAGCAAATATAACCCTTTTGAGTCGCTACTCGATGATATTTTCCCTGGGGTACATGTTGGCAACCATGATATGGTGATTCGTAAAGAGCAGCTTAAAGATTTTGAGCGTTGCACCGATTTTACCACCGTCGCCTATTCGCATAAAAATAATACCTTGTATGAGCGTGAAGCTTGTTATTTTCATCCCAAATATGAAGTGTTCATGCTCACCAATGAAGATTTGTCCAATGACTATGACGAATACATCTTTGAATCAGGTCTGCTAAAAGTCGTCAGTATTTACTATATTTCGACCAATCCGCATTCGGCGGCGAGTGTCAAAAACGTGTTTGATGAATACTTGCAAAAGTATGTGTCGCAAGAGGCTAAAGTATCGATTTTACTCAAAGAAGTCCATGGTTTTGTGTTTAAAACCCATCGTATCAAGCCATTTCCCATCAATTTAGATACCATGTATCACGAGGATTTTCTGCCCGTGCATCAGCATATCAAAGAGTCACTCAATCACGATGGTAAAGGCGTGGTACTGTTGCATGGCGTGGCGGGCTCAGGTAAAACTAACTATATCAAATGGCTAACCAGCCAAGTGCCTAATAAAAAATTCATCTTTGTGCCCACTACCATGATTGGGTATTTGACCAACCCTGAATTTATGTCACTATTGGTGGATAATAAAAACTCGGTATTAGTGCTTGAAGACTGTGAAAACTACATTGCCGAGCGTAGCATTGATAACGCCAATACCGATGTGGTATCGGCGATTTTGAACATTGCTGATGGTATGCTGTCGGATGTGTTAGAGTGTCAGTTTATTTGTACCTTTAACTCCGATATCTCGAAAATTGACCCCGCGCTGCTGCGTAAAGGTCGATTAATAGCTGAGTATAAATTCAAAGAACTGTCCGTCGAAAAATCCAATGCGTTTTTGGCATCGATTGATAAAGCTATCACCGTCAATAAACCGCACTCATTGGCAGAATTAACCAACATGGATCATCTGTCCTATCGAGAGAAACAAGCAGAAAAACCCAAATTTGGTTTTGTATAATGATTAAGCCCATTTATTAAGTATAGTCATTAAACATCATCACTAGGCATAAAAAAAAGGAGCGCAATTGGCTCCTTTTTTTATACTAGACATTACTAAACCTAGACCTAGACATTGTCGACTTGCTTTTCATCAATGGGCACAAGCTCAATCGCTGTTTTATCGGCATTCATACGAATCGACACCGTACCGCCATTCACCAAATCACCAAATAATATTTGCTCTGCCAATGGTTTTTTGATTTCATCTTGAATCAAGCGGTTCATTGGGCGTGCACCCATGAGACGATCGTAACCTTTTTCTGCCAGATAATTTCTCACCTCATCATCAATTTCAAGCACCACTTTCTTGTCATCAAGCTGGGCTTGCAGCTCAACCAAGAATTTATCAACCACAGATACAATGACATTTTGATCCAATGGGTTAAATTGAATGATGGCATCCAAACGATTGCGAAACTCTGGGGTAAACATCCGTTTCATCGCTTCACTATTGTCGCGGCTATGGTCTTGTTTGGTAAAGCCCATGCTGTTGCGACTGATGCTATCAGCACCGACATTGGTGGTCATGATCAGTATCACTTGCTTAAAGCTTGATGTGCGACCGTTATTGTCGGTGAGCGAGCCATGATCCATCACTTGGAGCAGCAAGTTAAATACATCAGGATGGGCTTTTTCAATCTCATCTAGCAATAGTACACAATGCGGGAATTGATTGATTTTTTCGGTCAATAAACCACCCTGATCAAAGCCCACATAGCCTGGCGGTGCCCCAATCAAGCGGGACGCTGTATGTGCTTCCATATACTCAGACATATCAAAACGAACCAGCTCAATGCCTAACAAATTCGCTAACTGACGACTGACTTCAGTTTTACCGACACCGGTAGGACCGGCAAACATAAATGAACCAATCGGTTTATCATCTGGTTTTAAGCCTGCACGTGACAACTTGATGGCATCTGCCAAGTTTTTGATGGCTTCATCTTGACCAAACACCAGATGTTTTAGGTTGCTTTCAAGATTTTGTAGCACCGATTTGTCATCCGTTGAGACTGATTTTGGCGGGATGCGCGCAATTTTTGAGATAATGTATTCAATTTGCGGGACATCAATCACCACCTCGCCATCTTGTTGTGCCGCGTCAATCACTTTATTATCGGCTTCGCTTAACATAGCTTCAGGTTCGACAACACCATCCGCTGCATGGCTAACATCCAAATCATCGACAAGTGCGTCTTCATCCACCACAGGCTGATTTGATAGCTTGTCATTTGCGACGGCATCAACGGATTGATTGCTGTCCACACTAGATTCAACCTGATTTTCGGCTTGTTTTTGCAAGCGAACAAATGCACCCGCTTCATCAATCACATCAATCGCTTTGTCAGGCAAAAAGCGTTCGTGAATGTGTTTCACCGCCAGATGCACAGCACTTTGTAGCGCCTGGTCGGTATAGCTCACGTTATGGAATTTCTCATATTGTTTTTTCAGACCGCGTAGAATATCAATCGTTTCATCAATGGATGGCTCGTTGACATCAACTTTTTGGAAACGACGACTTAAGGCATGGTCTTTTTCAAACACTTGGCGGTATTCGGTAAAGGTGGTTGAGCCGATACAACGCAGCTCACCGGATGCCAACGCAGGTTTGATTAAATTTGACACATCCATATTGCTGCTCATCGATGAGCCTGCGCCGATAATCATATGGATTTCGTCAATAAATAAAATCGCATTGGGCTTGGCTTTTAAGGCATCTAATAGCGCTTTCATCCGTTTTTCAAAATCACCGCGGTATTTTGTACCGGCAATCAGCGCACCAATATCTAAACTATAAACCACACAGCCTGATAATGGTTTTGGTGCTTTGTCATTGACAATTAGCCATGCCAAGCCTTCAGCAATCGACGTTTTACCCACCCCTGGGTCACCCACCAGTAGCGGATTATTTTTGCGGCGACGGCATAAAATCTGCGCGGTACGCTCGATTTCTGCTTGGCGACCAATTAACGGATCGGTGCCACCCGTAGAGGCTTTTTGATTGAGATTAATGGTAAATTCAGTCAATGGGTCTTTATTGGCTTTTTCACCCGTTTCTTCAGTTTCAACACTGGTTAATTTGTCGCGTACTTTTTTGTCTTGGCCATGCGATAGGTACTGGGTTAACTCAAGCCGCGTAACCCCTTGTTTTTTAAGCAAGTACACCGCGTAGGTGTCATGCTCTGAGAACATCGACACTAGCAAATCTGAGCCTTCTACCAAACGGCTGCTGGCAACCGATTGCACATGAAAAATCGCCCGCTGCAAGATACGGTCAAAACTGCGCGTTGGTTGTGGCGAGTAATCTTCGTTGATATCGACCGTTGGGGTATGTTCATCAATATACTGGGTCAAATCTTTGCCAAGCTGATCCACATTGACTGCACAAGCCACCAAGGCTTCTACCGCATTTTCATTCTCTAGCAGTGCCAATAGCAAATGCTCGACCGTTAAATATTCATGTGCACGTTGTTTTGCGAGTGTCACTACCAACCGCAACGTGCTTTGTAATTCTAAACTTAACATAAGATGTCCTTAATACTTGTCACCGACGGTTTTTGATTTTGCCCTACTTGAAAAATCATGCGTTATCTAATTGATTGGTTTGATGTCGTTATAGGTGTTGATGGTTATTTGCGTTGATGTTTTCTCAAGTTTCATTTGCCGTCACCTCAGCACCAAATATCTTATGGATATCTGGCTAATCATGCTAAGTTCGGTTAAAAGGAAGTAAAAATGAAAGATGACAAAATGGGAAAAATCAAAATCATTACGTTTAATATAATGACATTGCTAATAAATTCAAGTGATAAAACGTAGTTAATGGCGGGTTTTAAAATGGCAAAGATTTCAATAATGAATAAAAAAATAGAAAGAAGGTACTACCAAAAATAAAACGGGGTTAAATAGCAAACTACCCCTAACCTTGCGGCTCAATTTGACTCAGTAACGGATAGCCTGCCTGACGCGCTTCACGGTTGACGGCTTGGGCTTTGGTTTCTGCGATATCTTTAGGGTATATACCGGCAATTCCTTTGCCTTGTTGATGAATGGCAAGCATAATACTGATAGCTGAATCTAGCGAATGTTTAAAATGATTTTGTAAAACATCCACCACAAATTCCATCGGCGTATAGTCATCGTTATACATGACCACCGCATACATCTGTGGTTTTTTAAGTTCAGGGTCAGCCAATAGCACATCTTCGACGGGGTCGGTATTTGGCTCGCCTTCTATGTCGGTCAAACGGGCTGGCAATGAATTTGGTGATTGGCTAGGTGGCTGTTTAGGGGACTGTTTAGGGAGTTGTGTTGGCAACCATGCCGGTAGGTGCCAATCCATATTCGTGGTGGTTGGCTGTGACACAACTGATTGACGAGAAAAATTAAGCGTTTGAAGCATCATTAATTGAACATTTACCTAAGATTAGATTAAACATTGATTATACTACTTTGCAGCAGTCGTTGCGGCAGGTTTTTGCGTATTGGCTGTGCTTGCCACTGGCGTGCTATCGGTCGAACTCACAGGTCGTTTATCCGCTTCAGGCGTTTCTTCAAGCGTATATGGCATGTTATCAATCGGTTGACCGAGTTGCCAATCATACACTTGCTCAGTTTTTTGGTTGCCGGCGGTTAATTCAAGTTTCACTTGTTTGGGTACAAAGTTTTTGGGCATCAAAAAACGCCCGCGAATTCTTGCAATCCCATGAATCGAATAACTATTGGGTTGCAATGGGACTTCGACCATATTAACTTCATCGAGCAAGGTCAATTTTGGTATCAGATTTTTTGGCTGATTTGACGGATCGACCATACCGACATCAAAGCGGTATTCATAGGCATTTTCTGGCAACGGTGCGATTTTTGCCCCGATGACTTGTAAACTCATACCGCCTTTTTTGGCAAGCGACGTGGTTAAGAATTGCTGACCTTGTTCAAGCTGTAAGTTGGTGACTTTTAGATCTTGAATATCGGTACGCAGTGCTGATAGGTTCGCCAAGCTGATATCACGCTCTTGCTGCGCGGTGGTTAATTGGCTTTGCAACGTATCAGATTTTAGCTTTAATGATTTGATGTTTTCTGCTGAGATTTCAAGACCTGCGGCGGTTTTTTTCGCTTCTTCAGCAGCAAAGCTTAAGCCGCGATGATAACCAATGCGTTGACCTAACACCAGTGCAATGATGGCAACTAACAACAAGCTAACCCCAAACGCAATCAACCACCCAGACACCTTGTTGGGTTGGGTAATATAATTGCGTTGTGCTTCTGGCAAAGATTGAGAAGAGTTATTATCTTCGGGCAAATCCATAGAGATACTCAAATTGAAAAACGATCAAAACATGGATAATCACAGTACTGATGATAGCTCAAAAAGGGTTGATGAATATGACATCCATTAAAGCGAATCCCATTATAAACAAAAATTATGATGAATTCAGCTAAATTTATTGACCGAAAAAATAATAAAGTTAGCCCATTTCATCATAGCGTCATATTTTTTTGGCTAAAAAAAATAAAGCAGTGCTTGCTATGGCATTAATATTTCTAAATAGGCTGACCATAAATAGCTTAAGAAAACCACTTATTAAAGAAATACCTTAAGGCACTACGGCGACCAATTCCAATCCTGTTTGCTCTGCAAGCCCAAACATCACGTTCATATTTTGCACGGCTTGTCCTGCCGCACCTTTGACCAAATTATCTTGTACCACCAAAATCGTCGCCATCGGGCTATTTTCTAGTGTTTGCACCGCAATTCTTAAATAGTTGCTACCCCGTACACTACGGGTATCTGGGTACATCCCTTTTGGCATGACGTCTACAAAATATTCGTTTTGATAGCTGGTTTCATACAAAGATTGTAAATCTAACGCTTGACCCGCCGCCGTCAACCGAACATGAATCGTGGTAAACATACCGCGAATCATGGGTACTAAATGGGGTACAAAGCGGATATCATGCGGCTGAAAGCGTTTGCTTTGACCCAATATTTGGTCAATCCCTTGGGTAATCTCTGGAGCGTGACGATGACCTGCCACGCCATAGGCGCTAAAACTATCCGATGTCTCGCTAAATAACAAATTCATTTTGGCTTGGCGACCTGCACCTGAGACGCCTGATTTGGCATCAATAATAATCCAAGGTTCAATCAATGCCTGCTGCTGGCTGTTTTGGGCATCGATTAGCGGTTTTAACCCCAAAATCGCCGTGGTGGGATAACAACCTGGGTTGCCAATGACCTTGGCTTTGGCAATGGCATCACGATTGACTTCGGGTAACCCATACACAGCGTCTTTTAAAATATCGGGGCAAGCATGTTCAAGTTTATACCAAGTTTCAAAATCTTGTAGCGACTGCAAACGAAAATCTGCCGCCAAATCGATGACTTTAGTGCCATTTTCGGTTAAAAATCTGGCATGCTTCATCGCGACGCCATGTGGCGTAGCAAAGAATACCACATCACATGCTGCTAATTTTTTTTCATCCAAATCCGAAAATGTTAAATCGGTCACGCCCCGCAAACTTGGAAACATATCATCGACGCGTCTGCCCGCTTCTGAGCGCGATGTCAGCATCGTCACTTGTGCCTGTGGATGACGACTCAATAGTCGAATTAGCTCTACGCCAGTGTAGCCTGTGCCACCGACAATACCTACTTTGATCATGGTCGTCTCCTGATGTTGTTATTAAAGTTTGTACTCATGCACCGCATCAATAAAAGCTTTGGCATGGTCAGGATTAACCCATTGGTTAATGCCATGACCTAAGTTTGCTATATAGCCTGTTTTGTCACCGAGGCTATAGGCGTCCTGTAACATCAAATGCGTCTGCTGGCGAATATGCTCAGGCGATGCAAATAATGTCGCGGGGTCAAGATTACCTTGCAGCGCGATGCCTGTATGCAGCTTTTTGTGCAATTTGGTCAATGCTTTTTGCTGTTCAAAGACGATGCTGCGGGCTCTATCTAGTGGCATTGTCCAATCAAGCCCTAGCGCATCCGCGCCACTATGGCATTGGGTATCTAACCACAATCCGCCACCTTTGGTAAACAATACCACAGGTACCTCTGGGTATGTTGCTTTGATCGCCGCCACAATTTTAGTGTTGTAATGGTGCGAGAATTCAACAAATTGGCGATGCGCCAATGCCCCGCCCCAACTATCAAAAATTTGTACTAACTGCGCCCCCGCTGCTATTTGCGCTAGCAAATAATCAATCACGGCATCGGTGATTTTAGCGAGCAGCGCATGCAAGGTGTCAGGTTCGCCATACAACATGGCTTTGGCATAGCGGTATTCTTTAGAACTACCGCCTTCAATCATATAGGTCGCTAGCGTCCACGGACTACCTGAGAAGCCAAATAATGGCGCACGACCTGCCAGCGCATGACGAATACTGGTCACCGCTTTCATCACATAGTCGAGTGCATCTGCCATCGCGACGGTTGGCAAGGCTTCAACCTCTGCCATGCTTCTGACAGTTTTGTGAAATTTTGGACCTTCCCCTGCCTCAAAATACAGACCCAAACCGAGCGCATCAGGAATGGTTAAAATATCACTAAACAAAATCGCCGCATCCAACTCAAAACGGCGAAATGGCTGAATGGTGACTTCCGTCGCCAAATCGGTATTTTTACAAAGCGATAGAAAATCACCGGCTTGGGCACGGGTTTGTTTATACTCAGGCAAATATCGACCGGCTTGTCGCATCATCCACACAGGGGTCACATCCACAGATTCAAAACGCATGGCTCTTAAAATGCGGTCATTTTTTAACATCGGAAAGTTATGGGTCATGTCATTGCCTTCAAAAATAATCTTGGGTAAAAATACTATTGGGTAAAATAATATTGAATCAGTCTAAAATTAGTTAAATTTCAATCAAAAATTGTCGAAAATTATACGATAATCGCCATATTATCACGATGTACCATCACGTGGCGTTCCTCATTTTTACCCAAAATCGCTTCGATGTCGCTATTGCGTTTGCGAGCGATGCGCTTAGCTTCATTTGATGAGAAATCCACCTGACCGACCGCGATACGTACCCCTGTTTTATCAACGCACTCCACCACATCGCCCTCATCAAAATCACCTTGCACTTCAATCACCCCGACAGGCAATAAGCTTTTGTTATTTTTAATGATGGCATCCACTGCGCCATCGTCAATCACCAAGCGACCTGCCATACGCAGATGCGCGGCTAACCATTGTTTTTTGGCAATGCGTTTATCATCGTCATTGGTGGTGAGCATCGTACCTAAGGATTCCCCTTTGACCACGCGATTAATCACGTTATCGATGCTGCCGCTGACAATCACGGTGGGACAACCACCCATTGCCGCAAGCCTTGCCGCACGAATTTTGGTAATCATCCCGCCACGACCCAATTTGCCACCATCTCCCGCCACGTCAAACAAATAATCTGCCATTGCCCGTTCGCTCTTAATCAGCTTCGCATCCGGGTTGGTGCGAGGGTTATCGGTGAATACGCCTTGCTGGTCGGTCAATATAATGTATAAATCAGCTTTGACCATGGCTGCCACCATCGCACCTAGACTGTCATTATCACCAAATTTGATTTCATCGACACTGACGGTGTCATTTTCATTAATGACCGGTAGCACTCGCCATTCAAGTAGCTGATTTAACGTACTAGCGGTATTGAGATAACGATTTCGATTGGCAAGATCGTCATGTGTCAGTAGCAACTGCGCGCTTTGTACACCATACTGAATCAACGCCGACCACCAAGTTTCAATCAAGCCCATCTGCCCAATGGCGGCGCAGGCTTGCAAGGCTTGCAATTTTTTGGGGCGTTCTTCCAAATTCATCCGCACCACCCCTTCTGCCACTGCTCCTGAGGACACTAGCAATACTTGGTAGCCTTCATTATGCAGCTTGGCAATTTGCTTCGCCCATTCATAAATTGCGGTGCGATCCAAGCCTTTACCATTATTGGTCAGTAGCGATGAGCCAATTTTTACCACAATGGTGTTGGACTTAAGGGCTTTTTTAGTTGAGCTAGGTGAGGCGGTGGCAGTCATAAGTTGGCAGTCATAATCAGTCAAGTGCAATTTTTTAATCAAATTAAATGCCATAATGGCTTGGCTGAGCATTGTAACAATTTTTACTGGCTTTATAAATGCTAATTCGATGCCGGTATCCGTTAAATATCACATGTTTTTATCATACGCATTTTTATCCCAATTAAGTAGCAACCATTGGAAAAACAAATTGACATTGTCAACTAAAAAATATCGACTTGAGGTTTTCTCAATTTAGATGAGGATAACTTGCTATCAACATTGCTTTTATATAAATTTGCTCATCTTCATGGGCTACTGGGTTTATCAAATTTATGAAAAGAGCTGTTGTCACCACTTCCTCATCTTGTCTTGAAGCCCTCGGATTGTCGCAAGGCATGGACATTCTGCGCTTACACGTAAACATCAATAACGTTGATTTTATCGATGGTAAAAATATCACCAGTGAGCGTCTGGCAACCATCATGAAAACCAACCTCAAATCGGTAGCAAGGACATTTCCGCCATCCATCCATGAGATGCATCTGTTGTTTAATGATTTGATTGCTCGCGGGGTCACTGAGGTATTTGTTTGCGGTATCTCGTCCAAATTTAGCCAAACCTTACCCATGCTAGAAGAACTCAAAGTACATTATGCCAATCGTCTGCACATCTTTGTGTATGACACCAAAACACTCAATATTGCTGAAGGGGCGCTGGCGTACGAGGCAAAAGTGTTGATTGAGCAAGGTGAGTCGTTTGAAAACGTGGCAAAAAAACTTGACGATTTGCGACGTCGCAGTGAATTTTTATTTACCCTCAGTGACTTGGACTATATTATTCGCAACAAAAAATTGTCCGCCCCTGCCGCATTTGTTGCCAACTTATTTGATATCAAACCGATTATGCAAATTAATCAAATTGGTGAGATTGTCGCGGTGGAAAAAGTGCGCAAGCTTGAAAAAACCCTGACTACCATGGGAAAAACCGTCGAAAAACTTGCCGCAAATCAACCCGCGTTTATCTATTTGACAGATACGGGGCATCATGAAAGCACCGAGTATCTTAAATATTTATTGGCGACCCATTTTGGTTGGGATGATTTACCTGTCATTCGCGTGTCGACTATTTCACTTGCCAATCATGGCTTGATGGGAACAGGCATTGGGGTGTTTTATGGTGAATTACCCCACATTGTCAAAGCATTAAAAAAATGACCTGTCCTTATCTAAATTCAGCTAATAAAAAAGGTTAGCCCGCGCTAACCTTTTTAAAGCTATTTCAATCACCGCTAAGGTGCGTAGACCACTTCCACGCCATCATCGTCATCGTAGTCGTCGTCATCAAAATCATCTTCATCCAATGCGCGACCTTCACGCTCAGCTTTACGTTTGGCACGATACGCTTCTTTTTGCTCTTCCGTATTGGCGCGCACTTCCGCTTCCAGTCGTTCAAAACGCAACCGCTGACTTTCAGCAAAGTCAGGATCGGTTTCTTCCATCTCGCGCTCTTGCTCGATTTCGTTCATCAAATGCCAAACCACGGCATCAACCCCTTCCCCTGTGAGCGTGGAGGTACGAAAAACCATCCCTGTCCAACCAAGCTCTGCCACGATATGAGTGCAAAGTTGGTTTAATTCTTCTGCGGGCACTTGGTCGATTTTATTTAAAATCAAAATCTGTGGCAGTTTTGACAGCTCTGGCGAGAATTTTTCTAACTCATTAAAAATCACTTGGGCGTTTGCCACAGGGTCGCTACCATCAATGGGCTGTACATCGACAAGATGCAATAATCGACGGGTACGAGCGACGTGTTTTAAAAAGCGAATACCCAGTCCAGCCCCTTCAGAGGCGCCTTCAATGAGCCCTGGGATATCTGCCATGACAAATGAGCGGTGTTTACCCACATCCACGACACCTAGATTCGGTACCAAAGTGGTAAACGGATAATTGGCAACTTTGGGTTTGGCAGCAGAGACTTGACGAATAAAGGTGGATTTACCCGCGTTTGGCAGACCAATAAGACCAACGTCAGCCACCACTTTTAGCTCAAACTTCAAGACTTTTAATTCACCTGGAAAACCTGGGGTGGCACGTCGTGGTGCTTGATTGGTGGAGGTTTTAAAATGGGTATTGCCTTGCCCGCCGTCACCGCCTTTGGCAATCCTCGCCGTTTGCCCTTTTTTGGTCAAGTCCGCTAAGACCTCACCTGTTTCGGTATCAACCACGGTGGTACCGATGGGCACAGATAGATAGATATCATCTGCCCCACGACCTGAACAGTTTTTGGCACCACCATTTTCACCGCGTTTGGCATCATAGCGACGCGTAAACCGGTAATCGACGAGGGTGTTGGTGTTGTCGTCGCACACCACGTACACATCCCCGCCTTTGCCGCCATCACCGCCATCGGGGCCGCCTTTGGGGACGTATTTTTCTCGGCGAAAACTGACGATACCATTGCCGCCGTCGCCTGCTTTGACTGTTACGATTGCTTCATCGATAAAACGCATTGAAGACTTTCCTTAAATTCTTGAATAACCAAATATTATAGCATGAATTTTAGCAAGAAAAATTTGAACAATCGATGTTTAAAATTTTATCCAATAAAAAACCGCCCAAAATTGAGCGGTTTTGTCATCGTCCTTAACGCTTAGGAACACTTAGGCATTTTTTGCCATGGTTTCAGCGACACGCAATACTTGGGTGCTATAGCCCATTTCGTTGTCATACCATAGGTACATCACCGCGCGGTTCTCTTGAGCAAGCGTAGATTTGGCGTCCCAAATCGCCACTTTTTCACAGCCCACAAAGTCGGTAGAAACGGCTTCATCCGAATCTGAATAAGCAATTTGCGCTTGCCATTGTTCGCTCTGACTGGCTTCTTTGATAAAGGCATTGAGTTCATCGCTTGAATTGACCGGGTTTTTGAAATTCAAATTCAAAATCGCAAGGCTCACGTTTGGCGTTGGTACACGTACCGAGCTGCCTGACAATTTGCCTTTTAATTCTGGAATCGCTTTACTGACCGCTTTGGCAGCGCCTGTGCTAGTCATCACCATATTTAAGGTTGCAGCACGCCCACGACGCTCGGCTTTATGGTGGTTATCAACCAAGTTTTGGTCATTGGTGAACGCATGGATGGTTTCCATGTGACCGTTTTCAATGCCGTATTTATCGTTTAAGAGTTTGAGCGTAGGGGTAATCGCATTGGTGGTACAGCTTGCCGCTGATACGATGGTATCACTACCGATGGTGTCATCATTGACATTATAGACGATGTTTTTGATATCACCCGACGCTGGGGCAGTCAATAGCACTTTTTTGGCACCTTTTGACTGTAAATGCTTGCCAAGACCTGCTTCATCTTTCCATTTACCGGTGTTGTCGATGATTAAGGCATTGTCGATACCATAAGACGTGTAGTCGATTTCGCTTGGGTCAGCGGCATAAATGACTTTGATAAAACGACCGTTGGCGATGATACCGCTGTTTGCTTTATCCACCACCACTGAGCCATCAAACCAGCCATGTACCGAGTCACGCTCAAGCAAGCTTGCACGTTTTTCCAAATCGGCTTCACCGGCTGGACGGACGACGATGGCTTTTAATTGTAAGCCTTTGTCTGAGGCAGGACGGCTCATCAGCAAACGAGCCAAGATACGACCGATACGACCAAAACCGTACAACACGACATCTGTCGCAGGCACTTCGTCACCGCTGGTAAAGCTGTCGGCTTGTTTACCTGATTTGAGCGCTTGACCCAAGTCCACCGTGGTATGGCTTAGATTTTGGTCGTTTAACGCGGTGGCAAAGGCAAGTGTATCAGCGATGTTAAGGGCGTTTTTGTCATGATGAGCGATGATATCAACAAGGTTTAGCGCAATGCGGTTGCCAAAAAACAACACATTGACGCCTTTATTGGCTAGGGTATTTAGCTCAACTAACAACTGAACCGCTTGGGCTTCTTGATTTTTGCGAGTGGTGAGGTGGTCTTGGTAGAGATTGGCAGACATAGTATGACCTTTTTTTGTGAAGGAAAAATAAAATCTGTGGAAAATGCAGCAATAAATAAACGCCTAAATTGTAACGGAATTTAGGCGTTTTAGCAATTTTAAAGCAGGGTGTTTCAGCTAGCAAGCTTATCGGCTATTTTGTACGGTTTTTTGCAATTTACTGACATCGTAGCCTTGAGATTTTGCGGTAGCGACCATTGTTTGATAAGTGTCTTCATCCATCGTGGGCGTGCGTGACAAAATCCACAAGTATTTTTGATTTGGCGTACCCACCAACGCATGGTTATAATTGGGGTCTAAAGCAAGCACCCAATAGTCGGCTTTACCCACAGGCAACCAACGCAGTCCTTGCGGCAAGAAAGTAACTTTGAGTTTACTACCACTGTCGCCATTTTTGGTGGCTTCACCAATGCTTTGCATGGGTTTGCCATCTTTGCCCATACATTGGTTATTGACTTCCACCTTGCCTGTCGGTTGTAGGGTATAAGTGGCGGTGACATCACTGGCACAGTTACGCTGAAAAAACATCGGCAAACGGGCGATTTCGTACCATTTGCCCGCATAACGGTTTAAATCGACGCTTTGCACCGCCTGAGCTTTACCAACGCCTATGGGCTTGGCAGTGGTTTTGGTTGCGGTAGTTTTGGTGGGGGTGGTGGAGCAAGCACTCATCGCAAGCAATGTACCTGCAATACCTGCCACTGCTAGCGTTTTTTTACTCATTATTTTCATTGTCTATATCCCCTTATTTTGCTCAGTCTTACTGCGCATTAAAGTACTCATTTTAGCCCAAAATAAACGCTCAAACGGTGACTATTGGGGCATTTTTTGTCAGCCAGTTGTTACAACGAATGCGCTATTGTCAACCTGTTGGCTAGTTTTTATACCTTGTCGACCAATAACCGAATACCCGCGATTCCCATCGCCCCATGCTCATAGGCGGTGGCTAAATCTGCCTGCTCCAACCCGCCCAGCGCAAATACCGGTACATCACAGATTTTTGCCAATTCACTCAAGGTTTGCCAGCCCATGCCCCCACTTTGAAAGGTTTCTGGGTGTGTCGGTGTGGCTTTCACCGGGGATAAAAAGCAGCCCATCACAGTATGCGATGTTGCCAAGGTATTTAATCTGCTTAGGCTATGTTGGTCATGGCAACTGGCAAAATAGCGATAATTTTTTGATAAACTTGAGAAATCCAGCGTCATGAGTTGTTGGTGATTTAAATGTACCATGCCGTTTTTTAACCACGCATCTAAACGCTCAGGTAAGCACTTAAATAAGCACGCTAGTGTTGCATATTGAATAATCGGGGTGATATCCGCCCTTATCCTTAGTAAGCCATCAATCATAGCGGTGGCATTTTCATCGCTGGTTTGCGGGCGAAGATAACAATGGGCATCGTCGGGCAGTTTTTGGCTATAAAAATCAACCCACTTATCCACACCAATGAAGTGATCTAAGGGCTGCGTGATATAAATCGCATTGGGCAATTTTAACCACTCTAAAATGCGGGCATTGGCATCGGGCAGCGCGTACTGATTGGCGACCAAGTCTGACTGATGAACCCATGTGACGGCTTGACCTTCCTTGCCTTTACCTTCTTGCAAACCATCAAACTGCGCTTGACTCACTTCAATTTTAAAAACGTGCAATGCCACGGTTTTATCAGCATAATCATGGCGTATCACCCCCATTTTGACTGCGGTATTTTGCGCGATATCCAAGCCAATCTCTTCATGGACTTCACGGATTAACCCTTGTGTTGGGGTTTCATTTGGCTCAATTTTCCCCCCAACAAATTCATAGCGATTGCCTTGGTGTTGACTGGCATGGCGAAATCCCAGTAGATATTGATTGTTAAAATGTATCACCGCGACTGCCACATTGACGACTTTTGACATATTTTTCTCAAACTGTTGATTGTTACCCATTATAAAGCATTAAATTTGATGAAAAAGTGAAAAAAGTCACTTGACGACCCATTAAATATAAATGATAATCATTATCAATTAAAAACACTATTCGCCCATCTTACAGAGAAAAGGAGTATCCCATGCTACACTTATTAAATCGCGCCAATCTCATCCAACAAAGTTCCTTGCCTACGCTATATTCCAATCATTTATTTGCGCTGACCAAAGAGATTCGCATTCAGCATGACGGCGAAGAATACCGTCTTCGATTGACCCGTAATAACCGCCTAATACTCACCAAATAGTGACTTACCAAATAGTCCCGGTGAAATTGTTAATAAAAAAAGCCAATCTTCTTCAGAGTGGCTTTTTTAAATGGCTAAATTGATAGGCTCTGTTGCCAGTCACTGTGCGCAGTTACTGGCAACAATCACCTAAATTAACCCATGCGAATAGCCCCGTCCAAACGAATGACGTCGCCATTAAGATAGCTATTTTCAATGATGTGTACCACCAATTTAGCAAATTCTTCTGGATTGCCCAAACGTTTGGGAAAAGGCACGGCTTGCTCAAGACTGGTACGGGCAGCTTCTGGCAGGCTTGCCATCATCGGTGTGCCGAACACCCCTGGTGCGATGGTCATGATACGTATTTGATGGCGCTGCAGCTCACGCGCGAGTGGTAAAGTTAAGCCCACCACACCTGCTTTAGATGACGAGTAACTGCCTTGCCCCACCTGACCATCGAATGCGGCAATTGAAGCGGTGTTGATAATCACACCTTTATCTTCATTACTGTCTGCAGTATTTTTTGCCATCGCAGCCGCTGCCAGTCGCGCCACATTGAAAGTGCCGATGAGGTTAATTTCGATACCACGGGCAAAGGTGGTTAAATCGGCTGGATTGCCTTCTTTGTCCAGTAATTTTTGCACCACCACGATACCGGCACAGTTGATTGACCCTGATAATTTACCAAATTTGGTCACACCCGCCTCAATCGCATTTTTGACATCCGCTTCGCTGGTGATGTCACATTTTGCAAAAATCACGTTGTCGCCCAATTTCGCCACTAATTTCTCACCGGCGTCTTGGTTCAAATCGGCGATGATAACATTTGCGCCATGCGCCACCAAATAACGGGTTGTCGCTTCACCTAGACCTGACGCGCCGCCTGTGACCAAAAATGTATTATTTTGTACTTGCATTGTTTTTCCGTTAACCTGTTATTTTTTGTTGATAAAAAAAGCCTAGCTAACACTAGATACTCTTTTGGATAGGGAGGTAATTTTGATTAGTGCGCCACGCTCATGCTACGCAGCATAAAACGTTGCACTTTACCACTTGGGGTTTTTGGCAAGGCATCGATAAACTCAACGATACGTGGATACGCATGGGCAGATAACCGTGCATGCACCAAGCTTTGGATGTCTTTGGCTAACTCGTCATTAGCGGCATATCCGTCTTTGAGCACAACATAGGATTTGATGATGTGGCCGCGTATGTCATCTGGCACGCCAATCGCCGCGGTCTCGGCTACCGACGGGTGTTCCATTACCGTGTTCTCGACATCGGTAGGACCGACGCGATACCCTGCGGTGGTAATAATATCGTCATCACGCCCGACAAACCAAAAAGTGCCATCATCATGCTGCTCGACCATATCGCCTGTCAGATAATAACCATTTTCAAACGGATTTTTTTCGTTCCACGTATAGCCTTGGAAAAATAAGGATGGCGAGTTCGCCACATCAACGGCTAGTTGACCTTGGACGCCTGCGCCTAGTTCATTAAAGTTTTCATCGAGTACCGCCAAGCGATAACCTGGCAATGGCATACCCATTGAACCAATTGGCTGATCATGGGTTAACTTATGATGACAGCAGCACGCCATCCCCAATTCGGTTTGTCCATAATGGTCAAGAATAGATGCACCAAGATTGTCATTAATCCACGTCACCACTTCAGTATTTAACGTCTCACCCGCTGAGCTAATACGCGTCAATAGCGGTAACTCATCAGCTTTGTTGTCAAAAACACCGCTTGATTTCATCATACGAAATGCAGTGGGTGATGAGGCTAAATTAGTGATTTTATGGTTTTTGATAAAATCTAATGTATGCTTGGCATCAAACCCTGACTCATTAAAGTGGGTAGTAGCACCGACTAGCAAAGGTCCTGTAATCGCATAATACAAGCCATAGGCCCAACCTGGGTCAGCCATGTTCCAAAACTGATCATTATCGCTTAGACCCACTGCGTGTACCATATACAAATAAAATGCGGTTAGCGCTTTAAGTGGTACTGCCACACCTTTTGACTTGCCCACGGTACCTGAAGTAAACATTTGCAAGAAAGGATCTTCCCCTGTTAGCATCACAGGTTCAAAGTCTTCCCTTTGCGCTGCCATTAGGCTATCAAAATGCCAATCGCCATATTGTTTGGCGGCTTGCTCGCTGCCCACCATCACCATGTTTGGTAGTGGGTTTATGTCATTGAATTTTTCACGGTTATGGCTGTCGGTGAAAACCACTTTGGTAGCGGCTTTTTGAAGGCGGTATTCAATCGCTTGGATAATTTCAAGTATTATGATATGAATTGTATCGTTTTAAACATTCTACTGTTAACCAATAAACTTAAAAAAATGCGCTTTATAATGGCGCAGTTCACGAATCGAATCACGGATATCATCCAGTGCCAAATGATTTCCTTTTTTCTCAAAGCTTGACAAAATATCGGGGCGCCAGCGATAAGCCAGCTCTTTGACCGTTGACACATCTAAATTGCGGTAATGAAAAAACCGCTCAAGCGTCGGCATTTGCCGTGCCAAAAACCGTCTGTCTTGGCAAATCGAATTGCCACACATCGGTGAGCGTCCTGATTCGACATATTTACTCAAAAATGCAATGGTTTCGGTTTCTGCTTGAGCCATCGTCACGTTACTACGGCGAATACGGTCAATTAGTCCCGATTGCCCATGTTGGCGCGTGTTCCAATCATCCATGCTGTTGAGCACAATGTCAGGCGTATGGATGGCAAACACAGGACCTTCGGCTAAGATATTGAGTTCACTGTCAGTCACTATCGTCGCTATCTCGATGATGGTATCGTTGAGGGTATCTAGACCTGTCATCTCAAGGTCAATCCAAATCAGATGTTTTTTATCAACCGCCATACTGTTGCCTTTTCATACTCTTTAACAAATAATCCGCCATCTTAGCAGATTTTACAGGTAAAATATCGGTTTTGTTGGCGATTGCTCAGGCGTGCTCATGTAGCGAGTCTAAAGATATTGCAAAATTTTATAAGGTGTTAGTATGGTAAAAAATCCCCTAGTGGCTGATGTAGTGGATAGCGTATGGCGTTAATCCGTAAACGTAAACTCACTGACCAGCAAACCCGCCGCATCCAAAAACAACAAAAATCCCAGCAAGTGCTGGACGATGCCCAGCTGATGGATGGCATTGTTGTCGCAAACTTCGGCAAGCAGCTCGAAGTCCAAGCCACTAGCCTACCGCAAACCCTGCCTGAAAAACCGATTGTCGCCGCTGACGAGCCAGAACCGTTTTGGCAACCCATCACCCTGCACAGTGTTTGGCGTTGTCACACCCGTACCAACTTGCCACTGATTGCCACTGGGGATAAAGTCCGCTTTGTCGCTGACCCAAATACAGGACTTGGGCGCATTGAAGCGATTTATGATAGACAAAGCATCATCAACCGCCCCGACCGTTATCACAAGCTCAAACCCATCGCCGCCAATGTCGATATTTTAGCAGTCGTATTTGCGCCGCTGCCGCTACCGTCTGCCCAGCTGATTGATCGGTATTTGGTGGCTTGCCATCACTCAGACATCACGCCATTGCTGATTTTAAATAAAGCCGATTTGTTGGCAGATGGCAGTCATAGCGAAGTGTTAGAGCTACTGTCAGCCTATCAACAGCTTGGCTATGCCACCTTGGTGACCCAATCTAATGGTGATTTAACTGAGCTAAAAAACACCGTTGCCGGCAAGAACGTGATTTTTGCGGGTCAATCAGGGGTTGGCAAAAGCAGCTTGGTCAACCAGTTATTGCCTGACGCGGGACAATCAGTCAATGAAATTTCAACCATTTCACAGTTGGGTCAACATACCACTACCACTAGTCGATTTTTAGCGTTTGACCCGATGGCGCTCAGCAAAGGTGCCATTATTGATACGCCCGGTATTCGCGAATATGGGCTTTGGCATTTGACCCCTGATGATATTTTGCAAGGCTTTATCGAGCTTGCGCCGCTTGCACCCTACTGCCGTTTTCGCGATTGCAAACATACCGAGTCCACGCCCAATTGTGCGATGTGGCAGGCGGTGACAGACGGGCAAGTGCTAGCAAGGCGGGTGGATAATTTGGTGCTACTGCAACAAGAAGCGGCCTCGCAGGATTTTTAAGCTTGCGATTTTAGACTAAATATTAGACTAAATAAAAGTTTCTTAAAATTGACAACTACCGTTATAATACAGTCAATTTTTTATGGGCAATCAAACGATAATTTTGACGACATGCCCCTGTGGAGGATATCTTGGAACGTTGGTTTGAGTTTATGGGTCATCACCCATTTTTATTTGGCACCATGTTTGTGCTAATTGTGCTATTTTTTATGCTTGAGAACAAACGCGGCGGCAAAAAAATCAATCCAAATGCAGTGGGCTTGATGGTCAACAACCAAAACGCTCAGCTGATTGATATCCGCCCACGAAAAGATTTTGAAAAAGGCTATATCAAAGGCAGCCGCAATATCCCGTTTACTGAGCTAAAAGATCACGTTGACGCACTTCGCAGTGCTGACCATCCTATTATCATCGTTTGCCAAATGGGTATGACCGCGGGTACTGCAGTGGCAATGATTGGTAACGACAACGTGTATCGTCTCGATGGTGGTATTACCAATTGGCAAGCCGCAGGTTTACCTTTAGTGGTAGAAAAAACCGTGCCCGGCAAAACCAAATAAGATTGGTTGGCTGTTCACAATTTGAAATTTAAATCGCCAAGCCCCATAACCATCAATAACGCTTTATTATCTCATCGGTATCTGATAATAAGCTTTTAACCCATTTTAAAAAATCCAGAAATAAGGAGATTGTTATGGCTATGGTGAAAATTTATACCACACCGACTTGCCCCTACTGTATGCAAGCTAAAATGCTATTAAAAAACAAAGGTCAAGCATTTGAAGAAGTTAACATGTATGATGTGACCACAGAGGAACGTCAGGCATTGGCGCAAAAAACCAATAATTACCGCACAGTACCGCAAATTTTTATTGGCGATAATTTCATTGGTGGTTATGATCAACTTGCTGGTCTTGAGCGTCAAGGCAAACTTGATGGTCTATTAGCGGATTAATTGTTCGCAGATTAAAAAACTTTACTAGATAAATCACCCACATTATAAATACAGTTGATAGTTTTTAAACAAAGTTAAAGCTGTCATATTGTTATAATCCACGTAAAAACAGTTAATTGAGGACACTATCATGGCAGACGAACAAAACTTACCACAACTGGCGCTAGAACGTATCTATGTTAAAGATATGTCATTAGAAGTACCGGGTGCAGATGTATTTACCCGTGAATGGCAACCAGAGCTTGATATCAACCTATCAAGTGCCGCTGAAAAATTGGACGATGACCACTACCAAGTAATATTAACCGTTAATGTGACTGCCAATAACGGTGGGGAAACCGCGTTTATCGCAGAAGTACACCAAGCGGGCATCTTTATGTTGCAAAATATCCCTGAAGAACAATTGGGCGCAATTTTAGGTGCATATTGTCCAAACGTATTGTTCCCTTATGCCCGTGAAGTGGTCAGTGACATTGTGACCCGTGGTAGTTTCCCACAATTGTTACTTGCGCCAGTCAATTTTGACCAAGCCTATCAACAAACGCTTGAGCAAGGTAACTAATTTTTTTAAAGTTAACTATTTTAAAGCTAACTAATTTTTAAGTGTCAAAAATTAAGAGCAGGATAACCCCTGCTCTTTTTTTATGTAAATTTAAGGTAAATCGTTAGGACTTGGTGCGCCATTTGGTGATGCTTTGGCTAAAGGCATGGGTGCTTTGCTGATAATCCTGCAGCGCTTGATAAAGTTGTGTCGCTCGTTCAAGGTGTGTGATAATCATGGGGTTTTCCAATCCCAACCAATTGGGCTCATATGGATTAAAGCATGAATGATTAAAACGACAAACCGCTTAATCAAATAAACGCTTAATCAAATAGACATAGGTAGCAAATGATGTTGAATCAAGCAGCGATGAGCGAAGTATCCAATCCGTGCCGTGTGGCGTGTGTCACAGGTGGCGCCAAACGAATTGGTCGGGCGCTTGTGCTGGCACTGCACCAAGCCAATTATAATATCATCATCCATTACCACACCAGCGAATCAGAAGCCATGGAACTTGTTGATTACTGTAATGCCATTCGCCCACAGTCAGCAAAAAGCGTGCAAGGGGATTTAGAGGATTTTGAAACGTTGCCACAATTGACTTGGCGCATAATCAACAGTTTTGGTCGATTGGATTGTTTGGTTCATAATGCCTCACGCTTTTACCCGACGCCCTTTGGTCAAATCTCTCAGCAAGACTGGCAAAATTTATTTTTGACCAATGCGCAAACCCCGTTATTTATCAGCCAATATTTATACCCTTATCTAAAAAAATCGCAAGGCTGCATTATCAGCATTTTGGACATTCACGCCAATGGCAAGCCATTTGGGGGTTATACAGTCTATAACATGGCAAAAGCCGCGCACCAAATGATGGTGCAGTCGCTAGCAATCGAACTAGCGCCCGATATCCGCGTCAATGGTATCGCGCCGGGTATTAACATTTTACCCATAGAGGGCTCTGAGCAAGCGCTCACCGCTGAAACGATTGACAAAATCTGCCGCGCCGTACCGTTAAAAAGAATTGGCACACCGCAAGATATCGCGCAAGTGGCGGTATTTTTGGCAGCTGCCCCGTATATCACAGGGCAGATTATTGCAGTGGATGGCGGGCGTGGTTTGACCTTAGCTGGCAATGAAAGCAGGCAATGAAAATAGCTAATCACAGCCGGCAGCCAGAGCAGGTAACGAAAGCAGGTAAAGCACCCGACTAGCCGCAACGCAGCAAACTTTTGAAGTTTTGAATAACGTTTAATGATGTTTTTTGAGTAATTCCATTAATTCTGCTGGAATGTCATCCTCATTGCTGGCGCCATTTTGATTAGCGTCGTCATTGTTTTGGTCAAAGTTTTGTGACGTGGGTAGCTCGGTCAAAGCCTCTTGGGGTTGTCTTTCGCC
>ERZ1023267.17-NODE-17-length-79058-cov-9.251902_pt1 | contig 79058 bp, 83 predicted proteins | sample MGYA00520905_ERZ1023267 | MGnify/ENA primary metagenome ERZ1023267 (study PRJEB32759, sample SAMN07749868) | skin metagenome | biome: transportation; feature: city; material: polyester macromolecule | host: Homo sapiens | place: Hong Kong:ISLAND line | collected...
CCTGACAGCCAATACAGCACCGCACATCTTTGACCTGTTGTTTCAGTGGTTTTGGCTGCTTCATGGGCGATAGCTTTGGGTGGCAAATAGATGGCAAATTTCATCTCCGTGTGTGTGGTAGCACTGGTATGCTGCCACACTTGTAGGTCACCACCGTGCAATTTATGCGATTCAATTTTTTTCATGGTGAATTTCCCATTCTTTATAATGCCAAGTTTGGTAATGGTTTAGTAATGCAACACTGAACGAATGGACTCACCTTTATGCATCAAATCAAATGCGGTATTGACATCTTCAAGACCCATAGTATGGGTGACAAAAGGTGCCAGTTGGATATCACCGTGCATGGCTTGCTCCACCATACCTGGCAGCTGCGAGCGACCTTTCACCCCACCAAATGCAGAGCCTAACCAGCGGCGACCTGTCACTAGTTGGAACGGACGAGTGGAAATCTCTTGACCTGCAGCCGCGACACCAATAATCACGCTTTGACCCCAGCCACGATGCGCGCATTCAAGTGCCGAGCGCATGACATTGACGTTACCGATACATTCAAAACTGTGATCCACACCCCAACCTGTCATCTCAACAATCACTTGTTGAATGGGTTGGTCATAATCTTTTGGATTGACAAAATCGGTCGCGCCAAACTCACGGGCTAACTCAAATTTGTCGGGGTTGGTATCAACCGCAATAATGCGTCCTGCTTTGGCAAGTTTGGCACCTTGAATCACAGCAAGCCCAATACCACCAAGCCCAAATACCGCCACGCTGTCGCCTTCTTGTACTTTAGCGGTATTTTTTACCGCACCTAGTCCTGTGGTGACGCCGCAACCTAATAGACAGACTTGCTCAGGATTGGCTTCAGGATTGATTTTAGCAAGCGATACGTCAGCAACGACAGTATATTCACTAAACGTCGAACAGCCCATGTAGTGATAAATTGGCTGACCTTGATAGCTAAAACGGGTAGTACCATCAGGCATCACGCCTTTACCTTGGGTGGCACGCACTGCGACGCATAGATTGGTTTTGTCACTTTTACAAAATAAACATTCACCACATTCAGCCGTATATAGCGGAATGACATGATCACCAGGTTGTACACTGGTTACCCCTTCACCGACTGCCATCACAATACCTGCGCCTTCATGACCCAAAACCGCTGGAAAAACCCCTTCAGGGTCATCGCCACTCAAGGTGAATGCGTCCGTGTGGCAAACGCCCGTATGGGTAATTTTGACGAGTACTTCACCTTTACGCGGTGGCTCGACGTCGATTTCGACGATTTGTAATGGTTCTCCCGCAGCAAAAGCTACCGCAGCACGCGATTTGATAGGTTTGGTAAAATCTAATGGCGCTGTGGCCGCAGTCATATCAGTCATCGGTTTATCCTTGTTATATTGGTTTTATTAAAAATGCCTTTGGTCGGCATTATAACATAACCCATTATCGCATGATTAAGCTCAAAATTGTAAGCAATTGGGTTTAATTAAATCATCATTAAAATTAAAAATTTGAATTGGATTTTTAAAAATATTTAACAAGAAAATTTTGCCCATACCTTACAAAAAGTCATCGATAAAACGCCCGTTAAAAGAGTAGTGATTATCACGTTGGGTGATTTGCTAGGCGTTAAAGGCAAGTTTGTCAATCTTGGCGTCAAATATGTCAAAAAACTGGTAGCACCTTACCAAATTGACAACAACTATCAGCCGTTACGCTTAAGTCAGGTATTAGCAGCTGCTCAAAATTTACCTTATCAACCGCCAAATAAATCACTGGATGATGTTGCCTTTATTCAATACACAGGCGGCACCACAGGCAGGCCCACGTCATTATGCATTTATTGAACAATTGCCCAAAACCGCGGTTGGCAAAATTCAAAAGACTCAATTACGACTGATTGATCAATAGGGCTTTTTACCGCTTTTTACGCCATTTTTCTTTATACAACCGCTTAATACAAGCGCTTAGATAAGCTGGGGCAACCTGATAGACTAGAACAGGCTGGGCATTTGATGGCTAGTGTAAATCACTTGTCACTATTTTATCAACTTTTCAGCCTGTTTTTTCAATCATCACTTTTTTATTCAATGATACTTTTACATTTAACAATCATCCATAGGGTTTTTTAAGCAACCCTATGATCATTAAGCACATTTTCTCAGTCTAACCGACACGGTTTTAAAGGCAGGCATGCCTGATTTTTTATCAAAATCTGTCATCGCAATCAGTGGATTGGCTTCAGGGTAGTACATGGCTAGATTGCCTTTAGGGATATCATACAAAATGACTTGAAAGCCTGTGACTTTTCGCTCAATACCATCGCCGTATTCACTTTGGATAGTCACCTTATCACCTGCTTTTAAATCCAATCTATCAGCATCATCAGCATTCATAAAAATTACTTGCCGCGTGTCAAAAACGTTGCGATAGCGGTCATCCAACCCATAAATGGTGGTATTGAATTGGTCATGAGAACGGATACTGGTTAGTGTTAATAAATCATCGGGCTGAGCCGTCAATTTATCTGCATAAATCTCGGTTAACGGTGTAAAGAAAAAGGTGGCTTTACCAGATTGGGTCTGCCATTCATAACGGTTGGCAGGATGCGGTAGATGAAAGCCTTGTTTGGTATAGACTTTTTGGTTAAAGTTATCAAAGCCTTCAATGGCTTTAGCAATGTCATTACGAATTCGGTCGTAATCTTCTACATACCAAGCCCAACGAATCGGGCTATGCCTAAGTGTAGCCGCAGCGATACTTGCGATAATCTCAGTTTCAGCGCGCAATTTATGTGAAACAGGCTGACGCGCTCCTTGTGACAACACCACATTACACATGGAATCTTCAATACTAATGTATTGGTTATTGTCGCCTTGCTTATCAATTTCTGTTCGTCCTAAACAAGGTAAAATAATGGCTTCTTTACCATGAATCAAGTGGCTACGATTGAGCTTGGTCTGTATCTGTACCGTTAACTCACAGCCGCGAATACCCGCTTCTGTACGTGCTTTATCGGGGGTTGCCACTGCAAAATTGCCCGCTAGGCTCATAAATACTTTAACCTTGCCTTGTTGCATGGCTTCAAGGGTCTCTACAACGTTATAGCCATGCGCTCTAGGGGACTTAATGCCAAAAACTTTGTCGATTTGATCAAGTAGCTTATCTGAAGGCTTGTCCCATACACCCATGGTACGGTTACCTTGAACATTACTATGCCCACGAATCGGCGCAAGTCCCGTCCCTGTCTTGCCAATATGCCCCATAACCAAGGCTAAATTTGCCAATATATGCACATTGTCCGTACCATGACGATGCTGGGTGATGCCCATACACCATGTTAAAATAGGACGTTTACTCTCTCGATAAAGCTGGGCTAGTTGCTCAATTTGCTGCGCGTCTAACCCTGTAATATGATAAATGGTTTGCCAATCGGTCGCCCTTACCCCTGCAATCATTTCATCAAAGCCTACGGTCTGGGCTTGAATAAAGTCATGATCAAAAATAGCGGCTTTACCGTTATCCCGTGCCTCGCGATCCCAATTATCTAAATGCTTGAGTATGCCCGTCATTAACGCATAGTCTGAGCCAATGTTTAGCTGGAAAAAATAGTGACTAAGTGGCGTGCTACCATTTGTCAGCATTTGGCTTGGGCGTTTTGGATCTTGAAAACGGGTAAGTCCCCGCTCTTTAAGCGGATTAATCACAATGATTTTGCCACCACGCTCAGCGACATTTGCCAATGTTTCTAGCATACGTGGGTGATTGGTACCTGGATTATGCCCAAAACTCCACACGCTGTCACAATGCTCAAAGTCATCCATTACGATGGTTGCTTTACCTAAGCCGATACTATCTTTTAACCCCACACTGCTTGCTTCATGGCACATATTGGAGCAATCTGGCATATTGTTCGTGCCATAGCATTTGGTAAATAACTGATACAAAAACGACGCTTCATTACTGGCTCGACCAGAGGTATAAAAGACAGCTTCATTCGGGTCATCCAATCGATTGAGATGACTGGCAATCAACTGATAAGCAGCTTCCCATTCGATGGGTTCGTACTTATCAGTCGCCGCATTGTACTGCATAGGCTCAGTCAAGCGTCCTTGGTTTTCCAAGAAATAATCACTTTGCGCGAGCAGTTCAGTGACGGTATATTTGGCAAAAAAATCAGCCGTCACGGTTTTTTTGGTGGTTTCAAATGCCGTTGCTTTAGCCCCATTTTCACAAAAATTAATGGGCTTTTTTTTGCCGTTTGGAAATGCACAACTTGGGCACTTAGTGCCAAATGGCTGATTTAGGTCTAATAATGTGATTGGCGCACGGGTCAATGCCTGCTGCTTTCGCATATTACCTTGCACGGCTATCAACGCACCCCAACCCCCAGCTGGCCTAATAAGCGCATCAAGTTTATTATCGGTTTGGTTCAAATCGGTGGTATGAGTCAAACCATGAGGAAGATTGACATAGTCAAAAATTTGATTCGTCAACGTATGGAAGGGTTGCATTAATCGCATGGCGTTTTCCAAAATATTTGAGGAGAGATAAATTAGAAACCTTTGCACTAACAAATAAACAAAAGTTTGTAAAAGTGATATAATACAGTAAAGTCAAAAAGATAGCAAAAGACACGAATATGGCATGGAAACAAACAGGGCAACTCTCCCTAGCAGACAGTCTCATTAACGCTCACAAAGCCATCAAAGAATTAGATGAACTACATAACCTAATCAACTGGCAAACTATCGAGCAAACCTTACGCCACGTTCATAGCAGTGATCGTGGCGAAAGTGCCTTTCACCCTGTCATCATGTTTAAAATCTTACTACTACAAAAACTCTATAACCTATCCGACCCAGCCATGGAAAAACAACTGGCAAGAGATTTACTATTTCGTCGCTTTGTTGGTCTATCGCTTACCGATAACGTACCCGACCACAGCACCATCTGGCGATACCACAAACACTTAGGTGAACTTTGACTCATTGAACCCTTATTCAACCAAATCAGTCAACAACTAGCCGAGCAAAATATCATCATCAAAGCAGGCAGTGTTAGCATCATTGATGCCAGTATCGTTGAAGCCAAAAACAAACGAGCTAAAAAAGGCAAACATACCGACAATACCCAAGATAACGAAGCTGCCTACGTCAGTAAAAAAGACAGCACAGGCAAAGTAAAAACCACCTACGGCTTTAAAATCCATCTTAATTGTGATGAAGACAGCTTTGTCAAAAAGATTCAAACTACCCCAGCCAATGTCCATGATTCACAATGTTTTACCACGCTTTTAACAGGTGATGAATCTGCCGTTTACGCCGACAGTGCGTATAAAAGCCAAGCCCATGACAACTATCTTGCCGAGCATGAACCGCCTATCAACAATCATATCCATGATAGGGCATGGCGTAATACACCACTTACCGAACAACAGAAACGTACCAATACCCAAAAGAGCCAAACCAGAAATACGGTAGAACGGGTATTCGGTCATTTTAAATTATGGGATGAGCAAGGCTCGTCATCTTGGCTTAATGCAATTTCATACCCGTACATTGCTTGCTAGCATTGTGCATAATTTAAAAACTGCCCTAGGTTTGAAGCGAAAATACGGACTATCTTAGGATTATTGTGTCTGTTGGTTGGCAAAACTAGCCAATAGACGTTAATTTACTGCAATTTAGGAGACTTTTATGCCAATTCGGTGACTTTTTTCGCTTTTTTAACACCAATTCCAGTTTTTAGTTGAGTTTGAAATTGGTGTCGAGAGATAGTCGCTGGTTTGTGCAAAGGTCTCTAACAATTAAAAAACCATGAAAAAATGCCTGTAACTACAGACGTTTTTTCAATTTTGGTAAGCCATTAAGCTAAGCAGGCTGTTTATCAGCTTTAACCACATTGATAAGGTTATCAACCACCTCTGGTTCTGCCAAGGTTGAAGTATCGCCTAAACCTTCAAATTCATGCGCGGCAAGTTTACGCAGAATACGGCGCATGATTTTACCGGAGCGCGTTTTTGGTAAGGCTTCGACCAAGTAGAGCGAGTCTAAGTTGGCGATTGGACCAATCTCACCACGGACATGACGGTTGATTTCACCTTTAAGCATTTCGCTTGGCTCTTCGCCCGATTTTAAGATGACGTAAGCGGCAACGCCTTGACCTTTAAGCTCATGCGGCATACCGACAATAGCCGCTTCAGCGACGGAAGGATGCGATACTAACGCACTTTCAATCTCTGCCGTACCTAGGCGGTGACCAGAGACGTTTAAGACATCATCCACACGACCTGTGATCCAATAATGACCGTCTTCATCGCGCAGGGCACCATCACCTGTGAAGTAAGCGCCTGGATAGGTGCTAAAGTAAGTTTCTAAGAAGCGTTTATGGTCTCCCCAAATGGTACGCATTTGACCTGGCCAACTGTCTTTGATGATTAAGTTGCCTTCGGCAGCACCCGTTAATTCAGCACCTTCGGCATCGACAATCGCTGGCTTGACGCCATACAGCGGATTCATCGCGGAGCCTGGTTTGAGATCAACCGTATTGGGGATTGGCGTCATCAAAATACCCCCGGTTTCAGTTTGCCACCAAGTATCGACAATCGGACAACGTCCTTCGCCCACCACGTTATAGTACCAGTTCCAGGCTTCAGGATTGATAGGTTCACCCACTGAGCCCAACAGACGTAAGCTGGAACGGTTTGATTTACGGACGTAATCATCGCCTTCTTTCATCATCGCGCGAATGGCGGTTGGCGCAGTATACAAGATGGTAACGTCATGCTTATCAACGATATGACCGATACGCGCCCAATCTGGGTACTGTGGCACCCCTTCAAACATCACGGTCGTTGTGCCGTTGGCAAGCGGTCCATACACCACATAGGTGTGACCTGTGACCCAGCCCACATCCGCGGTACACCAAAATACGTCATTGTCTTTGATATCAAACACGTCACGGAAGGTGGATAGCGCATAGGTCAAATAACCACCGGTGGTATGTAACACGCCTTTAGGCTTGCCAGTTGAGCCTGAAGTGTAAAGCAAAAATAACGGGTCTTCGGCATTCATTGGCTCTGGTGGACAGTCTTCAGAGGCATTGTCGATTAAGTTGTGATACCAAATATCGCGGCGTCCGCTCATTGGGATGGATTCACCGGTACGGTACACCACAATGACCTTTTCAACACATTCGGTGCCGTCATGGTCTAGCGCACGATCCACATTTTGTTTAAGCGGCGTATGTTTACCGCCACGCACAGATTCATCAGCGGTGATGACAATTTTTGATTGGCTATCGATGATACGGCTGGCTAGACTGTCTGCTGAAAACCCGCCAAATACCAATGAGTGAACCGCGCCAATCCGCGCACAAGCCAGCATCGCAACCGCCGCTTCAGGAATCATCGGTAAATAAATGGTGACGCGGTCGCCTTTTTTGACGCCTTTACGACGCAGTGCGCTACCAAGGCGGCATACTTCTGAATGTAGCTCTTTGTATGAGATGATTTTGTGAAGTGATGGGTGATCGCCTTCCCAAATAATCGCAGGTTTGTAAGGGTTTTCAGCGACATGACGGTCAAGGCAGTTGACCGATAGATTAAGCTCACCATCTTCAAACCATTTAATGCTAAAATTGTTTAGGTCATAATTGACGTTTTTGATTTTGGTGGGTTTTTTTATCCAATCAATCCATTCAGCGCGTTTTGCCCAAAACGCTTCGTTATTTTCGACAGATTCTTGATAGGTCTCGGCGTATTTTTGGGGAGTGGTGTTGGCTTTAGCGGCAAATTCAGCGCTATGAGGGTAGCTCTTCATAAAACATTCCTTGTTATGACAGGGGGGTGGGGTAATACTCTAAATGGCTACGAACTGACAAACGGCTCAAATAGGTAGCGGGCTTAACTTAAAAAACAACATTTTCACGTTGATAAGCTAACATTGACAAGTTGGCAGTAACACGGGCTAGCAACAGAGCGATAAAACGAGCCATCAATAAACGTCCGCTCACTATGAAAATGCAATACAATCTAATCCTTGATTCTAGAGTGCCTTTTCCTTAGTTTGGCAAAAAATCACAAATTTTGCAATGTTACTCAGGATATTTTTAAGGATATTTTTTCAGATCTTGGACAAATATCTTTATTGTAAGCGGATTCTCATTTGGTCTTTTACTTGATAAATAGCGGTCATCATGCAGCAACAACATACTTCATCAAATACTTCACCAAAGATTGACACGGTTCAAAATCACGCTGGGTCAACAAACGCACCGTCCACGTTTGCGTATGATGTCATCATCATCGGGGCAGGGGCATCAGGGCTCTTTTGTGCATTGACAGCGGGCAAGCGCGGACGGCGGGTACTGGTGGTAGATCATGCCAATAAAGCGGGCAAGAAAATCCTTATGAGTGGCGGTGGGCGCTGTAATTTTACCAACTATGACATTGAGCCCAAGCATTATTTAAGTAGCAATCCGCACTTTTGCAAATCAGCATTGTCACGCTATTTAAATTGGGATTTTATTGGCATGGTTAGCCAGTATCAGATTCCCTATCATGAGCGTGAGCATGGGCAACTGTTTTGTGATACCTCTGCCAATGATATTTTGCAAATGCTACTGACTGAGTGCCGCGCCAATCAAGTAACTATTCAACTAAAAACCACCATCCAGCAAATCCAAGCGTTACCCGACAATACGGGGTTTGTCTTAACTGTCAATCAACCAGCTAGTCAACAGCCTCATCAACAGGCTAATCAACCAGCCAATCAAAAAAGTAGCGAGCAAACCTTAACTTGTCACTCATTGGTAGTCGCCACAGGCGGGCTGTCAATTCCGACCATGGGTGCGACAGGATTTGGTTACCAAGTAGCGCAGCAATTTGGGCATACCATTGTGCCAACATCGGCAGGACTAGTACCCTTTACCTTTACCGATAAGATTGGCGATGCGATTAAATCGTTATCGGGGGTTAGTTTTGAGGTCATTGCGTTTAACGAGCGCATCAGTTTTAGGTTGCCCGTGCTATTTACCCATCGCGGTTTATCCGGGCCTGCGATGTTACAGCTATCGAATTATTGGCAGGTGGGCGAGCCGATTTTTATCAATTTATTCCCAAACCTTGATATGGCAGCATTTTTAGCCGAGCAAAAAAAACAGCATCCAAAACAGCTGATTAGAACCGTGTTAAATGACCAGATAGGCGCGGCGGCGCTACCTAAAAAAGTGATGGCTACTTTGCAAAATTTATTGTGGCAAGACATGGCTGAGACTGAGCTTGCCAATATCAAAGACGAGAAGTTAGCGCAGCTTGGTGAGCAGCTCAATGCTTGGCGTTTGACGCCATCAGGCACTGAAGGCTATCGTACAGCTGAAGTCACACGCGGCGGCGTTGCCACCGATAAAGTCTCCTCAAAAACCATGCAAAGTCAGTTACAACCGAATTTGTATTTTATCGGCGAGGTGCTCGATGTTACTGGTTGGCTAGGTGGCTACAATTTCCAATGGGCTTGGGCAAGTGGGTTTGTGGCTGGCGAATTGGTTTAGCTATAAATATAAAATGAAAGAGGTTTAGCTATAAAATGGTTTAGGTTTGAAGTGGGTTAAGTATTGATAAACCTAAAAAAATGGTTAAAAAAGGCATCAGTGAAATGCCTTTTTTATTTTAACGCATTTATTTTAATCAAGTTTGGTGGGTGTTTAGTGTTGGCGCGCAATCGGTTGTTGCAGTGCTTGAGGTAACTCAAGAATGGTCAGGTTACTGGCGGCAATATCATCGGGACGTGCCACCACCAAGGCTTCAAAACCTGTGTCAGTAGCAATGCTATTGACCACATCCACGTTGCCAATTTTTTCACCTGCGTTAGGTATATCACCGGTACCTGCTACGCGGTGGAGCCAAGCTTTTGGGCTGGCCTTAAAATATAACCGTGCAATGATTTCTTGACCTAAATAACAGCCTTTATCGTAGTCAACGCCGCCTTGTTGGTGTAGACGTAACTCTTGGGGTTGCCACAAGCCTGCGGTGGCTTTGACAATCCAGTAATTGCCTGTAGCAATACTCGCTTTTTGCCATGCTTTGCGGTTAGCGTCGGTGTCAGAGCCATTCTCTGATTCGCTAAAACTAGGTACCCCATTGTCAACAACCGCAAAAATATCACGTGGGTTTGATAGGGTGAGTTTTGAGAACGCCGCATATTTTTTGATATGGTTGGCAAACTCATCGGCACAGTCTTGGCTGATGACGATTTGGTAAGCGTCATCCGCTATTTTTCTAATCCAAATACCCAGTGCAACGCGCCCTTTGAGATTACTAATCGCGGTCGCTTGGAATTGGTCGCTCAGTTTGGTGACGTTGCAGGTTAATTGTCCTTGCAAGAATTTTTGGGCATCGGTGCCGGTTATATCAAAGACGACGAAATCTGTCATGGTGGCTCTCTTTTTATTTGCTAAAAAAATTATAATCAAAGTTTTGCACAATTGGGCTCGGACTGCAATCATGCTTTACTAGCTTATGCTTGACTAAGTACTGTTACTAGGTCATTTGTCAGAGGGTTTGTCTGTGCTGGCTGATTACTATTATTGGGGTGACTTATCGCGTACAATATCCCACCTAACGACTGTTAAATTTTTTCTAAGATAATTGAGCGTGTGCTATGAGTTTACCTGCCTGTCCCCCATGCCCCAAGTGTAAAGAAAATTATACATACCAAGATGGCGATTTATTGATTTGCCCGATGTGTGGCTTTGAAGCAGAACAGCAGGCATGGCAAGCGGGCGAAACCGAAACAGCCAGCGAACAAGTTATTAAAGATGCCGTCGGCAATGTGTTACAAGATGGGGATAGTGTGACGGTTATTAAAGACTTAAAAGTCAAAGGCGCAAGCACGCCCATTAAAGTTGGCACCAAAGTCAAATCCATTCGCCTGCTCCATGATGCTACCGATGAGCATGATATTGATTGTAAAATTGACGGTTTTGGCGCGATGAAACTCAAATCCAGCGTCGTCAAAAAAGCCTAGCTTGGGGAGGGTTTGGGCTTTGTTTGGGGCTTTGGGTATGCAACAGATATTGACACCCAAAGCTTATCCTCTGTTGCCGTAAAACCACCGACTTCAGGCGGTGGATATAAGGCAACTCCGCAATCATGCTTACACACAGATGGTATTTAGTGCGGTGTATTTTGCTGTTCAATGTACTGGCGTATAATTTCAATTGGAGCACCGCCACAACTACCTGCAAAATAACTAGGCGACCACAACGCTTCTCCCCATAACTGCTCTTTAATAGACGGATATTCTTTTTTACGCAATAACCGACTAGACACGCCTTTCAAGCTATTCACCAAACTAGAAATAGCCACTTTAGGCGGATAAACCACCAATAAATGCACATGGTCGCATTCACCATCAAACTCAACTAATTGTGCCTCAAACTTCGTACAAACTTCCTCAAAGATGGCTTGCATATCGTCTAAAATCTCTTTAGTGAATACTTTTCTGCGGTATTTAGCCACAAAGACCAAATGTACATGAAGATTGTAAACAACGTGCCTACCACGTCTTAAATCGTTTGACATATAATTAGACCAACTGTAAAATAAAAAAATCCAATTATACTTAAACCCATGAAAACACTCAAGTTGCGCATACGAGACAAACACATAGCGAAGCTTAACCGCCTAAGCGGTTCGGTCAATTTCGTGTGGAACTATGTTAATGACTTGAGTTATAAGCACTTACAAAAGACTGGTAAATTCTTTAGTGCTTACGACCTAAACGAATATACCAAAGGTAGCGGTGAATTACTTGGCTTACACTCGCAAACCATTCAAGCCATCAACGAAACCCACGCCAAAAGCCGTAAACAGTTTAAAAAGGCAAAGTTAAACTGGCGAACCAATAACCCAAAATCAAAACGTAAATCGCTAGGTTGGCTACCATTCAAACAATCGGCTATTAAGCACATTACCACGCACCAAATTGGTAAAAAAGGCTTAAAATCCACCTTACAGCTTAGTTTAGCCAAAGGACAAAAACTAGTCATTGACCTATGGGACAGCTACAACCTATCGCTTTACCAAATCAACACACTAGAAATCGTCCAAGACAGCCGTAACCGTTGGTATGCCTGTATCACCGTCAAAGACTACCCCAAGACACAATGCGGAACGGGTAGCGTAGGCATTGACTTAGGGCTTAAAGACAGTGCCACTACCTCAAGCGGTGACAAACTCACCATCAAGCAAACGCTCAAATATGCCAAAGATTTAGCCATTGCTCAACGAGCTAAAAACAAACAACGTGTCAAAGCGATTCATGCCAAAATCAAACATACACGCCAAGACCTCATCCATAAATTCACCACCCAATTAGTTAAAGATAATGCGCTAATCGTGGTCGGTGATATTCAGAGTAATCAATTTAATAGTAAAAAAGGCAAACTCGCCAAATCGGTTTACGATGCAGGCTGGTTTGAACTGAAACGACAACTGACCTACAAATGCGAGAACGCAGGTTGCCGTTTTGAAATCGTGAATGAGAGATACACGACCCAGCGATGTTCGTGTTGCGGTGAAATCACCGCCAATAGTCCGAAAGGTAGAAAATCGCTTGGAATAAGAGAATGGATATGTGCTTCGTGTGGCACATGGCATGATAGAGATATCAATGCCAGTAAGAACATTCTTGCGGTCGGGCTTGACCGTCTTGTAGAAGGAATCCCCTTGCTTTAGCAAGGGGAGGAAGTCAAATGAAAAAGGCGAATATAACGAATTGGCAGTACCAAATATCTCATTCAATCACCACAAATAATTGCTCAGCAAACTGATGCAATAAACATCACAACACAACAACCCCAGTGCATGGCATTGGGGTTTTTTAGTTTTAAAGAGAGCAGCAAGTAGGTGGCTACCATTGCTGCCAAACCATTACTGCCAAAAGATAGGGACATATCAAAAAAGCCAAAATCACATTTTTTTATCAACGAGCCGCTATTTTTCGTCAGTCAAAGTCAAGCCAGCCAAATTCAAGCCAGCCAAATTCAAGATAGACGGCAAGCGTATTCAATACCCCCGAATTTTGTTAAAATAGGCAAAAATTTATCTAGCTGAGCGTCCCATGAATTCAAATAACTCAAACAACTCGACAACCAACCAATTACTGTTTAAACAAGCCAAAGCCCATATCCCTGGCGGTGTAAATTCACCTGTGCGGGCGTTTGCAGGCGTGGGGGGTACGCCTGTCTTTATCAGCCGTGCCCGTGGCAGCAAAATGTATGATACCGAAGGCAAACCCTACATAGATTATGTGGGCTCATGGGGACCGATGATTTTGGGTCATGCGCACCCCCATATTATCGAAGCGGTCAAAAATGCGGCAGATGACGGGTTAAGCTTTGGTGCCCCCACCACGTTTGAGACCACGGTGGCTGACAAAATCTGCGAATTGATTCCCAGTGTTGAATTAATCCGTATGACCAGCTCAGGCACTGAAGCCACCATGTCCGCCATTCGTCTAGCACGTGGCTATACAGGGCGCGACAAAATTGTCAAATTTGAAGGCTGTTATCACGGTCATAGCGACAGTCTACTGGTCAAAGCGGGTTCGGGCATGCTAGATATCGGTGAACCAAGCTCAAAAGGCGTCCCTGCCGATTTTGCCAAACATACTATCACCATTCGTTACAATGATCCGCAAGCCATCAAAGACTGCTTTGCGCAATTTGGCAATGACATCGCTTGTGTGATTGTCGAGCCTATCGCCGGCAACATGAACATGATTGTACCCACGCAAGAATTTCACGATACCTTGCGTGCCGAGTGTACCGCGCATGGCGCTGTGTTAATTTTTGATGAAGTGATGACTGGGTTTAGGGTTGGCTTACAGTCAGCGCAAGCCCATTTTGGCATTACCCCTGATTTGACCACATTTGGTAAAATCATCGGTGCAGGTCTGCCAGTCGGGGCGTTTGGTGGTAAACGTGAGATTATGGAATGTATCGCGCCGTTAGGCGGCGTGTATCAAGCAGGCACCTTATCGGGCAATCCACTGGCGATGCGTGCCGGTATTGCCATGTTTGATTTGCTCACGGCTGAGGGTTTTTATGACGCATTAAGTGAAAAAGTCGTTTACTTGACGGATAATCTTGAACAGTTGGCGAAGGAGGCGGGTATTGGCTTTAAAACCACGCGCTGTGGCGGTATGTTTGGGATGTTCTTTACCGATGGTAGTTTTGACAACCGATTACCACAAAACTTTGAAGAGGTGTGCCAATGCGATGCGCAAAAATTTGCGACCTTCTTCCACGGTATGCTCGATCGCGGTGTGTATCTTGCGCCATCCGCCTTTGAGGCAGCCTTTATAAGTAGTGAGCATTCGCAAGAAGACTTGGATGCCACGTTGCAAGCGGCAAAAGAAGTCTTTGCGATAATGGCGAAAGCATAACGGTTGCACATAAAAAATTTGCCAAAGGATTTTTAATTGCGTTTGGACGCTTGACTTTGGTGAAGTTTGCCAAAGGTCAGAGCGCAAATAGTGATTTAAAGACTATCAATTTTCAATCAAATAGATTTTAGAGAATAAAAACCACCCATGCGACAACTGCCCCAAGCGTTAACCCCAGAATCCATTGCACAGCGTAATCTTGAAGAAAGTCAGCAGCCGCAGTCATTCTTTGACGACTTCGCCAAATCTGTTACCCTCTATCGCGATGACGACATTTGGGTCATCGACAAACCGCACGGGCTGTTATCGGTGGATGGTAAAGAACTCAAAGTAAGCTTGCAATCGCGCCTGCTCAAAGCCGACCCCAACGTCAAACTTATTCACAGACTTGATATGGACACCTCAGGGATTATCATTTTTGCGCGTCATAGCGAGGCGCAAAGCCATATCAGCAAACAATTTATCGAGCGTATTCCGAGCAAAGAATACCAAGCGCTGGTCTGGGGAACGCCGCCGCAGCAAGGCGAAATCGATGTGCCGGTGCGCTACGACCCACCACAAAAACCCAAGCATATCGTCGATATGAATTGGGATAAACGTGCCTATACGAAATATGAAACCTTGCATCACGAACTGCGTGAGGGTAAGGCAGTTAGCCGTGTCGCCTTGTATCCTGTCACAGGGCGCAGTCATCAACTACGCGTTCATATGCTGCATATCGGGCATGTGATGCTTGGCGACCCCATCTACGCGCAAGATGTATTGGACGGTCAAGCGTTTGATTTATCGCCTAGGCTTTGCTTACATGCACACAAATTACGTTTAAAACATCCCAATACGGGTGTATGGATGGAATGGGAAAGCCCCGTGCCGTTTTAACCGCGTGGGTTGTTAGCAATCTATCTTTTAAAATGATAACGTTTAGAGTGCTGTTTTCATCCTACTGTTAGCAGCAAACAAGGGGCATAATCACCATGCCCCTTGTTTAATTACCCATGTTGGTGTAACCAATCCAGGGTTTGCTGCCAAAGTAGCTGGTTTTGCCGGCTAAAAAATTTCATGTGCCCGATATGCTGTAAGCCATAATCTTTGGGTTTTAGCGTTTGGGTGGTCGCTTGCATGTTGGGAAACACCCGAATCATATCGGCGACATTCTTATCATTGGCAATATCATCATCGGGCGCATTCACCCACATAGCAGGCAAGTTAACCTCATTGTAATAGTGGGTTTTCACTGTTTTACCGAAGGCGGTTTTGATATAGCCTGCGCCATTGCACCAATCTCGACACTGTTTGGCGACATTTTTGGGCAAGTCTTCGCCCATGCCAATTTTGCTTGATTGGGTATAGCCAAACAACACATTGGACACGGGAATAAATACATCCATAAACCACATGGCTTTGGCACGATACGGCATCGCCATATTACGGATTCGCCCAGACGAACAGGCAACGTTAAACACGGATGTGAACTTGTGATGATTGGGCATCAAACCAAATAATAGACCGCCCGCGCTATGACCGACCAGATGATAGGTGGTATTGGGAAACTCTTGAATCAGCCTATCAAGCACCGCAGTCATATCGTAGCGCCCCCAACTAATCAGTGACGCATTAGAGTGCTTGAGGTCGCCTTGCATCGACTCGCCAATATCTTCATTGTCATAGCTGATGACGCCATAGCCATGCTCCATCAAATACTGCGCAAAATTTTGATAAAACTGCCGTTTGATGCCTGTTGCCGGCGCAATCATCACGGCTGCTTTGACCGTATCGGGTCGAAACACCGTCGCCGCCAGTGTGGCAGGGTGTTTGGTGGCTATTTGAATGGTTTGCTGCGTAGGGTGTGAGGCTAAGGCTGACGGTGTTTTTAGCGTTAGATTTGACATGACGGTTATCTTCCTTGGTAATCAACTTTTTATACAAGCTTATACGAGCGCTTTTTATACGAGCAGTAAGCCAAATTTTGACAAATGATGAGCAGACTCGTTTAAAAGCGACTATAGCAAACAATTTATCGGTGCAAAAAAATTATCATGAACATAACAGTCATAAAAAAAGCAATCAGCGGTGACCAATTGCTTGCTTGAACCGTTGACGAAAAAACTAAGGGGTTTTCACAACAACTTTTTGGTTGGTGTCGATTAAAATCTCAGAAGGTCCATCAACGGTGATGCGCACTTGGTTATTATTGGGGCGCTGGGAGCGAAAATATTGGTCTTCAGCAGGGGTACAGCCCAAGCAGCGATCGAGTGCCGCCAGTGGCTCAAGAATCAGCTTGCGTTCTACCTGATCGATTTCATCGTTATAGATGGTAAATGGCATACTGGCAATCGCTGTCACCACGCCGCCCACCACTGCCAATGCGCCCAATGGCTTACCCACAATGGTATCAGCGACCATGGAGCCATAGGTTGGACCAAAATCTTTTTCATCAATTTCGGTAGCGGCAAAGCTGCAAGTCGTCGTTGCAACCATCAAGGCTACGGCTGACGCAATCGTATTTAATAGTTTCATAGCAGGTTCCTAACTGGCAGCAAGCCCTCATTAACGAGGTAACTAGCTAACTAAATAAATAATTAGGCAACTAGATAACCAAATAACTGGGGTTGACTGACAGGTTGTACCTAACAAGTTTTGCTAGGTTGTTGCTGAATAGTTCAGGAACATTACATCAATTTTGCCAAGAATTATCAAGTAAAATTGTCTTTGCCGCAGTTTTTTTTACGTTAAAGGAGAGCCGCTATTTTTTGAGCGGTTTTTTGAGCAGTTTTTTGAGCGGTTTTTTCACTGATTTTTTCACGGTTTTTTTGCGGGTTATCAGCGGCTGGCAAGTGGGACAGAACGTGCTGGCACGCTGATTGATTTTGACGTTTTCGATGGCAGTGCCACAGCTCGGACAATCGCCGCCTTTATGCCCATACACCAATAACGTTTGCTGAAAATACCCCGTTTGTCCATCGGCTACGGTAAAATCTTTTAACGTTGAGCCGCCTTTTTCAATCGATGTTTGTAGGACTTGTCGAATATGGGCGACCAAGGTGGTGAGCTGTTCATGGCTGATGAGATGGGCAGGGGTCAACGGATGAATTTTTGATAAAAATAGGCTTTCGGTTGCATAGATATTGCCCACACCGACCACAATCTCTTGCGCCATAATCACCGATTTGATGGGGCGTTCAATCGGTTTTTTGCGATTGTGGATATGGTGATATAGATAGTCAGCGCTAAAGTCTTCTGACAATGGCTCTACACCCAAATGGGTAATCAGCTTGTCTTCATAGTCATCCAGCCACAGTAACATGCCAAACCGCCGTGGGTCATGATAATGCAGTTGGGTGAGTTTTTTGCCATTATTAAACGTCAAAATCACGTGATCGTGTTTACGCTTGTCAAACCCCACAGGATGCTGCTGTAAGCTACCCGACATCCCCAAGTGGATGAGCAGTTTTTTTTGCGCCGCGCCGCCTTTAAAGGTGAGAATCAGATATTTGGCTCGGCGCTCAATGTCGATAAGTTGATAATCTACCAAACTCACCAAGTCATCAGGCACCGCCCAGCGCAATTTGGGCTGAAAGACGCTGACTTTTTCAACGGTTTGATTGAGCAAAGGTTGCAGACTCGTCGCTGTCGTCTGCACTTCGGGCAATTCTGGCATATGCCGTGTGACTCCTATTTAAAGCATTAAGACTTGTTGTTATTGACGATACGACGCGCCAAGATAATACCATGTTGCTGCTCTAGTTTTGCCAAAAGCTTGGACAACTGACTTAACCCCGTCACTTCTATGGTAAAATTTAACCGCGCGATATCATCATCCCCGCTTAGGGTATCGACTTGGCGGATATTGACATTTTCTTGGTCGATGATTTGGGTCAGGTCTTTGAGCAAGCCACGCCTGTCATACGATTCAAGGTATATTTGTACCAATTGGCTTTTGCCTTTATTGCCATACCAAGCGGCACTAATGGCGCGTTCAGGCTCACGCTCCACCAGTCGCTCGTATTCGACGCAATCACTGCGGTGGACGGATACGCCATTGGACTGGGTGATATAACCCGCAATTGGCTCACCTTGCACAGGCGAGCAGCAATTTGCCAAGTGAATAGCAATGTTATCCAAGCCATCGACTTCGATTTTATACGCATCTAGCTTGCCTGTGGCTTTGGGGTGAATACTGGGGATAAGCTCAGTATCAGTGACTTCGGGCTCTAAATCTAGATGACGACTGATATGACCGGTCAAATTATGCAATTCAACGTTGCCATTGACTAGCCCTACCAAAATATCATCACTGTTTTTGGCATTAAAAAATTTGACGTAATCATTTAAATCGATACTGTTAGGGTGTACCGACATGCGCGCCAATTCTTTGGTTAATATGTGCTTACCTGTTTCGATATTTTTATCACGGTCTTGCTTATTAAACCATTGGCGCAGTTTGCTGCGAGCGCGACTGGTATTGATATAACCTAAGGATGCCACTAGCCAATCACGGTTTGGCTCGCGTGATTGCTTGGTAATAATCTCAACTTGCTCGCCTGTTTTGAGCTGATAGGTGAGCGGCACATAGCGTTTGTTGACGCGAGCGGCTTGGGCGCGATTGCCGACATGGGTATGCACATGATAGGCAAAATCAAGCACAGTTGAGCCTTTGGGCAATTCGATGATATCGCCATCACGACTAAACACATAAATCCGCTCAAATTCCCCAAAATCAACGACTTGTTCTTCTTCATCGAGCTCGCCATGCTCATGCTCAACATGTTTATCTAATACAAATTTTAACGGGTCATGATTGTCAGCATTTTCTTGATTGAGCAATAACTGACGCAGTGAGCTGATTTTTTTGGTCAGATAGTCGTCTTTTTTGTTTTTGGTGCCTTCTTTGTAGTTGACGTGTGCACACATGCCAAGTTCAGCTTCATAGTGCATGTCAAAGGTACGAATTTGTACTTCAAGCGATTTGTTCTCAGCAATCACCGCGGTATGTAGCGAGCGATAGCCATTGGTTTTTGGGTTGGTGATATAGTCATCAAACTGTTCGGGAATATAGCGCCACAAACCATGCACCAGCCCCAATACGTGATAACAATCGGCATTGTTATGCACCAGTACCCGCAGTGCGCGGATGTCATATAACTGGTCAAACGACAGTGATTTGAGTTTCATCTTACGATAAATCGAGTAGATGTGTTTGACACGACCGGTGATTTCCCCGTCAATCCCTTGGGCAGCTAACGCCTCGCGCAGTTGTTGGGCAACCCGGTCGATATAGGTTTCGCGCTCGCTACGTTTTTCGGAGAGTAATTTGGCGATTTCTTTGTAGCGGTCAGGCGCAAGATAACGAAACGATAAGTCCTCAAGCTCCCATTTAAGCTGGGCAATACCCATACGATGCGCTAGCGGCGCGTAGATTGTCATGACCTCACGGGCGACCCGTTGCTGACGCTCAGGACTAGCATACGACAGCTCTCGCATCGCAAAAGTACGCTCAGCCAATTTGATGAGTACCACACGCACATCGTTGGTCATCGAGATGAGCATGTTATAAATGCCCGATAACTGCTCGCGCTGGTTGTTGTTAAAGTGGTCTTCTAAGCGCTTGTTGTTCTCTATCAAATCGGACAGTCGCCCCAGCGCTAGGGTTTCTTGAACCAGCTCTGCGACTTCATCGCCAAAGGTGGCTTGGATTTGTTTGGGGGTAAAAATTTGGATACGCGCGGCACGATATAACATCGCAGCAACGAGCGTGGCTTCATCTTGGTACAGATAACCCAAAATATCGGCAATCCCAATCCCAGTCAAAAACGCATTAGAGCGGTTGCTTTCGGTACTTAAATCTTGATTTTTGAGTAGTTGACAGGCTTTGGTCAGCTCAGGCAGCTCAGTGAGATGAGCGCGTTTTGCCATCGATGCCAGCCAAGCTTCGGTATCAATGGTATGCTCATCGATGATGTGGCTGGCAGGCTCAGAGAGAATGGGCAAGTCAGTATGGGTGAAATGACGCTGGCTGGCAGTGATACTCGCAATCATCGTGGTACTATCATGATCAACGTCTTTTCCATCCAATAGCGGCAAACTTTCTCGTATTTTTACCATGTCAATTCTACACCTTACTTACCAGATTTCCTCAAAGAGCAAAAAAACTAACCTTGTTCGTTTAAAATTATCAACTCACTTTCCCTGTGAATTTTTGTGTGATTAAGTTTGATTTGATACTGCGCTAGCAATAATAAAATATGACAGAGTAGTCGCTATAGCAGCGCGTTTTAGCTATGATAGTGCGTTGGTTTTGGGCGTGTTAAGCCTTAAAATAAATGTTAAACGTTAAAATAAAGCAAATGCCATAGTCACTTTATATATCTTAACCGTTTTAGGGTTGCCCATGTTTAGCCATTTAACACTAACTTTATTACGCTTACTCATGTGTTAATTTTATTAAGATGTGTCTATTAGCAAACAATTGCAAGTCAACCCGTCGATAAAATTTTTGTATCACTCAAATGAGTGTTAGGCAACGACCCAATCAGTGATTTGCCCGAACTTCAATCCAAATTAAGATAAAACTATCTTGTTCAGTATAGGTGAGTTTAATGAAATTACCATCTCATTTTGTTACAAATGCGACTACTGTAGCGTCAGATTTTACCATGACCCGCTCAAAAAGCCTTGCGAACTTTGGTAAAACCCTGTCAATGTTGGCGATAACGCTGACTTTATCGCTTGGGTTGACAGGGTGTGAGTATTTTCAAACGCAAACCGAGGCTAACTCGCCCATTGGTGCCAAACAAATTGCCAAACTGATTCCCAAACGTGGACAAGATAGCAAAAGCTGGGCACAAGACATCAACCAAATTTTTGATACCCTAAAAATAGAAAAAAACGCGCAAAATATTTGTACCGCGGTCGCCATTATCGACCAAGAGTCTAATTTTAAAGCCAATCCGCCCGTCCCGAATTTGGGGCAATCAAGCCTAAAAGCGATGAATGAGGAGTTGGAAGAAAAATTGGGCTCAACGCTAGCCCCGTATTTTCGCACCATGCTAAAAACTGAGCCTACGCCCGATAACAGCTTTGAAAAACAAATCGCTAAAGTCAAAACCGAAGAAGAACTTGACGATATTTATCATCAGATGTTTGCGTATTTTTCAAGCAAATATTATGCCAGCAAGCTGAACAGCGTCACCAAATTGGTGGGCGGGGATATCGAAGAAAAATTAGACCCGATTACCACCTTAGGCTCAATGCAGGTGCAAGTAAGTTATGCGCGTGACCATCGCCGTATGAATGGCAATAACCTTGAACTGCGTAAAGACCTATATAGCCAATATGGCGGATTGTACTACGGTATCCATCGCTTGCTACTGTATAAAGCCAATTATCAAGACCCGATTTATCGCTTCGCTGACTACAATTCAGGGATGTATTCAAGCCGTAATGCCGCTTTCCAAAAAATGCTAAAAGAGTTATCCAAAGCCGAAATAGACTATGATGGCGATTTATTGATTTATGAAAAAGGCAATAAAATCAGTGCCAATATCAGCCAAAGTGAGCAGGCGCTGATATCAATGATACAACAAGGCATGATTAGCCTGACGGAGCGACAAGTGCGTATGGACTTGGCAAAAGAAAAAAGCCAAGATTTTGAAAATACCGAAACCTATCGCACCATTGGTAGTCTTTACAAAATGAAAACTGGCAAAAACGCACCTACTGCCATCATGCCACAGGTGGTCATCTCTGGGGCAAAACTCAGCCGCGATTACAATACCAAATGGTACGCTGATAAAGTCAACGTACGCTATATGAATTGTATGAATAAAGCCAAATTTTAGCGTTTCTCAAACCGTGCAATGCTTTCCACATGCCCTGTGTGCGGGAACATATCCATCACGCCCGCGTGGGTGAGCTTGTAGCCTTTGTCAAGCAGCACGGCGGTATCGCGGGCAAGCGTAATCGGATTGCACGACACATACACGATGCGTTTGGCATTGAATTTATCCAGATACTGCATCACTTCTAAGGCGCCTGAGCGGGGTGGGTCAATCAGCAGTGCATCGACTTGCCCAACCCAAGGCTCACTCGAGAAATCTTTGGTCAAATCTTGGGCAAAAAAGTCGGTATGGTGCAAGCCGTTGGCGGTGGCATTCATTTTGGCGCGCTGTGTCATCTCACTGCTACCTTCCACCCCAATCACAAAGCCAGTTTCACCCACTTGACGCGCCAGTGGCAGACTAAAATTGCCCAAACCGCAAAACAAATCAAGCACTCGCTCGCCTGGCTGCAAATCTAACAAATCAATTGCCAGCTTGGTCATTTTACGATTGACTGACAAATTGACTTGGGTAAAATCCAGTGGCGAGAATTCAAACGTCACATCAAACTCGGGCAAACGATAAAACAAACCGCCCGTCGGTGGTACGGTCAGGCTTGATGGGCGCGCATTAGGCGTGTTTTCATATAACTGGTCAATACGATGTACCGTGTCGCTACCTTTTGGCTGTAAGAATAACTGCCAGTTACGCTCGGCAAAAAAAGCTTGCAGTTTTGCGATATCATGCTCACCTAAATCCACCATGTGACGGACAATGACGGCGATGGATTTTTTGCTATCGATAACATCATCAAGCGTTTCACCCATCGCTAACTCAAGCTGTGGAATATGGTCACGGGCGTCAAGCGAACTGATAAGCGCTTTTAAGTTCTCAATTTCAAAGCCGACACGCGGGTCAAGCACATGGCATTCATTTAAATTTGCCAAAAAATTGCTGGCGCGCTCACGAAAACCGACCAATGCTGTGCCTTTTTTCTCGACATAGCGCACGCCCATACGTGCCTTGGTGCGGTAGCCCAAACGGTCAGCAACCAATGGGGGAAGCCAGTGTTCAGGCTGGATATGGGCTTGGTGTTCGAGCAGCTCTGCCAGTACCGATTGTTTAAATTGAATCTGCCCATCGGGTTGCCAGTGCTGTAAGCTACAGCCACCACACACCCCAAAATGCGGGCAAGGCGGGGTCGTGCGTTCAGGGTTTGGGTTTGCCAGTACGAGAGCCGCGTCACCTTCTTCCATACTTTTACGTGAGCCTGTGATTTTGACGCTCACGGTCTCGTTGGGCAGCGCAAAGCTGACGAATACTTTTTTGCCATGTTTATCGAGGTGATGGTCGGGCTGGTCACCGTAACTTGCCACGCCACGTCCGTCATGGGCAAGATTGGTCACTGTTAGGGTAACGGGTGGGGCGTCTTGCAAACGTTTACGTACCCGCGCGGTGGGTTTGATTTTTTTGCTTGGATTTTTGGTGAGTTGCGAAGACGACGTTTGGTCAGCGGTAACGTTTGGCATTTATTAAAAAACCTATTTAATCGAGGGTCAGTGTAAATATTTATTACAAAATTCATCAAAATTTTGTGGTTATGATAGCTTAAAATGGATTTTTTTTATATCAATACCTGACTTTACTATCTGACTTTACTTTATTAGCAAACCCAAAGAGAAAATCATGCAAAAATTAAAATTATACGGATTTAAAGGCGCGTGTTCATTTGTGCCGCATACGGCGCTTAACCTGACAGGGGTGGATTATGACTTACAACTTATCAGCCATGCAGATGCAAAAAAGCCAGATTATCTTGCCAAAAATCCACAAGGGACAGTGCCACTGCTAGCAATAGAAGCGGACGATTTTTATTTGGCGCAAAACGTGGCGATTTTACACTACCTTGACGAAAAATTCCCCCAAGCGCATATTTTTGGTAAAGGCAGTGATAAACAAAAAGCCAAAGCGCACCAATGGCTCGGCTACGCCAATGCCGATGTGCATAAAGCTTTTTTACCTTTATTCGACGCTGGGGCTGTTATCGATGATAAAGACTTGCAGCCTAAAGTCGCTGAAAAAGCGCAACAACGGGTCATTGAAATTTTTAAAATCGCCAATGATAACTTGGCTGATAAAGACTATATGTCAGGCGAGTTTACTATTGCTGACGTGTATCTGTATGTCACCTTGCGCTGGGCGCATTTGCTAAAATTGGATTTATCTGGGTATCGGAATTTGGCAAAGCTGATTAACAACGTGGAATCACAACCTGCAGTACAAAAATCGCTCAAAGAAGAAGGTTTGGATGTGATTGCATAACTGGTCATCACTTATCATAGGGCGTTATGTAAATGCTTTAAAATTTTACCAACAACAAATGAGCCAAGTGGTTATTTTTAAAAAGCAAAGTTGTGCTATGATGGTGTTTTATCCGTTAGCTATATAGGTTAATCGACACCATCATGCACGAACTAGAACTCAAGTTTGCTGTCCCAAGCTATCAACAAAGCGTCTTAAGAAAAAACATCGACACCAAAACTGCGCGGCAACAGCGGCTATCTGCGTATTATTTTGATACCCCCAATCAACATCTTGCCAAACAAGGCATCGCCCTGCGTATTCGTTTTGAAGACAGCCAATGGGTACAAACCCTCAAAACAGCGGGTGATGGCGTTGCCAAACGCGTTGAGCTCAATACCGTGCTGAGCCTGACGGGTACGCCAGATACCCTTGATGTTAGCAGCCTTGTGCCCGATGTTTCACTGATTACAGAGCCAACAGTCGTAGCGCAGCTGACGAACATCATGCCGCTTGATGAGCTCGCTCAAGCCTTAACCGTGCAATATTTCACCGATGTCCAGCGCACTTCTCGCCAAATTAAGAAAAATAACAGCCGCATCGAAATCGCTTATGATATCGGCAAAGTTGGCATAGGTAGCCTAACGTCACGAAAATCCGCCAATAATCATGGGTTAACCCAATCGGATATTCATGAAATTGAATTTGAACTCCTTGAAGGTGACCCAAGTGATTTGATTGAGGTGGCTAAAACTTGGTGTAAGAAATACAAATTATATTTATCAACCGTTACCAAAGCCCAGCGGGGTAGTTTGCTACTCGCGAATAAGCAATTTGCCCAGCCTGTCAAAGCGGATTTGGCTGTGCTGCAATTACACAAAGGCATCAGCCAATTTGCGTTTTTGCAGGCAGTGGTCAATAACTGCCTCGTGCAGATTTTGCCCAACGCCTCTGCAATTGCTGAAGGCAGTCCCGATGGCAACTTAGTGCACCAACTGCGTGTCGGCATTCGGCGTTTACGTACTGCCCTCAAACATTTCAAATTTGCCCAAGATTATATCGACCCAAATTGGCTGATGGTACTCAAACAAACCTTTAGCCTGCTAGGGGAGTATCGTGATAAAGAAATCTTGCAAATAAAAACCCAGCCCCTGCTAGAGTCAGTCGGTGCACCGCATGTCGAGTGGTCAACGGCAGTCGATATCATGCCGATTGATGCCGTCAGAGCCAATGATTTTCAAATTCTGTTGTTAGAGCTGATTGGTTTTACCCATTTAGCCGTACCTGCGGACAACCCAAAAGCCAAAGCCACTGTTGCCAAAAAGTTGGAAAAACTATTTACCGCGATTGCTGTAGCAAGTGATAAATTTGCCAGTCTCGATACAGAAAGCCAGCATGGTGTCCGTAAAGACCTAAAAAGCCTGCGTTATGTCAGTGAGTTTGCTGCGCCGCTTTTTGCCAGCCAAACCAATGGCAAAAAAGGAAAAAAAGCAGCTGAGCTCAATGCTTTCTTGCAATACTTAGAGCCTGCACAAGACGTACTCGGTGAATACAATGACAATGTGGTCGGTCATGCCAATTATTTGGAAAAAGCCAAAACCGACCCAAATGCACTATTTGCGGTGGGTTGGTTTAGCGGGCGTGAGCAAGCGAGTGCCGAGCAATGCGCGGTGAGTCTAAAAACGGTTAAAAATGCGCCAAAGTTTTGGTAGTAGTTTGGCTTGATTGTAGACATGTGAATTAAAGAAAATTGCCTCTGCAGAAAGCACTAATCAGTCAATCACTGTATGACTAGTTAGGTCAGTCATGGATGACAGCATTTAGCCGCTAATTTCGATACCGACAGTAGATAATATGCGGTATATTGTCGGGTTTTTACTGAGCTAATTTTTTAGTTAATGGCAATCAAATTTATATAAAAAAGCCAATACCGTCAGATATTGGCTTTTTGCTGTCACTAGCACTAGCACTAGCACATGCATTGTAGTGCACATTAAAAAATTATTTTCCGTAAACTTTTAAGCGTTTTTCAATAGGTTCAAAGGTTTTTTCACCTGCTGGGGCGGCGATACCACCAAATACCATCTGCGCAATAAGTTTCCAGTTGCTATCGATGTTCCATGTTTCTGCCACTTTTTCATCAATCACGCCATTGTAATGCTGTAAGTTTGCACCGATGTTGAGCGCGGCTAAGGCGTTCCAAATCGCATATTGGTGCATGGCACTGGTGTGTTCTGCCCATACTGGGAAATTATGCGCATACAGCGGGAATTGTTCTTGTAAGCCTTTGACCACTGATTGGTCTTCAAAATACAAGATAGTCCCTGCACCGGCTTTAAACATGGCCATTTTATCGGCAGTTGATTTGAATTTTTCATCATCATTCACCATCGCACGTAGCAAATCTTCGGTGATTTGCCAAAGTTTTTGATGGTCTTCACCAAACAATACCACCAAGCGGCTTGATTGTGAGTTGAATGAAGAGGGGGTATGTAACACGGCATGTTCAACCAGTTTAACTACCTCATCTTTTGAGACAGGTAATTGGTCATTGAGCATATAGATAGAACGGCGAGTTTCTGCAATATTGTGTAATGTTTCGACTGACATAATCAGCTCCTTTTCATTGTTATTTGATAATCAATCTACCTTATTAATTAAAGTTAAAGCCGATTGATGTGACACGGCTATTATATGCCTAAAATACTAATAAATAAAAACTATTTTGTAATTTTTTTTAACCATTAATTGTATTTATTAATTTTATCTAATATATTATTAAGGTTAATTTTGATAAATTTACGGCAAAATTTCGACCGCTGTACCAATATCCACTTGGTCATACAGTGTGATAATGTCTTGATTGCGCATGCGGATACAGCCATGAGAAAGCGGAATGCCCATCGGCTCGGTATTGGGCGTCCCATGAATGTAAATGTAACGCGCCTTGGTATCACACACCCCTTGCTCATTGGCGCCTTTATTAAAGCCCGTTTCATTTCCCTCTAACCACAAAATCCGTGTCAAAATCCAGTCTCGATTGGGGAATGTAGTTGCCAAATGATCGTCATAAATTTCGCCGGTAAATTGACGTGCCACAAATACACTGTTGATAGGTAAATTATCACCAAATTTTTCGCTAATCACGTGCGCACCGAGCGGTGTACAGCCAGTATCCTGCAGTTGTCCAATACCATTTTTGGCAGTAGAGATGGGGTAAGTTTGTGATTGGGTGGGGCTCAGATGTAAAGTAAGCTGTTGTTTTTTTATTGAAATAATGATTCTTGGGTAACACATAATCGACTCGTTTAACATTAAGCTTAGACTATCATAACAAAAAAGCCCATCATATTCATGACAGGCTTTTTAAGAAAAATTTGAAAACATACAACCAGTTATTTGATGTCAGCAGTGGATACCCACAAGGTAGAATCGGCAATGTTCACAAAGCCATTTTTGGCTAATACCCAGCTAAACTTGACGCCTTTGGGCAGGGTCTGCACCACGGGGCATAGACGATTGGGACAAGAACGTACAATCGCATCTTTGTTGGTTTGTGCTCGATGAACGCTATCGGCTTGCGCAGTGAGTGGTAAAACCACCCATACCAAAGCCGCAGCCAAATTTGTCAGTTTATACTTAGCAAGGAATGATTTAATGCTCGAACTCATGATTTTTCAAAAATACAGTCAAATAAATACAGCCAAATAGTGAGAAAATTTTATCAAAAAATTATCTATCAAAACAAAAAAACTATTTTCACATTCACGTAAAAATACTGTAACAATAGGTATAACAAAAACTTAAAAAAGAAAAAGGCCTACGAAAACGTAAGCCTTTTTAATTTGGTCGGAACGGCGGGATTCGAACTCGCGACCCCTTGCACCCCATGCAAGTGCGCTACCAGACTGCGCTACGCCCCGAAAGGTGTACTATTCTACCAAAAATGACAGAATTTGCAATACAAACTTATCCAATTAGTTCTTTTAACAGCTGATTAACTTGAGCCGGGTTGGCTTTACCTTTGGAGGCTTTCATCACTTGACCGACAAGACCGTTAAAGGCTTTTTCTTTACCTGACTTGTACTCATCGACCATCGCTTGGTTGTTTTTCAACACGTCTTCGACAATCGCTTTAATCGCGCCTGTATCGGTTTCTTGTTTTAAACCTTTATCGGCAATGATTTTATCCACGGCTGTTTCATCGTCACCGCCTTCGCCAGCGAATAGGGCGATAAAGGCTTGTTTAGCCAGCTTGCCTGATAGCGTATTGTCTTTGATACGCTCTAGCAGTTTGGCAAATTGGCTCACTGAAATCGGGCTTTGCTCAATGGTTTTTTCATCTTTGTTGAGCGCGCCGAGCAGGTCACCCATTATCCAGTTGGCAGCCAGTTTGGCGTTATCATGACCGACTTTTGCCACTACTTGCTCAAAGTAATCAGCGAGCGAACGGCTAGCGGTTAAAATACGGCTATCATATTCAGGTAAGCCAAGCGCCGATTGAAAACGCTCACGACGTGCCACTGGCAATTCTGGCATGGCGTTTTTGATTTGTTCAAAAGTTGCGGTATCAATATGCACAGGTAAAAGGTCTGGGTCTGGGAAGTAGCGGTAGTCGTTGGCTTCTTCCTTGGTACGCATTGAGCGCGTTTCGTCTTTGTCTGGATCATATAGGCGAGTGGCTTGTATGACTTTGCCACCGTCTTCAATCAAGTCAATTTGACGCTCGATTTCCACCGTGATGGCGCGCTCGATAAAGCGAAACGAGTTAAGGTTCTTAATCTCACAGCGAGTACCCAAGTCGGCACCGGGTTTTCGCACGGAGACGTTACAGTCGGCACGGAATGAGCCTTCCGCCATAATGGCATCAGAAATACCGAGCCAAGTGACCAACTGGTGAATGGCTTTGACATAGGCAACCGCCTCGGCAGCTGAGCGCATATCAGGCTCTGAGACGATTTCAATCAGCGGCGTACCGGCGCGGTTTAAATCCACGCCTGTCATTTGTGGCACCGCATCATGCACCGATTTGCCCGCATCTTCTTCTAAGTGAGCACGGGTAATGTGAATACGTTTGGGGTATTCGTTTTTTTCACCTTCATTGACCACGATGTCGATATAGCCTGTACCGACAATCGGGTGCGCCATTTGGCTGATTTGGTAGCCTTTTGGCAAGTCGGGATAAAAATAATTTTTACGGTCAAAGGCGTTCATCATACCGATTTCAGCATTGACGCCAAGCCCAAACATCACCGCTTTTTCTACCACATCTTTGTTGAGTACAGGCAGCGCACCTGGCATGGCTAGGTCAACAATATTGGCTTGGGTGTTGGGTTCTTGCCCAAATAGGGTGGAAGCCGATGAGAAAATTTTGGTGTTGGTGTTGAGTTGGCAGTGGATTTCGATACCGATAACCACTTCATAGCCATCCACTAAAGGCGCTTGCGGTTTATTTTCGTTTGTCATAACAAGGCTCCTTAGGCTTTGGCGATGGGTGATAGTTGTTGGTGAAAATCAGTGACTTGCTGATACGCATCGGCAGTTTGCAGTAGTGTCTCTTCATCCCATGCTTTTGCAATCAGCTGTAAGCCGACAGGCAGATTGTCACCATCAAAACCCACCGGATGGCTTAATGAAGGTAAACCGGCTAAATTCACGCCAATGGTATAAACATCCCCCATATAAATTTCGGCAGGGCTAAGGCTTGCACCGATTTTATAAGCCGTCGTTGGCGCAGTTGGGGTGGCAATGACATCACAGCTTTCAAAGGCTTTGGCAAAATCTTGGCTGATGAGGCGGCGCACTTTTTGCGCTTTGACATAATAGGCATCAAAATAACCCGCTGATAACGCATAGGTACCCATCAAAATACGGCGCTGTACTTCGGCACCAAAGCCTTCAGAACGTGAGCGGGTGTATAAATCTTCCAAGTTTTTTGGGCTGTCACAGCGGTAGCCATAACGCACCCCATCATAACGCGATAAGTTAGATGAAGCTTCGGCTGGGGCGAGCAAATAATAAGTGGCAAGGGTGATTTCAGGTTTGGTCAAATTCACATCCACCAAGCTTGCACCCAAGGCCTGGTATTGTTTTAATGCCGCTTCTACACTGGCTTTAACCTCGCTATTTAAGCCATCGGCAAAGTATTCGGTTGGGATGCCGATGCGTAACCCTTGAAGCGGTTTATCATGGCTGGCATTGGCTTGGCGTTTGCTGGTCAAACTAGCGACAAAATCCGGCACATCTTTGTTGGCGGATGTTGAGTCTTTGCTGTCATGACCTGATAACACGTTGAGCAAATAAGCACAATCTTCTGCGGTTTTACCAAAACTGCCAGCTTGGTCAAAACTTGACGCATACGCCACCATCCCATAACGTGAAACACGTCCGTAAGTGGGCTTAATCCCTGTCAAACCACAAAATGACGCAGGTTGACGAATCGAGCCGCCGGTATCCGAGCCTGTGGCAAAGGGCGCAAAACCTGCCGCAACCGCAGCTGCGCTTCCGCCGGATGAACCGCCTGGTACACGGCTGATATCCCAAGGGTTGTGCACGGCGCCAAAGTATGATGACTCATTGTCCGAGCCCATCGCGAACTCATCCATGCTGGTTTTGCCAAGCATGACTAAGCCTGCATTTTGGCAGTTTTCAACGATGGTGGCGTTGTAAGGCGCTACAAAATTTTCTAGCATTTTTGAGCCACAAGTGGTTAAAACGCCTTGGGTACAAAAAATGTCTTTATGAGCCAGTGGCACGCCCGTCAAGTCTGCGCCTTTGCCTTCTGCCAATAATTTATCGGCGGCAGAGGCTTGCGCTAACGCTTGTTCAGGCGTGACTGTGATAAAGCTGTTGATGGCTTTATCGTGCTGGGCAATCCGATTGAGAAAATGTTGGGTAAGTTCGGTACTGCTAAAGTCTTTATTTTTTAGACCTGCTGCCAATTGGGCAACCGAAAACGTATGTAGTTCAGACATAATTTTCACTTATAATTAATTAACAAAAATTTGACAAGTTATTCGATGAGCTGTGGCTTATTCAATGACCTGTGGCACAAGGTATAGACCATCAGCGACACTTGGCGCAATGGACTGATTTAGCTCACGATTGACTTCGACCCCATTACCGCCAACAACATCTTCTCGCAGTGGCTGGGTCATATCATGGACATTGGTAAGCGGTGCGATATTGTCAGTATTGACCTCTGCCAAAATATCCATCATCGATAGGATTTTGCTTAGGTCATTGGCATAACTATCTGCCTGCTCAGCGGTCACGCCAAGTCGAGCAAGTTTTGCGATGTTCATAATTTCATCAGTTGAAAGCGTCTGCGACATGATGAGTTCCTTAAGTACAAACAAAAATAAAACGGACAAACAAGGCAAATGTTCGATGCGATTTTAAACCAGCCAATTATAGCAACAGGCTATAATAAAAGAGGATAAAACCTGATAAAAACAGTTGCATAAGTTTAGTTACTTTTAATAACAAATTTGAAAAAATAGGGTGATGTGACCTAAATAATTTGTCACAAAAAATTCGTGAATAAAGATAGAATGTGATTAAATCACTATATTTTGCGATATTTTACCGCTATAATCTAGCACTATTCTTACTAAACGCAAATTAATCGCATTAAAGTCACTATCGCCTAAACCGCTTTAAAATCATCGTCACCTTTTTTATATAAAAAAATAGCCTTTTAACTGTTAAGCGTTAAGAGTTTCTTGCTATTTTTTATGTAAAATACAGCGGCTGTAAGTAGCTTGCTTCAGATTTTTTGCTAGTGGGCACAATAGGGTGGTTTTGAAACATGGGCATTAGAAACATCGGCATTAAAAGCTTTTAAATAAACGCTTTTAAAAAATGCGTCGTTGACTCGATGTGCGATTAAACACCCCGCTAATTTCTGCTTTGCTTGCAGTGTAGTTTTGTTATCACTGGGAAATGATACATGAGCCTTTTCGGATTTTTATCAAGTAATATCGCCATCGACCTTGGCACTGCCAACACGTTAATTTTCACCCCAGGTAAAGGTGTGGTCCTCAATGAACCAACGGTTGTTGCGCTTCGTAGTAACCGTACCCAAAATCCTACCGTTGCGGCCGTCGGTCTTGATGCCAAACAAATGCTAGGTCGTACCCCAGATAATATCACTGCGATTCGTCCACTCAAAGACGGTGTGATTGCCGATTTTGAAGTGACCCAAAAAATGCTCAAGCATTTTATCAACAAAGTGAAAGTCAAACGCTTTTTAGCCAATCCAAACGTGATTGTTTGTGTGCCTTGTAAATCTACTTTGGTAGAACGTCGTGCGATTCGTGAAGCGGTTGAATCGGCAGGCGCAAACAAAGCCTTATTGCTTGAAGAGCCTATGGCAGCTGCGATTGGCGCCGGGTTACCCGTGCATGAAGCCAGTGGTTCGATGGTGGTGGATATTGGTGGCGGTACCACAGAGATTGCGGTGATTGCGCTATCAGGCTGTGTGTATGCCGACTCCATCCGTATCGGCGGTGATGTGTTTGATGAAGCGATTATTACTCATGTCCGCCGTACCCATGGCTGTGTGATTGGTGAAACCACGGCTGAACGCATCAAAACCGAAGTAGGGACGGCAATTGAAGATCCTGAAAACCCCTTGGAAGTGGAAGTGCGTGGTCGTAGCATGGCAGAAGGCGTGCCTAAATCATTTGTGGTGACATCCGCCGAAATCCAAAAAGCCTTAAGCGACCCTATTACTGGTATCATCTCAGGTGTCAAAGCGGCGCTTGAGCAAACCCCGCCTGAATTATCAGCCGATATCGCAGAGCGTGGTATTGTATTAACCGGTGGTGGTGCACTATTACGCAATCTTGATGAACTGATTTCACGCGAGACAGGCTTGCCCGTCACGGTAGCTGAAGACCCCTTGACTTGTGTCAGCCGTGGTGGTGGTAAAGCGCTAGAGTTTATCAATAACAAAGCATTGAATATGATTTTTGTCTGATGTTAACTGATGTGTTACCGTTAACCGCTATTTTTTAATAGCGGTTTTATTGCTTTATTGACAAGATGATTTTACGATAGCTTTTTTTAAAAGATTTTTGCTACCCTTATCTGTGTTGTGCCGCTTGCTGTATTGACTGTCACGGATTTTACTTGGATGTTACTTATGTCACTTACCATTTTTACCCAACAACCGCTCGCCATTCGCAAGACCCTTATTGTGGTGTTTGCGGCGATTGTGCTGATGTTATTGGATAGTAAAAATAGCAGTTGGTTTCAGCCAGTACGTACCGTGACCCATGCCGCCATGCAGCCCATCTATCAAGTATCGGCTTACCCAAGTTTTTTTGCAGGCTGGCTTGATAGTACTATGACCGAAAAAGAAGCGTTACGCCGTGAGAATGTCCAGTTAAAAGCTGAGCTTGTCCATGCCAAAGCGCAATTGCAGCAGCAAGATTATCTTGTTGCGCAAAATGCCCGACTGCAAGGGATTTTATCCGCCACCACGCCAGACCAGTTTAATTTGCTGTTGTCGCACGTGATTGGTACCGATAGCAATCCACTGCGGCAAATGGTGGTCATCAATAAAGGCAGCAAAGACGGAGTGATTGTCGGGCAAACGGTGATTGATGAAAACGGCATTCTTGGACAAGTCGTCAATGTTTATCCCGATACCTGCCGTGTGGTGTTAATCAGCGATGACCAACAATCGGTTGCAGTGACTATCAAACGTACCGGGCAAAAAGCCATCGTATCGGGCAAAGGTAATCCGCAGTATTTGGTGCTAGATTATATCTTTAAGGCATCGGATGTACGCATTGGCGATGAGCTGATTTCATCGGGGCTTGGTGGTCGTATTCCTGCCGGATTTCCTGTTGGGCGCGTGGCAAAAGTAGAAGCCGAGCAAGCGGGGGGCTATGCCAAGATTATGGTGAAACCCGCTGCCAATTTTATCAATACGTCTTATGTTTTATTGCTTCAGCAAAAGGTTTAAAATCACTGATTATGGTCGTCGTTCAGCGCAAAAAAACCAAACAGCATTTATATATTGTGATGGCAATCAGTTTTATCATCGCATCGGTACTTAGTGTGTATCCGCTGTCGGCAGAGATTGCGCTATTTCGTCCGATGTGGATGATTATGATGCTGATTTTTTGGCTGATATTTCAACCGACTTTAATTGGCATGGGATTGGCGTTTGTGGTTGGTTTGTTTGCTGATTTACTCACAGATAGCCGAATCGGTCAGCAAGCCTTATGTGCGGTGCTGGTGGCATTTTTTATCAAATTTGTCAGTGGTTATTTACGCCAACTGTCCTCAAACTTGGTATGGCTGCTTGCTGGCGCCTGTTTGCTGATTTATCAACTTGCGTTAATTTTTCTGCATTTATTTACCCAAGGGGTGTTTGCACCCCAATTACTTTATACCGTTGCCGTCAGTACCTTAATTTGGCCGCTGTTAGTCGCTGTCATGCTCCGTTATACGCGATAAGCGTATTAAGAAGTTATTATGTATCAATTTAATGCCACTATACCGATTATCTTGGCGTCCACATCACCTAGACGGCGTGAGTTGTTAGATCAAGTTGCGGTGCCACATACTTGTGTGGCAGTCAACATTGATGAAACACGGCGAGCAGAGGAATCGGCGATTGACTATATTGGGCGTATGGTGAGTCAAAAAGCGCAAGCCGCTTTACAAGTTTTGCCAACCGCTATGACCGAGTGTGTGGTGATTACCGCCGATACCATTGGCGTATTGCGTGATGAGGCAGTACTGCAAAAACCTAGCGATTTTGCTGATGCTTGTGCGATGTGGCGGCAAATGAGCAATGCCTCGCACCAAGTATGGACGGCAGTGCAAGTGAGCCGACTGGCGCAGCGTGGCGGTCAATGGCAGATGGGTTATGCTGAGCGCACTGTGGTGAAAACCGATGTCAAATTTATCGCGCTCACTGACAGCATGATGGCGCATTATTGGCATACGGGCGAACCCCAAGACAAAGCAGGCGGTTATGCCATTCAAGGTCTGGGCGCTGCGTGGGTCAAAGCGATTGACGGTAGCTATAGCAATGTGGTTGGACTGCCACTGGTAGAAACTTTGGACTTGCTTTCTCAGGTGATGCAAACCCATCAGTAAAAATAAACTTAAAAAAAAGCCATAAGTACAAATCTTATGGCTTTTTTATCATGTTTTAAAGGGTTAACCCAATGTCGCTTTGACCAACTTTGAGATCAAAGCGGGGTCAGCGCGACCTGCGGTTTTGACTTTTAACGCATTCATCACAGCGCCCATTTGCTGCATTGAAGTGGCACCTTGCTCAGCAATTTCAGCAGCTACCAGATTGGCAATTTCTGCTTCACTCATGGGTTGTGGCAAGAATTGACTAATCACATCAATCTCAAATTGTTCTTTTTGTGCCAAATCTTCCCGACCATTGGCGGCAAAAATCGCGAGCGACTCTTGGCGCTGCTTGGTTTGCTTTTGTAAGATGTCTAGTACACCTGCATCATCGAGCGTTATTTGGCGGTCAATTTCGATTTGTTTTATCACCGCTTGTACGCTGCGTAGCACTTTAACTTTTTCAAGCTCACGCGCTTTCATGGCGGTTTTGACCACATCGGTCAGGGTGTCTTTTATGGTAGTCATGGTTTTAACGCTCCCTAATGTTAGCTAATGGCGTTTTTAAAATTGTGGTTAGCAACATAGCATAAAAAAATCCACTTAACAAAGTGGATTTTATCATTTACTGGTATTGGGTTGTCTGTCGACAAATTACCTTAGTAAAGACGAGTCGTGCGTACTGATTCACGTGACATTTTCTTTTTGTAACGTTTTACCGCAGCTGCTTTTTTGCGTTTACGTTCTTGAGTTGGTTTTTCATAGAACTCATGTTTACGTACATCTGCTAAAATACCGGCTTTCTCACAAGCACGTTTAAAGCGGCGAATTGCGATATCTACAGGTTCGTTCTCTTTTACCTTTACTGCTGGCATGTAGACTCCTTAAGTCTAGGCTTATTGATAGACAGTTAACGTGCTATCAACAAAGCGGGGTTAGTGGGTCAGGAACATTAATCCGGCTGTATAGGTGATTATTAGCCAACCTACCCATGGTTTGGCATCAGCTCAGATTAGGATAAAAATAGGTGCGAATTTTAACTAAATATTGAATGTAAGTCAATGTAAATTTTAGCTTTTTAATAACCCGTTAAACTAAAAAATCCTCCTCGTAGCCAATTGCCCTGTTTTAGCTAGCCAGTAAAAATTTTTGCTCGTTATTGTAACAAAATACACAATGATAGTAATGATTTAGCAAGGTGGCTTTAAAATGTTATTTTATTCATACCGCAGTAATGCTAATATAGTCACTAATTCTCATGTGATAACAACATACCGCTAAATGTCGTACTAGCCATTTGCCAGTCGACATTACCACGTAAAACATTACCATGCAAAAACAGTTTGTAGGGCTATTAAAAATTTATACATTGATGTGAAATTAGATTTCACCTTATTTGAAAGGAAAAGGTTATGCTACCGATATCAACACGCAATGCCACGCTAGCCAGTCTTATGATTGCCTTGGGTCTTACCATGAGCGCATGTAGTAAGCATGAGTCAGCCGAAAGCAAACCAACCGAAGAAATTGCCGCACAGCAAGGTGAAATCGCTCGTGCAAACCATCCTATGCCAGTGGCTTCACAGCCTGCTTCATTTGTGCCACCGACAGCCGCCTCAGCCGCTGCCACCACGACGACAGCAACCGCTACCCCAGTTTCTGCTGATGCTGGTGAAAAATTGTTTGGTAGTGTATGTACCACTTGTCACACAGCAGGCTTGATGGGCGCACCAAAACTTGCTGATAAAGCCGCTTGGGCACCTCGCATTGCGCAAGGTAAAGACACGCTGTATAAACACGCCATCAGCGGCTATCAAGGAAAATCTGGTGTAATGCCAGCCAAAGGCGGTAGTCAAGCCTCTGATGATGAAGTAAAAGCTGCCGTCGATTATATGGTCTCAAAAGCAAGCTAATGGGTAATGCGCCATTTATAAAATAAAGGCTATACATTAAAGCCTATGCAACAACTAGTATCTAGCACTTTACTAAATCCAGTCACTAGCAAAATAGTTGGCTGGTTTTTTTATACGTTTTTTATACCCAATGTGCTTTGTTTTAACCCGCAGTTTGGTTATGATGAATGACTATGTTCAATCACCAAACCCTGTTAAGAAACCGCCATGACACCTGCCGTTAATCTTGCCAAAAAACTAAAAATCAACTTCCAATTACATGAATACCATCACGACGCGCATAGTGAAAGCTATGGGCTTGAAGCGGCAGAAAAACTACAAGTTGAGCCAAAGCGGGTATTTAAAACTTTGGTGGTGCAAGATGACAATGACAAACTCGCTGTTGCGATACTGCCTGTTGAGCATTTGCTAAACCTAAAAAAAATCGCCAAAGCCATCGGCAGTAAAAAAGCACAAATGGCAGACCCCAAATTGGTAGAACGTACCACAGGCTATGTGCTAGGTGGGGTAAGCCCGCTCGGTCAAAAAAAACGCCTACCCACGGTCATCGATCAGTCGGCACAACACTTTGCGACCATTTATTGTAGTGGCGGTAGACGCGGCTTAGAGATTGAGTTGTCACCGTCAGATTTAGCAGGCGCAGTAAACGCCAAATTTGCAGATTTAATTCAAGAATAAAGGATAACACCATGCCCAATGTCATTATTGAAGTGAGTCACGACCATCTTATTAGTCAGCCTGATAACCTGCTAGCACGGATTAATGATGCGCTATGGCAGTCTGGCAACTTTAAGCTACAAAGTGATATCAAATCACGTATCTACTACCCAAACCACGTATTGGTGGGACTGAGCGATAGCGGAGATGAAGCCTTTGTTATGGCGCATTTTTATCTGATGCCAGGGCGTGATGACGCTACCATTCAATCATTGGCGCAGCGCATTGCCGATGCTATCAAAGCGCATCTGCAGGAATTTAAAAGTGAGGTGCCTGCTGGCAATTTACAGATTTGCGTCAATTCCACCACGCTAAGCGCCAATTATGTCAAGCAGTATGTCGAATTCAAATAGAGGGGTTAGTGATAAAAATTGGCTGCTTCAAGGACATTTTTGCTGACTTTTGCCCAGTGGCAAGATAATAAGTTTGGCAACAAAACCCGCAGCAGCAGCGGCCCCGTTGCTAGCCAATGACTAAACAGTCATTTGCGTTATTCTCAACTTATCGCAAACATAGTAAACTAGTCAAGATTTTGTTTTGTCTGCGGTATGTAAAAATTTTAACAAGCATCTTTTCACAAGCATCTTTTAAAGACATCATATAAAGACATCGTGCAAAACATCATTTTTTCGGTTTTCCCCGTTGATTTCAACATAACTCAAGGAGTTAGCAATGATTTATCAAGGAAATAGCATCTCGGTATCGCTACTCGAAGACGGTATTGCTAAATTAAACTACGATAATCAAACTGAGAGCGTTAATAAATTTGACCAAGCCACCATCAAAGAATTTGGCGAAGCAGTCACGGCATTAGAACAATCTTCAGACGTTAAAGGTCTAATCGTTACTTCAGGAAAAAAAGTTTTCATAGCTGGTGCAGACATCACTGAATTTGTTGGTAACTTCAAAAAACCAGAAGGCGAGATTGCTTCGTGGGTACTTGACATCAACAAAACATTCAACCGTTTTGAAGACCTGCCTTTCCCAAAAGTTGCGGCAATCAATGGCGCATCCATGGGCGGCGGTACAGAGATGACGTTGGTGTGTGACTACCGTGTCATGAGTGACAAAGCGAGCATCGGTTTACCCGAAGTTAAATTGGGCATCTTCCCAGGCTTTGGTGGTTCAGTGCGCTTGCCACGTATCATCGGTATCGATAACGCGCTTGAAATCATCGCAACTGGCGAAGCACAAAAACCAGCCGCTGCATTGAAAGTCGGTATGGTGGATGCGGTTGTTGCCGCTGACCAGTTAGAGGCTTCAGCGATTGATTTAGTCAAAAAATGTATCGCAGGCGATCTAGATTGGAAAGCACGCCATGACGAAAAAATCAATCCAGTCAAATTAAACGCCCTAGAACAAACCATGGCATTTAACTCAGCCAAAGGTGTATTGTTCTCAAAAGCCAATCCAGCCCAGTACCCAGCACCAAAAATTGCCTTAGAGTCCATCGAAAGACACGTGAACCTACCACGTGACAAAGCGTTAGAAATTGAATCTGCAGGTTTTGCAAAAGCAGCAAAAACCCCACAAGCAGAAAGCCTAGTCGGTCTATTCTTAAACGACCAAGCAGTTCGTAAACTCGCTAAAACTCACAGCGCCAAAGCGCATGATATTAAAGAAGCTGCTGTATTGGGCGCAGGTATCATGGGTGGTGGTATCGCTTACCAAGCCGCCTCAAAAGGCTTGCCCATCATCATGAAAGACATCAAGGCAGAGCAACTTGACTTAGGTATGCGCGAGGCCAGCAAACACCTATCAAGCGGTATGGCACGCGGTAAAGTAACCCCAACACAAATGGGCGAAACTTTAAGCCGTATCCGTCCTACGCTCAACTACGGTGATTTTGGTGAGACTGACATCGTGATTGAAGCGGTTGTTGAAAATCCAAAAGTTAAACACGCGGTATTAAAAGAAGTTGAAGGGCTAGTTAAAGACAACTGTATCCTAGCATCTAACACCTCGACTATCTCTATCACCTATTTAGCTTCGGTACTAGAGCGCCCAGAAAACTTCGTCGGCATGCACTTCTTTAACCCAGTCCATCGTATGCCGCTAGTTGAAGTAATTCGTGGTGAAAAATCAAGCGAAGAAGCGGTAGCGACTACGGTAGCGTTAGCAGAAAAAATGGGTAAAGTGCCAGTGGTGGTAAATGACTGCCCAGGCTTCTTAGTAAACCGCGTATTATTCCCTTACTTCGGTGCGTTTGACTTATTGATCAAACAAGGCGCTGACTTTGTTCAAATCGACAAAGTCATGGAAAAATTTGGTTGGCCAATGGGTCCTGCCTACTTGATGGACGTTGTGGGTATCGACACAGGGGTTCATGGGGCAGAAGTCATGGCGGAAGGCTTCCCAGACCGTATGAAACCAGACTACAAAGTGAGCGGTCAGATATTGTTTGAAGCCAATCGCTTAGGTCAAAAAAATGGCGTTGGTTTCTACAAATACGAAACGGATAAAAAAGGCAAGCCAGTTAAAACTGCCGATCCACAAACCGTTGAATTATTAAAACCATTTATCGATGCGCCAAAACAGTTTGAAGACCAAGAAATCATCGATCGTTTGATGATTGCATTATGTAATGAAACGGTTCGCTGCTTAGAGGACAACATCGTATCGACGCCTGCAGAAGCAGACATGGCGATGATTATGGGTATTGGTTTCCCGCCATTCCGTGGTGGCCCATGCCGTTACATCGACCAAATCGGTCTACAAAATTACCTAGCCCTTTGCGACAAATACGCAAGCTTAGGTAAAGCCTATGAAGCGCCACAAATGATTCGTGATATGGCGGCAAATGGTAAAACTTTTTACCCACAAGCGTAATCGACGATTATAAATTTTAAGGAGAATAAAATGACTACATTAAGTCCAAAAGATGTCGTGATTGTCGATGGCGTTCGTACCGCAATGGGCAAATCAAAAAATGGTATGTTCCGCAATGTACGCGCTGACAGCATGTCTGCGGAGCTTGTTAAAGCCTTGGTAGCGCGTAACCCGTTTGATACCAAACTTGTAGAAGATGTTATCTGGGGCTGTGTCAACCAAACCCTAGAGCAAGGTATGAATATTGGTCGTAACATTGGTTTATTGGCTGAATTACCACGTACTACGGCAGGTCAAACGGTCAACCGTCTATGTGGTTCATCCATGCAAGCGCTTCACACCGCAGCGGCACAAATCATGACCGGTCAAGGTGATGTGTTCATTATCGGCGGTGTTGAGCATATGGGTCACGTGGGCATGATGCACGGTATTGACATCAACCCAGAGGCTTCAAAATACTATGCAAAAGCCTCTAACATGATGGGTTTAACCGCTGAAATGCTTGGACGTATGAATAACATCAGCCGTCAAGAACAAGATGCGTTTGGTGTAGAATCACATCGCCGTGCCTGGGAAGCGACACAGCAAGGTCGTTTCAAGAACGAAATCATCGGCATTGAAGGTCATGACGAAAACGGTAACCTACAACTTTGCACCATCGATGAGGTGATTCGTCCTGATGCCAATATGCAATCATTTGCGGCATTACGCCCCGTATTTGATCCTAAAGGCGGTACCGTAACAGCTGCCACCTCATCAGCCTTATCTGATGGTGCATCTGCGATGCTTATCATGTCTGCACAAAAAGCCAAAGATTTAGGTCTAACACCGCGTGCCCGTATTCGCGGTATGGCAGTTGCAGGCTGTGATGCCGCTATCATGGGTTATGGGCCAGTGCCTGCCACCAAAAAAGCCTTAAAACGCGCTGGCATGAGCATCGACGATATGCAAACCATCGAGCTAAACGAAGCATTTGCCGCACAAGGCTTATCGGTTCTTAAGGGCTTAAACCTACAAGACAAACTAGACATCGTTAACCTAAATGGTGGCGCTATCGCGTTAGGTCACCCTCTAGGCTGTTCGGGTGCACGTATCACCACCACACTTCTAAATGTGATGGAACAACAAGACACCCAACTCGGTCTTGCCACCATGTGTATTGGTCTGGGTCAAGGGATTGCCACCATTATTGAACGTGTATAAACAGTTTGTTGTAACAAAAACCCTTGATTTCAATCAAGGGTTTTTTTACGCGGCCAGTTTTCTTCAGCCATGTTTTTTTACTAATATTGCTTTACTATAAAGTCTAAGAAATTTTTTACCAAATCTGTTATGTTGTCTAGATAAAAATAGATAAATATAGGTGTATTGTGAGTTTATTCCAAAATCTACTAATTATTTGTATATTAGTGTTGATTTCCAGTTTTTTCTCCATTTCCGAAATTGCCTTGGCAGGTGCTAGACGCATCAAGCTAAAGTTGTTGGCAGAATCGGGTGACAATCGCGCCAATAAAATTTTACATTTACAAGAAAATTCTGCCGAATTTTTTGCTACCTCACAAATAGGGCTAAATGCCGTGGCAATTTTGGGCGGTATTGTCGGTGAGTCTGCGCTTCGTCCCTACTTTATTGACCTTATTTCGCCATTTTATCAAGGCAAAATGCTTGATAATATCGGTTTTATAATGTCATTTTTGCTAGTCACTTTGTTGTTTATTTTGTTTGCTGATTTGATTCCCAAACGCATTGGCATGATTAACCCAGAACGCGTGGCGTTAGCGGTGATTGAGCCTGTCTTGTTGTCAATCAAAGTATTTAAGCCGCTGGCATGGATTATCAACGGGCTGGCAAATCTGATTTTTAGAATTTTCAAAATCAACATGGTAAGAGAAGAAAATATCACCTTTGATGATGTTTCTGCCGTGGTGGATGCAGGAGCGCAAGCGGGGGTATTGCTCAAGCAAGAACATCACTTTATCGAAAACGTTTTTGAGCTTGAAGAACGTAATGTGCCCTCTAGCATGACCACCCGTGAGGATGTGGTGTATTTCACCCTTGGCGAGTCTGAGCAAAGTATCCGCCAAAAAATCGCCAATTACCCGTATTCAAAATTTTTGGTATGTAAAGACCATATTGATGAAGTGATTGGCTATGTCGATACCAAAGATATTTTGGTAAAACTTCTTAGTAACCAGTCGCAAATTTTGCTCAATGAAACTACGATTCGTAATGTATTAATCATCCCCGATACATTAACCTTATCCGAGCTGCTAGACCGTTTTCGCTCTAGTAAAGAAAAATTTGCTGTGGTGATGAACGAGTATGCGCTCATTGTCGGTGTCATTACGCTCTCTGATATCATGATGACAGTGATGGGGGATTGGGTCGCACCGATTGAAGATGAGCAGCAGATTATCCAGCGTGATGAATTCTCATGGCTGATTGAAGGTACCACACCGATTGAAAATGTCAAACATGCGCTCGGTATCGAAGATTTTCCCGATTGGGACAATTATGAAACTTTAGCAGGTTTTATGATGTACAAACTGCGCAAAATTCCTCGCCCTGCGGATTTTGTTGAATATCAAGGTTATAAATTTGAAGTAGTCGATATTGATCATCATAAAATTGACCAGTTACTTGTGACGCGTAATTTCAAAGATGAAGAAGAGCACATTATCAGTGATAGTTAGTCAAAGTGATTGAGTAATACGGCCGCTTTGACTTGAAATTGATTAACTTTTTTCACGTTTCTTGTTAAAGTAGTTCATGGTTTCACCAAATCGTGAACTTTTTTCTTTTGGGCTTGGCAAACGGTAAAATTATTTTATGCTTGAAATCCGCCACCTTCAATTATTGACCGCACTACGTGAGCAAGGCTCGCTTGCTGCCGCGGCTGAGGACTTGTATGTCACGGCATCAGCGGTGTCCCATCAGCTCAAAGAAATCGAAAATTATTATGGTGTTAGCCTCGTCAATCGCCGCTCAAGACCGCTAAGCTTTACCCCAGCAGGCAAAGAAGTACTCAAACTTGCGGACAGTGTGCTACCGCAATTTAATCGTACCACCGCCAACCTTAAAAGACTGGGTCGTGGTCAAACGGGACAATTGCGTTTGGCCTCGGAATGTCATAGCTGTTTTGATTGGTTGATGCCTATCCTTAATCGTTATCGCAGGGAATGGCAAGATGTTGAGCTGGACTTTAGCTCAGGCTTTGAACCTGAGCCTCACCAAATGCTACTCGATGAAGAAATTGATGTGCTTATCACAGCCAGTCGCTTACCCTTGGAGGGAATCAGCTATCTGCCGTTATTCCAATATGAAAGTCGCTTGGTGTTGTCACCGACGCACCCATTAGTCGATAAAAAATCGCCGATTTTGCCAGAAGATTTGATTGATGAAACGCTTATCGTCTATCCTGTGGAAGCCAAGCGGCTCGATATCATCGCGCATTTTTTTGCGCCTGCAGGACTTGCGCCCAAGAAACTAAGAACCACAGAATTGACCGCGATGTTAATTCAGCTGGTTGCGAGTGAACGAGGGGTTGCCTCGTTACCGAATTGGGTGGTCAATGAATACGAAAAAAAAGGCTGGGTAATATCAAGGGCATTGGGGGAAGGTGTGTTTTGCCAGCTTTATGCGGCGACCCGTACCACAAGTAAAGAGGTGGCTTATATCCAAGGGTTTTTGGATTTACTGCCAGAGATTAGCCATAAATCAACATTACCCGCCCATCATCGAGCCTAATTGATTAAACCTAATCAATTAAAAATGCTGGGTGTGACATTTTGACCTTACTTTTATGTTGATGTATGCCACACCCAAATTACATACCAACACACGCCAACAAAAGACACACCAACAGAAGCTAAGGCGAGCTCATCCAAACAAAGTAGAAAGGAATTACTTTGAAACTAGGTTAACCTCTTCAGGGGCGATATGCGTTGTCGCTAATACCGTAGGCTCATCATATTCAACTTTTTCAGTCACCAATTCTTCATGACGCAATGTCACAGGAATTTGCGTTTCATGACTGACATTTTGGGTCATTAACTGTACTTTTTCCGCCACAATGGTTTCAATATTCACTTTCGCTGTTTGTTGAAGTAGAGGAATCTCAATCGGAGTATCGCCTAAAGTAATCGCTTGCCCATTCACCATCAACTGTGGCACATTGACGTTATTAGTAACCACACTAACTAAATTATCATGAGAGGCACTAGGCTGCGTAAACACATGTTCAATCACTAAGACTTCTTGATTGAGTGTCACAGGAACGTTAACTGTTTGGCTAATAATTTTTTTTGATAATTTAATATTGTCTTTGATAAATCGCTCAATTTGCACTTGGGGGCGTTCAGCTAATAGCTCTAAGGTGTTAGTGGTATCTTCACGAAGATCGACGGTTTTAACAATGTTATCATGAGTATGGGTATCATTAGTGTCTAGTTCGGTAGTATTTGTCATCGGGTTTTTCATAAAGTGTTTTCCATTGCAAAGTTATTGTTCCAAAATCCTGTAATAATATATAACAACCACAAAAAAGGCAGATGAAATCATCTGCCTTTTTCAAGCCAATGGCAACACCGTTGGCAGAAGTTAAAATCTATAGTAATCAATTATCTAATGATATTAATTATTAAAGTTTACGGGGCGCATTTGGATCAATTGCAGGTGATACATTACCATCGACGGTATCAACACCCGTTACACGCTCAACGCCATCTTTTTGTACATCTAACTCTTCACGGCGAACGGTTTCATTAAAGGTCTCAGTGCGAGTTTGTGCCACTTTATCTACGTTAACTTCTTCAGTGACATAAGTTTGTTTGTTGACATTTGCACGTTCTGCTTCAAGTTCAACCTCAATAGTGGCATTGTCATTATCACCAATGCTGCGGTCAGTAGGTCTGTTAACTGGCGTACGCTGGATATGCGCTTGTTCTTCAGTTAACTCAACGTTGACAGTGCGTGGCTCAGACACAACATGTTTACCAACTTTTAGTAAACCCGCTACGATTTTGTCTTTATTGACTGAAATGCGTTCTTCAAGTAACTGTAATGTATTAGGTGATTGGTAATCGTTATCAGTAAGCTTAACAGGTGTGGCAGCACGGTCAAATACGTGACGGTCACGAACCGTTTGTTCTTCAATACTGTAGTTGTAGTCAGGATCGTAGCTATCCATTGTTTCAACAGTATCTCGGCTGAGCGAATCAAAGTATACATTGTCGTCTTGAATACGAGCTAGACCCGCTGGTACTAAAACTTCTTTCGAGCTAAACCAGCCACCTACATCAACAATGAAATAGCGAATACGGCCTGTGCTCTCATCAACTAAAGCACCTTGAATACTACCCACTTTGTCGCCATTGGCGCCATAAGCGGTTTTACCAGTTGGATCAAAATAATCGTTACCTAAAAGGTCAACGTGGGTGTCTTGGATATCGCGTAAACGTATTAAACTTGCCATGGAAAAATCTCCTTTAGATATCTTATTGTTTATTTTTTATTAAGGTAGTTAAGTTAAAAACTAAATAAATATAAGATAGTTTTTTATAGTTAAATGAAAATTGTTATAATAAAATTTTTAAAATTCAACAAATTAGATGTTTCACAGCTACTTGGTTGTTGAAACAGATGCTTGATTGTTGAAATCGCCGATGATAAAAACGATGAAAAATGCCATACGCTTAATCGTTCGACTTGCAAACAAGATTACTGAAAAAAGCTCCCATTAAGTAGTAGGATTTGATAAATTTTTGTTTAGAGGGTGTAATTGGCAGTTGTCTTAAGTAACTTTTGCAACCAAGCGTAAAAAAAATTGGCTTTTAGCAATAAATTAAAAACATATAAAAAAGTCGGGTAGAGTACTTAGCGCGAAACACCATTGCCCACCCAATAAGGCGTTATAAAAGATAAGTAATAAAAAATAATGAGTTATCAACATATATATTAGGTGATTTTCAATGACAAAATATCAGGGAAAAATAATCCGCTGGCAAGATGACAAAGGCTTTGGATTTATTGAGCAAACCGATAACAATTGGCAAGACCCAGCTATTTTTTTTCATATCAGCGAATACCGAGCGAACCAACGTCCTGTGCTTAATGAAGCGGTAGTTTTTGAAATAGGGCAAGGCAGAGATGGCAAACCCTGTGCTATCAACGTGCAGCAACAGACGTTTGTCAGACAAAAAATTGCCCAACAAAATGCCCGCCAAGTTCGTCAAGCTCAAAATGACCTTAAAAATCAAACATTACTCACGTGGGTGGCTATTGGGGTGCTGTTTTTTGTGTTACTGACCGCTGTTGTGCTGGTTAAGCACTTACCCTTATGGATTATTGGTTGGTATTTTGCGATAAGTTTGGCGACCTATCTGCTGTACGCGCATGACAAAAAAGCTGCCAAAAATGGTGATTGGCGTGTGCAAGAAGCGTCACTCCATAAATTAGCTTTTGCTGGGGGTTGGGTAGGGGCGGCGTTTGCCCATTGGTTATTGCGCCATAAATCAACCAAACCAGAATTTCGTAGGGCTTTTTACTTGACAGTGATGGGTAATCTTTTAGCTTTGGCAATCATAAGTTATATCAACCTAAAAATCAGATGATTGCTTGATAGATTGATTGTTATAGATCGATCGTTGAGTAAAAAAATCCCTAATATAGATTAGGGATTTTTTTTAGCATGAGACAATTAGATTAATTCAATCGCTAAGGCAACCGCTTCACCGCCACCGATACATAGGCTAGCAATGCCTTTTTTACCGCCTGTGCGTTTGAGTGAGTTGATGAGTGTGACTACGATACGCGCACCCGATGCCCCTACGGGATGACCCAATGCACAAGCACCGCCTTCGATATTAACCTTAGCATGATCAAGGTCATTTTCTTGCATAGCAAGCATGGTTACCATGGCGAATGCTTCATTGATTTCCCAAAGATCAACGTCTTCTTTGCTCCAGCCAGCTTTTGCTAAAACTTTTTTCACACACTCGATGGGTGCGATGGTAAATTCGCTTGGGTGTTGTGAGTGGGTGGCTTGGGCAACGATACGTGCAAGTGGTTTTAAGCCTTTTTCTTTGGCTTTGTCTTCTGACATCAATACAACGGCGGCTGCCCCATCAGAGATTGAGCTTGAGTTAGCGGCAGTGACTGTACCATCTTTTGAGAACGCGGGTTTTAAGGTTGGGATTTTGTCTACATTGGCTTTACCGGGTTGTTCGTCCGTGTCAATGACTACATCGCCTTTACGAGTTTTGACAGTAACCGGAACGATTTCGTTTTTGAAGTGACCTTCATTGATGGCGGTGTTGGCGCGTTTTAGCGATTCGATAGCAAATGCATCCATCGCCTCACGTGTGATACCCCGTTTATCTGCCATTTCTTGCGCAAATGCACCCATTAACTTGCCGGTATCAGCATCTTTAAGACCATCTAAGAACATGGTGTCTTTGATCTCGCCATCACCCATGCGATAACCACCACGTGCTTTTGGTAGCACATAAGGGGCGTTGGTCATTGATTCCATACCACCTGCTACCACGATATCAAATTCGCCGCTACGAATTGAGTTGGCACCGAGCATAATGGCTTTCATACCAGAACCACAAAGTTTGTTGACATTGATTGCGCCTGTGGCATCTGGGATACCTGCTTTACGCATCGCTTGACGCGCTGGGCTTTGACCTGCACCGGCGGTTAAAATACAACCCATGATAACTTCGTCAATCTCTTCTGGTTTTACGCCGGCACGGTTGACGGCTTCTTTAATGACGGTTGCACCAAGCTCTGGCATTGATACTTCGTTCAAATCACCTTGGAATCCACCCATTGGGGTGCGAACGCCATCTACGATTACGACTGAATTTTCCATATTAAATTTCCTTTGAGTTAGGGTTTCTGTTGTCACAAGCAAACTACGACCTAAATCACTAGGGTCTATAAACAGGGTTGTAAACGGCAACCATGCCAATCACAATAGATGTTTTAAGTTTTGCTAATGCGATACATTTCATATTATCATAGTTAAAATGTAAATTAAACTACTGAAAATACTGTAAAATATACCAGTCGAGTCTACCTAAATTTTACTGCATTAACTCATCCAACCGAATGCGCACCACCTTATCTGTCACGGTATCTAACGCTTCAATTTTGGCAATCGCTTCATTCATATTGCGCTCAACAACGGGGTCAACCATAATAATGACAGGCAAATCAGTGCTAGTATCATCATGCGCTGGCTGTTGCAAAATTGCATCAATACTAATTTTAGACTCACTTAAAATGCGGGTGACTTCTGCTAGTACACCCAAATCATCTTTGACTTGTAGGCGCAGATAGTAGCCTGTGATCATTTCATCACTTGATAAGATGCGTGTGTTATTGAGTGTCTCAGGCTGGAACGCCAGATGCGGCACCAAATTGGCGGTTGAATCATTGGTCTCTGCAAGGGCGCGTACCATGTCCACCACATCTGCCATCACAGCGGATGCAGTTGCCCCCGCCCCGGCACCCGAACCGTAATACAAGGTTTGTCCGACAGGCTCTGCGTCAACCATGATGGCATTTTTTACCCCATTCACATTGGCAAGTAACACCTGTTTTGGAATCAAAGTCGGATGTACACGTAATTCAATACCTTCTTCGCCACTGTCTAAAATACGACGTTTGGCAAACCCTAAATGCTTGATACGGTAGCCAAGCTCGTTGGCATAACGCACATCTTGCTTGGTGATTTTGGTAATGCCTTCACAGTAAACTTTGTCAAATTGTAGTGGGATACCAAACGCAATTGACGCAAGTAGCGTTAATTTATGCGCAGCATCAATCCCTTCGACATCAAATGTCGGATCGGCTTCGGCATAACCCAGCGCTTGGGCTTCAGCGAGGACATCTGCAAAGTCCCGCTTTTTATCGCGCATTTCAGTCATGATAAAGTTGCCTGTACCATTGATGATACCTGCAAGCCAATCGATTTTGTTGGCAGCTAAGCCTTCACGTAAGATTTTGATAATCGGAATACCGCCTGCAACCGCGGCTTCATACGCCACTTTGACGCCCTTGGCCTCCGCCTTGGCAAAAACCTCATTGCCATGTTCTGCTAGTAAGGCTTTGTTGGCAGTCACAATATGTTTGCCATGCTCGATTGCCGCTAAAATCACCTCTTTAGCCGTGGTGGTACCGCCCATCAATTCCACCACAATATCCACATCATCTTGCTGAACGATATCAAGCAAATCGGCAGATTGTTTGATGTCTGTTGGGATATCGGTACGGTTGCGACGCGTGCCTACGTGGGTAATTTTAATCTCACGTCCTGTGCGACGCGTCATTTCATCAAGGTTGTTTTGTAGTAGTTCAACCACCCCAGTACCCACAGTACCAAGCCCTAAAATCGCTAATTGAATAGGTCGATTATTCATAAAAAAAATTCTCAAATGTCAAAAATATAAAAATAAAAGTTTAAAAATTGGCTAGCTAAATATACCATGCTAACTTGTGATTGGTAAGGTATAAAATCCAATTGCCCAAAAAAATTAAAATAAAAAAACCAGCTAATGAGTACTAGCTGGTTTGTATTCCATCAGGGGTGAACTTATTTGAGGTTGAGCGCCTGTGCCAATTCAGCAGGTGGCACATAACCGCCAAGTTGATGACCTTCTGTGTCAAACACGGCTGGGGTGCCATTGATACCCAAATTTGCGCCTAACTCATAAATTTTACGTACGGGGTTACTGCAAGTCGGTGCATTGATAGGCATGCCCAATTTGGCATCGGTTAAAGCTTTTTTGCGGTCACTGCTGCACCAGATTTTTTCCATGATGGGCATGGTTTGTTCACTACGTGGCCAAGGTAGATAACGCACTTCGATACCCAGTGCATTTACTTCATCAATTTCACTGTGGAATTTACGGCAATAACCACAATCTGCATCGGTAAACACATAGATTGCCGCTTTCGTCTGCCCCTTAGCAGGGAAGATAATCATGTCTTTTTTATCAATAGTGGCAAGACTGGCTTTCGCATCTTGCGCTTGCAAGTTCGCTGAGATATGCTCAGGTTTGGCACCACCGACTTTGATGATATCGCCTTGTACCACATATTGACCTGTCGCATCGGTAAAAAACGCCGGTAAACCTTCGGCTTTGACCCAATAGATATTTGGCATACTGGTCGCTGTCACCGAGGTGATTTTGGCGGTGATACCTGATTTGGCTAAATTTGCCGCCAGCATTTGCTGTAGCTGTGATTCATTTTTTGTCACGGTGGCTGAGCTGCTACTCGCTTCGTGTTTCTGACTTTCAGAATTGACGGGTGTGCGCGATTGGGCATTATCACAACCTGCCAAACCAACAATGCCAGCCACGGTGATGACACTGGTAATTAAACGGGTAGCTAATGAGGTTTTAGAACGATAAGTTGCAAAACGAATGAGCATGAGAAAACCCACAGAACGTTAATATAGGTTTTTATTTTACCATATTGTTATGGCGTATGAGCGCTACCCCTGTCAACTTATTGTTAATAATCTATCAGGTCTACTAGGTCGGGGCTCACATTTTTGCCCGTTCCAATCTTTCTGCTCGTCTCAATCTTTCCGCTTGTTTCAATCTTTTGGTGCGCTAAAAGCAACCGGCTCAAAGCCAAGTTCTATTAATGGATTAAAAGGTTGTTTAACAAAGTTTGCTTAACTAGGTTTTTTAAAAAAATTCAGCGTTTAAGCAAATAACTTTTGATAAGTTGCAATACAATTTAAACATTGTGTTTGAATGACAAATTTGTAAACTAATAAATCGTCAGCTAGTTATAACTATTATTATTTTTTCATCTTTTACTATTTTTTAGGAATTTATCATGGCAATTGCTAGTTTGTTAACCTTACTCGACGATATTAGCGTCATCCTAGATGATGTATCGGTGATGACAAAAGTCGCTGCCAAAAAAACGGCGGGCGTGTTGGGCGATGATTTGGCACTTAACGCCAATCAAGTGTCAGGGGTAAAAGCCGATCGCGAGTTACCTGTGGTGTGGAGTGTCGCCAAAGGCTCCTTAGTCAATAAAGCGATTTTGGTGCCACTGGCTTTGATTATTAGTGCGATTTCGCAAGCCTTAGTGACCGGGTTATTGATGATTGGTGGTTTATATCTGTGTTATGAAGGGGCAGAAAAAGTGGTGCACAAATTTTGGCCCCACGCTGGCAGCAATGACCCCGAGCAAGCCGAACGGGTAGCAGCCAATGCCAATGAAAGCATAGATTTGGTGGCGCATGAAAAAGAGAAAATCAAAGGGGCAGTGCGGACGGACTTTATTTTATCGGCTGAAATCATTGTGATTTCCCTCGGTACCATTGCGGCAACGGTGCCTTTACTGGATAAGGCAGTAACACTGGTAGTAATTTCACTCATCATGACAGTGGGTGTGTATGGCTTTGTTGCCATGATTGTCAAGATAGATGATTTAGGGCTGCACTTGCAGCAAAAGTCGTCATCAGCGGCACAAAGTATAGGTAAGGCGTTATTAGCCTTTGCGCCTATTTTGATGAAAGTGCTATCAATCGCCGGTACTTTGGCGATGTTCTTGGTCGGTGGTGGTATTTTGGCACATGGCGTTGGTGCGTTACATCATGGGATTGAACATTTAGGTGACTTGTCAGGGGCGTTTTCAGGCTTAACCACTAACTTATTAAATGCACTGGTTGGTTTGGTAGCAGGTTTGGTGGTAGTTGCGATCATGACAGTCATCTCAAAAATTCGTAATAAGCCTGCCCATTAGACAAGCCCACTCATTCATTGTATCTAAAATTTGTAGCTAAAATAAAAAAGCAGTTTATGTTGAACTGCTTTTTTTACTGCTATACATACATGCAAACACGATTGACTTACTGATTGTGCTACGGCGTTACCGACTCATCGTGAGAGGGCGCTACGTCAGTTTGGGGAGTGGTGGTGGATTTTTTAGTGACAACCACGGCATTTTCCACCTTTTTACTGGTACGCGTTTTGGGTTTGGCTGCTGGTTTTTCGCTCGCCTTAGCTTTACGCGTACGGGTTTTCGGTGCTTTTGGGGTTGCCAAGGTCAGCATACCAACGGTTGCCGGTTTCATTTGTTCTGCCACACTTTCAATCATGTTCTTATAACTTACCGGTGTGGTTTTACGTTTTTGCGCCGCTGCTTCTGCGCTATCTTCTACGTCCGTTGCTTCAACACCTTCGCTGTCAGTATTAAAGGCTACTGCGGGTTCATCAGCCGTTTGCACTGAGTCAACGTCCTGATTCACTATAGCATCATCCGCTATTGTTGTCGCAGAGACTGGCTCGGCTGGTTGGTTAGCGACTGGCGCATTGTGCGCTTGCAAGTAAGCTTCGACCAATTTACCTTGCTCAATCAACGCATGACCTTGCTCGCCCAAGCGCGCCACAATCCATGCGCCTACGCTACCTGTTTGATATGGCAGGTGGTTTTGGCTAGGCGACGCTGATTGAGTTGAGGCTGCTTCTACTTGACCTTTGCCACTGTCAGTTTCATTCGAGATAGGCTCAGCAACTGACGGGTTTGAATCAGTCGGCGCTTGAGCAACAGCGGTATTAACCAATGAACCGCGTGGATCATTGATGGCGCGTTTAGTTACCGCTGGCAGCGCAGCGTCAGTTTTGCCTGCTTGGCGTTGGAACTGACTGGCTGGCAAAATGGCCGTATGATAATCCTCCAAGTTTTGCGCGGATAGACTGGCATAGCCATAATTTCTAAAGTACTGCCCAAAACGCTGTTGTTCAGCCACTACGACATTATCTTTTGATGGGGTAGTGGTGGTAGCAGCTTGATGATTAAAAGCATCGATGGCTTGGATAAAGCAGCTAACCACGCTGTCGGTTGCCATTTTTTCAGCGGCATTATCTAAGTACTGGTTAATAAACTGACTCACCGTACCTGAAATTTTTGTCACCGAAGTACTCACTACAGAGGCAACTGGGCTAAATTGCGCTTGATAAGCCTTGTAAACTTCGCGTGGGTCATTTTTGGCACGACCTTGGCTCGGTGTCACTGCCAGCTGTGCTGTGGCTGGCTCAGCGGATGGCTTAGATGGTGTGGATGCTGTAGAAAGCTCTGCTACCTCGTCATTGGACACTGTAATGCTGCTAGGGATAACTGGCGTCTCAATTGCCTGTTCGGGTGTTGTGGGTTCGGGCATCGTAGCCGATGCTATTGGCTGAACCTCAGGTTTTGCAATTTCCCCTTTGCTGGCATCTAGCGAGAGGTGCGTTGTTTCAACCGCAGCTATAGGTTGCTGTTGTTCAGTTTTAAATACTTGAACTTGCACACTGTTGGGGTCACGTTGTTTTGCGCCTTTCGGTTTTTCTGCTTTGGATTGGTTATTTTTTCTACCATCGACAGGGGCAACAGCGGTATCAGTCGCTGTTACATCATTGACTGCAGCTACGTTACTATCATCGTTCGCTAGTGTAGCACGACGTTCTTTGACCCCGCGGCTGTCACGGCGACTATTCGGCTCGCGTTTTGGCAGCTCACTAGTTTTGGCAGTTTTTGACGCATCATTTGACTTGTCTTTATTGCTGTCAGTGTCCTGTGATGAAACTTCTGCTTCACTCGTTTCAGATTGATAACGGTTTGGTTTTTTAGCCTTTGGTTTGCGGTTACCACGTTTACGGCGCTCGGCATCTTTATCGCTTGATTCAGCCGTGGCTGAAGGTTGTTGAGACGCTTCTTGATAAGGATTGGCGCTGGTTTCACTGGTGTTTGCGCTCACCGCAGGGATACTTGCCGTCAATGCGGCGTGATTGATTTGACCTTGCACCCCCAAGCTTTGTGCGCCGGTATTGACGAGACTTTCAATCGCCGAAGCGGCATCTTGACCACTAAAGTGTGGGGTGACTTGTGCTTGCTGGGTAGGGGCAAACAAGTTCGATAGCCAAGCGACTGCAGAAGTTGCAGGCACAGTTGCGGCCGGCTGCACGGGTTGTGGCGCGGCAGCTTTGGCGGCAGTCGTATTGTTAGCAGTTTGCTGAGGCTTGTTGGATGGCGTTGCAGGGCTAGGCGTGGTGTTGGCGGCGTTGCTAGCATTGCTCCAGGCATTATGATTACCTGTCGGTGCTACACGGCTGACTTCATTGTCATCCGTGTGCCAGTTGCTAGTATCGTAGCCACGGTCTTTATATTCTTGTTGTTGGCTTTCGGCGACACGCTCATAGCTCGATGGCGCAAACCCATCACTGTTATAAGTGATATTAAACTCGGGGGATTCAAGATGGGCATGCGGCAAGATAGTAATGCGCGTGCCACTTTCTTGCTCAAGACACACCAGCGTTTCACGTTTTTCGTTGAGTAAAAATGCCGCGATGTCAGTTGGCACTTCGGCTTGTATTTCGCCATGACGCTCTTGTAGTGCCCGTTGTTCGATTTGACGCATGATTGACAAAGCAAGTGAACGCAAGTCACGAATCATACCGGTACCGTGACAACGGGGGCAGAGGTAACCTGTCGCTTCTTCAAGTGACGGACGCAAGCGTTGACGACTCATTTCAAGTAGTCCAAAACGTGAAATTTCAGCGAATTGGATACGCGCGCGGTCGTTTTTAGTGGCTTCTTTGAGACGATTTTCCACTTGTTTTTGGTGGTCATCGGTTGCCATGTCAATAAAGTCAATAACAATCAAACCACCCATATCACGCAGGCGTAATTGACGGGCGATTTCATCTGCTGCTTCTAAATTGGTATTAAACGCCGTTTCTGAGACATCCGCGCCTTTGGTGGCTTTTGATGAGTTGATATCGATCGATACGAGGGCTTCAGTTTGGTCAATTACAATCGAACCGCCGCTTGGCAAACGTACTTCACGTTGGTAGGCGGTTTCGATTTGTTTTTCAATTCCAAAACGGGCAAACATCGGCTCATAGTCAGTGTATTTGCGCAGTTTATTCGCTTGCTGCGGCATCACCGCTTCAATAAAATTCGCCGCTTCATTATAGGCGTATTCATTGTCGACCCAAATTTCCGTGATATCATCACGCAGGTAGTCGCGTACGGCACGGGTGACTACGCCCGCTTCTTGGTGCAACAGGCGAGGTGAGGGGAATTTTTGGCTTTGTTGTTGGATGCCTTTCCAGATGTTTAATAAATGGTCAAGGTCTTGTTGTAATTCATCCGTGGTTTTACCAATCCCTGCGGTACGGATGATAACGCTCATGCCTTTGGGTAGTCTTAGCTCACTTAACGCTTGCTTCATCTCATCGCGCAACTTGCCAGAGATTTGGCGAGAGATACCGCCGCCACGCGCATTGTTGGGCATCAATACCAAATAACGACCCGCCAATGAAATCAAAGTAGATAACGCCGCGCCTTTATTACCGCGTTCTTCTTTTTCCACTTGCACGATGAGCTCATCGCCTTCTTTAATCAGTTGTTTGATGTTAGTGGTAGAGCGAGGGTCGCCTGCTAGATACTCTGGGGCGATTTCACGAATCGGTAAAAAACCTTGACGTTGTGAACCGTATTCCACAAATACCGCTTCAAGCGATGGCTCGACACGGGTCACATGACCTTTATAAATATTGGCTTTTTTTTGCTCGCGGGTACGGTTTTCTAAATCGAAATCATACAAATGATTGCCATTGCACAGGGCAACACGGATTTCTTCGGCGTGGGTAGCATTGATGAGGATGCGTTTCATGTGTTTTCTCCTAAACACACAAAACATACGAGCGTAGATAAATGTTGCTATCAAACATTACTATCAAATATTAGGCGAAACAACGTCAAACAGTCTTGACTAGACTCGCTGATAGCAAGCGCAAGTGGCTTGACAACGCTTGATAACAAGGTTTGTTGTTCACCAAAAATTGCATGATTAAGTTGGATTATTGCCATAGCGAGGTTGTAAGCCTGTTAGGTAAATACAGCCATCATGCTGGATTGGGGTTGTTGACCAAAACAATGTCTGTTTTAGGACAAATGAATGAACCCTGTTTCTCTATTGGTCAAAAAGTGTTAGCGTTAGTTTTCGCTTTAAATGGCAAGCCTGATAAGTTAGGTTTTACAAAGGCGTGGGCAATTTAAAATGGTAAATCGTCCAAAACCGTCAACCTTTATCTCAAAATCGCAACTACTGAGTTCATTTACCTAGGCGCATAATACGCTAATCGTTACCAGCAGTTTTGTGGTTGTAAGGCACAAAACCCACCATTTATCTGTTATCTCTATATATCACTAATCTTTACAAACTATTTGAACATGTTTTCAAATGACAATTATCTTCGTTACTCGTATGTCGTGTGCTGATATTGATTAAAATCAGTCTTAAAATCTATAAATATTGGCAGTTTAGTGCGCCCTATCGTGAGTCATACTGCCATGAATAAATTTCGGCTGTATGGGCGACAGCAAAAGCGACAGTTTAATTATCCCGCATACACTACTTTGAAATGAAGCTTAACAGGGTTTAAGTCGAATTGATGGCGCGAATTCATAGCGGCACAGGCACTAAACTGCTAAACTATAGCAAATTTTTATGTAAACGGCTATCAAAATATGACAGAGCACTCGCAGTCTCCCAAACGTCCCGCCCATCCTAACAAAAAACGCGACACCCCATCGCAACAATCGGCTCATCAAACCCCAAAACGCACGCCTAGTAAACAACCGTCTAGTAAACAACCGCAGTCTGCAGATGACGATATTTTAGATTTTGCTAAAGTCAATTACTTGACCGTCACGCGCCAGCAGCATGACCAACGTGTTGATAATTTTTTGTTGGGTCGTCTTAAAGGACTGCCGCGCTCACACGTCTATAACATGATTCGTTCCGACGAAATCCGTGTCAATGGCAAACGCTGTAAACCCCACGATAAACTGCAGCGTAATGACGTGGTGCGCATTGCACCCATCAAGCTTGCCACGCGTGAAAAACCCGTGATAAGCCCTGACTTTGCCCAGAGCTTGCTTGAGCGCATTGTATATGAAGATGAGGGTTTAATCGTGCTCAATAAACCATCGGGTATGGCGGTGCATGGCGGCAGTGGCGAGAGTTTTGGCGTGATTGAAGCCATGCGAGAAGCAACGGGTAAAAAATACCTTGAGCTGGTACACCGCATTGACAAAGATACCTCTGGCTTACTGATGATTGCCAAAAAACGCTCAACCCTTAAAACTTTACAAGAGCATTTGCGAGAAAAAACCTTGCAAAAAACCTATCTGTGTTTGGTGGTAGGTTGGATAAGTAGCGAAACACAAACCATTGATAAACCGCTACTAAAATACACGTTGCCTGCCACACAAGAAGGCAAAAGCGGTGAACGCCGTGTCAAAGTAGATGTAAAATCCGAAGACAGTAAGCCAAGCCAAACCCAAATTAACGTGTTGCAAAAATTTGAGTTAAATGGTCAAAAAGTCAGCTTAATTGAAGCCAAACCGCTGACAGGGCGTACCCACCAAATTCGGGTGCATTTGGCGAGTATCGGGCATCCATTATTGGGTGATGATAAATACAATCCGAATGTAGCTAAAGGCGATAAAAGCGTGCGCCGTTTGTGTCTGCATGCCTATCAACTCGAAATTCCAGAATATGAAACAATTACAGCCGAATTGCCAGAGGATATGCAAAGTTTAATTGGTAATGAAAATGATTGAATATTATGGTTGGGTGTGTGTCCGAGAAGGTTTTAATGAAGCCAACGAATCTGAAGAGATGATGGGTAAAATTTGGCAAGAATTTCTTTCTAAAATAGATATGACCTTTAAAAATTTAGAAAATCCACAGATTAAAACGGGTATTCTAAATGGCAACTATCAATTTATGATTTTTGGGTTTCATAATCATAAATCGCAAGAATTTTTTGACGTTTTAGAAATTTATCAGTGGCTTGCTAAAAATGCTGTTGGCTCATATGGGTTGCTTCATTATTTTGACGATGAAGATAAAGCAGGATTCGACAATCAATTTCAAGTGTATAGTTTAAAAAAAGGTAAGTTTGAATGTCAGCAAGACAAATTATTATCTCCCTATTTTAATGAAATTGAAGATAGAAAATGACAACAAATAATTTCAAAGACAAATCGCTAATCATTTTCGATTGGGATGGCACGCTGATGGATTCGGTTGGCTTAATCGTCGATGCCATGCGCTATGCTGCTAAAAAGCACGGTTTAACCGTCACCGATGAAGCCACAAAATCTATTATCGGCATTGCGTTAGTCGATGCGTTTCCCATGCTATTTCCCAATGACAGCGATAAATATGATGAACTTTTAGCCACTTACTCTGAGTATTACGTTAAACATTGCGACAACGACAAACTGTTTGATGGTATTAAAGAATTGATTCAAGATTTACACGCACAAGGCAAAACCTTAGCAATTGCCACAGGGAAAAAACGAAAAGGGCTGCAGCGCGTGCTACCCAATTCTGGCATTCAAGCGTTTTTTACGCTCACCAAAACCGCTGACGAAACCGCAGGTAAGCCCAATCCGCTCATGCTGCAAGCAATTTTGAGCGAAACGGGTAAAACGGTGGAAGATGCGGTATTCGTCGGTGATAGTATTCATGACATCCGTATGGCAAATGCAATACAGATGGATAGCATTGCTGTAAGTTATGGCTGTGAAAAAGCCGATGTTTTGGCAAAAGAACATCCAACCAAGCTTGTGACCACAATCAATGAACTAAAACAACAGCTAATTTAGTTTAGCTTTGTGCAGATAACTAACTTCGAGTAGAATAACGGCAACTAAAAATTTTAAAAAGCTGTTAATAATGACCGAAGAACTACTCATCAACATCAGCCCATCTGAGAGCCGAGTCGCGGTGCTCGAAGATGGGATACTCAACGAAATCTTTATCGAACGCCATAGCAAACTTGGCTCAGTGGGCAATATCTACCTTGGCACAGTGGTGCGCGTACTGCCAGGCATGCAGGCGGCGTTTATCGACATTGGGCAATCGCGCACCGCGTTTTTGCACGTCAATGATATGCAGACCCTGCGTCCTAAGCTCTCAGCCATTGAACCGCCAAAACCGCAAAATCCCGCGATTGACAACACCTTAGACCCTGACACCACTACGCTTGCGATGACCACAACCACCTATCAGCCACCGCCTAGCGAGTTGATAGAAAACCGCTTGTATGAAGGACAGCGTATCTTGGTACAAGTGATTAAAGACCAATTAGGCAGTAAAGGCGCACGACTGACGACGGATGTGTCATTGCCTTCGCGTTATTTGGTGTACTTGCCGTATGGTGAACATATCGGGATTTCACAGCGGATTGATGGCGATGAGCGAGAGCGGTTAAAAACACAGCTTGGCGAGCTGATGCACCAAGTCAATCTACAAGGCGGATTGATTGCCCGTACCGCTGCCGAAAATATCCCGCAATCCAAACTTGAAGAAGATATTTATTATCTACTGCAGCTTTGGCGTATGGTACAAGCCCGCCGTGAACAAACGCCGACCCATCGCCGTTTTGAGCTGATTTATCAAGATTTATCACTACCTTTGCGCGCGATTCGAGATTTGATTGGTGAGCAGACTGAAAGGGTGACGGTCGATAACGCCCGAGTGTTTGATGCTATTCGTCATTTTGCCAAAGAATTTGTCCCACTGATTTATCCACGTATTCAATTGTATGAAGGCGAGCAGGCGTTATTTGATGTTCACCGCGTTGAAGAGGATTTAAAAGACGCGCTCAATCGCCGTGTTAATCTCAAATCAGGCGGTTATCTTATCATCGACCAAACCGAAGCCATGACCACCATTGATGTCAATACAGGCTCTTTTGTTGGAGGGCGTTCCCTTGAAGATACGGTGTATAAAACCAATTTAGAGGCCACTCACGCCATCGCCCGTCAGCTGCGACTGCGTAATTTGGGCGGGATTATCATTCTTGACTTTATCGATATGCAAGAGCAACAACACCGCGATGACGTGCTAGCAAGCCTGCAAGAACAGCTCAAACGCGATTATGCCAAAACCAACATCAGCGAAGTCTCAGCGCTTGGGCTGATAGAGATGACTCGCAAACGCACGCGAGAGAGCTTACAACAACAGCTTTGTGAGCCGTGTCCAACCTGTGGCGGTAAAGGCTTTGTCAAAAGCGCCGAAACCGTGTGTCTGGAGATTTTCCGTGAATTGATGCGCTGTGCCAGAACCTACAACGCCCCTAAGAAATTTACCGTGGTCGCAAATAGCGGCGTGATTGATTTGCTTGAAACCATTGAAGCGGATACGGTGGCAGAGATGGAATATTTGCTGGGTCGTCCGATTAACTTGGAGAGTGATAACCGTTTTAATCAAGAACAATATGATATTTTGCTAGATTAGCCTATTGCTTTTACCCAAAAAATCGGTATAATACAGCCCACTTAACTTATTGCAGGGCGACGAAGATGATTCGTCAATTCATAAAAGAATAAGCCCTTTAATACAGTCGCTCCATTGATTGCGACACGAAATTAAAGAATACAGTTTCACCGACTATTAATAATGCTATCTATGTATTGCAAGTTAATGGTTTGAGTGGGACTGAAATTTTTTTATTTTCAAAAAGTGCCTGTTAAAAACAGGTAAAAAATGCAAGTTAGGTGTTTACTCAATAACAGCTTAACACCCAACGCAAATTAACCCATATCAAACTTTATATTAGGAGCTTACTGGCATGGCTAACCAGAAAATCCGTATCAGACTTAAATCTTTTGACCATCGTCTGATTGACCAATCAGCTCAAGAGATTGTTGATACCGCAAAACGCACAGGTGCACAAGTTCGTGGTCCAGTACCGCTACCAACTCGCATTGAACGCTTTAACATCTTAACCTCACCACACGTGAACAAAGATGCCCGTGACCAATACGAAATCCGCACATTTAAACGTATGGTAGATATCGTTCAGCCTACTGACAAAACAGTCGATGCACTGATGAAGTTAGATTTGGCGGCGGGTGTTGATGTACAAATCGCATTAGGCTAACCCCTTAGGGTAACACCTATATTGAATAACAGTAAAAATTAAGAGGTTAACAACATGGCGATCGGTTTAGTCGGAAAAAAATGCGGCATGACTCGTATCTTCACAGAAGCAGGTGTTTCAATTCCTGTAACTGTTGTTGAAGTTACTGCCAACCGTATCTCTCAAATCAAAACACAAGACACAGACGGCTACCAAGCTATCCAAGTAACAACTGGTGAACGTCGTGATTCTCGTGTTAATGCAGCTCAAAAAGGTCACTTTGCAAAAGCTGGCGTTGCTGCAGGTCGTGGCACTTGGGAATTTCGCGTCGAAGATAGCGAACTCGAAGGCCGCGAAGCAGGTAGTGAAATCGCTGCTGACTTGTTCCAAGTAGGTCAAATCGTTGACGTAATTGGTACCAGCAAAGGTAAAGGTTTCCAAGGTGGTATCAAACGCCACAACTTCCGTTCACAAGATTGGACACATGGTAACTCAGTATCTCACCGCGTTGTGGGTTCTACAGGTCAAAACCAAACACCGGGTCGTGTATTTAAAGGCAAAAAAATGCCAGGTCAAATGGGTAACAAACGTGTGACCGTACAAGGCTTAGAAGTGATTTCAGTTGATGCTGAAAAAGGTATCCTAGTTATCAAGGGTGCAATTCCTGGTGCCAACGGTGGCGACGTTATCGTACGTCCATCAGTTAAAGCTTAATCAAGGGGATTAACGTGAATCTAAATACAGTAACAGGTTCGGCGGTTGAGCTATCAGACGTAGCATTTGGTCGTGAATTCAACGAAGCACTTGTACACCAAGTAGTTACCGCTTATTTAGCGGGTGGTCGTCAAGGTAGCCGTGCTCAAAAAACGCGTGGTGAAGTATCTGGCGGTGGTAAAAAACCATGGCGTCAAAAAGGTACTGGCCGTGCACGTGCAGGTTCCATCCGTAGCCCAATTTGGGTCGGTGGTGGTCGCGCATTTGCAGCCAAACCACAAGATTGGTCACAAAAAGTGAACCGTAAAATGTACCGTGGTGCCATGCAATGCATTCTTGCTGAATTGATTCGTCAAGACCGTTTGGTATTGGTTGATGACATCAGCATTTCAGCACCAAAAACTAAAGAGCTTATCGCTAAACTTAAAGACTTAAATGCCCCTAAAGCATTGATCGTTACCAATGAAGTTGACGAAAATCTTTACTTAGCTGCTCGCAATATTCCATACGTCAGCGTACTAGGTAGCACTGAAGTTGATCCAGTTAGCCTAATTGCGTTTGACAAAGTCATCATGTCTGTCGCAGCCGCCAAAGAAATTGAGGGAGTGTTAGCATGAATAACGCAAGACTATATCAGGTACTAAAAGCACCTGTATTTTCAGAAAAATCTCAAATCTTGGGCGATACTTTAGGTGTGCAAGTATTCAAAGTTGACACCAACGCGACAAAAAAAGAGATTAAAAAAGCCGTAGAATTAATGTTTGAAGGTGTTGAAGTAGTTAAAGTTAACACTTTGAATGTTAAAGGTAAGACAAAGCGATTTGGTCGCACGGTAGGTCGTCGTCAAGACTTCAAAAAAGCCTATGTGACCTTAAAAGCTGGTCAAGATGTTCAAGTAGCCGACGTAGCAGAACAACCTGCTGCTGACAACGAATAAGGATTACACAATGCCTATCGTAAAAGCCAAACCGACATCACCAGGTCGCCGATTTGTCGAGAAAGTGGTGCATCCACACCTTCATAAAGGTCGTCCTTATGCAGCATTAGTAGAGTCAAAAGGCAAAACTGGTGGTCGTAACAACAACGGTCGCATCACTACCCGTCATATCGGTGGTGGTCATAAACAGCATTACCGTGTTGTTGACTTCAAACGTAACAAAGACAACATCCCTGCTGTTGTAGAGCGTATTGAGTACGATCCAAACCGTACTGCACACATCGCACTACTTAAATATGCAGACGGTGAGCGTCGTTACATCATCGCACCAAAAAAATTGCAACAAGGCGATACCGTTATTTCTGGTGAAACTGCACCAATTCGCCCAGGTAACTGCTTACCACTACGTAGCATTCCAGTGGGTACAGTGATTCACAATATCGAACTTAAAATCGGTAAAGGTGCACAGATCGCTCGTTCAGCAGGTGCTGCGGTTCAATTATTGGGTCGTGATGGTATCTATGCAATCGTTCGTTTACGTTCAGGCGAAACTCGTCGTATCCACGTAAATTGTCGTGCGGTTATCGGTGAAGTATCAAACACTGAAAATAACCTTAAATCATTGGGTAAAGCAGGTGCCAACCGCTGGCGTGGCGTTCGTCCTACCGTTCGTGGTACTGCAATGAACCCAGTTGACCATCCACACGGTGGTGGTGAAGGTCGTAACTTCGGTAAACACCCAACCAGCCCATGGGGTCAAAAGGCTAAAGGCCTTAAAACACGTTCTAACAAACGTACTGACCACATGATTATCCGCCGTCGTCGCGTCAATAAGAAATAAGGAATAATTTCATGCCTCGTTCATTGAAAAAAGGTCCATTCATCGATGCGCACTTGTTTGCCAAAGTTGAGAATGCGTTAGAAACTAACTCACGCAAACCAATCAAAACTTGGTCACGTCGCTCAATGATTTTGCCACAAATGGTCGGCTTAACTATTTCTGTTCATAACGGTCGTACACATGTACCTGTTATCGTAAACGAGCAAATGGTTGGTCATAAACTTGGTGAATTCGCCCCAACCCGTACATATCGTGGTCATGGCGTTGACAAGAAATCTAAGAAATAAGGTGCTCATCATGGAAGTAACTGCAAAATTACGCGGTGCCGCCATTTCGGCACAAAAAGTACGCTTAGTTGCTGACGAAGTTCGCGGCAAATCAATCGAGCGTGCATTAGATATCTTAACCTTTAGCAACAAAAAAGCCGCTAAATTGGTTAAAAAATGCTTAGAATCTGCGATTGCTAACGCTGAGCATAACAATGGTTTAGACATCGATACATTGCGTGTTTCTACCATTTATGTGGATGAAGGTATTACGTTAAAACGTGTTTTACCACGTGCCAAAGGTCGTGCTGACCGTATTAGCAAACGTACTTGCCACATCACAGTTAAGGTAGGAGCATAATATGGGACAGAAAGTTCATCCAATCGGCATCCGTCTTGGCGTAATCCGTAAATCAAACGCTAACTGGTATGCAGATCCAAAAAAATACTCTGAATACTTAATCAACGACTTACAAGTTCGTAAATATTTAGAGAAAAAGCTTAAAGCAGCGATGATCAGCGGTATTAGCATCGAACGTCCTACGGGCGCAGCTAAAATCACTATCGCTACGGCACGTCCTGGTATCATCATTGGTAAAAAAGGCGAAGATATTGAAAGCCTACAAAAAGAACTTACCAAATTAATGGGTGTACCAGCACAAGTTAGCATTGAAGAAATCACCCAACCAGACTTAGACGCACGTCTAGTAGCTGATGGTATTGCTTCACAACTTGAACGTCGTGTCATGTTCCGCCGTGCTATGAAACGTGCTGTTCAAAACAGTATGAAAGCTGGCGCACAAGGTATCAAAGTTGAGCTATCAGGTCGTCTTGGCGGCGCTGAGATTGCTCGCTCAGAGTGGTATCGTGAAGGTCGTGTACCTTTGCATACATTACGTGCTGACATTGACTACTCAAATGTACGCGCAGAAACCACTTACGGTACTATCGGTGTAAAAGTTTGGATTTTCCGTGGTGAAGTGCTTGACGGCATGAACCGTGTATATAATCCAGTCAAAGAAGAAAAGCAAGCACGTGCACCTCAAAAACGTCGTGCTCGTAATGATCGTAGCGACCGCCCACGTAGTGAGCGCCCAGCTAAAGACAGAGGTTAATCGATATGTTACAACCAAAACGTACCAAGTTTCGTAAAGTACAAAAAGGACGTAATACGGGGTTAGCTCACCGTGGTAGTAGCGTATCTTTTGGTACAATCGGACTTAAATCAGTAGAACGTGGTCGTATGACTGCACGTCAAATCGAAGCTGCTCGTCGTACGATTTCACGTCGTATCAAGCGCGGTGGTAAAATTTGGATTCGTGTATTCCCAGACAAACCAATTACCGAAAAACCACTAGAAGTTCGTATGGGTAAAGGTAAAGGTCCAGTAGAATACTGGGTATGCGAAATCAAACCAGGCAAAATGCTTTATGAAATCGAAGGGGTTTCTGACGAGCTAGCAACTGAAGCGTTCACGCTTGCAGCTGCCAAGTTGCCTTTCAAAACCACCATTGTTAAACGGACGATAATGTAATGAAGATCAGTGAACTTAAAGACAAATCAGTCGAAGAGCTGACCCAATTACTAGACGAAAAGCAATTAGAAACATTTCGTCTTCGTATGGCAAAAGCCACTGGTCAGTTAGGCAACACCCATGAGATTAAAGCAAATCGTCGTACGATTGCTCAAATCAAGACTCTTATCTCTGAAAAACAGAACACCGAAAACCAAGGGGCTTAATCATGAGTGAGCAAAATACCAACCAAGCTAACGCTACTGAACAAAGTACAGTCACTGGTAAAGTTGTCAGTGACAAAATGGATAAAACCATTACTGTACTTGTTGAGCGTCGTATTCGTCATGCCAAATATGGCAAAATGATTCGCCGTTCTACCAAACTACATGCTCATGACGAAAACAATGAGTGTGGCGTTGGTGATACAGTTCGTATCAAATCAACACGTCCACTATCAAAAACCAAATCTTGGGTGTTAGTAGACGTCGTAGAAAAAGCAGTTAATATTTAATTTAACTTAAATAGATAGTTATAATTGCAAAGCAAGTCAGTAACTGCTACAATACGCCACCTTAAAAATGGCTTATTGTGGCAAAGACTTGTTTTGCCAATTTATGGAGTAACGCGATGATTCAGACTGAAACAATGCTGGAAGTTGCAGACAACAGTGGTGCAAAACGAGTTATGTGCATTAAAGTGCTAGGTGGCTCACATCGTCGTTATGCATCAGTAGGCGACATCATTAAAGTGACTGTGAAAGAAGCAATTCCACGCGGTCGTGTCAAGAAAGGTGATGTAATGAACGCGGTAGTCGTACGCACGAAGTTTGGTGTACGTCGTCCTGACGGTTCAGTACTACGTTTTGATGATAATGCAGCTGTGTTGTTGAACAACAATAAAGCACCAATTGCAACACGTATTTTTGGACCAGTAACCCGCGAACTACGTGGCGAACAATTTATGAAAATTGTTTCATTAGCCCCAGAAGTATTGTGAGGAAAACATGGCAAAATTACGTAAAGGCGACCAAGTGATTGTAATTGCTGGCAAAGATAAAGGCAAGCAAGGTACAGTACTAGCAGTAAAAGAAGACCGTGTAAAAGTTGAAGGCATCAACATCGTTAAAAAACACCAAAAGCCAAACCAACAGACTGGCGTTGAAGGTGGTATTATCGAGAAAGAAGCATTTTTACACATTTCAAATGTTGCAATTTATAATGCAGCAACCCAAAAGGCAGATCGTATTTCTTACCAATTGAATGATGAAGGCAAAAAACAACGCGTTTATCGTTCATCTGGTGAAGTTGTGGCGACTGCATAACCATCTAAGGGTATCAGTAATGGCAAGACTTAAAACACAATATAACGAACAGCTTAAGCAAAAAATTCAGCAAGAGCTTGGTTTAGCCAACGTTATGGAAATCCCTAAAATCACCAAAATCACCCTAAACATGGGTGTGGGTGATGCGGCGCAAGACAAAAAAGTTCTTGAAGGCGCATTAGCGGATATGACGGCAATTGCCGGTCAAAAACCTGTAGTAACCAAAGCTCGCAAATCAGTTGCAGGCTTTAAAATCCGTGAAGAATGGCCAATCGGCTGTAAAGTAACGTTACGTGGCGAACAGATGTACGAATTTTTAGATCGTTTAATCTCAATCGCTATTCCACGTATCCGTGACTTCCGCGGTTTTACAGATAAAGCATTTGATGGCCGTGGTAACTATTCACTAGGTATCAAAGAGCAAATCGTTTTCCCTGAAGTTGACTTTGACAAAATCGACCGTATTCGTGGTTTAGATATTACCATTACGACTACCGCAAAAACTGATGATCAAGGTCGTGCATTGCTTAAAGCATTCGGCTTCCCATTCAAGGGCTAACAGCAAGGATAAGGCAATATGGCAAAGAAAAGTATGATTAATCGCGAATTTAAACGCGAAGCGACTGTTGCTAAATATGCTGAGAAGCGTGCAAAGCTTAAGGCAATTATCAGCGACATCAACGCAACTGACGAAGAACGTATGGACGCTATGCTGGCATTACAAGCATTGCCACGTGACGCTTCACCTGTACGTTTACGTAACCGTTGTGCATTGACAGGTCGTCCACATGGTTATTTCCGTAAATTTGGTCTTTCACGTAACATGATTCGTGAAAAAGTAATGCAAGGTGATGTACCTGGCGTTCATAAAGCAAGCTGGTAAGGGGAAACAATATGAGTATGCAAGATACCGTTGCTGATATGTTGACTCGTATCCGTAATGCACAAATGGCTCAAAAAGCGTCTGTGACTATGCCAAACTCAAAACTACGTAAATCAATTGCTGATTTGCTAGTAAAAGAAGGTTATGTTGCGACCGCAGAAACTCAAGAAGTTGGTACAGGTAAAACTGAATTAACTATCGAGTTAAAATATTTTGAAGGTAAACCAGTTATTGAAACGATTAAACGTTATAGTCGTCCAGGTTTACGTCAATACCGTGGTAAAGATGCACTACCAAGCGTCCAAAAAGGTCTAGGTGTAGCAATCATCTCTACCAATAAAGGCATCATGAGCGACCGTGAAGCTCGTGCAGCTGGATTAGGCGGCGAAGTTATTGCGTTCGTAGCTTAATTAACATTAAGAGGGACAGGCATAGTTTGTTGTGCCTGTTCGTTTTTTTATCACTTTTATAGGAATTACCCGTATGTCTCGTGTGGCTAAAGCCCCTGTAGCACTACCAAATGGTACAAGTGTTACTTTGAACGGTCAGCAGGTTGAAGTTAAAGGTAGCAAAGGTACGCTAACTTTACGCCTGCATGATTTGGTCGAGCTAAAACAGGAAGATAATCAAATTATTCTTTCACCAAAATCTGACACCAAAGACGGTTGGATGCACACTGGTACAGTTCGTGCATTATTAAGCAACATGGTTAAAGGTGTTACTGAAGGCTTCGAACGTCGTCTACAATTGATTGGTGTTGGTTATAAAGCCGCTGTTGCTGGCAATAAAGTTAACCTAAACTTAGGTTACTCACACCCAATCGAATATGTACTACCTGAAGGTGTTACTGCTGAAACCCCAACTGCGACTGAAATCGTGTTAAAATCTAGCGACAAACAAAAGCTAGGTCAAGCAGCAGCAAACATTCGTGGCTATCGCCCACCTGAGCCTTACAAAGGCAAAGGCGTTCGTTATAGCGATGAGTATGTCGCTCGTAAAGAAGCTAAGAAAAAATAAGGTGAAATGACATGTTTGATAAAAAAGCTGCTCGCCTTCGCAGAGCGAAAAAAACCCGTGCACATATCCGTGGTTTAGGCGTAAATCGTCTATCTGTTAATCGTACTAACACCCACATCTATGCACAAGTTATCTCACCAACGGGTGGTGAAGTGTTAGCCCAAGCTTCAACGTTAGATACTACTTTACGTGCTGGTCAAACTAGCAACATCGAAGCTGCAACTGCCGTTGGTAAATTAATTGCAGAACGCGCTAAAGCTGCCGGTATTACTAAAGTTGCGTTTGATCGTAGCGGTTTTAAATATCATGGTCGTGTTAAAGCATTAGCTGAAGCCGCTCGTGAAAATGGATTGGAGTTCTAATCATGGCAAAAGTTGAACAAACAGACGGTTTAGTAGAGCGCTTAGTCACAGTTGGCCGTGTATCTAAAGTTGTAAAAGGTGGTCGTATCTTTTCTTTCACCGCACTCACAGTGGTAGGTGATGGTAATGGTCGTGTTGGTTTTGGTCGTGGTAAAGCGCGTGAAGTGCCTGCAGCGATTCAAAAAGCACTAGAAGCTGCCAAACGTAATATGATTACCGTTGATTTAGCGGGTACAACCCTTCAACATCCTATTACTGCTAGCCACGGTGCAAGCCGCGTGTATATGCAACCAGCCTCTGAAGGTACCGGTGTTATCGCGGGTGGTGCAATGCGTGCAGTATTAGAAGTTGCAGGCGTAGAAAACGTATTAGCAAAATGCTATGGTTCAACCAATGCCGCTAACGTTGTACGTGCAACTTTCAACGGGTTAAAAGAAATGTCTTCTCCTGAAAAAGTTGCGGCAAAACGCGGCAAATCAGTTGAAGAAATCTTGGGCTAAGCTAAGGTGATAACATGAAAAAAATGAAAGTTACTCAAGTAAAATCGAGTGCCCATCGCCTAGCAAGCCATAAAGCTTGTTTGAAAGGTTTAGGGTTACGTCGTATTGGACATACTGTCGAAGTTGAAGATACCCCTTCGACCCGTGGTATGGTAAACCGCGTTAACTACTTAGTTAAAGTGGAGGAAGTATAATGGGTCTACGTTTAAATGAATTGAGCCCAGCTGAAGGTTCAAGAAAAAATAAACTTCGCCGTGGTCGTGGTATCGGTTCTGGTATCGGTAAAACCGGTGGTCGTGGTGTCAAAGGTCAAACCTCACGTACAGGTTCTGGTATTCGCTCAGGTTTTGAAGGCGGTCAAATGCCTTTATACCGTCGTTTGCCAAAATTTGGTTTCACCAGTAAACTTGCAATGGTAACGGCAGAAGTGCGTTTATCAGAATTGAACCAAGTTGATGGTGACGTGGTAAGCGTTGAGTCTTTAAAAGCAGCGAATATCATTCGCCACGATATGCAACGTGTTCGTATCATCCTTTCAGGTGACGTAACCAAAGCATATACTTTTAAAGGTGTTAAAGTGACTAAAGGTGCTAAAGCGGCTATTGAAGCAGCTGGTGGTACTGTTGAGGAGTAATCCTACATGACTAAGCATTCAACATCGATGAATCCTCTAGCATTTATTCGTAAGTACGATGAATTATTTAATCGTTTACTATTTTTGTTGGGTGCTTTAGTCGTCTATCGTTTCGGTTCACACGTACCTATTCCTGGTATGGATCCAGAAAGCTTATCGAAATTTTTTCAAACCAATGAAAATACTATTTTAGGTTTGTTTAATATGTTTTCTGGTGGGGCATTAGAGCGGATGTCAGTCATGGCACTCGGGATTATGCCTTATATTTCTGCTTCAATCATTGTCCAGATGATGACGGCGGTTATACCATCACTGGATGCATTAAAAAAAGAAGGCCAAGCCGGTCAACGCCAAATCAACAAGTATACACGCCAATTAACCCTTGCCTTAGCTTTGGTTCAATCAATTGGTATGTGTACAGGTTTGATTAGTCAGAATCTCACATTGACCAGTGGTCTTGGTTTTTATATTCCTGCGGTAACCTCGTTGGTTGCAGGGTCGATGTTTTTGATGTGGTTAGGTGAACAGATTACTGAACGTGGTATTGGTAACGGTATTTCAATGCTAATTTTAGCGGGTATCGTAGCGACTTTTCCACAAGTGGTCACACAGTCAATTAACTCTGTCCAGCAAGGTCAAATGAATATGATTGCCTTGTTGATATTTAGTTTATTGGCGTTAGCGGTGGTGGCGGGGATTGTATTTATTGAGCGTGCACAGCGCCGTATCCCAGTCAACTATGCCCAAAAGCAATCGCAAGAACGAAAAATATATGCACAGCAGCAATCGCATTTGCCATTAAAAATTAATATGGCAGGGGTTATTCCAGCGATTTTTGCCAGTTCATTGTTGTTATTCCCAGCGAGTTTGGGACAGTGGGTAGGTCAATCCCCCAATCCCAATATTTTTCAAAGTTTCTTGCAGAATATGGCATTAGTGTTATCACCGGGTCAGCCGCTGTATTTGGTAATTTTTGCAGCCTTGATTATTTTCTTTTGTTATTTTTATACCGCGTTGGTATTTAGTCCAAAAGAAGTATCAGAGAATTTGAAACGAAGTGGGGCGTATATTCCAGGTATTCGTCCAGGTTTACAAACTCAACGTTATTTAGATCATGTATTAAATCGCTTAACCTTTATTGGTGCGATTTATATGACAATTATTTGTTTGATGCCGATGATATTGCAATCTGCGTTTGGTATTCCGTTTCATCTAGGCGGTACCTCAGTACTGATTAGTGTGGTCGTGATTATGGACTTTATTGCCCAAGTTAAAGCGCACTTAATGACTCACCAATACCATGATTATTCGCTGATGCAAACCATGGAAGTCAAGCATTCATAACTACTACTAGGAGCTGAAAATGAAAGTTCAAGCATCTGTAAAAAGAATCTGCGGTAGCTGCAAAATTGTACGCCGCAAAGGCGTTGTTCGCGTTATTTGTAGTGCAGAACCGCGTCATAAACAACGTCAAGGTTAATCTAAATTGTTAGATTGGACTTGAAATCAGGTAGCGGATACTGTATTATCCGCTACTTGTCGTTATTTTGACACATTTGTAGATAACCAAGTGTTTCAAAATGCTACATCAGTAGATGATTAACTCATCTTTTCCTTATAATTGGAGAAATGTCAATGGCTCGTATTGCCGGTGTAAACATTCCGGACAACAAGCACGCTATCATTTCACTCACTTATATTTTTGGTATTGGTCGTACCACTGCTGCTAAAATTTTAGAAGCGGTAAACATTGCACCAACTACTAAAATCAGTGAACTAAATGATACTCAGCTTGATGCTGTCCGTACCCAAGTTGCAGAATATGCGACTGAAGGTGACTTGCGTCGTGAAATCTCGATGAATATTAAACGTTTAGTAGACTTAGGTTGCTATCGTGGCTTGCGTCATCGTCGCGGTTTACCAGTAAATGGTCAACGCACAAAAACAAATGCGCGTACTCGTAAGGGTCCACGTAAAGCAATCAGAAAATAATTAACTTAGGAAGCTAAAAGATGGCAAAAGACACTCGTAGTCGCAAAAAAGTGACTCGCCGCTCGGTAGCTGAGGGCGTAGCGCACATCCATGCGTCTTTTAATAACACCATTGTAACGATTACCGATCGTCAAGGTAATGCTTTGGCTTGGGCCACCGCTGGTGGACAAGGCTTCCGTGGTTCACGTAAATCTACACCATTTGCTGCACAGGTTGCGGCTGAAGTTGCTGGTAAAGCAGCACAAGAATATGGTGTCAAGAATGTTGATGTCTTGGTTAAAGGTCCAGGACCTGGTCGTGAGTCTGCGGTAAGAGCCTTAGGTGCATTGGGTTATAAAATAAACAGCATTAGCGATATAACCCCGATTCCTCATAACGGAACTCGTCCACCGAAAAAACGTCGCGTATAAGGAGACTTTCATGGCCCGTTATCTAGGTCCAAAATTAAAACTTTCTCGTCGTGAAGGTACTGATTTACAATTAAAATCAGGCGTAAAAGCGTACGAAGAAAAAACCAAAAAAGCTGACCGTGCCCCTGGTCAACATGGTAATCCACGTAGCAAAACGTCAGAGTATTCTGCACAGCTTCGTGAAAAACAAAAAGTAAAACGCATTTATGGTGTGTTAGAGCGTCAATTCTCAAACTACTATAAAGAAGCTGCGCGTATGAAAGGCGCAACTGGCGAAAACTTGCTTCAAATGTTAGAACGTCGCCTCGATAACGTTGTTTATCGTATGGGTTTTGGTGCAACTCGCGCAGAAGCTCGCCAATTAGTTAGCCATCGTGCTATTCTAGTAAAAAAAGCGGGTCGTGATGAGTTTGTTCGTGTGAACATTCCTTCAATCCAATTGCAAGATGGTGATGTGATTGCCGTACACGAAAAAGCCAAAGAACAATTACGTATTAAAAACGCAATTGAATTGGCGGGTCAACGTGGTACGCCTGTATGGTTGGAAGTTGATCACAGCAAATTGCAAGGTACTTTTAAACAAGCGCCAGAGCGTGCTGATTTACCAACCGAAATCAACGAAAGCTTAATCGTTGAGTTGTACTCTAAATAATTAATTTTACTATAAAGTCGAGGTGACAAATGATGCTAAATGCTACTGAGTTTCTTACACCGAATGCCATTCATGTGGACACGGTCAATGAAACACACGCCAAAGTCACGCTCGAACCGTTAGAACGAGGTTTTGGGCATACATTAGGTAATGCCCTACGTCGTATTCTATTATCTTCATTGCCTGGTGCAGCTGTAATCGAAGCTGAAATCGAAGGCGTTGATCATGAGTATTCAACCCTTGAAGGGTTGCAAGAAGATGTGCTAGATCTATTATTAAATTTAAAAGGTTTAGCGATCCAATTGCATGATCAAAATGAAGTATTCTTGACCCTTGACAAACAAGGTCCTGGCACTGTACTAGCATCAGATATTGAGTTACCTCACAATGTAGAGATTATCAATCCTGATTTAGTTTTAGGTACATTAAGTGATCGTGGTCATTTAAAAATGCGTTTGCGTGTAGCAGTAGGTCGTGGTTATGAGCCTGCCAATGTACGTAAAGATTCTGGTGATAACAAAGTTATTGGTCGTTTAAAATTGGACGCTAGCTATAGCCCAATCTTACGCGTGGCATACCAAGTTGAAAATGCCCGTGTTGAACAACGTACTGACTTAGACCGTTTGGTTATCGAACTTGAAACCAATGGTACCATCGATCCAGAAGAAGCGATTCGCAAAGCAGCAACGATTTTGCAGCAGCAAATTGCCGTATTTGTTGACCTTGAAGCGGAAGCTACCCCAGAACCTGTTAAGGAAAAAGAAGAAGTTGACCCTGTGCTACTTCGCCCAGTGGATGACTTAGAATTAACGGTTCGCTCAGCAAATTGCTTGAAGGCGGAAAATATCTATTACATTGGCGATTTGGTACAACGCACCGAAACTGAGTTGTTAAAAACCCCAAATCTCGGTAAGAAATCATTAACTGAAATCAAAGACGTCCTTGCTTCTAAAGACTTAGAACTCGGTATGCGCCTTGAAAATTGGCCACCTGCTGATTTACGTGTTGATGACCGCTTCTCTTACCGTAGCCGTTAAAATTTAAAGGAAGTTTGACCATGCGACATCGTAACAGTGGAGTTAAGTTGGGTCGTACCAGCAGCCATCGTAAGGCCATGTTCCAAAATATGACCAACTCACTATTTGAACATGAACTCATCAAAACTACTCTTCCTAAAGCTAAAGAGCTTCGCCGTGTGGCAGAGCCGCTAATTACTTTGGCAAAAGAAGATTCAGTTGCTAACCGTCGTCTAGCGTTTAACCGCTTACGTAATAAAGCGACTGTAGGTAAATTATTCACGACACTAGGCCCACGCTACAAAGCGCGTCCAGGTGGTTATTTACGTATCATCAAATGTGGTTATCGCGATGGCGATGCTGCACCGATGGCATACGTTGAATTAGTAGACCGTGACTAATCATCCTGATTAAAAAAACCCCATAGGTTCGCGCTTATGGGGTTTTTTTGTTTATAGTGATAACTCCTCAATTAACCTTTGGAAATATGATGCAGCTGAGTTTTGATATGCTAGTGATGTTAACGTTGGTCGCGGGGATTGCAGGATTTTTAGATGCCATGGCAGGGGGTGGCGGCTTATTGACCATTCCTGCCCTGTTAATGGCAAATGTTCCTACGCTTTATACCTTGGGCACCAATAAGCTGCAAGCGACGGCAGGTTCGCTTTCTGCTTCTATTACCATGATACGCAAAGGCAAAATTCACCCCAAGCAAATTTGGCGTTCGCTTATCGCCTGTTTTGTGGGCGCTGTGCTAGGCGCCATGGCTGTGCAGCTTTCTCCGCCAGTGCTATTAGCCAAAGGCATTCCTTTTTTAATCGCGCTTATTGGTATTTATTATCTGTTTGCACCCACTATCGGTGAGGTCAAATCTGCACCACGAATCAGCAAAAATAAATGGCAATATGGGATGTCACCCTTAATTGGTTTTTATGATGGCTATTTGGGCCCTGGTACAGGGATGTTTTTTGCGCTAGGCGGTATCACCATGCGGGGCTTGGATATGATTACCGCGACTGCCAATGCCAAATTACTCAACTTTACCAGCAATGCCGCCTCATTGATGTTCTTTGTGTTGGGTGGAAAAGTGCTTTGGTCAGTGGGAGTTGCTATGATGGTGGGGCAATTTATTGGTGCTTCATTGGGTGCAAGGATGGCCGTTAAAGGGGGCACTAAGTTTATTCGACCTGTGATTGTGGTGATGTGTTTCGCGATGCTAATTAAATATGTGTTTTTTTCTTAATAATTTTTATTTATGATAGTGGTAACATTATTCATACTTAGACTATAGAACATATGACAACTGAAATGATTTTAAGTATTTTTCTTGGGATTGGCTTGGCGGCAAGTAGCGGGTTTCGTGTGTTTGTACCGCTGTTTGCGCTCAGTTGTGCCGCATATTTTCATATTATTCCCCTTAATGATAGCTGGCAGTGGGTGGCTTCTACGCCTGCGTTAATTATTTTGGGTGTAGCCAGTATTGCAGAGTCGATCAGTTATTTAATCCCGTTGGTTGATCATCTGTTAGATACGGTTGCTGTACCGCTCGCAGGGATTGCAGGAACATTGGTCATGGCTTCGACATTGACCGATATGAGTCCTGCCATGACTTGGGCGCTAGCGATCATTGCTGGCGGCGGCGCTGCGGCTACGATAAAAGGTACAGCTGCCACCACGCGCGTGGCTTCGACTGCGACGACGGGCGGTTTGGCAAATCCCGCTGTTTCAGTGGCAGAGACCGGGACAGCGATAGGGCTGTCGGCTTTGTCGATTTTTTCACCCATTTTTGCGATGATTGCGTTAATCATTGGTTTACTGATGATGATTTGGGTGGTAATAATGGTTAAAAACCGCGTCAAACGCTAAGGCATCTTGCCTGTTTCTTGTAAAGAAAGCGTGCCATCTTGACCCACGATAATATGGTCAATCAAAGTCATATCGACAAGCTGACACGCTTTTGCCAAACTGCGGGTAATTTCTAGATCTGCTTGTGACGCTGTGGCAGAGGTGCTTGGGTGATTATGGGCGATGATAAGCTGACTTGCCCCGTATTTTAACGCACAGCGCAACACTTCCCTCACACATACTGAGCACGATGAAATACCGCCTGTGAATAATACCTCATACTGGATTAAGGTGAGTTGATTGGTCAAAAACAGCACCGCAAACACCTCGCGATTGAGCGGTCGCAGCTGCGTAGTCAGATAGTCTTTGACCAACTGACTGGCGTTAAGGGTAGGGGCTTGTTTGACTTGGCTGGCAAGGTAGCGTTTGCCCATCTCAAGGCTTGCCAAAATCTGCGCGTATTTTGCCATGCCGATACCATGACACGCCATGACTGCTTCACTAGGCGCAGATAGTAACTGAGCTAGACTACCAAATTTTTCAATCAAGCCACGAGCCAGTTCGATGGCGGATTGGTCTTTGGTGCCTGTGCGTAAGAATATTGCCAAAATCTCGCTATCGGATAGACTCTCAGCGCCTTTTTGCAGTAGCTTTTCTCTGGGGCGCTCGTCTTGGTGCCAGTCTTTGATTGCCATAGGCATTTCCTAATAAATGATGATTAATCATACCTAAAGTGGCGGAAAATTGTTACTATAGGCGAAATTTTTTAGTGCTTTTATCTTATGAAAAATATCCTTCTTGGTATCACAGGCGGTATTGCTGCCTATAAATCTGCCTCGTTTGCCCGACTATTGATTAAAAATGGCTATGACGTCCGTGTTATTATGACGGCAAGCGCGCAAGCCTTTATCACACCGTTAACGCTGCAGGCCTTGACGGGCAACCCAGTGCATATCGACTTGTTGGATGAGACCGCTGAGCTGGGAATGGGGCATATTGAACTGGCAAAATGGGCGGATTTGTTGATTATCGCGCCTGCTACCGCGAATACGATTGCTAAACTGGCCATGGGAATAGCGGATGATTTACTCACTACCGTCTGCCTTGCTACCGCTGCCCCGATTTTGGTGGCGCCTGCTATGAATCAGCAAATGTGGCAACATCCATCGGTCAAACTTAATTTGCAGACGTTAACCGATTATGATTATGAAATCATCCAACCAGCCAGCGGTGAGCAAGCCTGTGGTGATATCGGTGAGGGAAGATTGCCAGAGCCAGAGCAGTTGCTTGAATACGTGCAATATTTCATTGCAAGACAAATCACCCCCCAAGTATTGGCGGGTAAAAATGTGACAATCACCGCAGGTCCGACGATTGAAGCCATAGACCCTGTGCGCTATCTATCCAATCATTCCACGGGCAAAATGGGTTTTGCGCTGGCAAAAGCGTGCCGTAATGCAGGCGCGAGGGTAACCTTGATCGTTGGGGGTAAAGTACCGCTGCCAACGCCACTACTGGTCAATCGTATCGATGTGTTATCGGCTGAAGAAATGCTAATGACTGCTCGCCAATGCGCCAGTGACGATATATGTGAGTGCCATGACCACCACCATCACGACCATGACCACCCTCATCATGACCATGAGCATCATCACCACCATCATGACCATGATGAATTCGGCAATGATATCGAAGTCGAACCTGTCAGGACAGCGACCGATATTTTTATTGCCACGGCTGCGGTCGCTGATTACCGCACGCGTGATGTCGTGCCGCAAAAGATTAAAAAAACGCAAGATCAGATGGCACTGGATTTGGTGAAAAATCCTGATATTTTGGCGACCATTGCCGAAGAATTCCCTGAGGTTTTTGTGGTAGGATTTGCGGCAGAAACCCAAGATATCGAAAAATACGCCCGTGGCAAGCTTGACGCCAAAAACTTAGATATGATTGCCTGTAATGATGTGTCCCGCACCGATATTGGTTTTGGCAGTGATGACAATGCCATGACGGTGTTTTTTAAAGATAAATCAGAAGGGATGACACTAGAAAAAGC
>ERZ1023267.19-NODE-19-length-70581-cov-7.005572_pt1 | contig 70581 bp, 68 predicted proteins | sample MGYA00520905_ERZ1023267 | MGnify/ENA primary metagenome ERZ1023267 (study PRJEB32759, sample SAMN07749868) | skin metagenome | biome: transportation; feature: city; material: polyester macromolecule | host: Homo sapiens | place: Hong Kong:ISLAND line | collected...
GGAACCGGGACGTGCGGCGCCCGCGCTCGCGGGTCGCCGTGATGTAGTCCTCGAGGAGCGCGGTGAGGGGGCGGTAGACGACGTCAACCTCGGGTAGGGCGATGGGGTCGCCGAGGCCTCGGAGCTTCTCGACGTCCGCCTGGGTCAGCGGCAGGGGCGCCGTCCGTGCGAGCGAGCGCCACTGGTCGCGCGAGAGCTCGACGTACGGGGTGGGGCTCAAGGGTGCTGCCGTCCGGCCCGGGGCGGGGGAGGCGGTGGGGCGGTCCGGGGCGTGGCGCGCGGAAGTCACCGCACCAGTCTGACGCATCCCGCGCCACGAGGAGTGCAACCGAGCAGGTCCGCGCAGGTGCGCCCGAGACCTCATGATCGTGAGCGCAACGCGCGCGGGGCAGTCATTGAGCGCACGCTCCGCTCATGCTTCGATCATCCCCATGTGCGGAATCGTCGGCCACGTCGGCCCCCTGTCACCCTCCGACCGCTCCCTCACCGTCCTCATGGACGGACTGGGGCGCCTCGAGTACCGCGGCTACGACTCCGCGGGCGTCGCGCTCGTCGGCCCTGAGGGCCTCGACGTCGTCAAGTCCGCCGGCAAGCTCGACAACCTGCGGGCCGCCCTCGCGGAGAACCCGCCCGCTCCGGCCGTCTCCGGCATCGGGCACACGCGCTGGGCCACCCACGGCGGGCCCACCACCGAGAACGCCCACCCTCACCGCGCCGGCAACCTCGCCGTCGTCCACAACGGCATCATCGAGAACTTCGCCGCCCTGCGCGCCGAACTCCAGGTCGAGGGGGTCTCCTTCGCCTCCGACACCGACACCGAGGTGGCGGCTCACCTCATCGCCCGCGAGACTGCCACTGGAGCTGGCCTGAGCCAGGCCGTCGGTGCAGTCGCGGCGCGTCTGGAAGGCGCCTTCACCCTCGTCGCGGTGAGCTCCACCGAGCCGGACACCGTCGTGGCCGCTCGCCGCAACTCACCGCTCGTCGTCGGGTTGGGACAGGGCGAGAACTTCCTCGCCTCCGACGTCGCCGCCTTCATCGGGTACACCAAGGAGGCGATGGAGGTCGACCAGGACCAGGTCGTCGTCATCACCCCCGAGGCCGTCGAGGTGTGCAACTTCGACGGTTCCGCGGCGCAGGGCAAGACGTTCCACGTCGACTGGGACGCGGCGTCCGCCGAGAAGGGCGGCTACGACACGTTCATGGAGAAGGAGATCTTCGACCAGCCGGACGCGGTGCGCGACACGCTGCTCGGCCGTACGGACGAGGCGGGGCGCCTGACGCTCGACGAGATCCGCATCTCCGAAGAGGACCTCAAGGCCATCGACCGCATCACGATCGTCGCGTGTGGCACCGCCGCGTACGCGGGCATGGTCGCCAAGTACGCGATCGAGCACTGGACGCGCATCCCGGTCGAGGTGTCGCTCGCGCACGAGTTCCGCTACTGCGACCCGATCGTCTCCGAGCGCACGCTGGTCGTGTCGATCTCGCAGTCGGGCGAGACGATGGACACGCTCATGGCCGTCAAGCACGCCAAGGAGCTCGGCGCCCGCACGCTGTCGATCTGCAACACGCACGGCGCGACGATTCCGCGCGAGTCCGACGCCGTGCTCTACACGCACGCCGGCCCGGAGATCGCGGTCGCCTCGACGAAGGCGTTCCTCGCGCAGATCACGGCCTGCTACATCCTCGGCCTCTACCTCGCGCAGCTGCGCGGCGGCACGTACGCCGACGACGCGGCCAAGGTCATGGGTGAGCTGCAGGAGATGCCGGCCAAGATCGAGGAGGTGCTCGGCCACCTCGAGCGCACCCGCGAGATCGCCCGCTTCATGGCCGACACCCGCTCGGTGCTGTTCCTCGGCCGCAACGTCGGCTACCCGATCGCGATGGAGGGTGCGCTCAAGCTCAAGGAGCTCGCCTACATCCACGCCGAGGGCTTCGCCGCCGGTGAGCTCAAGCACGGCCCGATCGCGCTGATCGACGCCGGGCAGCCGGTGTTCATCGTGGTGCCCGGACCCGACACGCCGCACGGTCTGCACGGCAAGGTCGTCTCCAACATCCAGGAGATCCGTGCGCGCGGCGCACGTACGCTCGTCATCGCGGAGGAGGGCGACGAAGCCGTCGTGCCGTTCGCGGACGAGGTCATCCGCATCCCGAAGTCGGCTCCGCTGCTCGCACCGCTGCTCGCCATCGTGCCGCTGCAGGTGTTCTCCCTCGAACTGTCGACGGCCAAGGGCCTCGACGTCGACCAGCCGCGCAACCTGGCCAAGAGCGTCACCGTGGAGTGACGCGCGCCGACGCCGACGGGGCGCTCCCACCATCATGTGGGGGCGCCCCGTCGTATGCCGGCGACCTGCGTCGCGAGGCCCGGTCGCCCCGTTCGTCAACGACGGCGCCGTGTTGCTCGGGGGCTCGGTCTCGAGGCGACAAGTGATTGACTGAACTCATGATCGTGGGAGTGGGCATCGACGTCGTCGAGATCGACCGGTTCGCCGAGACACTGAAAAGCTCGCCCGGAATGCGTGAGCGCTTGTTCACACCGCTGGAGCGTGATCTGCACGTGCGCTCGCTCGCGGCCCGGTTCGCGGCAAAGGAGGCGTTGAGCAAGGCGCTCGGCGCGCCGCCCGGGATGAGCTGGCAGGACGCGGAGGTCGACACCAACGCGCAGGGGCAACCGTTCCTGCGCACGGGCGGGACGGTCGCCTCCCGCATGGACGACCTCGGTGTCGACGCTCTGCACCTCTCGCTGACTCACGACGGTGGCATCGCGTCGGCCGTCGTCATCGCGGAGGCATGACGATGAGTTGCACTACGGGTTACGGCAGCTGGGGCGACGGTGGCTTCGCGTCGGCCGTCGGGCGAGGAGGCATGACGATGGAGAACGACATCGAGTACGTCGGGCGGCTCGACGGTGACGACCTGCTGCGGACGGCGTCGGTGACGTGGGTTCGTGAGGCGGAGAAGGCGAGCGGCGAGCTGCTGACGAGCGGCACGCTCATGCAGCGCGCTGCCGCTGCGGTGGCGCGCGTCGTCGCCGATGAGGTGCGCAGGCTGCGCGCTGACCGCGTCGTCGTGCTCGTCGGGCCTGGGAACAACGGCGGTGACGCGCTGTTCGCTGCCCGTGACCTCGCGCGCGACTTCGGAGTGCGTGCCGACGTCGTGCTCGTCGCCGGCAGAGCGCACGAGGAGGGTCTCGCCGCGGTGCGCGACGCGGGTCTCGACGTCATCGAGCACCCGCAGGGGCCGCACAGCGAGTGCGGTGGCGAACACTGCGACGGGCCACGCTCGCTGCAGACCATCACGGCCGCGGACCTCGTCGTCGACGGCATTCTGGGCATCGGCGCGCGCGCCTCGCGGGGCTTGAGCGGCTCGCATGGCGAGGACGACTCGGACGCGGCGCCGTGGGCATCTGCCGTACGGGCGATCGGGCGCGAGACGCGCGTCGTCGCCGTCGACTGCCCGACACCTGGCATCACGGCTGACCGCACGGTGACGTTCGGAGCACTCAAGACGTCGATGCTGCTCGACCCACGCGCGGCGGGTGAGGTGGGAGTCGTCGACATCGGGCTCGCCGAGCTCGACGGTCTGAGCACCGATGCGCTGCGATGGAGCGTGCAGCAGTATGCGGGGCGCTGGCCGATTCCTGGAGCTCACGACCACAAGTACACGCGCGGCGTCGTCGGCATGGCGACGGGCAGCAACGCGTTTCCCGGTGCGGCGGTACTCGGGACGGTGGCGGCCGCGACGGCCGGCGCCGGCATGGTGCGGTACGTGGGGCCGTCACGTCCGTCCGACCTCGTGCTCGCCGCCGTCCCCGAGGCCGTCCACGGCATGGGCCGGGTGCAGGCCTGGGTCGTTGGTTCCGGCATCGATGGCGTGAGCGAGCGCGAGAAGAACTCCGAACGCTACGAGAGCGCGATAGAGGTGCTCGGCGAGGCTGTTCCCGTCGTCATCGACGCCGGCGCGCTGACATGGCTCGACGAGATCGAGCGGCCCGAGGGCAGCGTCACCGTCATCACGCCGCATGCGGGAGAACTCGCGTCAGCGCTGGCGCTGCTCGGCATCACCGACGACGGTGACGAGGTGACGCGTGAGGCCGTCGAAGCCGACCCCGTGCGGTGGGCTCGTCGCATGGCCGACGGGACGGGATACGTCGTGCTGCTCAAGGGCGGCGCGACCGTCATCGCGCGTCCGGCGCAACGATCAGCCGATGGCATCACGCACGACCGGGCTGTCTTCGTCGAGAACCGCTCACCGAACTGGCTCGCGACGGCCGGGACGGGCGACGTCCTCGCGGGGATCGTCGGGGTGGCGCTCGCAGCGGGGATCGAGGCGTCGGCAGCATGCGCCGTCGCGACGTACATCCACGGGCGGGCGGCGCACCTGGCCAACCCCGGCGGCCCGGTGCGGGCGCTCGACGTCGCCTCGAACGTCGGACGCGCCATCGCCGAGCTCGTCGAGATCAAGACGAGATTCGACGACGACCTGCACGCCGGCCGCCTCTGACGTCCGTGCACCACCGCGTCCGCCCTGCGAACGGCGTCCCCCTTCGCGATTCCCGTCCCCATCGGCGATTCTTGTCCACATTCATGTGGTGACGGCGGCTGCAGGCGCACCTCGAACCTGGCATGGCAACGTCTGTTGGATGTGGGCGAAAATCGCCGATGTGGACGGGAATCGCCGTTGGGGCGGGTCGGGGTGCTGAGTGCGGGCGGGGTGGGTGAGAAAATGGGCGCATCATGACTCACTCAGCCGCCCCAGCACTGCTCGGCAACGCGCCGGCGCGCGTCGTCGTCGATCTCGATGCCATCGCCGACAACGCCAACGAGATGACGCGTCGCGCCGAGGGCGCCTCCGTTCTCGGTGTCGTCAAGGGCGACGCGTACGGTCACGGTCTCGTGCCGAGCGCCCGCGCCGCCGTCAGCGGGGGCGCGACGTGGCTCGGTGTCGCGCAGTTGGCTGAGGCGATGACGCTTCGTCGCGCGGCCGCCGAGGGCGCCGGCGACCTCGACGTCCCGGTGCTGTCGTGGCTGCACGCTCCCGGCTCACCGTTCGCCGAGGCCATCGAGGCGCGCATCGACCTCGGGGTGCCGTCAGTCGGCGAACTCGACGGGATCGCTGCCGCGGCGCGCCGCGTCGGGCGTCGGGCGCGCGTGCACCTCAAGGTCGACACGGGCCTCGCCCGCAACGGCGCCTATGGGGACGACTGGCCGCGCCTCGTCGAGGCTGCGAAGGCTGCTCAGGCAACGGGTGACGTCGAGGTCGTCGGATTGATGACGCACTTCGTGCGCGCGGACGAACCCGGCCACCCCGAGAACACCGCCCAGATCGAACGGTTCACCTCCGCCGCAACCGACTGTGAAAGTGCCGGGTTCGAACTCGAGGTGCGGCACATGTCGAACTCGCCGGCGACGTTCTTCCTGCCCGAGGCGCGCTTCGACCTCGTCCGCCCCGGGCTCGCGCTCTACGGGCTCTCGCCTGCACCCGACCGCGCGACGAGCGAGGAGCTGACGCTGCGCCCCGCGATGTCGATCACCGCGAACGTCACGGTGACGAAGCGCGTACCGGCCGGGCAGGGCGTGAGTTACGGCCACACGTACGCGACGCCGCGCGAGACGACGCTCGCCGACATCCCGGTCGGGTACGCAGACGGCGTGCCGCGCGCCGCGTCGAACGTCGGCCCGCTCCTGGTGGCGGGCGCGCGCACCACCATTGCCGGCCGCGTCTGCATGGACCAGATCGTCACCGACGCCGGGGACGCCGCCGTCGCGGCCGGCGATGAGGTCGTGCTGTTCGGGCGCGCGTCCGACGGCACCCAGGGCCCGAGCGCCCAGGACTGGGCTGACGCCGTCGGCACGATCAGCTACGAGATCGTCACGCGCATGAGCACGCGGCTGCCGCGCGTCTATACGGGAAGCCTGGCGAAGGAGCTCGGACTGTGAATGACCTGGTGATTCGCGGCAGCAAGCACCTGCCCGACGCCGACGCGACGACCGCGTTCGGTGCGGCGCTCGCGGGTGTGCTGCGCGCGGGGGACGTCGTCGTCATGACGGGCGATCTCGGAGCAGGCAAGACGACGATGACGCGCGGCCTCGGTGCGGCACTGAACGTGCGGGGTGATGTCACGAGCCCGACGTTCGTCATCGCGCGTGAGCACCCGTCGCTGGGTGACGGGCCGGCCCTCGTCCACGTCGACGCCTACCGACTCGGCGGGTTCGGTGAACTCGACGACCTCGACCTCGACACGTCCGTCGACGACGCCGTCACCGTCGTCGAATGGGGCGCCGGGATGGCCGAGGGGCTGTCCGAGGACCGGATGCACCTCACGTTGACCGGGCTCGACGACCGCACCGTCACCGTCGAGACGGCCGGGCCGCGCTGGGCGGACATCGACCTCGTCGCGGCTCTGGGGCTCGTCGCCGACTGAGCATCGCAGCCAGCACCTGCGTCGCTGCACATTTCTCGTGCAGCGGTCGTGACCGCGCCGCAGTCGCAGCCGCAGCCTCGGGCAACGTGTGCGTTCCGCGTCGGCCGGTACCTCGCCCGGAGCTGCTCGACGCGAGCCCTCCGCGCCCAGCCGGCCGGCAGCTTCGTCAGGCGAGTTGCGTCCCGCCGATAAGCTGGATGGGTGCTTCTCGCGATCGATACGTCCACCTCCGCCGTCACGGCAGCCCTTCACGACGGGCGTGACGTCCTCGCCCGCACCTCGACGATCGACGCGCGGCGTCACACCGAGATCCTGGCACCCGCGATCGAGGCGATGTTCGCGGAAACCGACGTGGCGCCCGCGGACCTGTCGCGCGTCGCCGTCGGCGTCGGGCCGGGGCCGTTCACCGGCTTGCGCGTCGGCATCATGACGGCGATGACGTTCGCGTACGCCCTGGACCTGCCCATCGGTGGCGTGTGCTCCCTCGACGCCCTCGCGCATCGTGCGCAGACGCTCGGGATGCGCGGTCCGCTGCTCGTCGCGACGGACGCGCGCCGCAAGGAGATCTACTGGGCGCATTACGACCTCGACGGTGGGCCGATCGTCCCGGGCGACCCGGCCGTCGACAAGGCCGCCGCGGTCGCCGAACAGCTCGGTGACATTCCCGCCGTCGGTCGCGGTGCGAGGCTCTACGCCGACGTTCTCCATGACGCGACGCGGGCAGCCGCGGCCGGCGCTGTCGACACGTCCGGCGACGCGGCCCTGACGGGAGCAGGCGAGGCTGAGGTGCTGCTCGACGTCGACGCTGCCGACCTCGCGATCGTCGCGCACGAGCGCGTCATGGCGGGGGAGCGCCTGCTCGACACCGAACCTCTCTACCTGCGCCGCCCTGACGCCGTGCCCGCTGCTGCGGCACCCATCGCGCGCGTTCTCGGTCGATGAACAGCGTTGCACCGCAGGGTTTGTCGGCCATTCCTTCGAGCGATTCGTCAGTGGTCAGCCCCGTGGACCACACCGCGTCACCAGAGCCCGCTGCGCAGCCTGCCGCGGCGACGGCGAGTGCTGACGTCGCCCTGCGCCCCGCCACCTGGCGCGACATCGAGACCCTCGCGGCCCTCGATGCGCAGCTCTTCGAGCACGACGCGTGGCGCGAACGCACGTGGTGGGACGAGTTCGCCGCACGCCCGCGCCGTCAGTACGTCGTCGCAGTGGGCGCTGCTGTGCCGCAGCAGCGCGTCGTGGCTGACGGCACGGCGCACGCCCCAGAGGCCTCGCCGGACGACGCCGATGACCGCGAGCCAAGCGCACCGTCGATGCCGCGAAACGACGGCGCACCTCACGTCTCGGCGAATGGTCACCCAGAACACATCCTCGGCTACGCCGGGCTCGACGTGGCCGGCAGCACTGCCGACGTCATGACGATCGCCGTCACCCCCGAGGCGCGCGGCACAGGGCTGGGGCGTCGGCTGCTCGATCACCTCGTCACCGCCGCCACGCACGCGGGCGCCGAAGCCCTGCTGCTCGAGGTGCGCGCCGACAACGACCCTGCGCTGCGTCTCTACGAACGCGCCGGGTTCGATCGCCTCACCGTGCGCCGCCGCTACTACCAACCCGGTGACGTCGACGCCGTCATCATGCGCAAGCTCCTGAAGGAGACCCGATGAGCCTCACCGCCACCCGCGAACCCCTCGTCCTCGGCATCGAGAGTTCGTGCGACGAGACAGGCATCGGCCTCGTGCGCGGCACGACGCTGCTCGCCAACGAGGTCGCGAGTTCGATGGATCTGCACGCCCGCTTCGGTGGCGTCGTGCCCGAGATCGCGAGCCGCGCGCACCTCGAGGCGATGATCCCGTCGCTGCGTCGCGCCTGCGACACGGCGGGCGTCAAGCTCACCGACGTCGACGCGATCGCCGTCACCGTCGGCCCAGGTCTCGCCGGTGCGCTCATGGTCGGTGTCGCGGCAGCGAAGGCCCTGTCGATCGCCCTCGACAAGCCGCTCTACGGCGTCAACCACCTCGCGGCGCACGTCGCCGTCGACATGCTCGAGCACGGCCCGCTGCCGGAACCGACGATGGGGCTGCTCGTCTCCGGCGGCCACACGAACCTGCTCTACGTGCCCGACATCGCGACGGACGTGCGCAGCCTCGGCAACACGATCGACGACGCGTGCGGCGAGGCGTTCGACAAGGTAGCGCGCGTACTCGGCCTGCCCTACCCGGGCGGCCCGGCGATCGACGAGGCGGCCAAGGACGGCGACCCGAAGGCCATCCCGTTCCCGCGTGGGTTGTCGACGAAGAAGGACCTCGAGAAGCACCGGTACGACTTCTCGTTCAGCGGCCTCAAGACGTCCGTCACCCGCTGGGTCGCGACGAAACAGGCTGCCGGGGAAGAGGTTCCGGTCGCCGACGTCGCCGCGTCCTTCCAGGAGGCCGTCGTCGACGTCATCACGAAGAAGGCCGTCATGGCTTGCCGCGACTACGAGTGCGACAACCTCATGGTCGGCGGCGGCGTCTCGGCCAACTCGCGGCTGCGCACGGTGCTCGAGCAGCGTTGCACGTCGGCGGGCATCTCGATCCGCGTGCCGAAACTGAGCCTGTGCACCGACAACGGCGCGATGGTCGCGACGCTCGGCGCGCACCTCGTCGCGAAGGGCATCGCACCGTCGACGCTCGCCGTGCCCGCCGACTCCTCCATGCCGATCGGACAGGTGATGGGATGACCCCGCGCACCCCCGCAACCACCCCTGTTACCGGCACGCCTGACGTCGCCCCCGCGGGCGTCGCCTTCGCCGCCGACCAGGCCCGACTCGCGCCCCGCCGACGCCGCGTCCGCCTGACGGTCGTCGCCGCCGCAACGTTGTCGATGACGCTCGCCTCGTGCAGTTCGTCGGACGACGGCAAGCCCGTGTCATCGTCCGGATCGTCGGCATCGTCGAAGGCGTCCGGTTCGGCCGGCGCATCGGCGCCGGCTGACGGAAATCGCACCCAGGCCGACACGGGCCTGCCGACACAGGCAGAGCTCGACGCCGCTACGGGTGACGTCTCGAAGCTGACGACGAAGCAGCTCGCCGGGCAGGTCATCGTCGGGTACTACCAGGGCACGAGCCCGCAGGCGGCCGCTGATGCAGTGCGTCGCAATGGCCTCGGCGGGGTCATCATCATGGGCGACAACGTGCCGAGCAACCCCACGGACGAGTCAGCGGGCTTGCCGGCCGTCACGAAAGCGGTGCAGGGCGCCGTCAAGGAGAGCGGACGCTCGTGGCCGGCCGTCATCGGCATCGATCAGGAGGGCGGTCCGGTCACCCGCATCACCTCCGGCGTCACCCCGCTGCCGGGTGCGATGGCCTACGGCGCCGCCGACGATGCGGCGCTCGCGACGCAGCTCGCCAAGGACGAAGGCCAGGAGCTGCGTTCGCTCGGCGTGACGATGAACTTCGCGCCCGACGCGGACGTCACCGTCGGCCCCAGTGACCCGACGATCGGCGTGCGCTCGCCGAGCAGCGACCCGCAGCGCGTCGCGCGAGCTGTCAACGCGCAGGTCGCCGGTTACCAGCAGGCCGGCATCGTGCCCGTCATCAAACACTTTCCGGGCCACGGCTCGGTGACGACGGACACGCACGTCGACTACGCCGTCCAGGCTCAGTCGGTCGAGCAGCTCATGAAGCGCGACTGGGTGCCGTTCGCCTCGGCGAGCAAGGCCGGCGTGCCCGCCATCATGACGGCGCACATCGTCGTCAAGGACGTCGACCCCAACGTGCCGAGCACGCTCTCGCCGAAGGTGCTCACGGGCCAGTTGCGCGACAAGCTCGGGTTCAAGGGGCTCATCGTCACCGACGGCATGAACATGGGCGCGATCGTCAAGAAGTTCGATCGCGGCGGCGCTGCAGCGGTGTCGGCGCTCGAGGCCGGAGCCGATGTCGTGCTCATGCCCGCCGACGCGAGCGCGTCGGTGAGCGCGATCGAGAAGGCCGTCGCCTCAGGAGCACTGACGCGCCAGCGGCTCATCGAATCCGCCGCGCGCATCGTCGCGACGACGCGGCACCAGCACGTCAGTGCGCCCGACGCGTCGGTGCGCGGTTCCCATGACGACGACGCGCGCCGTCTCGCGAAGGCGTCGATCACCCAGCTCGGCGGGCGCTGCGGGCGTGACCTCGTCGGGAGCCGTGTGCGGGTCGAAGGGGGGACGGCGGAACATCGAGCGACGCTGACGAAGGAGCTGAAGGCCCGTGGCGTCGACGTCGGACTGCAGGGCACGCGGGTGAACCTGCTCGAAGGGGGCGTGTACAACGCCGGCGAATCGTCCGCCGGCGGGGGAGCGGAGGCGACGTCGCCCGGCACGTCAGGAGCGATCAAGGCCGGAAACAGCGGCGTGCAGATCGCCCTCGACACGCCCTACCCGCTCGCTCTGCGCGGCTCCGACACCGTCGGGCTCGCGGCCTACGGTTCGACGCAGCCGACGTTCGCGGCGCTCGCAGACGTCCTGACCGGCAAGGCCAAGGCCGGCGGGACGCTGCCCGTCGCCGTCGGCAAGGACGGGGTGGGCTCTTCAGCGTGTCGATGAGCGTGCCGCCTTCCGGCGGACCGTCATGCCCCGTGCGTGCGCCCCATTTCGCTCGAACTCGCTGACACGGCGTCAGCGAAACAGCCAAGCATGCACGAGCGAACCGAGCACCCAGCTGATGCCGACGAACGCAGCGAAGCCGGCGAAGCCTGAACGTCGCTGAGCGGGCGCAGGGGCCGTGGAACGGCCCAACCACCCCTCGCGCATCAGGTACCACACGAGGCCGACGCCCATGGGGCAGCCGAAGATCCAGAACCAGCTCCAACGGGTGCCGAAACGGGGCTGGCGGGCGTACAGCGATCCCAGCGCGATCAGCACGCTGAGCAGCATGACGACCCCGTAGGTCTCGACGGTGCCCGAGCCGTCGGCGTAGCTGATCGTGCCCAGCGGCGTGAGCGCGCGGACCGTCGTGACGCGCGTCGACGCAGCCTGGGTCGCGAGCGATCGGTAGAGGGCGGCCGACGGGCTGGACGCGGGGTCGGGCCAGCCGTCCTCGGCGGTGCGCCAGCCGGTGACGCTGAAGTCGCGCGTCACGTGCAGCCCCGAGCTGTCGCTCCAGGCGATCTGCTGCTCCTGCGTCGACGAGAGCGTGCCCGCGCCGTCGCCACTGTTCTCGCGCGGGGTCGGGAAACGCGAATCCTGCCATTCCTGGGAGAGGGGGTCGGCGAGGCCCGGCGTGAAGTGACCGCTCGGGCCGTCGTCGGAGGGGCGCTGCACGACGAGCCAGTGCACGTCGTCGTGCCGCTGCAGGGCGCTGGCCGCGTCGGCCACACTGCCGGAACGCATCGGCGAGGCGAGGATGCTGACGGCCCACACTGCCCAGAGGATGAGAGCGATGCTCATCAGCCAGGTAGCCGTGCCGCTGCGCCCGGGCGCGGACGGTCGTCGGCCTGTGGTTTCGGCAGGAGCAGGTGGCACAGGCGTCGAGTCTTCGGAGAGGGCGCCCGCCTCGGACGTTTGCATGTTCGTCAGTATCGACGGCTCGAGTGCGTCCGAGCTGGGGCGTGGATCTCGGTCAGGTCACGGTTCGCACGCCCCATCCTCGAGATCGAGCGATACGGGAGAGTCCGAGCGCTGGGGGGGGCTCGAATTCGCCCACATCGCTCGATCTCACGGATGCGTCATGGGGCGGGGCGTCAGGGAAGCGGGGCGGCGAGCGTCACAGCGGTTCGACGACGAGTGCCAGGCGCTCGCCGTCGAGCGTCACGAGCACGACCGTCAGGGCGTTCGAGCCCTTGAGCTTGAGCGAGCGGCGCAGCGCGTCGGCGTCGACGTCCACGTCGCGTTTCTTGATCGTGAGGCGTCCGACGGCGCGTTCGCGCAGGTAGGCGCGCAGCGTCTTCTCGTGCAGCGGCACGGAGTCGAGCACGCGGTAGGCGCGCCCCAGCAGCCCGATGTCGACGAGCGCATCGGCCGTGACGTAGCCGTGTCCGGGCGTGAACTCGTGGCCGCCCGTGGCGTCGAGCAGCGCCCCGACGAGGCCGCTGCGCGTCAACGCCTTGTCGGCCTCGTAGAAGTACGGTCCGAGTGACGCGCGGCTTGCGGGCGCGGCGTCGATGCCGTCGAAGTCGGCCTCGATGACGTGCAGGACGTCGGGCGGGACGCGATCGCCGGACGACCTCGAGCCGCCCGGTCGGGGGCGCACGATCGTCGCAGTTCTGCCGACGTCACGGACGGCGGCGCCCCACCACACGCTCGCCTCCACGACGTCGCCGGCGTAGGAGACGAACTCGACCTCGCAACCGCTCGGCACGTCGTGATGGGCCAGGCTCGGCGAGAGCTTGGCGCCTGCCGCGGGGGCGGCAGCCGCGACGTGCTGGATCAGATCCCAGGTCGGCGTCAGCGCCGCGAGGGAGAACGTGCGCTTCGTGCGCCCGCGGATGTCGGCGACGCCGGGCGTGCGGCGTGCCGGGTCGAACCACCAGGCGGCCCCGGCTTGGTCGAGCGAAGCCGCGACATCCTCGACCCGCCCCGTGACGACGCGACTGCCGGGAAACGACGCGAGGTTCTGGGCGGCCAGAGCCGCGGTTTCCGGATCCGCTTCGACGCCGATGACGTCGAGCCCGGCTCGCGCGAATCCGACGGCGTCGGAACCGATTCCGCAGCCACCGTCGATGACGAGGCTCGCCCCGGCGTCGAGGAACCGCTGCGCGTGCAGACGGGCGATGGGTGCGCGCGTGGCCTGTTCGAGGGCGTCGGGGGTGAAGAACATCGCCGCCGCCGCATCACCGAACTTGTCGACGGCCCTGGCCCGCAGCCGGGACTGGGTGAGCGCGGCGGCGACGAGTTCGGGGGAGTGCCCTGCGGCGCGCAGCCGCGTCGTCAGCATGACGACGTTCTTCTCCTCGTAGGGCGGGAGCGAGGCGAGCAGCGCGCGTCCGTCGTCGGTGAACAACTCGTGCACGACGCTCGCATCCATGGCCGCCATTGTGTCATCGGGGGCCCCCGGAGCAGCCCCCGATGCGCTGTGGGCGAACATCGGAAACGAGTTGGCACTCGGCTTGACCGAGTGCCAACGGCGTTACTAGATTCGGTTCCAGCACTCACCCCTGGGTAGTGCCAGTGAGCTCATCCCTCGACCCCCGCGACGGCGAGGCGATATCGGCCCACATGCATGCCACACCGCCACCGGTGGGTGGTGTGGCCAGGGAACGAAAGCATCCGTCCCGCCCGAGAAGATCGGGCGGTCTGCGAAAGGGAAGGTCCTACCGTGTCGGTCAACATCAAGCCGCTCGAAGACCGCATCGTCGTCAAGGCCGTCGAGGCCGAGCAGACCACGGCCTCCGGCCTCGTCATCCCGGACACCGCCAAGGAGAAGCCGCAGGAGGGCGAGGTCATCGCCGTCGGCCCCGGTCGCATCGACGACCACGGCAACCGCGTTCCGGTCGACGTCGCCGTCGGCGACAAGGTCATCTACTCGAAGTACGGCGGCACCGAGGTCAAGTTCGCCGGTACCGAGTACCTCATCCTCTCCGCTCGCGACGTGCTCGCGGTCGTCTCCTGACGATCCGTCGAGCCAGCAGGTGACGACGAGCCCGGCTCAGGTCTGACGGCCGGGCCGGGCTCGTCCTTTCCGCTCACTCGCATTCCACACTCTTCCGCTGCGCGCGTCACGCGCCGCGCGGAGCCTTCGAACGAAAGGTTGAACCATGGCCAAGACGCTTGAATTCAACGACGACGCCCGCAAGTCCCTCGAGCGCGGTGTCGACGCGCTCGCCAACGCCGTCAAGGTGACGCTCGGCCCCAAGGGCCGCAACGTCGTCATCGACAAGGCGTGGGGCGCCCCCACGATCACGAACGACGGTGTGACGATCGCCCGCGAGGTCGAGCTCGAGGACCCGTACGAGAACCTCGGTGCGCAGCTCGCCAAGGAGGTCGCCACCAAGACGAATGACGTCGCCGGTGACGGTACGACGACCGCGACGGTTCTCGCCCAGGCGCTCGTCAAGGAGGGCCTGCGCAACGTCGCTGCGGGCGCTGCTCCGTCCGGCCTGAAGCGCGGCATCGACAAGGCCGTCACGGCCATCAACGACCAGCTGCTCGCCAACGCGCGCCCCGTCGACGGTCAGGACGACTACGCCAAGGTCGCCTCGCTGTCCGCTCAGGACGCGACGATCGGTGGCCTCATCGGTGAGGCGTTCGCGAAGGTCGGCAAGGACGGCGTCATCACCGTCGAGGAGTCCTCGACCGCCGAGACGAAGCTCGAGTACACCGAGGGCATGCAGTTCGACAAGGGCTACCTCTCGCCGTACTTCGTCACCGACCCCGAGCGCATGGAGGCCGTCCTCGAGGACGCCTACATCCTCATCAACCAGGGCAAGATCTCGGCCATCGCCGACCTGCTGCCCGTCCTCGAGAAGGTCGTGCAGTCCGGCAAGCCGCTGCTCATCATCGCCGAGGACATCGAGGGCGAGGCCCTCTCCACGCTCGTCGTCAACAAGATCCGCGGCACGTTCAACGTCGTCGCCGTCAAGGCCCCCGGCTTCGGCGACCGCCGCAAGGCGATGCTGCAGGACATCGCGATCCTCACCGGTGGCCAGGTCATCGCCGAGGAGGTCGGGCTCAAGCTCGAGAACGCCGACCTCGACTCGCTCGGCCAGGCACGCCGCATCCAGGTGACGAAGGACAACACGACGATCATCGACGGCGCCGGCGCCGCTGATGACGTCGCGGGCCGCGTCAAGGAGCTGAAGTCCGAGATCGAGCGCACCGACTCCGACTGGGACCGCGAGAAGCTCCAGGAGCGCCTCGCCAAGCTCGCCGGCGGCGTCTGCGTCATCGCCGTCGGTGCGCACACCGAGGTCGAGATGAAGGAGAAGAAGCACCGCATCGAGGACGCCATCGCGGCCACGCGTGCGGCCATCGAAGAGGGCATCGTCGCAGGTGGTGGTTCGGCCGTCATCCACGCGTCGTCCGCTCTCGACTCGCTCTCGCTCGAGGGTGACGAGGCGACGGGTGCCACGCTCGTCGGCAAGGCCATCGCGGAGCCGCTGCGCTGGATCGCCGAGAACGCCGGCCTCGAGGGCTACGTCGCCGTCTCCAAGGTGCGCGAACTGCCCGTCGGCCAGGGCCTCGACGCCGCGACCGGCGAGTACATCGACCTCGTCGACGCCGGCATCATCGACCCCGTCAAGGTGACCCGCTCCGCGCTCACCAACGCCGCCTCCATCGCCTCGATGGTGCTCACGACCGACACCCTCGTCGTCGAGAAGAAGGAAGAGGAAGAGGCCCCCGCCGCCGGCGGCCACGGCCACAGCCACTGATCCTTCCCTCGCTTCGTCTTCCGGCGGGGGTCTGAGCGGGCGCATGCGCCCGCTCAGACCCCCGGTCGGCGCGACGATGCTTCGGGCGTGACAGACGAATCCCGCCCCGCCCCACACTTCGCAAGCTCAGTGTGGGGCGGGGCGGGATTCGTCTGTCACGGGTCCATGTCGCGCCGTGGTGTGGTGGCGGGAACGTGCAAGGTTGTTGCGGGGCCGGCTTCGCGCCGGGGGTGCGGAGCGGGCGTCAGTTCGTGACGCGCACGCACTCGTCCTCGAGGCACACGACGCTGCCGACCGTGATCTGCGCGCTACGACGCGTGTCGACCTCGCCATCCACCGTCACGAGACCCTCCGTGATGACCACGCGCGCCTCCGCACCGTCCTCCACGAGATTCGCGAGCTTGAGCAACTGACCGAGCTTGATCGACTCGTCACGGATCTGAACATCGGCGTGTGCGCTCATGACGCACTCCTTTCTGAGACTGCCCCCATTGTCCCATCGCGGGCGGCGCTGAGGTGGCGCCGCGGCCCCAGCTTCGTTAGCGTGGAGCGTCGATCTACGGCCCCACACACCGTCAGAGCGCGACAGGCAGTACCGTCGGATCGGAACACTGAAGCGCGACCGCACGCCCAGAAACGAGCAGGCAGAACCCCGTCCGACAGCACGCAGCAGCCCCTTGGAGAGGCCCGCATGACGAGCGAGACCGGATACTCCTCACCCGAGGCCGAATGGCCCCGGGTGAGTTCCGCGCGCCGCCATGTAACGCTCACGACCCCAACAGCGATGGAGGAAGTGAACGGGGAAGCCTCGTCCATCGCCGCGCTGGTCTCAGCAGCGCGATCCGGTGATGACGCGGCACGGGAGACACTTCTCGACGACGTGCACCAACGTGCACTTCGCTATGCCTCGGCAAGGTTGGGGGCCTTCAGTGGCTCCCGCGAACTCGCAGCGGATGCGGCTCAGGAGGTGTGCGTGGCTGTGCTCAAGGCTCTGCCCCGCTACGTCGAGCGTGGTGTCCCCTTCGAAGCGTTCGTGTATTCGATCTGCTCGCGCAAGGTGGCCGACGTCCAGCGCGGCGCCTTCCGCTCCGCCGTGCCGACGGACGAGGTGCCCGACACGATTGACCCCGGCCTCACCCCCGAGGACGCGGCGCTCAACCTCGACACGGCGCGGCGGCTGTCCGTGCTCATGGAGAAATTGACGCCGCAGCAGCGCGAGATCCTGACGCTGCGCGTCGCCGTCGGCCTCAGCGCCGAGGAGACGGGCGCGAGCCTCGGCATGTCGCCGGGCGCCGTCCGCGTCGCCCAGCACCGTGCGCTCGCGCGACTGCGCACCCTGCACGAGACCTCGGGGGAGGAGCTTCGATGACACCGCCCGCCACCCGCTTCGACGTCGAGGCCAACCTGCGTGACATCGCCGAGGACGACGCCCTGCTCGACGCTCTCGGAGCCCGCTCCGTCGTCGAGTCGCCGTGCTCACGCGGCACGACGGTTCCCCCCTCGGAGGCGCGCTGCGTCTCCGCCCTGCGCCCCGCCCGGTTGCGGCCCGTTGTCGAGCCCCCGGCCCGCGAAGGTGACGACGACCTGGAGCGCAGCCCCGGCGAGCAGGCATTGAGCGACCTGTTCACCGCCTGGACACGTGAGATCGACGCGACCTGCGAGGCCGTGACGCGGCCGTCGCGTCCCGAGGTGACGCGCCGGCCCGGGGTACACGACAAGGATGTGTCGGCCCACCCCGTCATCGACACCAACATCACAGCTTCGCGCGAGAACGAGTTCGCCGGCGGTGGCCGCTACCTCGCGACCGGACGACCTACCTCGAAGCGCCGTACGCGGCGTGCTTGGAGTGGACGTGCCAGTCTCACGGCCGTCTCCGCCGGCGCCGTCGTCGCGCTGTCCAGCGTCGCCGCTGCCGTCAACGGCGGAAGCCTGTCGACCGTTCTCGCGCCGCTGCACCTCGACTGGAGCAATGCGCGCGCCGTCGCCGAACCAGACGTCCCCCGAGTGCAGGCCACGGCCGTTCCCACCCCGACGACACTGCCCGGACCGATGGCCGCCGCGCCGGGTGCACCGGCGCGATCGAGTGCGCATGGTGGACCGAGTCAGGGCCAGAGTGCCGGTCGTGAGGCAGCCCGACCCGAAACCGGCCCGCAATCAGGCGCCGAGCGTTCGGGTGAGGGTTCAGTCGCCGGTTCGATGATTCCCGAGCAGGTTCCCTCGAGCGTGGCGATGACGACCACGACGCGCGGCGACGCGCCGCAGCGCACGACGCCGGGAACGCGCGGCCAGCGCTCGTCCCAGTCGACGACGCAGCGCCCGTCGACGGGTTCGGCGTCCAGCTCACGGCCCAGCACTTCGCGTCCGACGGGCTCGTCCGGATCGACCTTGCCCGGTTCGTCCTCGAGCACGTCCAAGCCGAGCAGCTCGAGCACATCCAAGCCGAGCAGTTCGCGTCCGGCGCCGTCGCACTCGCAGCCCACGTCGCCGACCAGCCCGACGACGCCTTCGTCCGGCACTGCGACGCCGACGAGTCCGGCCACGCCGCCTACCACGCCGTCGGCGTCGAGCACGCCGACGCCCTCCGACACGGTTTCGGACCTGGGCACCGCGCAGACGAGCGCCGGCGCCACCGCGACGGGAAGCCCGTCGGCCGAATCCGACTGACGGTAGCTGCGGCGCGGTTCGTCGTGGAGCCCGGTTGCCGGCTCGCACTGACCGGAGCTGCGGCGGGCTCGTCGTGCAGCCACCTGTGCCGTCGTCACGCGCGGTGAGGGCAGGGGCCGGAGTGTCCTAGACTTGGTGAATGGCTTTCGGTTCTGACAATGTCACTGACGTTCCCCCGAAGTTCGCGACGCTGGGCCTCACCTACGACGACGTTCTGCTGCTGCCCGGCGAGACCGACGTCATCCCGTCCGAGGTCGACACGACGGCGCAGCTGACGCGCGAGATCACCCTCAACATTCCGCTCGTTTCGGCGGCGATGGACACCGTCACCGAAGCGCGCATGGCGATCGCCATGGCGCGCGAGGGTGGCATGGGTGTGCTGCACCGCAACCTGTCGATCGAGGATCAGGCCTACCAGGTCGACCTCGTCAAGCGCACGCAGACGGGGCGCATCACGAACCCCGTGACGATCGGCCCCGACAAGACGCTCGAAGAGCTCGACGCGATCTGCGGCCAGTACCGCGTCTCCGGGCTGCCCGTCGTCGTCGAGGACGACAAGCTCGTCGGCATGATCACCAACCGCGACCTGCGCTTCACGCCCGTCGCGGAGTGGGCGACGACGAAGGTGCGCGACGTCATGACGCGGCAGCCGCTCGTCACCGCTCCCGTCGACATCTCGAACGACGACGCGACGGCGATCCTGCGTCAGCACAAGCGTGAGCGCCTGCCGCTCGTCGACGACGACGGGCGTCTCGTCGCGCTCATCACCGTGAAGGACTTCGTGAAGTCCGAGCAGTTTCCGAACGCCTCGAAGGACGCCGAAGGCCGCCTGCTCGTCGGCGCCGCCGTCGGCTACTTCGGTGAGGCCTGGCAGCGCGCGACGACGCTCATCGAAGCGGGCGTCGACGTGCTCGTCGTCGACACCGCGCACGGTCACGCCAAGCTGTTGCTCGACATGATCCGCAAGCTGAAGGCCGACCCCGTGACGAAGCACGTGCAGATCGTCGGCGGCAACGTCGCGACCCGCGCAGGCGCGCAGGCACTCGTCGACGCCGGCGTCGACGCCGTCAAGGTCGGCGTTGGCCCCGGCTCCATCTGCACGACGCGCATCGTCGCCGGCGTCGGCGTCCCGCAGGTCAGCGCCGTCTACGAAGCCGCGCAGGCCTGCCAGCCCGCCGGCGTGCCCGTCATCGCCGACGGCGGCCTGCAGTACTCCGGCGACATCGCGAAGGCCCTCGTCGCCGGGGCCTCCACCGTCATGGTCGGCTCGCTGCTCGCCGGCACCGAAGAATCACCCGGCGAAGTCGTCCTCATCAACGGCAAGCAGTTCAAGGCCTACCGCGGCATGGGCTCACTCGGAGCGATGAGCTCACGCGGCAAGAAGTCCTATTCCAAGGACCGCTACTTCCAGGCCGACGTCATCAGCGACGACCAACTCGTCCCCGAAGGCATCGAAGGCCGCGTCTCCTACAAGGGCCCCGTCAGCAACGCCGTCCGCCAACTCGTCGGCGGCCTGCACCAGTCGATGTTCTACGTCGGCGGCTCGACGATCCCCGAACTGCAGAAGCGCGGCCAATTCGTGCGCATCACCTCCGCCGGGCTCAAAGAAAGCCACCCCCACGACGTCCAAGGCATCGTCGAAGCGCCGAATTACTCCATTCGCTGACTTGTGCCGTCCGGATCCGGGAGCGGCAACGTCATGCGCCACGAAGGCGACCCCGGTCACTCGCAAGCTCGCGACGGGGTCGCCTTCGTGCGTCTGCGTCGTCGGGTGCTGCGGTCGTGGGAGGGTTCGGCCACCGCTTGCGGAGTTCGGGGCCTCGCTGACGTCCGTGTCGGTCGTGGTGCGGTCGTGGGAGGGAGCGGCTGGTACGGGTGGTGGCCACGGACGTTGCCCGAAAACGGCCCATGGATGACGCGATTGCGGGCAACGATCAGTTCAGCTGGCCTCGCCGGTGCGCGTTGGATGGAGTCACCGGTGAAGCACCTCGGATCAGTCACGAAGCCTCTTCGTCGCGACGACGCCCACATCAGGACGCGCGGGCAGAACTGCCTCGAGCGCACAGAGGTATGAGTCGCCCCAGGTGACGCGGGTGATGCTAGTCGTGCGGTAGGCCAGAGGCTCCTCGCGCCAAGCGGCATCGGCATCGACCTCGTGCATCCACGTCCAACGCTTGTCGATCAGAACCGGGACGCCCACCCACATGGCGTCCTCGAGCTTCCGCTCGCGTTCGATCGCGATGAGCCGACCCCGCGTCGGCGCCGATTCCAGGGGACCCCTCCTCGAGTCCAGATCGAGATGGAGCGGCGACTCAGGCCAGTCGGTCCGCGTCTTGGCGAACGCGTCCTCGAAGCCTGCGCGTCTGCGCACCGCGATCACGTCCTTCAGACGAATAGCGGTGAACCCGTCGGGGTACCCGCCGTCGCGCGCGTTCGCGATGAGAGCCCACTTCTTGCCGACGGCGCTCACGTAGCCCCAAACGGTTTCAGAAGAGCGAGGGTTGCGATGGACGTCCACGAGGCTGCGATCGATACGGGCCTTGTCGAGCTTCTTCGCGGCATCCATGCGAAGAGCGTAGCCACGCCGAGGAAGGCACTGCAGGTTTTCATCATCGAGGACCGGTGATACTCATGACCCGTGCGCTTCATCACCAAGTACCTCGACGGATACGTCCTCGCCCTGCTCGGAATGGTCGCCCTGGCGTGCCTGCTGCCGGCACGCGGCGGTGCCGTCGCGCCCGTCGAATGGGCGACGAACATCGCCATCGGGCTGCTGTTCTTCCTCTACGGCGCGCGCCTCTCGACCGAGGAGACGAAAGAGGGCTTCCGCCACTGGCGCCTCCACCTGCTCGTCCTCGCGTTCACGTTCGTCGCGTTCCCACTGCTGGGCCTCGTCATCCGGCCCATCGCTGACACGTTCCTGCCCCACACCCTCAGCCTCGGACTGCTGTACCTGACGCTGCTGCCGTCGACCGTGCAGTCGTCCGTCACGTTCACCTCACTCGCGCGCGGCAACGTCGCCGCGTCGATCTGCGCCGCCTCGTTCTCCAACATGCTCGGCGTCGTGCTCACACCCCTGCTCGTCATCGGTGTCATGGGCGGGCAGGCCGCGTTCAGCCTCGACTCGGCGGAGAAACTCGTCGTCCAACTGCTGCTGCCGTTCATCCTCGGCCAGTTCTGCCACAAGCGCCTCGGCGGCTTCCTCGCCGAACACAAGCAGGGCCTGACGTACCTCGACCGCGGCGGCATCATGCTCGTCGTCTACTCCGCATTCAGCGCGGGCATGCGCGAACACATGTGGAGTCACGTCACCGTGTGGCAGGTCGTGGCGCTGCTTCTCATCTGCGCGGTGCTGCTCGCCGTCGTCATGGTCGGCTCGTACGTGACGGCCCGCCGCCTCGGCTTCTCGCGGGCCGACCAGGTCGCCATCGTGTTCTGCGGATCGAAGAAGTCGATGGCGTCCGGCCTGCCGATGGCGACCGTGCTCTTCCCCTCCGGCGTCGGACTGCTCGTGCTGCCCCTCATGATGTTCCACCAGCTGCAACTCATCGTCTGCGCGCAGGTCGCGCGCCAGTGGCCCGACAAACCCGCCCTCGGGCGGGCGCCGGAAGACGGCGTGAGGGAATAGGATCGACGCGTGACTGAGATCGAGATCGGCAAGGGCAAGCGCGGTCGCCGCGCGTATTCACTCGACGACATCGCGATCGTCCCGTCGCGCCGCACGCGCGACCCGCGGGAGGTGTCGACGTCGTGGCAAATCGACGCCTACCACTTCGAGCTGCCCGTCATGGCCGCGCCGATGGACTCGCTCATGTCGCCCGCGACGGCCATCGCGTTCGGCAAGCTCGGCGGCCTGCCGGTGCTCGACCTCGAGGGCCTGTGGACGCGCTACGAGGAGCCCGAGAAGCAGCTCGCGCAGATCGCGACGTGCAGCCCTGACGAGGCCACCGCCCGCATGCGCGAGATCTACGCCGAGCCCATCAAGCCCGAACTCATCACCGCACGCCTCAAGGAGATCCGTGACGCGGGCGTCACCGTCGCCGGCGCCCTGACACCGCAGCGCACGCAGGAGCACTGGCGCACCGTCGTCGCGGCGGGCGTCGACCTGTTCGTCATCCGCGGCACGACCGTGTCGGCCGAGCACGTCTCCGGCGCGTCCGAACCGCTCAACCTCAAGCGCTTCATCTACGAGCTCGACGTCCCCGTCATCGTCGGCGGCGCGGGCACCTACACCGCTGCGCTGCACCTCATGCGCACCGGCGCGGCCGGCGTCCTCGTCGGCTTCGGCGGCGGCGCCGCGCACACGACGCGCCGCACGCTCGGCATCCACGCGCCCATGGCGACGGCGATCTCCGACGTCGCTGCGGCGCGCCGCGACTACCTCGACGAGTCGGGCGGACGTTACGTCCACGTCATCGCGGACGGCGGCGTCGGCACATCCGGCGACATCGTCAAGGCCGTCGCGTGCGGCGCTGACGCCGTCATGCTCGGCGCAGCCCTCGCGCGTGCCGAGGAGGCGCCGGGCCGCGGGTTCCACTGGGGACCCGAGGCGCACCACAGCCAGCTGCCGCGCGGTGAGCGCGTCGAGGTCGGCACCGTCGGTTCGCTCGAGCAGATCCTCGACGGCCCCGGCCAGAGCGCCGACGGCACGACCAACATCATGGGCGCCCTCAAGCGCGCGATGGCGACGACCGGTTACTCCGACCTCAAGGAGTTCCAGCGCGTCGAACTCGTCGTCGCGCCCTACCAGCGCAGCTGACCCGCACCCCACCCAGCACGCCCTCGCTCTTTCGAAGAGCGGGGGCGTGCTGCGTCGAGGGACGCATCGCGTCGGCAGAGCGCACGACGGCGCCCGCCATGTGCACGGTGTACGCGAAAGTAACCACGGTGTCGGAGGTCACATCTACAGTGGGGGGATGACGCCTTCACTGCGCACCCAGCCCCGCCCGCAGCGTCCGCTTGCTCTCGACGAGGCGACCGTCCGACGCATGAGCGCCCGCGTCGTCGCGAGCGGCCCGGCGCAGGAACGCATGACGCCGCTGACGGGGGAGACGATCGGCGCGCTGCCCACGTCGACGCCCGACGACGTCGTCACCGCCTACGAACGGGCGCGCGCAGCGCAGCAGGAATGGGCACAGCGCGACGTCCGCGAACGCGTCGAGTTCCTCACGAGGCTGCACGACCTCGTGCTCGATCGCCAGGACGAGTTGCTCGACCTCATCCAGATCGAGTCGGGCAAGGCGCGCATCCAGGCGTTCGAGGAGGTGCTCGACACCGCGGGCGTGTGCCGTCACTACGCCAAGAAGGCGCCGAGCTATCTCGCCGAGCGCAAGGCCCTCGGCGCGCTTCCGGTGCTGACGCAGGCGCGCACGCACTATCTGCCGAAGGGCGTCGTCGGCATCGTCGCGCCATGGAACTACCCGCTGTCGATGTCGATCACGGACGCGCTGCCGGCGCTCGCGGCGGGCAACGCCGTCGTCCTGCGCCCGGACGAGAAGTCGAGCTTCACGTGCCTGCGCGCCGTCGAACTGTGCGACGAGGCGGGCCTGCCCGAGGGGCTGCTCCAGGTCGTCCTCGGCGACGGGCCGAACGTCGGCGGGGCGGTGCTCGAGCACGCGGACTCGGTGATGTTCACCGGTTCGACGAAGACGGGCCGCATCGTCGCGCGCGACGCGGGGGAGCGGCTCAAGAGCGCGTCGCTCGAACTCGGTGGCAAGAACGCCATGTACATCGCCGATGACGCCGACCTGACGCGCGCCGCCGAGTGCGCGCAGCGCGCCGTCTTCGCGAGCGCGGGCCAGCTGTGCATCTCGATCGAGCGTCTCGTCGTGCACGAGAAGATCGCCGACGAGTTCCTGCGACGCTTCCTCGAACGCGTCGCAGCGATGAAGATCGGCGTGGCGCTCGACTGGGGCTACGACATGGGCAGCCTCATCTCGGCCGACCAGCTCGAACGCGTCACGCAGCACGTCGACGACGCCGTCGCGAAGGGCGCGACGGTGCTGGCCGGAGGCAAGGCTCGCCCCGAAATCGGCCCGTACTGCTACGAACCGACCGTCCTCGACGGCGTCGCGGACGGCATGCTGTGCCGCGACGAGGAGACATTCGGGCCCGTCGTCAGCGTGTACCGCGTGAGCAGCGATGACGAGGCCGTCGCCCTCGCCAATGACACCGACTTCGGCCTCAACGCCTCCGTCTGGACGAAGGATGTCGCGCGCGGGCGCGCCATTGCCGCCCGCATCCGCACCGGAACCGTCAACGTCAACGAGGGCTACGCGGCCGCTTACGCGAGCAACGGCGCGCCGATGGGCGGCATGAAGGCCTCCGGCCTCGGGCGGCGTCACGGCGCGGAGGGCATCACGAAGTACACCGACATCCAGAACGTCAGCGTGCAGCGGTTGCAGGGCTTCGGCGTGCCGAAGGGCGTGTCGCAGCGACAGTTCGCCCGCGCCCTGAGCACGGGTCTGCGCGTCATGAAGAAGGCGGGCCTGTCATGAACACCACCTCGCGCGATCAGGCGATGGACGTCGACGTCGCCGTCATCGGCTCCGGTTTCGGCGGCTCGGTCGCGGCGCTGCGGTTGGCTGAGAAGGGCTATGACGTCGTCGTGCTCGAAGCCGGCCCGCGGCGGCGTGACGACGAGTTCGCCAAGACGAGCTGGGACGTGCGCAACTACGTCTGGGCGCCCAAGCTCAAGTGCTTCGGCGTGCAGCGCATCCACAAGCTGCCGCACGCCGTCATCCTCGCGGGCGCGGGCGTGGGCGGCGGCAGCCTCAACTACGCGAACACGCTCTACGTGCCGCCGAAGACGTTCTTCGACGACCCGCAGTGGGCGCACATCACCGACTGGCAGGAAGAACTCGCGCCGCACTACACCGTGGCGAAGAAGATGCTCGGCGTCGTCGAGGCCAACCCGTGTGAGGGCGTCGTCGAGAACGTCATGCGCGACGCAGCCCGCAGCCTCGGTGTCGAGAACACGTTCCGCAAGACGCCGGTCGGCGTGTACTTCGGACGCGCCGGCGAGCGCGTCGACGACCCCTACTTCGGGGGCGAGGGCCCGGCGCGCACCGGCTGCACCGAGTGCGGCAACTGCATGGTCGGCTGCCGCGTCGGCGCGAAGAACACGCTGCTCAAGAACTACCTGCCCCTCGCCGAACGGGCCGGCGCACGCATCGAGGCGATGCGCACCGTCGTCGATCTCGAACCGATCGGTGAGCACGGCGAAGGCGGCTGGCGCGTGACGAGTGAGCGCACCGGCGCGTGGCTGCGTCGGGATCGCCGGACGATGACGGCCCGCCACGTCGTCCTCGCCGCCGGGACGTGGGGGACGCAGTCGTTGCTGCACACGCTGCGGGCCGAGGGGCGCCTGCGGCACCTGTCGCCGCGGCTGGGCAAGCTGACGCGTACCAACTCCGAAGAACTCGGTGGTGCGGCCCTCGTCGACGTACCGCGCGGCGCGGACCTGACGAAGGGCGTCGCCATCACCTCGAGCTTCCACGTCGACGCCACGACGCACGTCGAGAACTGCCGTTACGGCAAGGGCTCGAACGCGATGGGCTTCTTCTCCACCCTGCTCATCCCCGGCGACGTGCCGAGCCGCACGCGTGCCTTCGCGCGCGAGTTCCTCAAGCGCCCGGGCACCCTGCTCAAGACCGTCGTGCCGCGAAGATGGAGTGAGCGCACCGTCATCGCCCTCGTCATGCAGACGCTCGACAACTCGATCGACGTCTCACCGCAGCGCACGCGCCGCGGGTGGAAGCTGACGTCCGCGCAGGGCCACGGCGAACCCAATCCGTCGTGGATTGCGGGCGGGCACAAGGCGATTCACGCGATGGCGAGCGAGCTGCAGAAGGCCGTCAAGGGCACCGCGGTGCCGGGCGGCACGTGGAACGAGCTGTTCGAGGTGCCGATGACGGCGCACTTCCTCGGCGGCGCACCGATCAGCGACGGGCCGGGCACGGGCGTCATCGACGCGTATCACCGCGTCCACGGCTACCCGACTCTGTCGATCGTCGACGGTTCGGCTGTCTCCGCGAACCTTGGCGTCAATCCTTCGCTGACGATCACCGCCCAGGCCGAACGTGCGATGAGTGCGTGGCCGGCCAAGGGGGAGCGGGACGAGCGCCCGGCGCCGGGTGAGGAGTACGTCAGGCTCGACATGGCGCCGGGTCGTGTGCCCGGGCAGGTCGTCGACGTCGGGATGCCGCGCATCGGTGGGCTTGCCGGTGGTGAAAGGGGCGCCGTCGAGGTGACGCCATGACGCTCCACAATGCAGAGCGACCCGTCTGAGGCAACGTTCAGTTCGACCCCGTAGGCTGAGTCGGTGCTGCGAACCGCGATGAAACCCCGCCTCCTGCGGTTGTTCGTCGTCATGCTCGTTCTGACGGCAGCCTTCGTCTGGTTGGGCAACTGGCAGTGGCAGACGGCCCACAACAGGGCCAACCAGCAGGTGCTCGAGGAGAGCAACAGGCGCGCTGTGGAACCACTTGACGACGTCCTGAAACCGCAGACGACGTTCGACAACGGGCGCTCCTTGCAGCCGATTCGTGCGACCGGCCACTATGACGCCGCGAAGACCGAACTGGTCGCCGGCCGCGTACTCGACGGCAAGAACGGCTACTGGCTCATGACACCGCTCGTCGTCGACACGACGGGCGCGCGCATCCCGGTGGTGCGCGGGTTCGTCACGCAGACGACGAAGTTGCCCGCGCCGACGTCAGGCGCGGTGACGATCGAGGGCGCGCTCGCGCCCGGTGAATCGGTCTCTACGCTCGGTGAACTTCCCGAGGGGCAGATCGGCACGATCGACATGGGCCGGCTGCTCAACGAGTGGGGCGGCAAGGTCTACAACGGCTTCGTCTTCTCGACGAAGCAGGCGCCGGCCGCGGCGCCGCAGTCGGGAACCGCTGTCGTGCAGCACATTCCGCCGCCGGTGCCGAAGGCCACGAAGGTCGATCTGCGCAACGCGGCCTATGCGTGGCAGTGGTGGATCTTTGCGATCTTCGCCGTCTTCATGTGGCTGCGAATCCTGCATGAGGAATACCTCGCCGACCGGGCGGCCGCCGAAGCCGCGATCTCCGACGGGCCGCAGGCAACGGATGCGCCCGACGTGCGCGCCGCACGCAGCGAGGGCGACGCCGCTGACGATCTCGACCAGCCCGACGACGGTGCCGCCCGGGCGTCGTCGGCTCCCGCAACCCTCGCCGAACAGGGCGCGATGCGCCCGGCGACACGAAAGGAAACGCCGTGACCAAGCCTGCTCCCACCCCCGGCCGCCCCATGGTGCGCATCGACGCACTCAAGGCTCGCTCTGCCCTCAAGTTCTTCAAGGTCGCCGCGTTCATCGTCGGTATCGGCCTGCTCGTTCTCGTGCTCGAGATGGTGCTGCACTACGGTTTCGACAACCACGCCCTCGACTGGTGGCCACAACCGCATGGTCTGCTCTTCCTCGTCTATGTCGCCGCGACGGCGAATCTCGGTTTCGCCATGCGCTGGGGGATCGGCAAGATGGTGCTCGTCATCCTGGCCGGCTGCGTCCCGTTCCTGTCCTTCTGGGTGGAGCGCCGCATCAGCGGTGAGGTCGAGCGCGATCTCGAGGCACTCCCCACCCGCTGAGCGGCTGGCAGCGTCCGATAACCGCGTGATTCCGGGGTTGTCGCCCCGGCCGATAGGATGAGTGACGTGACCGAAAATCTGCAGGATCATCCCGTTCTCGTCGTCGACTTCGGCGCGCAGTACGCGCAGCTGATCGCGCGACGCGTGCGTGAGTGCGCCCTCTACTCCGAGGTCGTGCCGCACACGATGAGTGCCGCCGAGATGCTGGCCAAGGAGCCCGCGGCCATCGTGCTGTCGGGCGGGCCGTCGTCGGTGTACGCCGAGGGGGCGCCGTCGCTCGACGTCGCGCTGCTCGAGGCCGGCGTGCCCGTGTTCGGCATCTGCTACGGCTTCCAGGCGATGGCTGACGCTCTGGGCGGCACCGTCGGCCACACGGGTGGTCGTGAGTACGGCAACACGACGGCGACGATCACGCACACCGAGTCCGTCCTGTTCGCGGGGCAGCCCGCCGAGCAGAACGTGTGGATGTCGCACGGTGACGGCGTGACCGAGGCTCCCGCGGGCATGACGGTGTGCGCCCGCACACCCGGCGCGCCCGTTGCGGCGTTCGAGGATCCGGCGCGCAAGCTGTTCGGCGTCCAGTGGCACCCCGAGGTGTTGCACTCCGCCCATGGCCAGGAGGTGCTTCGTAACTTCCTGCTCAAGGGCGCCGGCCTCGAGGCGACGTGGACGGCCGCCAACATGGCCGAGGAGCTCGTCGAGCAGGTGCGGGAGCAGATCGGTGAGGGCCGCGCGATCTGTGGCCTCTCTGGTGGTGTCGACTCCTCGGTCGCCGCGGCGATGGTGCAGAAGGCGATCGGCGACCGACTGACGTGCGTCTTCGTCGACCACGGCCTGCTGCGCGCCGGTGAGGCCGAGCAGGTCAAGGAGGACTTCGTCGCCGCCACCGGCGTCGACCTCGTCGTCGTCGATGCGTCGCAGCAGTTCCTCGACGCGCTCGCGGGTCAGAGCGACCCGGAGACGAAGCGCAAGATCATCGGTCGCGAGTTCATCCGCGTCTTCGAGCAGGCCGCGCGCGACATCGTCGGCGCTGAGTCGAGCAGCGAGCACCCCGTCGAGTTCCTCGTCCAGGGCACGCTGTACCCCGATGTCGTCGAATCCGGCGGCGGCACGGGCGCGGCCAACATCAAGAGCCACCACAACGTCGGCGGCCTGCCCGACGACCTGCAGTTCACGCTCGTCGAGCCGCTGCGTTCGCTGTTCAAGGACGAGGTGCGTCAGGTCGGTCTCGAGCTCGGTGTGCCCGAGGCGATCGTGTGGCGCCAGCCGTTCCCGGGCCCCGGCCTCGGCATCCGCATCATCGGCGAGGTGACGGCCGAGCGCCTCGAGATCCTGCGCGCTGCCGACCTCATCGCCCGCGAAGAACTGACGGCCGCCGGTCTCGACCGCGACATCTGGCAGTGCCCCGTCGTGTTGCTCGCCGACGTGCGCTCAGTCGGCGTGCAGGGCGACGGCCGTACGTACGGTCACCCCATCGTCCTGCGCCCCGTATCGAGCGAGGACGCGATGACGGCCGACTGGACGCGCCTGCCCTACGACGTGCTCGCCAAGATCTCGAACCGCATCACGAACGAGGTCGCCGACGTCAACCGCGTCGTGCTCGACGTGACGAGCAAGCCGCCGGGCACCATCGAGTGGGAGTGAGTTCGAAGGTGACGGCATGATGCCTCCTGAGCTCACGCACGACGACGGCGCAGCCCGCACGGCTGCGCCGTCGTCGCATCCCGGTGGTCCTCGACGCGGTCAGGACGATCGGCCCGGCGGGTCGGCACGCCCCGGCGGTGGTGCGCGATGAGCGCCGATGACCTCGTGGGCGCGACACGCGCTGGCGACGACGCCGAGCCGGCCGGCGACATCCCGGAGTCCGTGCGTCGTCTCGTCTGCTCGGTGACGACCATGGCGCTCGTGTCGCTCACCGGGTTCCTTCTGGTGCTGTGGGTGTTCACACGAACGGCACGCGGCCAGATGTGGGACGAACACGCGCGCCTGAGCACCGGTTCCAGCGCGCGAGCCTGGGCTCACATCGTCGACCCCCTGACGTACATCACGATCGCGAGCACGGGCGCGTTCCTGCTCGCGTTCGTCGTGATCGCACTCGTGCGACGCCGTTTCGCTCTCGCGGCGGCGGCCGTCTGCGTCGTCTCTGTGGCGAACGTGACGACGCAGCTGTTCAAGGCCTATTGGCCCACGCAACCGCACTGGTGGTCGAACTCGTTGCCAAGTGGGCACTCGACGGTGGCGATGAGCATCGCCACGGCTGCCCTCATCGTCGCGCCCGTGGGCGCCAGGCGATGGCTGCTGCCGTTCGCCGGCTTCGGGGTGACGTTCGTCGGCGCGGGCACGCTCGTCGGACACTGGCACCGGCCCGCCGACGTCATCGCGGCCTTTCTGCTGACCACGTTCCTCGCCGCGATCGCGCTGGGCGTCGTGCAGCGCGTCCAGCACGGCCGTCATCCGCGCGACACGTCGTACGCGGTGCGACCCGTGCTCAGCCTGGCGGGCAGCATCGGCGTCGGCCTCATCTTCGTCGCGCTCGGGGTGCGTCCGCTCGATCACGACGTCTCGCTCGTCCTGGCGTTCGTCTCCCTGGTGAGCATCGCCGTGACGGCGGCGCTCACGCTGGCGTGGATCAGCGCCGCCGCCGACGACGCCGTCGGCTGAGGTCTCGAGCAGACCATGGTGGCCCGTGTGACGCGCGACGCGGTGCGGTCGTGGGGTCGGCGCTTCGTGCCGGCCGCGTTCATGATGTTGCTCGCAGCCGTCGTGGTCGGCATCGTGGCGATGGCGCGTGATCTCCCGGGCGGGGTCAGCAGGGCCCGGGACGGCATGCACGCGTTGAGTGGTACGGGCCGCACGTTCGAGACGATCGCGGCCTGCGTCGGGTGGGTACCGCGCGGGGCGCTCGTGGTCGCTGTCGTGGCGGTCGTGGCGCTCCCGGTTTCGCTGCTGCGCCGCGGCGGCGCATGGGCCGTGACGCCCCCGCGCGCCGCCTCCGCTCTGCTCGTCATCGCCGGCGCCAATCTGAGCACGCAGGCGGCCAAGTTGCTGCTCGCCCGGGTGCTCACGCCTGAGGTCGCGACGCTGCCCAGTGGGCACGCCACGCTCGCGCTGACGAGCGCTGCCGCCGTCGTCCTCCTCGCGCCCCCGCGATGGCGGCGTGCGGCGCTCGTCGGCGCCGGAGCCTGGGGAACGCTGGGGTGTCTCGGCGTCATTGCGGCGTACTGGCACGCGCTGGGCGACGTCGTCGCCGCGATCGCCGTCGTCGCGGCCTGGCTGGGCGTTGCGCATCTGCTGCTGGCGCCTCGAGGCGGTGGGGGTGGGTCGCACCCGTTCTTGGGCGACCTGGCGATCCCTGACGAAGGTGTCGATGCTGAGGAAGCCGCCGGCGTCCGCCTTGGACAGCGCGGGGAGCTCCGCACCCCAGCGCACCCCGGTGGCGCCACCGTCAGCCGGCCGGCCTCGGGTGGCACGTTGGGTGCCTGGCCCCGCCCGGCGCCCCACGACGTGCTCGCGGCGGCTGCGGGCGCCGCGTGGGTCGTCGTCACGTTCCTCGGGTGGGGCACGGACGTCAACGCTTTCGGTGCGTGGTGGGTGGGCGCGGCTGTGCTCGAACTCGTCGCCGTCCCGCTGGGCGTCACGATGATCGTCGCCTCCGCCGCGCGTGCCGTCCGGGAGGTCGCGCGGACCACGCACTAGGCTGGCCGGGTGTTGAGAACTGCTGCTGCCGTGCTCGCGGGCAAGTCCGCGCGAATCGCGACGAGGCTGCGTGGGGGCGGAAGCGCCCTGCCCGGTCTCGTCGTCGAGAAGATCGATCCGCGTTTCCTCTCCCAGGCGCTCGCGGACCTGCCGCAGGGCATCGTCGTCGTCACCGGCACGAACGGCAAGACGACGACGACGAAGATGCTCGTCGCGCTGCTGCGCGCGCATGGTCTGCGCGTGTTCACGAACCCGACGGGCTCGAACTTCACGCGTGGCGTCATCTCGTCGGTGCTCGGAGAGATCTCCCTCAAGGGTGGTCTCGACGCCGACATCGCGGTGCTCGAGCTGGACGAGGCGCACTCGCTGCACTTCGCGAAGGTCGTCAAGCCCACGCATGCGCTGCTGCTCAACGTCGCACGCGACCAGCTCGACCGATTCGCCGAGATCGACTACACGGCGAAACTGCTCGCACAGCTGGCGGAACAGACCACGCAGGGCGTCGTCCTCAACCGCGACGACTCGTTCGTCGCGCGCATCGCGGGGCGCCTGGCCGATGGCGTCGAGGTGTCGTACTTCGGTGTCGACGAGACGATCGCCGACCGCCTCGGCGAGCTCATGGAGCAGGACGTGCGCAGCGACGACGACTTCGTCGCGCCGCTCGTCGGCCCGGGTGACGGTCTGCTCAAGCCGCTCGACGAACGTCGCTTCCTCGTGACGTTCGCCGACCGTGCCGACGGCAGCGGCAACGTCGGGCCCATGCAGATGCGTCAGCACGGTCTGGCCGCGATGATCAACGCGACCGCGGCGACGTCGATGGCGCGCCGCCTGCTCGGCGACGCGTTCAGCGGTGAGACGGCGGTGACGGCACTCGAAGCCGTGCAGCCGCCGTTCGGGCGCGGAGAGGTGATCGACGCCGACGGCACCGAACTCGAGCTCGTGCTCGTCAAGAACCCGGCCGGATTCACCGTCGCGCTGTCGACGTACGGGGGCCGGCCGGTCGCGAGCATGGTCGCGATCAACGACAACTACGCCGACGGACGCGACGTCTCATGGCTCTACGACGTCAACTTCGCGTCGCTGCGCGAGCGCGGCGTCGAACTGACGAGTGGGGTGCGCGCCTATGACATGGCCTTGCGGCTCGCCTATGACGGCGTCGAGGTGCGCGCGGTCGAACCCGACCTGCACGCCGCTCTTGATCGGTTCCTCGCCGAGCACGCCGACGAACCGAAGCGCATCTTCTGCACGTACACCGCCATGATGACGCTGCGTCGCACGCTCGCCGAGCGCTACGACCTGCCCGACTTCGGAGAGGACGCCGCCGAATGAGCGAGCAGACGAACCCCCAGCCGACGGCTGCCCCTCGGATCGACGACGACCCCGCGGCGATGGGCGGGGTGCCCACGGATGCTGGGCGAGTCGACTCGTCGACGTCGGGTGAGGTGCAGGCGCGGGTCAACGAGGACCCGGCGGCGATGGATGTCGTCCCGACGACACTGGGCGATCCGAGTGGCCCGAGCAAGGGCCGCGTCACGCTCGTGCACCTGTACCCGCGGGAGATGTCGATCTACGGCGACCTCGGCAACACGCGCTGCCTCGAGGCACGCCTGCGCTGGCACGGTTACGAACCGAACGTCGTGAGCCACAACCCCGGCGACGAACTGCCCGACGGCATCCACCTCGTCGTCGGCGGTGGCGGCCAGGATTCGGGGCAGGCGCGTGTCGAGGCCGATCTCGAACGCATCGGCCCGCGCCTCGTCAGCATGGCTGAGGACGGCGTCCCGATGCTCATGATCTGCGGCATGTACCAGTTGTTCGGCAAGGCGTTCCGCACCGTCGAGGGCGAAACGCTGCCCGGTCTCGGCATCCTCGACGTCACGACGCAGGGCAACGCGAAGCGCATGATCGGGCCCGTCGTGCTGTCGACCGAGTTCGGCGACGTCGTCGGGTACGAGAATCACTCGGGTTCGACGGTGCTCGGCGACGGCCAGCGTGCGTTCGGTGACGTGCGTTCCGGTTTTGGCAACAACGGCGAGGACGGCAAGGAGGGCGCGCGCACGCGCAACGTCATCGGGTCGTATCTGCACGGCCCGATCCTGCCGTCGAACCCGAAGCTCGCGGACTTCCTCATCGCCGTCGCCGCCGAGCGCGCCACGGGCCGTCCGTTCGAGCCGGGCGAGATCGACGACCACCTCGCCGACGAAGCCCGCGCCCGCCAGGTCGCACGTCTGACGAAGAAGAACTGACCCCGCCACGTCGGGTGTACCTCAGCCGCGAAGGCCGACGAGATTCGCGAATGAGGACGAGAATCGCAGGTGGGGTGGGGCCCTGACGCAACCGCGAATCCTGTCCACATTCGCGATTCTTGGTCATATCAGGTCGGCGATGACGACCTGGGCGACGTCGCGGCGTCGAGGACGGCTTGCTTCGGCATGAGCCACCACGCCAGCCAGCCCAGTGCGCCAAGAGGCACCTCGAGCAGGTGCGTGAACAAGGCGAAGACGAGGACGCCCGCAGCTGCGGCGGGTTTGTCAGCGCCCCATGCGACGAGGACGGCGAGGGTGCCGGCCTCCGTCACGCCGAGGCCGCCCGGCGTCACGCCGACGGTCGTCAGCAGGCGCCCGACGGCGTATGCCGCGAACAACTTGCTCAGGGGCATGTCGACGCCGACCGCCTCCATCGTCCGCCAGAACAGCACGAAGTAGACGGCGAGGTACCCGACGACGCCCACCGTCATCGGCGCCCACCCGTGCGCCGTCACGCCCGCCAGACGGCGTCGTTGATCGACGAGCGTGGCCTCGATCTCGAAACCGGGCCGGCGACGTCGCACACGTCCACCGACGCGGCGATCGAGCCACGCGCCGAACCGCTGCGTCAGACCGGGGGAGAGCAGCACACCGACGAACGCGGCGATGATGACGAGCCCGACGATTCCGCCGGTCAGCGCGCCGCGACGCACTCCCTTCGGCAGGGCGTCCGTCGAGCTGAGCAGCGCGACGCCGAGCAGCGGCATCGCGAGGCGCGCCACGAGGTTCCACACGCCGGTGACGATGACCGACGTCGAGATCGCTGCGGCCTGAAACCCCCAGGAGCGCAGCATCAGGTAGGTCGCGGCGACGCCGGCCGCGCCACCGCCGGGTAGGAGGTTGCCGGCCGCGGACCCTGCGACGTTGACGATGAGCGCCTTGACGTGCCCCAGCCCGGGTATGGAGCCGGTCAGCGCGAAGGTGTAGAGCCACAGCCCGAACGCGACGAGCGCGAACAGTTCGAGGCTGCTCGCCCACCCGAGCAGGTGCAGATGCCGCCCGATCTCGGGCCATGTCGTCTCGCCGAACCACGGCACGCCCCAGTACAGGATCGCCGCGGCCAGGCCGATGCCGATGACGGCCTGCGCGCTCTGCCACGCGTTGGGACGCGGCATCGCGGGCGACAGAGGTGAATCCTCGGAACGGGATCCATGGCCGGACGAGGCGTCAGGCGAGGTGCTCCCGGGTTGACGGGACGACGAGGGCGAACTCACTCGGCGCGGTCCTCGTGCTCGGTCAGCCCCGCGAAGATGTCGTGGCTGACGGGGCCGACGTGGGCGGGGTCGCGGAACCATTCGCGTCCGAAGACGATGTCGTACAGCGGCCGCGGGATGCGCAGGAACGCGGCGAGGGTGCGGTCGGCGTCACCGTCAGCACTCGCCTGTGACGCGTGCGCCGCCATCGACGCTCGCTTCGCGCCCGCCTGACGCAGGACGTTGACGCGATGAGTGATGTCCTTGCGGGCCGAGTAGGCGCGTTCGAAGCCGGCCATGTCGAAGTCGTCGGGGAAACGGTAGAAACGCGCCACGAGGTGCAGCGCGCGCACGAGCAGGTCGCGGGGCACCGTCGCCTCGAGTACGCGCGGCGTGCCCGCCAGCTCAGCCGCGCGCGCGCCGACCTCATGGACGCGCACGTGGTCGCGGTGGCCGTAGCCGCCGGCGGCGTCGTAGGTGAGCAGGACGTCGGCGTCCTCCTCGCGCAGGATGACAGCGAGCGCCTCGGCTGCTTCCTCGACGGGCACCGTGACGAAGCGCCGCTTGCCCGGCGGGTCGGGAAACACCTGCGGGCCCATGCCCGAATCGGCGTAGCCGAGCGTCTCGAGCCGGGCGACGCCGAGCCCGCGGGCACTAGCCGATACTTCGTCCCAACGTCGCGTCGCGAGCTCGTCAGCCGTTCCGTATTCCGACCCGGCGAGGCCGAGTGCGCCGTCCGTCGCCACGACGAGGACGACGCGATGCCCCTGCGCCGCGGCCTTCGCCATCGTGCCGGAGGTGAGCAGCGCCTCGTCGTCGGGGTGGGCGTGGAATGCGACGAGGGTGCGTCGCGGCTGGCCGTCTGGGGTGGTGATCATCGTCTTCATCCTCTCGCATGAAAGACTCGTGCCGTGAAGATCGCCCTCGTGTCCGACTGCTATCTGCCGCGTCTGGGCGGCATCGAGGTGCAGGTGCACGACCTCGCGCAGCGCCTGGTGGCGCAGGGGCACGAGGTCGTTGCGTACACCGTCACCCCGGCTCACCGTGAGCAGCACAGCGGCCTCGAGATCGTCGACGGCATCCCGGTGCATCGGTTTTCGCTCGGGTTGCCGCACGATGTCGCGCTCAATCCGATGGCCGTCTCGCAGCTTCGCCTGGCGCTGTCGAAAGGCGGTTTCGACGTCGTCCACGCGCACATCGGCGTCATCAGCGTGTTCTCCTTCGACGCCGTCCGCCTCGCCCTCGATCTGGGCCTGCCGACGGCGGTGACGTGGCACTCCGTCATGGCGTGGGCCGGTCCGCTGCTCAAGCCGCTCGGTTTCGTACGCCGCTGGGCCAAGGGCGGCGCTGCGTTGTCGGCGGTCTCGCAGGTCGCGGCGCGCCCGATCCGCGACATGGCCGGCCGCGGCCACGAGGTCGTCGTGCTGCCGAACGGCATCGACGCCGACGCGTGGACGCCCGGCGAGCCGCGCACGGGCGACGAGGTGCGTGTCATCTCGGCGATGCGGCTGGCCACGCGCAAGCGTCCGCTCGAGTTCTTCTCGGTGATGAAGGCGGTGCACCGCGAGGCACCGAACGTCCGGCTCGAGATCGCGGGGGAGGGCGACCTGCGCCCGAAGCTCGTGCGCGCCGTTGACCTCGCCGACGCCCACGAGTGGGTCTCCTTGCCAGGACGCATGACGCGCGCGCAACTGCACGACCGCTACCGCGCCTCAGACCTGTACGTCGCGCCGGCGCGGCTCGAGTCGTTCGGCATCGCGGCGCTCGAGGCGCGCTCGTCAGGGCTGCCCGTCGTCGCGCCGTCGACGAGCGGCGTCTCGGAGTTCGTCACCTCGGGCGTCAACGGGCTGCTCGCGGGCGATGACGACGACCTCGCGCAGGCCATCATCCGCCTCGCTCTCGACACCGACCTGCGCCGGACGATGGCCGAGTACAACCGCACGCATCGCCCGGCGCAGACGTGGGATCAGGTCGTCCGTCTCGCCGAGGCCGAGTACGCACGGGCCGCGGCACTGCGAGCGGCGCGATGAAGGGCGACGGCGTCCCCGACATCCCGATCTTCGTGCGGGGTCTGGAGGACGGTCGCGAGGTGCTGCGTGCCCGGTTGGCGCAGGGCATCGCGCCGCGGCGTCAGGTGCGCGACGCGGGGTTCAAACCGGTCGCCCTGCGCACGGCGACACTCGTGCATGACGGCGTCGAGCTGACGTTCGAGGTCGCCCGCATGCATGCGGCTCATCATCGCCTCGCGGGTGTCGCGCGCGCCGCCGGCCCGGTCGATCTGGTGCGCCAACGCCTGGCTGCGTACGCGGTCGTGACGAGCGAGCGGGGCGTGCTGCTGACGCAGCTGTCGCGCGAGACGGGGCGTCCGGGGCTGTGGATCCTGCCCGGGGGCGGGGTCGAGGCCGGCGAGGCGCCCGAGGCGGCCGCCGCGCGCGAGGTCTGGGAGGAGGCCGGGCAGCGCATCAGCGACGCGCGGTTGTGGGACGTCTCGTCCTCGCACCGCGTCGGCGATGGCAGGGAGGGGATGGTCGAGGACTTCCACGCCGTCCGCCTCATCTACTCGGCCCGCTGCGACGAGCCCAGCGAACCCACCGTCCACGACGTCGGGGGCTCGACGCAGCACGCGGCGTGGTTCGCGGCGGCCGACGTGGTCGACCCCACCTCCGACGGCTACCCGAGCGGCGGCATGGCCCCCTGGGCGCTTGAATCGGTGCGGCAGGTGCTCGGCCAGGCGGGCTGACGCCGAGCCATCCACGAGCCGACGACGAGCCCAGCCCGGCGACCGGATGCGTCGACGGTGCGTGGCCAGCGACGACGAGCGGGTGCGGCGACGCCTCATGCGTCGTCGCACCCGCTCGTCATGCGGGGTGGTCGGTCAGTGCCAGAAGATCGCGACGATGACGTTGATGACGGCGAGCGCAGCGGCGGCCTGGACGAGCGGCGCGGCGCTGTCGCCCTTCTTCTCCTTCGACGAGGAGACTTCGAGCAGACCTGCGACGATGAGGGCGATGACGAGCTTCACCGCGACCCACGTGTGGTCGAGCGACCAGTGCTGAGACTCGGCGACGCCGACCATCGCGAGCCCGCTGAGCAGCTGCAGGCGCGCGCCCCACACCATCGCGGGGATCGCGCGCGGCGCCTTCAGGACGGCGAGGAAGCCACCGATGATGGCGGCCATGCCGAGCAGGTGGACGAGCAGGAGGATTTCGTTGAGCGTGGACATGCCACAAGGGTAGGCGTTCGTCGCTCCAGCCATGCTCGGGTGAGCGTCCGTCAGCTCACCGCGCGCGGATCGGCGGGGTTGATCTCTTCACCGGCGGCGCGCTTGCGTTCGGCGTACTCGGCGACGTTGGCGCTGATGCGCTTGCGGGCGACCGTCGTCAACACGATGCCGAGGACGATGGCGGCGCCGAGCCCGATGTAGGAGAAGTTCTTCATCCACTTCTCGGCGATCTTGCCGAGGAAGTGGACGCCGTAGGCGGTGCCGCCGGCCCAGCAGATGGCGCCGAGCACGTTGGCGGCCAGGAAGCGCGCATACTTCATGTGCAGCGAGCCGGCGAGTGGGCCGGCGAAGATGCGCAGCAGCGCGACGAAGCGTCCGAAGAACACCGCCCAGATGCCGTGGGTGTGGAAGGCGTGCTTGGCGTACCCGATCGTCTCGTCGTTGACGTGATGGGGGAAGCGTGTGCCGAGCCACGCGAACAGGCGCTCACCGAAGTGTCGACCGACGTAGTAGCCGATCGAGTCGCCGATGACGGCGCCGAGGATGGCGGCCAGTGCGACGAGGTGGATGCTGACGTGCGGGTGCGGCCCTGAGGCGAACAGCGACGCGGTGACGAGCATGATCTCGCCGGGCAGGGGGATGCCGACGCTCTCGAGCAGGATGATGAGACCGGTCAGAACGTAGACGGCCGGGGCCGGAATCGCATCGAGAATCGCCTGAACATCCACGCCCCAAGGGTAGGCGACGATGCCGCCCGCGCCTGCCGCCTCGAGCCCGATGCCCGCAGCCGTCCTCGGCCGCGCGGCCGCCGCGCTCGTCGGCTGCGCGGTTGTCGGTGCTCACTCCTAGACTGGCCTCATCATGAGTGGCCTCTTCGACGACCTTCCGCTGACCGCTGCCGACGCCTCCCGTCCCTCCTCCAGGAGCGATACCGACGCGTCGACGTCGCGTACCCCGAGCACGGAGGCACCCGGGGCCGGCGCAGTCGATCCGGGGGCGGTCGACGCGTCCGGCATCCCGTTGTGGGCCCTGCAGGAACCGCCGCCCGACGAGGCCCCCGCCGACGCCGGCACATGGGGCGACGACGCGCCGATGCTGGGTCGCGGATCGCACTGGGGTCGCCCCGATTCGGGCCGCCCCCCGCGACGTTTCGAGGCCGATCCTGCGAGTCTGCTCGAGGGCATGAATCCGCAGCAGGCGCAGGCCGTCGAGCACTTCGGGACGCCGTTGCTCATCGTCGCGGGCGCCGGTTCGGGCAAGACGCGCGTGCTGACGCATCGCATCGCCTACCTGATGGCAGCGCGTGGCGCACAGCCCGGCCAGATCCTCGCGATCACCTTCACGAACAAGGCGGCCGCCGAGATGCGTGAGCGCGTCGAGCAGCTCGTCGGGGGTGCGGCGAACGCGATGTGGGTGAGCACGTTCCACTCCGCGTGCGTGCGCATCCTGCGCCGTGAAGCCAAGCATGTGGGGTTGCGCTCGACGTTCTCGATCTACGACGCGGCCGACAGTCAGCGCCTCATGGCGATGGTGACGCGCGATCTCGACCTCGATCCGAAGCGCTACCCGCCGAAGTCGTTCAGTTTCCAGGTGAGCAACCTGAAGAACGAGCTGATCGACGCCGAGGAGGCCGCGAAGCGCGCCGAGACGGATCAGGAGCGCAAGGTCGCCGAGGCCTACCGTCTCTACCAGCAGCGCCTGCGGCAGGCGAACGCGCTCGACTTCGACGACATCATCATGACGACGGTCACCATCCTGCAGGCGTTCCCGCAGGTGGCCGAGCACTACCGGCGCCGCTTCCGGCACATCCTCGTCGACGAGTACCAGGACACGAACCACGCGCAGTACGTCCTCGTGCGCGAGCTCGCCGGCGGTGAGCACGCCTCGGGCGGCATGGCGAGCCAGGACGCCGAGGGCGATTCGCGCGCCACGAGCGCGGTACCCATGGCCGACCTGTGCGTCGTCGGTGACGCCGATCAGTCGATCTACGCCTTCCGTGGGGCGACGATCCGCAACATCGTCGAGTTCGAGGAGGACTACCCGAACGCGACGACGATCCTGCTCGAGCAGAACTACCGTTCGACGCAGAACATCCTCGGCGCGGCGAACTCCGTCATCGAGCGCAACCCGGAGCGTCGCAAGAAGAACCTGTGGTCCGATCAGGGCGACGGCGAGAAGATCGTCGGGTACGTCGCCGATTCCGAGCATGACGAGGCCGCGTTCGTCGCGCGCACGATCGACAAGCTCGGCGACGATCACGGCGTCAAGCCCAAGGACGTCGCGGTGTTCTACCGGACGAACGCTCAATCGCGCGCGCTCGAAGAGGTGTTCGTCCGTGTCGGCCTGCCGTACAAGGTCGTCGGTGGCACGCGGTTCTACGAGCGCAAGGAGATCAAGGACGCGCTCGCGTACCTGCGCGTCATCTCGAACCCGGCCGACACCGTCAACCTGCGCCGCATCCTCAACACGCCGAAGCGCGGCATCGGTGACCGCGCCGAGGCATGCCTCGGCGCGCTCGCGGAGCGGGAGCGCATCACGTTCATCGAGGCGCTCGCGCGGGCCGACGAGGCGCCGGGCATCGCGACGCGGTCGGTGAGCGCCGTCAAGGGCTTCACCGAGATCCTCGAGAGCCTGCGGCAGACGCGCGAGTCCGGTAGCGGCGTCGGCCCCCTCATCGAGGCGATCCTCGAGCGCACGGGGTATCTGAAGGAGCTGCGCACGAGCAAGGATCCTCAGGACGAGACGCGCATCGAGAACCTCGCCGAGCTCGTCGCCGTCGCCAACGAGTTCGACGACAACTACCCGGGCGCGACGCTCGAGGACTTCCTCGAGCAGGTCTCCCTCGTGGCCGACGCGGATGAGATACCGAAGGACGCCGAGGATCAGGGCGTCGTCACCCTCATGACGTTGCACACCGCGAAGGGCCTCGAGTTTCCGGTCGTATTCCTCACCGGCATGGAGGACGGCACGTTCCCGCACATGCGCGCTCTCGGCGACACGAAGGAGCTCGAGGAGGAGCGGCGCCTCGCCTACGTCGGCATCACCCGGGCGCGCGAGCGCCTGCACCTGTCACGCGCTGCCGTGCGCAGCGCGTGGGGTGCGCCGCAGTACAACCCGCCGTCGCGCTTCCTCGGCGAGATCCCGGAGGAGTTCGTCCACTGGGAGCGCGAGGCCACGGCGTTCGCGTCGTCCCAGCCGCGCGGGTACGCCGCGTTCGGCGGCGGGGGCGGTTCGCGCTACGGCTCGGGTGGGAGCAGGCACGACGATGACGGCCCCGTCATCGGGCGCGGCACCGCGCCGGTGGCGCGGATGTCGTCGAGCGGTCGCAGCTCCGGGGCCGGTTCGTTCTCGACCACGAAGAACTCCGCCGTCGGCCGCGGCATGCGCGAGATCCCGAACCTCGACGCCGGCGACAAGGTGACGCACGACAGCTTCGGCCTCGGCACCGTCGTGCGCGTCGAGGGTCAGGGCGACCGAGCGATGGCTCACATCGACTTCGGCGACGGCCCACCCAAGCGCCTGCTCCTGCGCTACGCGCCCGTCACGAAGCTGTGACACGCATGAGTTGAGGATCATCAACTGAGCGGAGGGTGTGGCGGGCGTTACAGTGCGAGTAACCGCCCGAGAGGATTGAGTCATGGTCCAGCACGCGCCTGCCACGAACGCCACCCCTACGAATGCCGCCACGAACGGCTCCGATCGACTCCGCGTCGTCGTCGCGAAGCCGGGCCTCGACGGCCACGACCGTGGTGCGAAGGTCATCGCGCGGGCGTTGCGCGACGCCGGCATGGAGGTCATCTACACGGGCCTGCACCAGACGCCGGAGCAGATCGTCACGGCTGCGGTGCAGGAGGACGCCGACGCGATCGGCCTGTCGATCCTGTCCGGTTCGCACATGACGCAGTTCGAGCGCCTGATGACGTTGCTGCGCGAGCAGGGCATCGACGACGTCGTCGTCTTCGGTGGCGGAATCATCCCCGAGGGCGACATCAAGCCGCTGCTCGACATGGGTGTCGCGCGCATCTTCACGCCCGGTGCGCCGACGCACGAGGTCGTCGCGTGGGTGCGCGAGAACGTCGGGGACGCGGCGTCCGCACGCGCCTGAGAGGACCGGCGCGAACCCCTGGTTACCCCCGCGCGGCAAAGCGCGTTAAAGTCACAAGAGGAACACTCCTTTCAACGATGAGGATGGATTCGCGTGGATCTCTTCGAGTACCAGGCGCGCGACATGTTCGAGGCGCACGGCGTTCCGGTGCTGGCCGGCCAGACGGCCACCACCCCGGAAGAAGCCAAGGCAGCCGCCGAGCAGATCGGTGCGAAGTCGGGCGGTGTCACCGTCGTCAAGGCCCAGGTCAAGACCGGTGGTCGCGGCAAGGCCGGCGGCGTCAAGGTAGCCAAGTCGGCTGACGAGGCCGAGCAGTACGCCAAGGACATCCTGGGCATGGACATCAAGGGCCACACCGTGGGCACCGTGATGATCGCCCAGGGCGCCAAGATCGCCGAGGAGTACTACTTCTCGATCCTGCTCGACCGAGCGAACCGCAGCTACCTCGCGATGTGCTCGAAGGAGGGCGGCGTCGAGATCGAGCAGCTCGCCGTCGAGCGTCCCGAGGCACTCGCGCGCATCGAGGTCGACCCGAACGTCGGCATCGACGGCGCGAAGGCCGACGAGATCGTCAAGGCCGCCGGCTTCGACGACGAGACGGCCGCGAAGGTCGCTCCCGTGCTCGTCAAGCTGTGGGAGACCTACCGTGACGAGGACGCGACGCTCGTGGAGGTGAACCCGCTCGTCAAGACCGAGGACGGCGACATCATTGCGCTCGACGGCAAGGTGACGCTCGACGCGAACGCAGGCTTCCGTCACCCCGACCACGAGGCTCTCGAGGACAAGGCCGCGGCCGACCCGCTGGAGGCCAAGGCCAAGGCGCTCGACCTCAACTACGTGAAGCTCGATGGCAACGTCGGCATCATCGGCAACGGTGCCGGCCTCGTCATGAGCACGCTCGACGTCGTCGCCTACGCCGGTGAGGACTTCACCGGCGGCAAGGCCAAGCCCGCCAACTTCCTCGACATCGGTGGCGGCGCCTCGGCGGAGGTCATGGCCAACGGTCTCGACGTCATCCTGAACGACGAGCAGGTCAAGAGCGTCTTCGTCAACGTCTTCGGTGGCATCACGGCGTGCGACGCCGTCGCCAACGGCATCGTCGGCGCCCTGAAGAAGCTCGGCGACGCGGCGACGAAGCCGCTCGTCGTGCGCCTCGACGGCAACAACGTCGAAGAGGGCCGTGCGATCCTCTCCGATTTCAACCACCCGCTCGTGACGGTCGTGGACACCATGGACGGCGCAGCCCGCAAGGCTGCCGAGCTGGCCGCGGCCAACTGAAAGGGATCTGACTTCCATGTCGATTTTTCTCAACGCTGACTCCAAGGTCATCGTTCAGGGCATGACCGGCTCCGAGGGCATGAAGCACACGGCGCGCATGCTCGCCTCGGGCACGAACGTCGTCGGTGGCGTCAACCCGAAGAAGGCCGGCCAGACGGTTGACTTCGACGTCAACGGCGAGACCGAGCAGGTTCCGGTCTTCGGCTCCGTCAAGGACGCCATGGCCGAGACGGGCGCCAACGTCTCCGTCATCTTCGTGCCGCCGGCCTTCGCCAAGAGCGCCGCGGTCGAGGCCATCGAGGCCGAGATGCCGCTCGCCGTCGTCATCACCGAGGGCATCCCGGTGAAGGACTCGGCCGAGTTCTACAACCTGAGCAAGGGCACGAAGACGCGCCTGCTCGGCCCGAACTGCCCGGGCATCATCAGCCCCGGTGAGTCGAACGCCGGCATCATCCCGGCGAACATCGCCGGCAAGGGCCGCATCGGCCTCGTCTCGAAGTCGGGCACGCTGACGTACCAGATGATGTACGAACTGCGTGACTTCGGCTTCTCGACGGCCATCGGCATCGGCGGCGACCCGGTCATCGGCACGACGCACATCGATGCGCTCGAGGCGTTCCAGAACGACCCCGACACCGACGCGATCGTCATGATCGGTGAGATCGGCGGCGACGCCGAGGAGCGCGCTGCGGCGTACATCAAGGAGAACGTGACGAAGCCGGTCGTCGGTTACGTCGCGGGCTTCACCGCTCCCGAGGGCAAGACGATGGGCCACGCCGGCGCCATCGTCTCCGGCTCCGCGGGCACGGCTGCCGCGAAGAAGGAGGCCCTCGAGGCCGCCGGCGTCAAGGTCGGCAAGACGCCGTCCGAGACGGCCGCTCTCATGACGGAGATCATGAACAACCTCAGCAAGTGAGGCGGATTCACCGAACGTCGCTTCGGTGATCTCGACGAACGCCCCCGCATCGGCTCGCGCTGGTGCGGGGGCGTTCGTCGTGTCGCCGAGGTGCCGGCGACATGGCCGCGAGAAGTCGGCGCACTGATGGAACCAGTAATGATGCAGCGGCGTCCCAGTGACGGTTAAGTTATGAATGATGACGCGGGCGAGAGTCCGTCGACCTGGGAGGGATCGTCATGGACTTGAAGCGAGGGTTCGGTCTCGTCGGAGCTGTGGGCGTGACGTTGTCGGTGGGTGCGTGCACGAGCGTCGACGGTTCGTCGCCGGCGGCGAGCGCGTCTGCGCCGCCGAGTGCCGCCGTGTCGTCGAACGCGGCCGCGCAGACTCCGAGCGCGCCGACGTCTGCGCCCGCGCCCGAGTCGTCGTCGGCGCCCGCCACGTCCGCTGGTGCCGCGTCGAGCGAGGCGGCCGCGTCGTCTGCGCCGGCGTCCGATCCGCTCGGCTCCGGCCAGCAGGGGCTCGTCACCACGAAGGTCGGTGCGGAGGCGAAGACCTCGAAGTTGTCGGTGAAGGTGACCAAGGTCGTCGACCCGGTGCCGGTCGGCGATTCGGCGGTCTTCAAGCCGGGGGCCGGCAAGAAGTGGGCCGCCGTGTCGATGACGGTGACGAACGTCGGCGGCGCACCAATCAACTTCAGCCCGTTGATGTGCATCAACGCCAAGACGACGACGAATGGGTCGGCGTCGGCGTCACTGTTCGCCGATTACGGGTCGCCGATGGATTCGTCCACCCTGCAGAAGGGTGACACCGCGAGCGGGGACGTGACGTTCGAGCTGCCGAAGGACCAGAAGCTCAAGTCCGTCGACGTGCGATGCTCCCTCGACTTCGCCGGGGATCAGCGCACCATCCGCGTCGACCTCGCCCACTGACCACTTCACTCTCAGCCCGGGCCCGCCGCGGCTCGGACGCACCGAAAGGAACACCCAGATGAAGACCACCGCACGCACGATGGGCCTGGCCCTGCTGGCCGGCACGATGACGCTCGGCATGAGCGCCTGCACCCAGGTCGAGGGCGGCGCGTCCCAGGCCACGTCGGCCGCGAACAGCGCGGCGCCGTCCGTGGCCTCGGCTGCGTCGTCGGCTGCGGGCGAGGCCACCTCGGCGGCCCAGAGCGCCACGTCGCAGGCCTCCACGCCCGATCAGAGCTCCAGCGCGGCAGCGCCGACGAGCGATTCGCCGTCCTCCGACACCGATTCGGGCGACTCGGGAGACGCGTCGGGCCCCAAGACCGGCAAGGTCGGTGAGGAGGTCAAGACGAAGGAGATGTCGGCCAAGGTCAGCAAGATCGCCGACCCGGTCACCCCCGAGAACGACTTCGACAAGCCGGGCAATGGCAACCACTTCGTCGCCGTCAACATCACGATGACGAACCTGGGCGACAAGAACCTCAACGCCGGCACGACGTGCCTCAAGGTGAAGCTCGACGACAACACGTCCGCTCGCGAGGACTTCGCCTCGTACGGGCAGCGTCTCGACTACGGCACCCTCTACAAGGGCGACACGACGACGGGTGACGTCGTCTACAAGGTGCCGAACGGCAAGAAGATCAAGACGATCGACGTCAAGTGCGGTTACGGCGACGAGCAGGCCATCCGCATCCAGGCCAAGTGACGTTAGCGTTCCGTCAGGTCTGAGCGCTCTCGGCGCAACATGGCTTCGACCCGTGCGCCCGAGGCCCGCGCCTCTCGCTGATCCCGCCACCTGCTCCAGGTGGCGGGATCAGTCGTTCCTGCGGCGAGCCTCGAGCATCGGCCCAGCGCGGCCTGAGAGGATGGCCGGGCCATGAGTGATCGTCGCCCCCGCAGTTCCTCGTCCGCCTCGTCTCCGGCGAACAAACGCCCTCGACCGCAGCGCCCGCAGCGTGCGGGCGGCAGTTCACCCGCGCGCGCGGGTGCCCGTGACGGCGTGGGTGGCGGCTCCCGCCCGCCGCGACAGAGCGCAGCGTCTCGTGACTCGGCGTCACGAGGTTCGACAGGACCGTCTCAACGAGATGCGGCGCGCACCGGGGCGAATGGTCGCTCGACGAACGAATCGCGACCGGCCGGGCGCCCGCACGTCCCGCTCGCCTTCGGGTACGGCATCGTCGCGGCGCTCGCGTCACTCGTCGTCCTCATGGTCCCGGTCTTCGCCGCATGGACGCTCGATGCACAGTCGACGTCGTCGTGGAACGACACACTCGGCGTCGCCATCGACCTGTGGGCGCTCGCACATCGCGGGCACGTCGTCGTCGACGGCATCACGGTCGTCTTCAGCCCGCTGCTGCTGACGCTCGGTTGCGTGCTCGCCGCTTGCTTCGGCGCGCGCGCTGCGTTCCCCGACGAACGGCTGCGCGCCGCGGACCTGCGCGCCATCATGCTCGCGTACGTCGGGGGATACGTGGTCGCGGCGCAGGTGCTCGGCATCGTCGCGGGGCTCGGCCACAGCCACATCCACTGGTGGTCGCTCATCGTGGGCCCGGCGCTCGTGGCCACGCTCGGCGTGGCGTGGACGGCCTGGCACGAACGCAAGCACTCGCCCGAACTCGCGGCGTTCGACGAGGTCGTCGTCGAGACCACCCCGCTGCTGTTGCGCCGTTCGCTGTCTGCGGGCCTGCGCGGCGCCGGCCTGTTCGCCGCGTTGTCGCTGCTGCTGTTCGTCGTGCTCATCGCCTGGCACGCGCCGCGCGTGTGGGCGGTTCAGCAAGCGCTCGCGCCCGGCGTCGTTGGCGGCTGCCTGCTCGTGCTGGCGCAGGTGATGGCCCTGCCCAACCTTCTCGCCCACATGGCGGGGTGGACGACGGGCGCGCCGTTCGAGGCGGGTGCCGTCAGCATCGGCCACTCCGGGATGACGCCCGGCACGCTGCCGATGGTCCCCGTCCTCGGGGCGCTGCCCGACCACGTCGGGCCGTGGGCCTGGGCGGCGCTCGCCGTGCCCATCGGCGTCGGCGTCTTCATCGGCTGGGCCTCGGGCCGGGCACTCACCCGGTTCGCGAGTCTGCGTGCGAAGCTGACGGTCGCGGCGAGCGCCGCCGCCGTCACGACGGTGACGTTGTGGCTGCTGTGGTGGTTCTCGACGGCGTCGGTGTCGCGGGGGCTGCTCGAGTACGTCGGCCCGTCGTGGCAGGCGTGGCTCGTCGCGCCGCTGCTGCTCGTGCTGCCCGCGCTCGCGACGGCGGCGGCGCGTCACTGGCGTTCGAGCCACCAGAAGTGACGCGACGTACGTGGCCCGCGCGGCGGGATCAAATCGTCGTCCTCGATCGTTGGGAGTGCTGTGAGTGAAATGCCCCAGCTGCCGCCCGGTCTGCGCAACAACGTCCTGTCGCTGCGGTATCTGCTGCTCGGGTTCCTGCTGTCGTGGCTGCCGCTGCCCGCGTCGGGCCTGGCCGCCATCCCGTTGGCGTTATCGCTGTTCTACGGCATCCGCTACCTGCGCGACGTGCGCCGCGCCGGCGTCGCGGGTGCGTTCGGGCCGAACCTCGTCGGCCTCGTGCTCACGGCTCTCCTGCTCGCCATGACGGCCGCGCCGCTCGTGCACTACGAACGCACGAAGAGCTATCAGGAGTGCCTGTGGGGCGCCAACACCAACCAGGCGCGCGAATCCTGCGAGAGCTCCTACAGCCAGAACCCCAACGAGGTCGAGAAGTTCTTCTTCAACTGAGCCCCGCGTGGCGTCCTCGGCATCATCGCCTGGTCACGTGAGGGCCAGAGCCACCTTGAGGGCAGCATCGACGCGCCGCATGATGTGCGGTGGTAACCCGCTCCCGGGGCGCACGTGGTCGTCGTCGTCGAGCACCTCGATGTCGTCGCAGAGGACGCTCGGGGAGGTGATGACGCACACGGGCGCGTGCAGCTTTCCACCCCTCAGGACTACCGGGCTCGCAGTCGCTGCTTCGTCAAGCGCGGTCGGTAGGGTTGTCCACGTGAGTGCCACGCCGCAGCTGCGCCCCGACACCCGACCGCTCGAGGTCGTCGTCCTCGTCTCCGGCAGCGGTTCGCTGCTGCAGGCGCTCATCGACGCGGAGGCCGACGCGGCCGCTCGCGGTCAGCGCTCGCCGTTCACGATCGTCGCCGTCGGTGCCGACCGCGAGTGCGCCGGTCTCCAGCGCGCGATGCTCGCAGGCATCCCGACGTTCGTCGTCGACACCGCCCATTTCGCCGACCGAGACGCCTGGGACGAGGCGCTCGCCGACGCCATCGAGCGCAGCTTCGACGACGACTCGGACGACCCCGATGCGCCGCCGCACCTCGTCGTCTCGGCCGGCTTCATGAAGATCTTGGGTGCGACGACGCTCGCGCGCCACACCGTCATCAACACGCATCCGGCGCTGCTGCCGAGCTTCCCCGGCGCGCACGGTGTGCGGGATGCCCTCGCCCACGGCGTCAAGATCACGGGTACGACGTGTCACGTCGTCGACGCCGGCGTCGACACGGGCCCGATCATCGCGCAGCGCGCCGTCGAGGTGCGCGCCGATGACGACGAAGACTCGCTCCACGAACGCATCAAGGTCGAGGAGCGCGACATGCTTGTGGACGTCGTCCGCAGGTTCGCACGTGGTTGGTCCATCAACGGCAGGACGGTTTTGATCAATGAGTGACGGTTTGCGCCCCATCAAGCGGGCCCTCGTCTCGGTGTACGACAAGACGGGTCTGGAGGAGTTGGCACGCGCCCTCGCCGACGCCGGCGTCGAGATCGTCTCGACCGGTGGTTCGAGCAAGCTCATCGCGGGTCTCGGTATCCCGGTGACGCCCGTCGAGGAGCTGACCGGTTTCCCCGAGTGCCTCGAGGGTCGCGTCAAGACGCTGCACCCCAAGGTGCACGCGGGTATCCTCGCCGACTCGCGCAAGGACGACCACCTGGCGCAGCTGCGTGAGCTCGGCGTCGCACCGTTCGACCTCGTCGTCGTCAACCTGTACCCGTTCGCCGAGACCGTCGCGTCCGGCGCGAGCATCGACGAGTGCGTCGAACAGATCGACATCGGCGGCCCGACGATGGTGCGCGCGGCCGCGAAGAACCACCCCACCGTCGCGATCGTCACCGACCCGTCGCGCTATGACGACGTCATCACCGCCGTCAACGGTGGCGGCTTCACGCTGCAGCAGCGCACCGAGCTCGCGCGTGAGGCGTTCGTCCACACCGCGTCGTACGACGTCGCCGTCGCGACGTGGATGGGGGAGAACCTCGCCGGTTCGGACGACGAGGCGACGGGCGATCAGTTCCCCGACTGGATGGGCGCGACGTTCACGAAGGCTGCGAGCCTGCGCTACGGCGAGAACCCGCACCAGGGCGCTGCGCTCTACACCGCCGACGGGCAGCGCGGCGTTGCGCAGGGGGAGCAGCTGCACGGCAAGGCGATGTCGTACAACAACTACGTCGACGCCGACGCCGCCTACCGTGCCGCGTACGACCACGGCGACGCGCCGACCGTCGCGATCATCAAGCACGCCAACCCGTGCGGCATCGCTGTCGGGGCTGACGGCGACGACATCGCGGACGTGCACCGCAAGGCGCACGAGTGCGATTCGACGAGCGCGTTCGGCGGCATCATCGCGACGAACCGCCCGGTGACGAAGGCGATGGCCGAGACGGTGAAGGACATCTTCACCGAGGTCGTCGTCGCGCCCGCGTTCGACGACGACGCGCTCGAGGTGCTCACGCAGAAGAAGAACATGCGCCTCGTGACGGTGCCCGCGCCCGCTGCGGGTGGTTTCGACATGCGTCCGATCAGCGGCGGCCTGCTCGTGCAGGAGCGCGACCTCATCGATGCCGAGGGCGAGAACAAGGACGGTCAGGCGACGGGTGATTCGCCGCAGCGTTGGCAGCTCGTCGCCGGCGCGGCCGCGGACCAGGCTACGCTGCGCGACCTCGAGTTCGCGTGGCGCGCGGTGCGCGCGGTGAAGTCGAACGCGATCCTGCTGGCGAAGGACGGCGCCTCCGTCGGCATCGGCATGGGGCAGGTCAACCGTGTCGACTCGTGCAACCTGGCCGTGTCACGCGCGGGTGCCGAGCGTGCGCGTGGCTCGGTCGCCGCGTCCGATGCGTTCTTCCCGTTCGCCGACGGCCCGCAGATCCTGCTCGACGCCGGCGTGCGCGCCATCGTCGCGCCCGGTGGCTCGATTCGTGACGGCGAGGTCATCGACGCGTGCGAGAAGGCCGGCGTCACCCTGTACTTCACCGGAACGCGTCATTTCGCCCACTGATCGCGGCCCGGCGAATGCTGGATGGCGTGTTTGGTTGGGGATGGTCGCGACGTCGGCGCCGTCTCCAGCCCAACACACCATGTCCATAAGGGTGACGCGATGACGCGTGAACGACGTGCGTCCTCGGAGGCGCTCGCGCTCGCCGCGGCGTTCGTCGGTGGGGCCTGCCTGTCGCTGCAGGCTCGCTTCAACGGGACGCTCGGCGAACCTCTGTCGGAGCCGCTCGTCGCTGCCATCTGGAGCTTCAGTTCGGGTCTCGCACTGCTCGTGCTGGCGCTCGCGGTGCCGAGTCTGCGCCAAGGCGCCACGCGACTCGTCCTGTCGATCCGGGCCGGACGTCTGCGCTGGTGGGAGTGCCTCGGCGGCGTCCTGGGTGGCGCGTTCGTCGCGGTGCAGACGAGCACGGTCGGGCTTCTCGGTGTCGCCGTCTTCATCGTGGCGAGCGTCGGCGGTCGTGCGCTCGGCGGGTTGCTCGCCGACCACGTCGGCGCCGGGCCCAAGGGACGCACGCCGATCACCCCCGTGAGAGCGATCGCGGGAGCGGTCGCCGTCGTGGGGGTCGCCATCACGGTGAGCGGGCAGCACGTACCGGGCGGCATCGCCGTCCTGCCCGCCCTCGCGGTGATCGTCGCAGGCGTCATGACGCAGTTCCAACAGGGGCTCAACGGCCGCGTCAGTGCGCGTGCCGGCAGCTCGTACGCCACGACCCTGCAGAACTTCCTCGTCGGCGTCATCGCGCTCGTGGCCGTGGCCGGTGTGCGCGTGCTGGCCGGGTTCACCGAGTGGCAGTGGCCGCACGACGCTCCGTGGTGGGCCTGGCTGGGTGCTCCGCTCGGGATCGCCTTCATCGGGTTGTCGGCTTGGGCGACCGAACACATCAGTGTGCTGGTCCTGGGGCTCATGGGCATCATGGGACAGCTCGTGGCGGCCCTCGTCATCGACCTGCTCGACCCGGTGGCGCGTGAAGGCGTCGGTGTGCGGACCGTCGTCGGAATGCTCGTCACGGCCGTTGCCGCGGCAGCTGCCGCGCGGGCGGCTCGTCGCTGACGCGGTGCGCCCCGTCAGTGTGAGGATTTGCCTCCAGGGTGGAAAGCGCAGCCCTGCATCGTGGCCCCCTGGATCGTCCGACGGCGCAGACGCCCGGCAGTGTCCGGGCACGGCCGGGGGGCAGCGGTGGCCGCCGCACTCCCGTCACTTCGCGGTGCTCAGCGACGCGTCAGCCAGCGTTTCAACTCCTGCAGGGTCGAATCGATTCTGCCGTACTTGCGTCGAAGGTGGACCGCCTCGGAACGGTTGCGTGCAGCGAGTTCGACGAGCATCTCCCGGGGGTAAAGCTCGGCGTTTTCGCGCAGCACCAGATTCTGGGCCTCCATGGCCGCGATCGGATCAGGGTTGGCGGTGGCCTGCTGGGGAGAGAGTCGGTAGTCATGGGGTTTCTCTGGGATGGCCTTCACCTCTCCACCGAGGCGGAGCAACCGCATCCAGAAGGCCCAGTCCTCTCCCATGCTGAGCTGCTCGGGATAACCACCCACGGTTGCTCAATCAGCCTCACGAACGAAGGACGTTCTCGGGATCGTCGTCGTATCGAGCATCGAGGCAGTCCCGGAGTAGGCGCACGGCCGGATTCCCTGGTCATCGCCGACGAGGCGTTGCGCTCCGGTCACGATTCGGATCGACGGCTCCCGGTCGTGAGTAGATCCACCGCGCGCGACACAGCTCCGGCTGCAAGCCGATCCTATGCGTCAAGTGGTACGACGAACGGCGTCGAGGCGTGTGCGATGGCCAGACTGCGGGCGTGCGCGACTGCGTGATTGGAGCTGGTGAGTACGTTGGCCCCCAACCGCTCAGCGCCTGCGAGGGCCCGCGCGGTGGATCGCTTCGTCGATCCGTCGTCGACGATCACGATCTCTGTGCCGGGGTTTGCCTGCATCACGCTGCGAACCGCCTCGAGGAGCCATGGTCCGCGCTGTTGAAACAGGGGATCATGGCCGTTGCCAAGAGGTTTGCTATCCACCCATCATGCAGGACGGCGCAGAGAGGGTTGGGTCGGCCCGGGGTCCTGGGTACTGCTACGTTCGTCCGTCAGATGCCGTCGGACCGCAAGGAACCCGCGGGAACTCACCTCTGGCAGGATTGAGCCATGACTGCGACGACGCTCGACGGCAAGGCCACCCTCGCGACGATCAAGGACGAGCTGCGCGAGCGCATCGCTGCGTTGAAGGCGCGCGGCATCACGCCGGGCCTCGGCACGGTGCTCGTCGGCGATGACCCGGGCTCGCAGTGGTACGTCAACGCCAAGCACAAGGATTGCGCGGAGATCGGCATCACCTCGATCCGCAAGGATCTGCCGGCCACCGCGACACAGGCCGAGGTCGAGGCCGTCATCGACGAGCTCAACGACGACGAGAACTGCACGGGCTTCCTCATCCAGCAACCGACGGGTCTCGACGAGGTCGCGCTGCTCTCACGCGTCAAGCCCGAGAAGGACGTCGACGGCCTGCACCCGGTCAACCTCGGCAAGCTCGTGCTCGGCGAGGAGGCGCCGCTGCCGTGCACGCCGATGGGCGTCATCGAACTGCTGCGCCGTTACGACGTGCCGCTGAACGGTGCGGAGGTCGTCGTCGTCGGGCGTGGGCTGACGGTGGGGCGCCCGCTCGGTCTCATCCTCACACGTCGCAGCGAGAACGCGACGGCCATCCTGTGCCACACCGGCACGAAGGATCTCGCGGCTCACACGAAGAACGCGGACGTCATCGTCGCCGCCGCCGGTGTGCCGGGGCTCATCACGAAGGACATGGTCAAGCAGGGTGCCGCAGTGCTCGACGTCGGAGTCAGCCGCGTCGACGGCAAGGTGGCCGGTGACATCGCACCGGACGTCGCTGAGGTCGCCGGATTCATGTCGCCGAACCCCGGCGGCGTCGGCCCGATGACGCGTGCGCTGCTGCTGACGAACGTCGTGGAGGCCGCCGAGCGTGAGGCCGAGGCTCAGGGTCGGTGAGTCACTTCAAGGTCGGCGTCCCGTGGCTCGTCGTCGTGCTGCCGGTCGCGTTGGGCCTCGCCGTCGTCTTCGGCGGGCATGTGCGCGTCGGCGGCATCCTCATGGCCGTGGGTCCGCTGCTGGGGGCGATCATGCGCGCCGTCTTCCCCGAGCGTGTCGTGCCCGATCTCAAGGTGCGTTCGCGGGGCACGGACGTCGCGTTGTACGCGCTCGGTGCGATCGTCACCTTCGTCGCCTTCACGGGCGTCAAGCTCGGTTAGGTCGCAGCCGATGACACGCTCCTCGGACGTCGGGGTAAGCGTCATCATCCCCGTCCGTGGGGCGAGCGCGAGCCTGGCCGTGCAGCTGAGCGTGCCCGCCGCGCCGTCAGCCGTCGTACCCGCCATGCCGAAGCGCACCGACGAGTGCGTGCGCGCGCCGTGCGGTGAACGCGCGACGAACAACGACGCAGTGACGGGGGCCGCGCGCGGTAAATGAGCGTCGCAGCAGGGGCGGCACCTTAGAATCTGCGGCATGGGTTTGAAGATCTCGGTGATCGGCACGGGCTATCTGGGTGCGGTGCATGCGGCGTGCATGGCTGAGTTGGGTCATGACGTGGTGGGTGTTGATACGGATGTGTTGAAGATCGAGGCGTTGGCGGCGGGTCGTAGTCCGATCTTCGAGCCGGGGTTGCCGGAGTTGTTGGCGAGTGCGCAGGCGTCGGGTCGGTTGCGGTGGTCGACGGACATCGCTGATGTGGCGGATGCTGATGTGCATTTCGTGTGTGTGGGGACGCCGCAGAAGCCGGGGGAGTATGCGGCGAACACGGATTATGTGTTCGGTGCGTTCGCGTCGTTGGCGCCGCACATGAAGGCGGGGTCGGTGGCGGTGGGCAAGTCGACGGTGCCGGTGGGGACGGTGCCGCGCGTGCTGGACGTGCTGCAGGCCGGCGTGTGTGACGGGGTGGATGCGCGTCTGATCTGGAATCCGGAGTTCTTGCGTGAGGGATTCGCGGTGAAGGACACGTTGACGCCGGATCGGTTCGTGTATGGCGTGGAGGGGGAGTTCGCGGATGCGAATGTCACGCGTCTGGATGAGGTGTATGCGCGGGCGTTGGCGGCGGGTACGCCGCGGTTGGTGACGAATTTCGCGACGGCTGAGTTGGTCAAGGTGAGCGCGAATGCGTTCCTCGCGACGAAGATCTCGTTCATCAATGCGATGGCTGAGGTGTGTGAGGCGAGCGGCGGTGATGTCGTCGCGCTCGCGGATGCGATCGGGCATGACGAGCGCATCGGGCGCAAGTTCTTGGGTGCGGGTGTCGGGTTCGGTGGGGGGTGCTTGCCGAAGGACATTCGTGCGTTCATGGCGCGTGGTGAGGAGCTTGGCCTGGCGGAGTCGGTGGAGTTCTTGCGGACGGTGGATGCGACGAACGTGCGTCGTCGTTCGCGGGTGGTGGAGCTCGTGCGTGACGTGTTGGGTGAGGACGTCGTGGGGGCGCCGGTGGCGGTGTTGGGGGCGGCGTTCAAGCCGAATTCGGATGATATTCGGGATAGTCCGGCTTTGGACGTGGCTGAGCGTTTGGTGGCGCTGGGTGTGGATGTGCGGGTGCATGATCCGGAGGCACTCGCTGTGGCGCGGGCGCAGCGTCCGGGGTCGGGTTATGTCGACACGGTTGATGAGGCGTTGGTGGGGGCGCGGGTGGTCGTGTTGTTGACGGAGTGGCAGGTGTACCGCGATCTCGACCCGGCCGATGTTGCTGAGCAGGTCGCGGGTCGTGTGCTCATCGATGGGCGGAATGCGTTGGATCGTCAGCGGTGGGCTGAGGCGGGTTTCACCGTCCACGCCCTCGGCCGCCCGACGATCACCCCCGCGAGCTGACTCTTCCCCGCGTCCAGATGCACGCGGGTGCACTTGGACGCAGGGTTTCGGGCTGGGCGCGGTTGCGGTCGGTGGGTTCGACACGATCATCCGGCCTTGAAACGATGAGCCCATGCGAGTGATCACGGCGAACGTCAACGGCATCAGGGCAGCGCGGCGTCGCGGGGGTCTGGAGTGGTTGGCGCAGCAGGAGCCGGACGTCGTCGCGATGCAGGAGGTGCGCGCGTCGGCGAAGCAGTTCGCGACCGCACTCGACGGTTCGGCTCTCGCCGAGTTCGAGCTCGCGCACGCCGAGTCGGCCGCTGCGGGCCGTGAGGGCGTCGCCATCCTGACGAAGCATGCGCTCGCGTCGTCGAGCTGCGTCATCGACGGCTTCGACGAGATCGGCCGCTGGGTGGAGGCTGACGTCGTCGTCGACGGGCGCAGCGTCACGATCGCGAGCGTCTACGTGCACACCGGCGAGGCGGGCACCGACAAGCAGACTGCGAAGTACGCCTTCCTCGACGCGCTCGAGGCGCGGATGGCGCAGCTCGTCGATCGTCCGGCGCTCGTCATGGGCGATTTCAACGTCGCGCACACGGCGAACGACCTCAAGAACTGGAAGGGAAACCGTGGCAAGGCCGGGTTTCTCGAGGACGAGCAGGCGTACCTGACGCGGCTCACCCAGAACGGCTGGGTCGACGTCGTGCGCGCCAATCACGGCGACGTGCCGGGCCCGTACTCGTGGTGGTCGTGGCGCGGAAAGGCGTTCGACAACGACTCCGGGTGGCGCATCGACTACCAGTTCGCGAGCCCGGCGCTCGCCGCTGTCGCCCGCGAACCGTGGATCGGACGCGCCGCAGCCTACGATCAGCGGTGGAGCGACCACGCGGCGGTCGTCGTCGACTACGACCTCGCCGCGCTCGAGACGACGGGGGAGTGACGTGAGCGAACCGCGCGACGCCGCGTCGTCGGGCGAACCGGCACAGGCTGACGAGGCCGTCGAGCCCGTCACGCCCGGGCAGTGGGGCACGTTCCGCACGCGCGCCGATCAGCGACGGCTCGCGCAGGTGCAGGCCGCGAAGCGCGAGCGTGAGGCAGCGCGAGCCCGCCCGGACGTTTCGCTCAGCCTCGATGCTGGGCCGGCGCCGGTTCGCCCTCAGCAGGCGGGCCATGAGGTCGACAGCCTGGCCACCGGGGATGATCGCGAGACCTTCACCATCCTCGTCGTGTGCACGGGAAACGTCTGTCGCTCACCGTATTTCGAGCGTGTGCTGGCTGCCGACCTGGCGGGCCTGCCGGTACGCGTCGAGGGCGCCGGGACGGGCGCGTTGCTCATCGAGAGGATGTCATCGGGGACGCAGGTTCTCCTGCGTGAGCGCGGCCTCGACGGCGCGCGCTACCGTCCGCGTCAGGTGACGCCCGCGCTCGTGCGCGAGGCGGACCTCGTGCTGGCAGCGTCGCGCGAGCATCGGCGCGTCCTCGTCGAAGAAGCGCCGACGGCGGCGTCGCGCGTCTTCGCGTTGCTCGACTTCGCCGACGTCTGCGCAGCCCCTGTGCCTGGAACCCGAGGCGTCGACGGGCTGCGGGAGTTCGTCGCCAAGTCGCCGGCGGGCAGCGTCGAGCGTCACAGCGCTCGTTCGGATGCCAAGGCGGAGATTCTCGACCCGTTCCGTCAGGGCCCGGAGGTCTTTGCGAGGATGGCGGCGCAGGCCGATCCGGCGCTTGCGACGGTGGCGGCGGCCGTTCGTCGCATCATGGGTTGAACGATTCGGCACGATAGTGAGGATGAGCGGATGAGCAACCACCACGCAGTGGAGTGCTGGCTGACGGACATGGATGGCGTTCTCGTGCATGAGGAGCGCGCCATTCCGGGGGCTGCGGAGTTCTTGCAGGCGTTGCAGGAGACGGGGCGTCGCTTCCTCGTCCTGACGAACAACTCGATCTACACCCCGCGTGACCTCCGCGCCCGCCTGCAGGGCAGCGGCATCGACATCCCCGAAGAGGCCATCTGGACGTCGGCGCTCGCGACAGCGCAGTTCCTCCACGATCAGCGAGAGGGCGGCTCGGCGTACGTCGTCGGTGAGGCAGGGCTGACGACGGCGCTCTACAACGTCGGCTACACGATGACGGAGCGCAATCCCGACTACGTCGTGCTGGGGGAGACGCGCACGTATTCGTTCACGGCGATCACGCGCGCGATCCGCCTCATCGAGGGTGGCGCGCGGTTCATCGCGACGAACCCGGACGTCACGGGCCCGAGCACGGAGGGGCCGTTGCCGGCGACGGGGTCGATCGCGGCGCTCATCACGGCGGCGACGGGCGTCAAGCCGTACTACGTCGGCAAGCCGAATCCGCTCATGATGCGCAGTGCGCTGAACCGCATCGACGCGCACTCGGAGTCGACGGTGATGATCGGTGACCGCCTCGACACGGACGTGCGCAGCGGCCTCGAGGCGGGGTTGCGCAGCATCCTCGTGCTGACCGGGTCGACGAAGCCCGACCAGGTCGACCGCTACCCATTCGTACCGACGCGCATCTGCGACTCGATCGCCGACGTCGTGCCGCTCGTCCACGAGCTGGCGCCGCACGACCATGAGTGACTTCGACCCCTGGGCCGACGAACGCGACACGCCGTCGAGCCCGAGCAGCACGGCGCAGCGGCCAGGCGACTCGCCGACCGCGGAGCCCGATTCCTGGTGGGGCGACGCCAACGCCGGAGGCGCGACGCTGCGGCCCGCGCGCCGCACGCAGCCGGCATCGGGGGCGCAGCAGGCGCCGCGTGAGCCGAGCATCCTGACAGTCTGCACGGGCAACATCTGTCGTTCCCCGTACATGGAGCGTGTGTGGGCGTATGAGTTGGCGCCGATCGGGGTGCGTGTCAGCAGTGCGGGCACGGGTGCGCTCGTGGGGCAACCGATCGAGCCGGGCAGTGCGCGGTTGCTGGAGGCGCGGGGTGTCGACACGTCGAACTATGCGGCGCGTCAGCTCACCGAGGAGATGGTGGCCGGGGCCGATCTCGTCTTGGCTGCGACGCGCGAGCATCGTCGTCTCATCGTGCAGGTGGCGCCGTTCGCGTTGCGCAGGGTGTTCGCCGTCCTCGACTTCGCGGATTTGTGTGAAGGGCTCACCCCCGCTGACGTGGCCCGCGCGCGAGGCGACAACGTCGTCGCGCAGCTCGTCGCTGCAGCGGGCTCCCGGCGTGCTCAAGTGCCGGCGCGTCAGGACGACGCGGCGGACGTCGTCGATCCGTTCATGCGTGGTGACGCGGTGTTTCGCCAGATGCAGGCGCAGCTCGACGGGCCGTTGGCGACGATCTCCAGGGTGCTCAGCCCGTCGGTGTGACGCATCACGAGTCATGGGGATGCCTCGTTAACGCACTTGCTCCATCGTTTATGTGCCCAAGCACTCAGGTCGCGTGGTTGTGTGCCGCCGTCACGATTTCTGACAGCCATTGGGCGAAGGTCGGGCGGCCCTCCAGGATGTCGTCGAACGGCACCTCATCGAGCAAGCTGATGCCGGTCGCCGTCTTCACGTAGGTCGGGATGCCGCGGCGAGACGGTGCGATGGGCTCGTTTGCCTGCTTCCGTTGATGGCTTCGATGTCCCCACCACAATTGCGGATGACGTCTCGTAGCGCGAAGAGTCCGGCATCGATCAGGCTCGACCGCGCGCCCGCGTCGATGGCGGCGAAGACCAGTGTCACGAACTCGTGCATGATGAGGTGCGGCTGAACGCGGTAGGAGTTCAGATTTTCGCGCATGCGGCCCAGGAAAGCTTCGCGGTATTCCGCGCCGGAGCGTTCGGCGTCGAAGCCGGGTGTGTCACGGGGAACCTCGTAGAAGTCCATGAGGATGCCCACCGCAGCCTTGTCGGGCTGGGCGCCTAGTGCGCAGGCCGGGGGCACATACTTGTGCCAGGGCGCGCCGCCCTTGTGGCTGCCCGTCGGCGTCGATTTGGCCTTGGCGATCGCGGGGAACGCGAACATGTCGTGCCGCGAGAGATATGGATTGAGGATCTGCGTGACGAAGGCTTCCTCCGTCTGCCCTTCCACCACCAGCGCGTAGTACTTCATGACGCGCTGACGTTGTCGGCCGTCGGGCGGCAGCCGAGGAGGTTCATCTCCCACATCTCGGCTACGGAGTGGGTGTGGAGGAAGTCGTCGAGTTGCCCGCGGTCGGGTCCGGAGACGTGGGTCGACCCGTCGCGGCGTTCGAGGACTGCGATCTTCTCGTGGTCGAACTCACCGAGCAGATCCGTGGACTGGGTTGCGAGGATGACGCGGTGGCCGTCGCGTGCTGCGACCCGCAGAAGTTCGCTCAAGAGGTGAATGGCGAACGGGTGCAACCCTAGTTCGGGCTCGTCGAGGACGATCGTGGCGGGACGGTTCGGCAGGCGTCCTAGGTGTGCTGAGGCCCAATTCTGTCCCGGGTAAGGGCGCTGGGGGCTGCGCAGGTACGCTTCTCACGAAGTACGACCTGGCGGGCCCCGCACAGAGGAGAAATACGTGACTCACAAGATCATGACCGTCTATGGCACAAGACCCGAAGCGATCAAGATGGCCCCATTGGTTCTGGCCCTTCGCGAGGATCAGCGGTTTGATCCGATTGTCGCGGTAACTGGGCAACATCGCGAAATGCTGGACCAGGTCAACAGTCTCTTCGGGATCAGGCCCAACGTGGACATGAACCTCATGGCGCACGGCGCGAGTCTCGAACAAATCACCTCACGTACCCTCGAGGCGGTCGCCGAGTGCATCGCCGAGGAGAAGCCGGACGCCGTGGTCGTGCAGGGCGACACGACAAGTGCGCTCGCGGGGGCCCTCGCGGCGTTCTATCATCGTGTTCCCGTGGTACACCTGGAAGCCGGGTTGCGTACCGGAAACATGAGTTCTCCATTCCCCGAGGAAGCGAATCGTCGGCTGGTCGCTCCAATCGCGTCGCTGCACTTGGCTCCGACATCTACTTCTCGCGCCAACCTCCAGCGTGAGGGGATCGCTGCAGAGGACATCGTGGTGACGGGTAACACGGTCATCGACGCGCTCAAGACCACGACCGGCATCGAAACAGACTTCACCGATCCGCAGGTGGCGGACGCGTTGAACAGCGGGCGACGGATCTTGCTCGTGACCGCGCACCGCCGCGAGTCATGGGGGAACCGGATGACTGCCGCAATGTCTGCCGTCGCGGACCTGGCAACCCGGAACACAGATCTGCTCGTGCTTCTCCCTATGCACAAGAATCCGGTCGTGCGAACGGCGATCGAACCCATCCTCTCGGCGGCCAAGAACGTGGTTCTCACCGAGCCGCTGAGCTACCACGAGTTCGCGCACGTGCTCGCGGCAGCCGACATCGTGCTCACCGATTCCGGCGGGGTGCAGGAGGAAGCTCCGTCTCTGGGCAAGCCCGTTCTCGTCATGCGTGACACGACGGAACGCCCCGAGGCTGTGGAGGCCGGGACTGTGCGTTTGGTGGGCACCGACCGTGCACGGATCCATACCGAGGTCCAGCTGCTCCTTGACAACACCGTCGCCTACGATGCGATGGCTACGGCCGTGAACCCCTACGGCGACGGCCACGCAGCGGAACGCTGCGTGGCCGCCATGGCGGAGCTTCTCGGGGTGGGTCGGAGGGTAGCCGAGTTCACTCCCTGATTACTCTCGCCAGATTCCCCGTGTGTCGACATGGGGGATCTGGCGGATCTCGCTGTTGCTGATGGCCTTGAACCGGTCGTGATCGACAAGCAGCACAACGGCGTCTGCTGACGCTAGGGCAACATCGAGGCCCTCGAGTCGGACGTTTTCCAACGTTTCGAGGGCCGCAGGCAGGTGCTCGACATGGGGCTCCACGGCAAGAAGCTGCCACGTCGGGTCTGCCTTGCTCAGCCGCGAGACCACGGTGACAGCCGGGCTTTCGCGCAGGTCGTCGATGTTCGCCTTGAACGCGAGCCCAAGGCACGCGATGACGGCACCGGAGGGCGCGATGCGCGCCACGTCGGCGACCACGGTGTCCGGGCGTGCGTCGTTCGTCTCGCGGGCAGTGCGAATGAGGTTCGCCTGGTCAGGTGCAGCATCCACGATGAACCACGGGTCGACTGCGATGCAGTGGCCGCCCACGCCAGGGCCGGGGTTGAGGATGTTCACACGAGGGTGGCGGTTCGCGAGGCGGATGACCTCCCACACATCGACTCCGATGTGGCGGGAGATCTCCGCCAACTCATTGGCGAAGGCAATGTTGACGTCGCGGAAGGCGTTCTCGGTGAGCTTGGCCATCTCCGCAGAGGTCGCGTCTGTCAAGAGGATCTCTCCCTCGCAAAAGATCCGGTAGATCTCGGCGGCCTTCTCGGCGCATTGAGGCGAGATACCACCGACAACGCGGTCGTTGCTGACCATCTCGATCATGATGCGGCCGGGCAGGACGCGCTCGGGGCAGTGCGCGACGAACACGTCCGGCGACTCATGGTCGTGAGGGAACGTGAGGTCCGGGCGCGCCTGCGCGAGCCACTCAGCGATCTTCCGGGTCGTGCCGGCCGGGCTCGTGGACTCGAGGATCACGATGTTGCCGGGCTGGAGCACGGGTGCGATGGAGGAAACCGCCGACTCGATGTACGACAGGTCGGGTTCGTGCTCACCCTTGAAAGGGGTGGGCACGGCGATAAGGAACGCGTCGGCCGCCTCGACCTGGGTGGAGGCGGTGAGCATTCCGTCCGCCACGGCCTTCTCGACGGCGGCGTCGAGATCTGGCTCGACGATCGGCACGCGGCCCGCGTTGATCTCGTCGACGAAGTGAGTATTGAGGTCGACGCCGAGCACTCGGGTGCCCCGAGAGGCCAAAGCGGCACTCGTGGGCAAACCGATGTAGCCAAGGCCAATGACAGAAATCTTCATAGCTTCGCATCCCTGTTCTCGATCTTGCTCTGTACTATCCAGGCAATGGTTTCGCGGCATTCGTTCTCCCAGGTCATTGTGGCTGACCGTTCGAACACCCTTCTGGAAAGGGTGGAAAGGTTTGACCGCATTTCATAGATGGCGCGCAGTAAATCAGCCAAATCACCCGCGGCGACATCGGTCAGCCAACCCACCTCGTTCTCCTGAACAAAGCGGCGGTTTTCCGATAGGTCACTCGCAATAACTGGTCGACCACTAACCACGCATTCAAAGATCTTATTCGACAAAGAATCGTTCGCGGCATCTACATTTTCGTAGAGCGCCGTGCCCACATGAACCATTTGGTAAAAGGACGGCACCTCGTCCGAAGGCCATGGTCCGTGAAACGTGATCGCGTCGAGATGACCCGTTGACAGCGCGACATCCTCTAACTGTGACATAAACTCTGCGCTAGCGCGGCCGGCTATCTCGAGCTGAACATTAATGCCGCTGTCTCGAGCCATCCCCACGGCCTCGATCAAGGTTTCGACGCCACGACCAGGGTACAAGGTGCCTAAGCATCCTACGATTAGGTGATCATTCGACGAGGGGGGAGGCGCAAACGGGCGACGGAATGAGGCCGGAGGCGCGTTTCGAGCTACAAAAGTCCGCGCGCCCAGGCTGCGAAAATCGGTAGCATGGCTTTCGCAGACAGCTACCACCCGAATCCATCTCGAAGCCGCCAGGCGACGTACAACCAAGGGTTCGATGCGGGAAAACAGGGAGGCCAAAGAACCAGTAGTACGTACGCCCCCAGGACGTTCCCGCCCATTTAGAAGGACCTGGCTACCATAGCGCCTATGATGAAGTAGGCCGATAAAACCTAGAGAAATATGGCCGACGAGTACCGTATCTGCGGGTGTCGCGAGGGTCTTGCGAAGAAGAGTCCCCACGGGCCATGCATATGTGCCAACCAAGTTGACAATCTGCGCCGCTAAGGATGCGCCTTCTCGGGGCTTTCGGGTCTTGATTTTCAGACTCAAGACTGAGTCGATGTGCTCATCACGTGACGACCCTATCATTCCGGATCGACCAACCCGCGAGAGAGTGATTGCAATAGTTTCGACTCCGGCTTCGGCAGTTAGTTGGGCGATCTTGCGGGTACGGGTTGAGTGTTCATATGGCGCCAAGTCAATGGCCAGAAGCTTCGTCATTTGTATCCTTTCGCAAACTCGAGACAATTTCTATCTGCCGTGTCATAAAATAGAGAACTAGCAAGCCGACGCCATGAAGAGTTAAGCTTCGGAAGAATGAGTCGCTGCCTGATTTTACCCACACAATGGCATCCGATGTGGTGAAAATAAACATTATCCGCATGAAAGGAGATGTCGTGCGCCACGCGCGGACAGAGCACCAGCCAAGCAGGATTCCGACGAGTAGGAGGTAGAGGAGGCCGCCGATTGCTCCGAAGAAGAATATGGATTCGGCAAGAATGGATGGCGGTACGCCCGTTCCCTGTTCCCATCGGTCACTGAAGTACTGTTGCGAGAATGCAATTGAGACGCCATTGGGTTTGTTAGGCCACACGACTCTAGGCACAAGTGTAAAGAGTCCGCCAAAAAAATTCGATATGTTGAAGTGCCAATCCCCAGGGGCCGCTGCTATCGGGGCGCTCAGTGTTCTCAGGGTGTCCACGCCACCGTTAATGAACGGCTCTAACGACGAATGTAGTGTAGAGAAGATTGTCGATGTCTCGCTACCCTGAGACGCCACCGAGCGGCTAGTCTTCCGAACGGATATGGCGTACCACGTGGAGAAGGGGACCGCCGCAAGCAAAAGTACCACGAAAGCACCTGGGGGCACTCGTCTTCTGTGGGCCACGGCGAGAAGTAGAGCTATAGCATAGGATATTAGGGGAAATCGGGCTCCGCTGATAAACAGGTAACCGAAATATTCTGCGGACAGGGCGACGACAAGGATGCGTTGCGCGGGGCCTTTGGGCCGGGCTAGTAGTAAGAGCAATGAAGCTGCCGCGGGTATGGCCGCTAGAGCGCCAATAAACCCGAGACCGCTAAGCATGTCTCTGCGCGTGCTCAACCCGCTCAGAAGGCTCGTTAGACCACCGGCCGCCTGAAGCAGCCACAGGATGCTCACAATGCCAAAAGCGGCACTGATGTAAAGGACGCGTACAAAGCGTCGTTCATTGGTGATCGTCAGACGGATCCGTCTCGGTTTGAATTGCCTAACGGCAAAAGCCGTCCCTGCAGTAAGAAAGACCATTTGCAGACATGCCCATACTATGACGCGTCGTTGGGGGGACGCCAAGTCATCCCAAGGAGTCGCGAGGCCTGCCCTCCAGGCGATTGGGACGATGATCACCGACGCCCACAGGTAGGCTAAGGCAAGGCCGGCCGGGCTCAAGAGAAATTCGTATAGGTATCCGCGCGCGATAGCGACTAGAGCCCACGTGGCAGCCGGAGCTATTGCCAGACAGCCTAACCAGGCGTAACCGCCGGTATCGATTGCCGCATCTTTCGGCCCCAAGGCCATTAGGCCGATGGTAACGACTGTCAAGCCGAGAAGTTGTAGCGCTGCCGTTGGGGAAGGGCCGGTTCGGTGAAGGGTTCTTCTCTGCTCCCCACCGCTTGTGGATCTGCGTTTGCGAGTGTTACTCACGCGTCTGCACCTCCCCGATGGCGCGGTGTGTTGAAACAAGGGCTACTAAGTACCTAAAGAAAGTGGCGAACAGTAGGGATGCTGCGCCAAGCATCACGGAGTCTTCGATGGGTAATAGCAGAACGCTCGCGGCGAGAATTGCAATGGAACCTAACGACAGAGTGGATGTCCGCATTAACCTTCGACTGGATGAGATTGACCCGAGCAATGCACTGGGCACAACATACGCAACTCTAATCGAACCTGTTGCGGCCAGTAGTAGCGCCGCGGTGGGTGATGCTTGGGTATCGAAAAGAAAGCGATCTGACATGAGGAAAACGATGTAAAAAATCAGTGTCAGTGGTATGAGCGCCAGCAGGGACAAGATATTCGTTTTCTTGAGGGCGTGGCTAGACATCGTCTTGCTTAAGCGCACAGCTTCGGGCAAGGCAGTAAACCCCAGCACTGATGCCAGGGTGATCGCGGGGTAGACAATGCACAGTTTGGATGTCGCATACTGCCCGCCTGCCGCTAGGTTGTTAAATTTCCAGGAGAGGAGTGCCTGGTCCAGCCAGTCAATTGCGGCGAAGGGGAGGCCTGATACCGCAAAACCAAGTCCCATCGTGTACACGTGTCGACTCAGAGAACTATGGGTGTGGGAGTTTTTTATAAGCGCTAAGCAGCCGCAGGCACACGCTATCGATGAGCCTATGGCTAGGGCGATGACTCCGTCGCTGCTTGAGGTAGCATTCGGCAGTGCCATGCTGCCCAGCAAGATCAGCGCGGCGCACAAGCGATATCCCTGTTGCAGGACTGCCGATGCGGCGTACTTGCGATTGACTCTTAGGACAGCTGCCCCCAACTCAGAGACAGCGACGAGTGCTGGGGCGAAGGTGACGGTCGCGGTGGTCAGCGGGTCGGTCCGAAAGAACTTGTGGAGAGCAAACCCGGCAATGGCCCCCCACGCTAGGCCCAGGATAGCAGCGGCCTTTGTGTGGGGAACAAATCTGCTGGTAGACCCGCTCTCGATGGATACGCGGATAAGTGACTGATCCACTCCAATTAGAGAGATCAGCAAAATCAGTGGAATTGCCTGTCGAACAAGCTGGTATTCGCCGAAGCCGCTCATCCCTGCGCGGCGCGAAAAAATTAATTCTGCCACGAAGAGCGTTCCGACAGATGCTCCGTATATGGAGCCTGCGCGCACAGCAGGCAGAAGGGCTCTTCGGGCCATTTTCTATCGGATTCCTGCCCACTGACGGTGCCGATGAGCGGTGGACAGGATGAAGTTCACCGCTCGCTGGCTGCAGTTGTCGATGAGGTAGTCCTCCGGGGTGATGTCGCTGACGCCGTCGCGCTCGTAGCCCGATTCCATGGCGACGCGCACGGCCGTCACCATGTCGTCGGCGTGCAGGCCGGTCATGATGATGGCGCCCGTGTCGAGCGCTTCGGGACGTTCGATCGAGTCGCGCAGCGTGACGGCGGGGAAGCCCATGAGCGAGCTTTCCTCGGCGATCGTGCCCGAATCCGACAGCACGCACGCGGCGCTGAGCTGGAGCTTGTTGTAGTCGTGAAAGCCGAGCGGCTCGCTGAACGTGATGCCCTCCGGTTCCCTCCACCCCGGTAGCGCTTCGAGACGCTTGCGCGTCCGCGGGTGTGTCGAGACGAACACGGGCATGTGGAAGGCGTCGTGGACGGCGATCAACCCGTCGAGCAGGGCGCGCAGCCGCTCAGGATTGTCGACGTTCTCCTCGCGGTGCGCGCTGACGAGGAAGTACTTGCCCTCCTCGAGCCCACGCTGGGCAACGATGTCGGAGGCGTTGATCTGCTCGGTGTACGCCTCGACGACCTCACGGATGGGGGAGCCCGTCTTGATGATGCGGCGCGGGTGCAGGCCCTCGGCGAGCAGGTTGCGGCGCGCGTGCTCGGTGTAGACGAGATTGAAGTCGGCGACGTGATCGACGAGGCGGCGGTTCGTCTCCTCCGGCACGTTCTCGTCGAAGCAGCGGTTGCCGGCCTCCATGTGGTACGTCGGGATGCGCAGGCGCTTGGCCATGACGGCGGCGATGCACGAGTTCGTGTCGCCGAGCACGAGGACGGCGTCGGGCTGCTCGGCGCGCATCACCTCCTCGCTCTTCATGAGCGTGCCACCAAGCACCGCGCCAAGGCTCGAGGTATCGACGGCGAGGAAGTGATCGGGCTTGCGCACGCCGAGGTCGTCGAAGAAGACCCCGTTCAGCTCGTAGTCGTAGTTCTGCCCCGTGTGCACGATGACGTGCTCGACGCCCGGGGTGTTGTCCAGCCGGTTCATCACGCGCGCGAGCCGGATGATCTCCGGGCGCGTGCCGACGATGGTCATGACCTTCATCGGTCAGGCCTCCTTGCTCTCGGCGGGGCGCACGGGCTCCCAATACGTGTCCGGCGCGGCCGGGTTGAACAGCTGATCGGCCCAGAACATCGTGATGAGGTCCTCTTCGCCGATGTTCGTGATGTTGTGCACCCATAGCGTCGGCATGTCGATGACGGCCGGCTTCGTGCCGTCGACGTCGAAGTCGACGACCTCGTCGGTCAGCACCTTGCGCAGCGAGATGCGCGCCTTGCCGCTGATGACGACGAAACGCTCGATCTTGCTCAGGTGATAGTGCTCGCCACGCGTCTTGCCCGGCTTCGTGTACGACACGAACGACTGGCCGCCGCTGCCGTGAGCGCGCACCGTCTCGATCAGCTCACCGCGCTGGTCGGCGTTGACCATGAGGGAGAACGGGTACTTGTTCGGGAACGTGGCGGCCCGGTAGGTGTTGAACAGGTTCGTGTGAAAGCGCGTCGGCAGCTTCGGGATCTCGCCGCGGCTGTAGACATCGTGGAACTGCTCGAGCAACGACAGCACCTCCGGCACACGCGTGTCGTGGCCGTGGGGGCGGATGAGGCGGTCGCGCGAAGACAGGGCCTCGATGAGCGAGGCCGCGGCATCCTGCACGTGCAGCAGCTCGACGGGGTTGTCGTTGACCGTCGGGGTCTCGCCCTCGAGCAGCTTGTCGATGAACGTCGCGACGAACGTGTTGTAGTACGGGCGAGCATGCTCGCCGAAAATGTTCGGCAGGCGTACCTCGACGTACGCGGCGCCGCTCGCGGTGGCAGCGTCGGCGAGGATCTCGCCCGCTCGCTCCTTGCCTCGACCATAGGGCGAGCCGTTGCCGACCTGCGTGGAACTCGAGTAGACGATGCGCACGGGCTTGTCGGCCGCGCGCACGGCGTCGGCGACGTCCTTCGCAAGGTCGATGTTGCCCTGCTCGACGGCAGCGTCCGTCTCCGCCCGGTTGATGCCGGCCAGATGCATGACGGCGTCGGCGTCCGCGACGTGCGCCTGGAGCTCGTCCCAGTTGTCGCGGCCTATGGCGACGACGTCATGGTCGGTCAGCGTGTGCAGCCGTGCGCGCGTGTGCCAGCCGAGAAAGCCGTGCGCTCCGGTGATGACGATCTTCATGCTCGGGCCTCAACAATCTGCTGGATCTCGGGCAGGGTCATGAGCAGGTCGACGGCACCGTTGACGTCGAGCTGCTCGGTGTTGGCGGAGGTGTAGTCCGTCGCGTCCTTGAGTTCGGTCTCGCCCTCGGACGTGAACAGCTCGTACTCGAGCGAACGCGCGTCGAGCGGAACGCGGTAGTAGTCGCCCTGGTCGGCGGCCTTCACCATCTCCTCGCTCGACAGGAGCGTCTCGTGCATCTTCTCACCGTGGCGCGCACCGATGACCTTGATCTGCGGGTCATCGACGCCGAGCACCTTGGCCGTCGCCCGCGCGAGCGTCTCCACGGTGCATCCGGGGGCCTTGCGGACGAACAGGTCGCCGCGCTCGGCGTTCTCGAACGCGTGGAGCACGAGTGAGACCGAGTCGTCGAGCGACATGAGGAAACGGGTCATGCTGGGCTCGGTGAGGGTAAGCGGCTTGCCGTCCATGATCTGCCTGACGAACAGGGGGATCACCGAGCCGCGGCTGTACATGACGTTGCCGTAGCGCGTCGTCGACACGACGCTGGGGGAGTCGGGGTTGTTGCGCGCGAACGCCTGTGCGCTCTTCTCCATGAGGGCCTTCGTCATACCCATCGCGTTGACGGGGTAGACGGCCTTGTCGGTCGACAGGCACACCACGGAGCGGACCCCGGCGCGGCTCGCGGCGCGCAGCACGTTGTTGCTGCCGTCGATGTTGGTGCGCACCGCCTGATCGGGGAAGAACTCACAGCTCGGCACCTGCTTGAGAGCGGCCGCGTGGAACACGTAGTCGGCGCCGACGAACGCGTCCTCGACTGAGTGTGCGTCACGCACGTCGCCGAGAAACAGCTTGAGCCGCGCATCGTTGAAGCGCCTTCGCATCTCATCCTGCTTCGCCTCGTCGCGAGACAGGACGTGCACCTGCGCGACATCCTGCGCGAGGAGGTGGCGCACCATCGTCGAACCGAACGATCCGGTGCCGCCAGTGATGGCGATGGTCTTGCCGGTGAGGTCAGTCATGTGTTGTCCTTCGTCGAAATGGCGAGGAGGGCGGCCTCGAGACGATCCAGCCCGGCGGTCGCGGAGAAGTTGCTGTCGAAGTAACGACGGCCGTTCGCGCCCAAGCGCGCCAGAGCCGCATCATCGAGCGCAGCCAGCCGGTTGATGGCCGCCCGCGTCGCAGCAGCGTCGCCCGGCGTGACGGCGACGCCCGCATCTGCCTCCCGAACGACCTGGGCGGCGTCACCTGCCGCATGAGCGAGGATGGGCCGCCCCGCCGCCAGAGATGCCTGAACCTTGCTCGGCATCGTCACCCGCAGTAACGGCGTGTCCACGAGCGAGACGATCACCACGTCAGCCCGCTCGTAGTACTCCGCCACCTCATGGGCAGCGACAGGTGGCAGCAGGTGGATGTTCGACTGCGGCGACGAGGCGAGGCGGCGCTCCAAATCGCCGAGCTTGATCCCCGAGCCCATGAGGACCAAGTGCGCGGCGGCGCCTGAGAATGCATCCACGAGGTCGTCGAGTGCCTGCAGCTCGCCGAGGTTGCCTGCATACAGGAAGACTCGACCGTACTCCGGCAGACCCAACTCGCGTCGGGTACGGACTCGATCTGGCAAGGGGCGATCCCCCACCCAGTTCGGGGTGTCATGGATCTTCGCATCCGGAACACCACGCTGGGTGAGCACTGAGCGCATGCTCGGCGAGATGACACCGATGCCGGACGCATCGCGGTAGGAAAGATTGCAGAACACGTCGAGCACCTTGTGGATGCCCGCGCC